>Ga0156191_1021_pt2 | contig 28071 bp, 25 predicted proteins | sample RifCSPlowO2_12_FD_107844 | JGI IMG/M metagenome (GOLD analysis project Ga0156191, IMG submission 107844) | Deltaproteobacteria bacterium RIFCSPLOWO2_12_FULL_50_11
CCCCGTAGAAACAGATACCTCAGCTGTGCTTTGGACGTTTGGTGGTGTCATGTCCTTATCTCCTCTTTTAGGGTATTTTTTGTGTTCAGTTATATTTTCGGCCCTTCGGGGGGGACAAGTTGCGTCGTGGGATCCCAACATCACCTAACAAATCATTGATATTGTTGATATTTTTAGAATATCCCCCCCTTTTTTTTCTTCAAGGCACCCTTTTTAGCCTATTGTATTGCCCCCCAATAAATGGTAGGGCCGAGTGTTTGAGAGGTTGACTATCATGAAATTTGAGGTCCAGGCCCATGAGGCCCAAAAAAGGGTCGATCTTTTTCTTTGTGATCGTCTCCCTTCATTTTCACGCAAGAAGATCAAGCGCATGCTGGATCAGGGGGAGGTGACGATCAATGGGCAGAAGGTGGTGATTGCCTCCTGGAAGGTCCGCCAAAGGGACTTTGTGACCCTCATGGTCGATGAGCCCACCCAAAGAGAGGTCTTGAGGGCGCAACGCGCCCCCGGCTCTTCAAGCGTGCCAGGCCTCCGGCCTGGTGCACAAGAGGAGGCCGCTAGTAGCAGGGAGACACCCCCTTCTCCGGGAAAAGGGGGCCAGAAAAAATCCGGAGATTATCTCAAGGTCCTCTATGAAGACGATGCGATCCTGGTGGTTCATAAGGAGGCGGGTGTCCCCTGTGAACGAACACCTCAAACTGTCCGAGCCACCCTCGTCGAGACCATCAATGCCTATCTGGCCCGAACGCAAAGGCACCTCACACATCATTATGTGGGTCTCATTCATCGGCTCGATACGGAGACCTCGGGGGTGATGGTCTACACAAAGAGGAAAGAGGCCAATAGCTTGGGCCAACAATTCCGGCGTCACCAGATTACACGGCGTTATTTGGCTGTTGTCGAGGGCGCGATGGATAAAAATGAGGGAAAGATAGAGGGTTTTTTGGAAAAGGTGAGTGGACGGGGGGGGCGCAAGGTCAAGATCAGTGATGCCCGCCGGGGACAAAAGGCCGTGACACATTATCGCGTGCTGGAGCGCTACCCCCAGGCGACGCTCGTCGACATCTCTCTCAATACGGGCCGGACGCATCAAATCCGTGTCCACTTTGACTCGATCCAGCATCCCATCATCGGGGACAAGATCTATGGCCCGGATCGCCGATCCCCCTGGATCCACCGCCAGGCCCTCCATGCCTCGATCCTGGGTTTTGTCCATCCCCAGACGAGACAAAAAATGGAATTCAAAGACGATCTTCCCGAAGATATGCAGCGCCTGATCGATGCCTTGCGTGAAGGGAAAAATTGAGCCTTAAAAGGTGTATCTCAAGGCACAGTAGACATTGTCGTTTTTGTCGAGCTGCCCAAAAAAAGTATCACTGTCTTTTCCCCCAAAGACATTGGCCCCCACGGTTGCTGAAAATTCATCCGTGAAGTGATATTGGACCTCGGGGATGATCTGGTAATCCACGTCTGAAGGGCTGAAGAAGGCAAAGAGGGAGAGTCTTAGGGTCTGATGCCATAACATCTGTGTGAGGCGGGTCGTCATGATGTGGCGCAGACGATCTTGAACAGAAAACCCCGCAGGGAGGTTGGTACGATAAGGGCCCTGTCGAAACATATATTCACCATAATACTGAAGACCCAGGGTCGCCTCTCTCCAGAGAGGTCTCTTGTAGCCCGCCAAATAGCGCCACTGTGAATTTGGGATGGAATAATTTGTCCCGGCACGATCCTCCATCGAATCATAGTATCCGGATTCCAGACCGAAGACGCCGCCCAGTACGCTCCGCTCCACACTGAATCCATAGGTCAAGAGTCTTGGAAAGACAAATGAGATTTGTGTGGGTGTGGTGGTATTGTCCAGCAATAGGCTGGGAGTCCGCCAGAACCCCTTGGAAAAATAAAGGCTTGTCTCAAAGCCACCGATGTCCCTGTAGAGTCGCAGGGCCACTTCAACATTTTTAAAGTTTTTATCCGGATTGACGGTCTGACGATCAGAGACGGCGGGAAAGGGATCCCATAAGAAAAAACGATTGTTTGAGGGAAGATTATCTTCACGGAAGAGCGGTGTGACGATGAGCCCGATGGAAATAAATTTTGGATAGAAATCAAATTTAAGGGCATCGGAGCCGATCTTCAGATATTCTGTAGGTTGCCCTGAGAAAAAAGCAGACCAATCCTTCGGGAAGACATCGTTGATAAATAGGAGATCGCCGATACCCCAGGTGACCATCTGACGACCCACGCGAAAATCAAAATAGCGCGAGGTCAATTCGCCATAGGCCTCGCGCAGATCAATATTGGCGGTGTTGGTGATGGCATCATGGAAGAAATCGGTTTTCGACAAAAAGCCGGCATTCCCTGCCTTGTTATGTCCCGCCAGTTCAAGTTGGAGACGCTCTTCCCCGAGAAGAAAGTCGCCTCCATCGGAATTAGGCAAGGCCTCCCCGGTCACCCGTGCGGAGAAATTGCCCTGGACAAAACCGTTAATGGAAATTCCATTTGCCAATGCGGTGCCCTGCGCGAAGGATGCGGCGGCGACGAAAAGAAGAATATACCGGCGGATTTTCATTGAATCAGTTCCTTCGGGGGATTCCTGAGATACCTTTCGGAGAAGAAGTCGTCCTTTATTCCGACGTCGTATTTCACCCCCTCGAATGCCGCCTCCGTCCGATGACCGCTCTTGAGATTTTTCATCGTCCTCTTCGTGACCGTGGGATGTCCCTCAACATCCATCACCTCATCGGAGGTGAAGGTTCGATCGAGCTCTCCCCGGACGTCGTAGTACTCCTCCTTCATGGGGAGAAGGCTCGCCTTGTCGATCCAGCTCACCTTCTTCGAATAGTTCGTGCCGCCCTTCGGCACGCTTTCGATCACATGGCATTCCCTCCCGCCACAGGCCTCATCCTTTACAAGTTTATGCTCGTCGGATTCAACATCTCGTCCCGAGACGTCCTCGTAGGTAAAATCGGAGCCGACGAAGCTCGACCGACTGTCGCTTGCCGCGATGCGCTGGACAAGGTTGATCGACGGCACGAAGAGCCATCGGTCGTCATCCTTCGCGGGATATTTGTAGACCATGAACGTCATATCCCTCACGTCCGACGGCTTAAAGAAATAGATGAAATACTTCTGATTCCCCCCCGGCAGACCATAATTCTTCCGGAGCATCGTGAGTTCCCTTGTCCTCTCCTGGCCCCCCTTGGCCGTAAGCCTCATCACGACACGGGCCTTGAAGTCGATACCGGGATAGAGAAAGGCCGCCTGGGATTTTTTCATAATTTCCGTCGCATCGGCGGCGAGCGCCGTTACGGGCAAAAGCAGGACAAAGACTGTGCCGATGAAACGACGTATCATATCGAACCTCCTTTGGGGAGCCAGCCCCTCATCAGTATGATAAGGGCCGGCATGGTGATCATTGTCATCAGGGCGGAGAGCGTCATCATGGCGACGATGAAGGCGCCCACCGTTATATAGGGCGTGAGCTTTGCTAAGAGCATGACCGAAAAGGCGGCGGCGAAGAGGGTGGCGTTCCGCACTATCCCTTTGCCGGGCCTTGCCGCGGTCCACAAAAGCGCATTGGCTATGGACTCACGATCCTCCAAACCGCCCTCGGAGAGCCTTAGCCTGAACCGCCCCATGAAGTGGATCGCAAAATCGACTGCCATGCCGAGCGAGAGGCACGAGAGTACCGAGATCGGCATGTCGAAATCCTTGCCGATGAAGCCTAGGAACCCATAGATGACGAGGACGGTGAAGACGAGCGGCGCGAAAGAGACGAGCGCGCATTTGAAAGAGCGGAAATTAAGGATCAGGATCGCAAGGACCGCAACCAATGCGAGGATAAACCCTTTAAGCATGTCATTCAAGACCGTGCTGTTCCAGACGAGGTTGAAATACGCGATGCCGGCCGGCTTGAATTCCATGGGAATGGGATGCGCCGATTTGTAGGCATCGACCGCCTCGATGACATCCTCCATCGCTTTCGCATCCCATGTTTTAAGCTGCACCCAGATGTTGGCCCTCTGAAACGGATAATCGACCACGCTGTCTAAGTCCGACGGCTTTGCCGACATCGAAAACAGGAAGAGATACTGCCCTATCGTCTCCTTTGAATCGGGGACGACGTTGTATTGGGGGTCGTCCCCATGGAGCACTCGATTGATGCGCTTGACGTAATCCACGACGGAAAACGTCTTTCCCACGTTCGGAAGCTTTTCAAGATCCCTCTGGAGGTCCTTTATGTAATTCATCGCCCCGGGGGTCTTTATGAAATCCTCCCGGTCCGAAATCGCCACGATATATCCCAGGGATGTCCCGCCGAGTGCGTTGTTGAGCACGCGGTCCGCGGTCCTTATCTCGCTTCCGTGTTTAAACCAGTCGATCATGTTGTTGTTGATCCTGATCTTCGATATCCCTACTATCGCGACCACGATAAGGAGTACGCCTGTAGCGATGACCACCTTTGGCCTGTGAACCCCAATGTGCGCGAGACCTCTCAAAAATCGCGAGGTCCTACCGGTTCCGATGTCCTCCCCGGCCGACGCCTCTTTAAGTTTCACTTCTCCCGCGAAGACGAACATCGCCGGGATAAAACTGAAGCTCAAGATTCTCAAGGCGATGGTACCGAAGGCAATAAGCCCCCCGAAGACCCTGACGGGGACTATGTGCATGAAGATGAGGACGACAAAGCCGGCGGCGGTGGCAAGCGCCGTATAGCGTACCGGGCGACCGACGGTGCGCATCGTATCGATGATCGCGGCACGCTTGTCTCCCGACTCCCTGTATCGAAAATAGAACTCGTTGAAGATGTGGATGCTGTCGGTGGCTATCGCCATGAGAAACACGGGCGCCATCGAGCTCATGATGTGGATCGGAAAGCCAAGGCCGATCAGGAGCCCCAGGCTCCAGACGATCGCTATCATCGCATCCATCATGAGCGCGATGGAGAGAAACGCGTCCCTGAACATGAGATATCTCGCGGCAAACATCAAGAAGCCTGCGATCGGCGCAAAGATCGCCATGAGCCTGAACATGTCCGCCCCGAATGTGTCCCTGGCCACGGGGTCGCCCGCAACGTAGTATTCCTCCTCACCCTTTTCCTTCGCCGTTATCTCCCTTATCCTGTCCGCGATCTCCTTGCCGTTTGCCCCCTTCTCGAGCGGGATGTAGAGGGCGGTCGTCTTTCCGTCCTTCGAGATGATGTGGTCCACGAAGAGCGGGTTTTCAAAAAGCGTCTTCTCCAAGGCCCCTATCTCCGCTTCATCCTTCGGCGCCTCCGCCATGAGGGGGGCCACCTTGAGCGTCCCGTCTTCCGCCGAGACATTCGTTATCGTCGGGAATCCGCTCACATCCCTGGCCGCGACACCTTTTGTCTTGAGGATCTCGTCCGTGATCCTCACGATCTTTCCAAGCGTCTCCCTGTTGAGGACGCCTCTCTTGTTCACAATCCCCAAGACGAGAACGTCCTCGTAGAGGCCGAACGTCCTGTCGACCTCGTCGTTCCAGACCCTCACATCCGAGGTCTCGGGGAGCATGTGCTTGGGATTCGTGTCAATTTGCGCCTTGGGAAACTGCGTGGAGAAGGCGGCTGTGATGGCCAGCACAAAGATCACGACGAGCCATGGGTGGTTGACCGAAAAATCGACGAGCGAGAATTTTCTTATGAAAGCGAACACAAAACTCACCTTTTCTTATAGATTCTTCTCCTATCGCTTCACTCCCTTTAAAAGCATTCCGTCGTGTTCGATCTGTTCAATCAAAATATTCCGAATGAGATCAAAAGCCTTCAAGATTTTCGGATTGGCTAGGCGGTAATGAATTTCATTTCCTTCTTTGCGGGTGACTAACATCCGTCGTTGTTTCATCATGGTCAGGTGCTGGGAGAGGTTGCCGATAGTCATTCCCAATTTATCAGCCAGGCGGCCGACGTTTTCTTCATGATCTCGCAGGATGTTGATCAACTCTAATCTCTTCGGATGGGAGAAGACCTTACATATCTCGGCATGAATCCCGTAAAGTTCCGATTCGATGTCTTTGGATCCTTGTTTTTTTTCCAAGACAGCCTCCGGATTTTTGTAATATAGATAAATAGTATTATAGATATATCTATAATACTATAAAGCTCTCTTGTCAAGATTTTTCTTGGATCTTTCCCGAAAGAGTGGATCGTGGTGGGGCATACATTGGGTCAGTGGAGCAGAAGGGAATCGAACCCTCGACCCCCACGTTGCGAACGTGGTGCTCTCCCAACTGAGCTACTGCCCCACTGACCCAACATGTGGCTATTTGTCAGAGAGAAAAAACCATATTATACACAATCCCAAATTGCAATATTTGAAAAAATGACTATAATGGCACCAGGAATAAAAGCCATGGTTGATTCCAAAGATCCTGATTCATCGGGGAGTGAGGACGAGACGATCAAAAGCCCCCACTGCCCCGGATGTGAGGGGGAAACCGATCTCATTGAGGCCCCCGACGGACACGCCCTCTATCTTTGCCCTGTCTGTGATGCCATGGTGCGCAACAAGATTTTAGAGGAAATGAGTCAACAGAAGAAAAAGTGATTTCCCCAGCCCCACCACCTCCCCAATCCCTTTTACAGCCTAGAAAGTTGGGGCCCCTTATTCCCAATGAACATGGGGCCTGGGGGATGCTCACGACGGCCTTTCTCCTGGGTTGGTGGGCGACACCCCCATTTTCATGGAGGCCGCTCTATTTGGTCCCGGCCGTTGTCGGGATCTTTCTGATGCGTTATCCCGTGGGGCTTTATTTTAAAAAACGTCGTGTCACGCGTGCCATGCAGATTTCACTAACCCGGGAAAAACGGTGGTTTTGGATCTATCTTGTTTTTACGGTCCTTGTGGCCCTTCCCCTCTTTTGGAAACTGGCCTGGTGGTGGTTATGGCTCTTTGTAGGACCCTCGGGCCTCATCTTTTTTCTCCACCTCCAATCGATTCAGCGAAGGCAGGAAAAATCCCTGACGGCCGAAGTCACGGCGATGTTGGGACTCGCCCTCCTTGTCCCGGCGGCCTCCTATGCGGGTCTTCTCTACCTTCGCTGGGATCTCTTAAGCCTCATGGGCCTGTTTGTTTTTTATTATTTATGGCGGATCATTACGATCCGCTCCATAGTCAAGGATCCCTCAAGACCAAGGACGGATATCAAAAAGATGGGGAAGAGGGAACTTCTTTATTCGGCATTTTTTCTTCTCATTGTTGTAGGGGGGGCCCACCTCTTCTATTTTATAAACCCCTGAGGTATTCCGGTCTTAAAAGCGATGATGTGGAATCCTGGAGGACCCTATGGATCGTCTTTAGGAGTTTATTTTTGTCCTCCGGGAGGTGGGCCTTGAGGGCCAAATGATTTGAGGCATGATTGGAGCGAAATTCAGAATCCCTGACGTGAAGATTTTCGATAACCTGTTTTAATTCCTGCAGCAGTTCTTGCGTGTTGAGTTCCTCGTAGTCCCCTCCGAAGGCAGAGAGAAAGCGCCCCTTTCCCAAGGGAAACATCAGGGTCAAAAAGGAGATATATTGGGGATGGGTCTTGGAGAGGAGATCGGCGGTATTTAAGGCATGCTGTTTTGAATATTTCCTGCCCCCAAGACCCAGAAGATTGGTGGTGGAGAGGATAAGGCCGGCCTCATGGGCCCGAGTCATACCCTCCATCATCTCCTCGCGAGAGGTCCCTTTATTTATTTTTTTTAAGAGAAAGGGATCTCCTGTCTCCACACCATAATAGATCAGGGTGAGACCTGCTTTTTGAACCTCCTTCAGGTCGTTGACGGATTTTACAAGGAGATTTTTTGGGAGGGCATAGGATGATACGCGCTTGAGATGGGGAAATTTTTCGTAGAGGAGGTGCAGGATCGGGATCAGTTTTTTGTTGTTAAGGACAAGGGCATCCCCGTCGGCCAAAAAGACCTTTTCGGTTTTGGGATAGGTGAGAGCGGCCGCGCGGATTTCGGTCTCGATTTCATCGAAGGGACGGGCACGAAATTTTTTTGTCGTGTACATCTCACAAAAAGCGCACTGATTCCACGAACAGCCCAAGGTCACCTGAAAAATCAGCGATGAGGCCTCTGAAGGGGGACGAAAGAGGGGCTCATGATAATGCGGCATCATCCAACAACTCTATCAAACTAGATGATGCAGGCAAGCAAAGACTGTGGTAAATCAAGTCTAGGTTTGATTCTATGTCGAAACACCCTGTTTCGGATAAAAGCCTGTCGGATTCCATAAAGGATGGTTGCGCCCATGCAGCCATGTTGGGATTTGGGGAGGCTTATATAGCCCCTTTTGCCATATTTTTGGGAATGGGGGGATTGGTGATCGGCCTTTTGGCCTCCCTTCCCCTTTTCTTGGGATCGTTTGCACAGGTGCTCTCCGTTTATTTCCTGGATCGCCACCCGCACAGAAAACTCATGGTTGTGACACCTGCTGCCCTACAGGCCCTCACATGGATCCCCCTATTTTTTCTGCCCCTCATTTTTTTACGACATCAAGTCCTCTTCCTCATAGGATTTTCCATGATCTATTATTCCCTGGCCAGTTTTATTGCCCCTGCGTGGAATTCATGGATGGGAGATCTGGTGAGCCCCACTATTCGAAGCGGTTATTTTGGTCATCGTGACAGATTGAGGACCTTTTTTCAGCTCGCCGGCATTTTGATAGCAGGCGTTTCTCTCAATATCGCAAAAAATAGGGACCATGAGATTGGGGGTTTTGGATGGATCTTTGGACTCGCCCTGCTGGCCCGGATGGTCTCCGTCTATTATTTAAATCGGGTGCGTGAACCGGGATATCGCCTTCCCGCCGATGAAGAAACTTTTTCGTTCTTTAAATTTTTACGCCGTTCCCTTCACAACAACTTTGGGCGATTTACACTTTTTATGGCCTTCATGATCATGACCATGAGTATTGCGGGGCCCTTTTTTGCCCTTTATATGTTAAGGGATCTCCAATTTTCATATCTTCAATTCACGGCGGCAACGACAATGGTCATCCTGACCCAGGCCCTGACTTTTTATAATTGGGGCCGATTGGGGGACAAGTTTGGGAATCGGAAAATTTTGAAGATGACGGGATTGACGATTCCTATTATCCCGTTTTTATGGCTGATGTCGACACGATTTGAGTTTATTTTGATGATACAGGCCTTGGCTGGTATCCTGTGGGGTGGGCTGACTCTCAGCGCGGCCAACTTCATCTTTGATGCAGTGACACCCGTCAAAAGGGCAAGATGCGTGGCCTACTATAATGTCCTTATCAATTCAGGGACCCTTATCGGGGCCGGTTTAGGGGGAGTCATGGCCATTTCCCTCCCTACGGAATTTACCCTGTTCAGTTATCATTTTTCATTGCTTTCAAATTTAAAGATATTGTTTCTCGTGTCAGGGATCGCCAGGATCATTGTGGGCCTGGTTTTTCTCCCGGTGATCCGAGAGGTCAAAGAGGTACCGACCTCGTCGGCATGGGATATCATTCTTCAGGTGGTGGAGATATCTCCCTTCCGTGGGTGGCGGTTCTCTGCTTTTGATGGGACTCCTCCCTCCGGGCAGCATGATGATAAAAAAGCGTCGCCGGATTCTTGACTATTTTCCAGGGCTATTTTTAGATTGCGTTGCCATTTTTTAAAACCCACCCAGGCCAGAGGTGTTCCCGCCGTATAAGTTTCAAAGATCTTCTTGTCCCATTTCTTCAGGTCTTTCAAAGAGGGGCAAGAGAGCAGGGGACGGGCGGCAAGATTTTTTTCATGAGCCAGGTTCTCTTTTTGATTCCAGGGGCAGACCTCCTGACAGAGATCACATCCCGCAAGGTAGGTCCCCATTTTTTTCCTCAAGTCGGGGTCTTCAATGTCTCCTTTATGTTCCAGGGTTAGATAGGCAATACATCTTTTGGCATCCAGGTGGTGAGGTGTGAGGGCCTGTGTGGGACAAATGTTGAGACAGGCCGAACAGGTCCCACAACGATCAGGAAGGGGGGAGTCATAAGTCAACGGGAGGGTCGTTAAAATAAATCCAATAAAAAAGAAGGAGCCCCTTTTTGGGTGGAGGAGCATTGTGTTTTTGCCGATCCATCCCAGACCCGCGCGTGTCGCGTAGCTTCTTTCTAATAAGGGGCTTGTATCGACACCGCAATAGAACTTCTCCTCGCTGGAGGTTTGTCCTCGGATCCAGTTGGCTAAGAGATGAAGACGCGGCTTCATGATATCGTGGTAGTCCAGCCCCCAGGCATAATTAGAGATCCATCCGCGATTTTTTTCGTCTCTTTCGAAGGATCGGGGGCTGGAGGCGGGATACGACAGGCCGACGCAAATGATCGATTGGGCCTTGGGGAGAAGGGTTTGGGGGTTAGCCCTTTTTTCCAGGGTTCGTTTTAGATATTCCATCGTCCCAAAATGCCCGTCCTGAATCCATTGTCTAAAAAATGAAAAATCCGGGTGAGGAAAGGCCGCAGCCATTCCCACCAGGTCAAATCCAAGGGCCTGGGCCTTTGTCTTGATGTGTGGGGTCAGGGAAGACATGGGGTCTATTTTGAATGATTCCAAGGGCTCGTCAAGTGATTCATGGGACACAATACTAGGCAATGGCGATGAAGTGGGCCTTGTGGGGATTGGGATAAACGGTTTCTTTGAAGAGTTTCAATTTTTGGGCGGTGTTTTTAAACCGTCTTTGTGCCTCAAAGGCAACGCGAATGATCTGGGCGCGGATCTCAGGGGGATAATATTTTTGTGTCTCCTTTTTAAAATTGGGATGGGTCAAGAGGCGGATCAGGCCCTCGGGGTTATATCCCATCTTGGCCAGGAGTCTCCCGGCATAGGCATCGGCCCGGCATTCCTCTTCCTGGCGAATCTGGGCGATTTTGTCCCAATGGAGTTCGTTGGCATCAAAGATTTCCGTGAATTCAGAGACCAGGTGTCCCCATTCGTGGGCCAGGATTCCCGCCACGGTGTCTTCCTCCTGATGGTACTCTTCCAAAAAGTCCACACCGAGATAAACGGTATCCTCTTGATCGGCGCAGGCGATCACCCCCTTGGCCGGGACGATCCGGCCCTCTTTTCCTGAGGATTGCTGGAGCTTGCGATGGAGCCGACCCACGAGTCCTTGAAGGGCAAAGAGGGGGAGGAGGAGGGCGTTATTGCGGATGTCTGCCAGGGGGGGTGGAGGATCCCCAAAGCCTTTGATGAGGGGAGGGGCCTTGGGCCCTGTCGTCCCGATCCCCCCCGTTCGATTGAGGCGGAGGGACATCCCGACCAGTGTATTTTCAATCTTTTCGACGGGGGACATAAATCAAGGCACTCCTTATATCTATTATCGGTTTTTTGTGGGGGGGAGTTGCGTTATTTTGAAAAGAGGGGCACTCTAATTGCCTGATATTGTTAACGAATAAGTTTCCCCTTTATTTTTGCCCCGTTTTACGTTTTGATGGCCCCTCCATCAGCAAGGGGAGGGATTTTCCACCATGGTTTCGGCCTTTCTCAAATGGGGTTATTTTACGGTAGAAACGGCGGTCTTAGGGCGTCTAAAATTTTTACTCACCCCTTCCCCCCGCCGATCGGGCCTTACAGGGGTGAATTCTCCAAGACAATTCTTTATCAAGACAGAAGATAATTGGCGCCTGGCGGTCTATCATTATAAGAGGTCCCGTTCCAGGCGGGCCCCCGTCCTGCTGATCCATGGCCTGGGGACCAATCGCTTTGATCTTGATTTTGTCGATCCCCAATATTCCCTGGCCCAATACCTTTATCAAAGGGGATATGATGTGTGGCTCTTTGAGTATCGCGGGGCGGGCAAGAGTTATCGCCCCGGGATCCTTCAATACCTCAAAGATTGTGTCCAACCCGATTGGATTGTGGATGACATCGTCTTCACGGATATTCCGACGATGGTGCGCCATGTCCAGGAGGCGACGGGTTTTCAAAAAATCCATTTTATAGGGCATAGCCTGGGGGGGATGTTGCTCTACATGGTCTTGATGACGATGGGGAATCAGGTCTGCCAGTCGGCCGTGACGCTCGGAGCCTCGATGAATTCGACGGCCAGGCCCGGATGGATTCGACTTGTCTTAAAACTTGATTGGTTATTGGAACGCTTTCCCCTGATCCCGACGAAGCTGCTATTTCGTCTTGGGTCCCCCTTTGTTTCTTGGGTGGCCCCCCTTGAGGATAATCATTTCTATAGCATCAAGAATATAACGCCCAGCTTGCTTCAGAAGGCGAGTCGCTATGCCACGGAAAATGTCCCCATGGCGCTTTTTATGGAACTGCATCGTTGGTACAAAAAGGGGCACTTTGAGGCAGAACAAAGGGACTTTAGCTTTCACAACCATTTGAAAGATATCAAGACCCCCATGCTTGTTATTGCAGGCTCCGTTGATGGGATCACTCCGCTGCCCGATGTCCGCTATGCCTATGACAAGATAAGCTCTAGGGACAAAAAATTCGTCATCATGGGGACCCCCGGCGGGTATGCCCATGAGTACGCCCATATGGACCTTATTTTGGGGACACGGGCCCCCAAAGAGGTCTATCCGCAGATCTTGAGGTGGTTAAAGACACACGATCCAAAAGAAAGATGAGGCAGATGATTTCTCACTGCAAAAATTCTTTTGTGGGCGATTGGACGATGAGGTGATCGAGGTCGTCGTAAGGGGGGGAGAAGGTCACAAAGATAATGGTGGGTTTGCTGTGGGTGTTTTCAAAATAATGGGGGAGACCCTGCGGGAGGACCACGACATCCCCTTTTTTGAGACTGATTTTCTTTTCGGCGGCAAAAAGGTTTCCCTTTCCTTCAATAATGACAGCCTCTCCGTCATGATGTTCATGAACGTGGAGGAGTTCGTTGGTCAGGACGATGATCAGGTGTTGACTCGAAGAGGATGTACGCCCCAGGTCCACTTTTTTGAGGGCCTCTCCGGGGGCAAGGGGATTGTCGGCAATGATTTTTTGGATATCCAAACGATCTTTTTCCACATTTAAGGCATAAAGGGCGGGCTGGCGGAGGGGGCCACAACCCATCATCATGAGTAAGGTGAAAAACACACTAAAGGTCTTTATCCCCATACCATGACCATACCGATGGGATGAAAAAAATCAAGTTAGAAGATCACGTCTCCCTACGGCTTGACAAACCCCCTCGACTCTCGAATACTCCCGGCACTATGACCCTCGATTGGTCCGCCATCCATCAAGAGGCCCTGACTCATTTTCAAAACATTTTGAGGATCGATACCACCAACCCGCCGGGAAACGAGGCCCCCCTGATCGAGTATCTGGCCAAGGTTTTAAGGGAAGAGGGGCTGGATCCCCTTATCTTGGAGTCGGCACCCAGGCGTTGGAATCTCGTGGCTCGGTATCGTGGGGGGAGCGCCGGTCCTTTAATCCTCAATTCCCATGTCGATGTCGTTTCCGCGGAGGCCTCCCAATGGACCCACCCCCCCTTTGGAGGGGTGATCGCCGAGGACTGCGTTTGGGGGCGTGGGGCCCTCGACATGAAAAACATGACCACTTATACCTTGATGACGATCCTCTTGGCCCAGCGTTATCGACTCAAATTCAATAGGGATTTGATCTTTTTGGCCGTGGCCGATGAAGAGGTAGGGAGTCGGTACGGGATGGCCTGGATGGTCGAAAATCATCTTGATAAGATCCGGGCAGAATATGCCCTCAATGAAACGGGCGGTTTTACCCTGCATATGAATGGAAAGAGACTCTACCCCATTGCCGTTGCGGAGAAGGGGGTGGTCTGGGTCAAATTGACCTTAAGGGGGGATTCTGGTCATGGTTCCATCCCTCATTCAGGCAATGCCGCAGGGCGGCTCGGAAAAATTATCGATCGGCTTCACACAAGGTCATTTCCGCATCATAGGACTTCTGTGACAACCGAATTTATCAAGGCCCTTGCGCACTCTCAAAGTTTTCCCGCCTCACTCATTCTCCGCCTCCTCCTTGTCCCGGGGATTGGGGATTTTTTGCTTCAGCATGTAGTCCCTCCAGACCGTGCCAATCCCCTGAAGGCCCAGCTTCACAATACGGTTTCCCCCACGATCCTGGAGGGAGGGGATAAGATCAATGTCATTCCTTCTTCGGTGGCGGTCTCCCTGGATTGCCGGATCCTTCCGGGATACACCCCGGAGGCGTTTTTGAAGGAATTGCGTCAGCGGGTGGGTGAAGAGTGCTCCCTGGAGGTCCTTAAATCGTCTCCTCCTTCTTCAGTGGCTCAAGACACCCCCCTTTTTGAAACTATTCGGGACGTTGTAGGGCGCAACGATCCAGGGGGTCGCGTGGTGCCTTATCTGATGACGGGTTTTTCGGATAGCCATTGGCTCAATGAGGTGGGGATCAAGGCCTATGGGTTCTCCCCCGTGAAGATCCCTCCGGAGTTTCCCTTTTCCAGGCTCTTCCATGGCCATGATGAGCGGATTCCTGTGGAGGGTTTCCGGTGGGGGCTCCAGACATTCTATGATGTTGTTTCTCGTTTTTGTCTGTGATATAGCATTGCAACATTTTCTTCGTACCGTGAGGTGCGAATAAAAGGAGGGATTTTTATGAGGCAGTTTGAAAATCTGGTTTTTTTGTCTATTTTGATCATTGTCTTTTCTCTTGCCTGCTCGAGTGAAAGGGGATCCAGCCCACTTAAAGGGGACAAGGTCTCTCCGGGCAAGACGGTCACGACCATTTTGAAGGATGAAGACGAGGGCGGTGGAGGAGAAGGGGCTTTTAGAATCAAGATGAAAGAGGATTCCAAAGGCGGGGTCAAGGTGACAAAAGAAGAATCTGGATCCGTCAATAAGGAAGAAGGGGCCGTGGGTGAAACCTCAACACCCCCTTCGGCAGTGCAAGAGACCCCTCCTTCTATCCCTTCTCCCTCATCCACGCCCCCCCTCTCTTCGCCACCACCGGTTCAACCCATGCCACTTCCCCAACCCACACCTCCACAACCCGCCCCACCCCAACCGGTAATAACCCCTTCGGGGCTCAGCTATCTGGACATGACTGTCGGGATGGGGCCCCAGCCCCAAGCGGGACAAAGGGTCACGGTTCATTATACGGGCTGGTTGGAAAATGGGACGAAATTTGACAGCTCCATTGAGCGAGGGCAGCCGTTTACCTTTGTTATTGGTCAAGGGCAGGTGATTAAGGGGTGGGATGAAGGTGTCATGGCCATGAAGGTCGGAGGCAAACGCAAACTCATTATCCCCCCTCACTTAGGTTATGGGGCCCAAGGGGCTGGAGGGGTCATTCCTCCCAACGCCACCCTTATTTTTGAGGTGGATCTCTTGGGGATTCAGTAAGGCAGACCTTATTGTGCCGAGGCTGTCCAAAAATAATTTTCCTTTCACTTTTACTCAAAATCTTCCACTGCCGGATTTTGAGTAGCTAGCCCCTCTCCCTATTATATTTATGAAGGTAAGGGGCAATCCCTACCATAGTAAAAATACAATGAAGAGAGGGATAGAAAAATCAATGACATAGAGGCAGTAAGGAGATTGATTTTTCAAAAGCCGCTCAAGAAAAATTATTTTTGGACAGCCTCGGCACAGAAAGCTGATATGTTCAGGAAAATTTCTTTTTCTCCCTTTCCAAGGTTTCGGCAAAATCGGCCCGTCCTCGTTGGATAAAGTAAAAACCGCAACCCTTGTGGAGTTTGGGAAAGTCCCAGAGTTGGACCTTGGGATATTCTCGACAGAGCCGGGGGCGCCACGGGTAGATAGAGCATTGATTGTCCTTCGTAACATAGCCGCATTCATAGACCAATAAATTGTCGACGATTCCTAAAAAGTGAAATTTGTACCGATACCTGTGCCACCAGACGAAATAACGGATGATCCAGGCACGGCGGCTCCAGGCCTTGGGGAGGAGAAGTCCGAGGTTGCGGCAACACATCCCCGACATTTGACACCCTCCTTTACGAATATATTCCGGTCTTTTGAAAAGGCAGATGAATTTGTCTTCCACCCTTTGGGTCAGTTCAAAAATCCAACCGCCCACAAAAAAAACGGCCCGGACGGACCATTGAACGGTTTTATAAAGGAAAGACATGGAGGTTATTTTATACCAATCTGAAGTGGAAAGAGAAGGAGGGAATCTTATTTTTTGATGAGGGCGTCAATCTCATTCGATGTAAGATGACGATAGTGTCCTTGTTTGAGGTTTTTTAAGTGGAGGGGGCCCATTTGAATGCGGCGTAATTTTTTGACCTCCCCTCCCACCTGGGCAATCATGCGCCGGATCTGCCGGTATCGTCCCTCAAATAAGGTCATGTGGAGCCGGCACGAATGAGGGGTTTGTTGCCGCATCTTGATCCTTGTGGGGAGGGTGCGTCCGTCCTCTAAGAGGACGCCGTTTTGTAAAATTTCAATCTGTTCCGGTTTAAGACAGGGCGAGATGTGGGCTTCATAGACTCGGGGGACCTTGGAACGGGGATGGGTGAGCTTATCGATCAAGGGGTTGTCATTGGTGAGGAGGAGGAGACCCTCGGACTCAAAGTCAAGGCGACCCACGGGGAGGATTTGCTGAGGGATTTTTTTTAGATAGTCGTAGAGAGTCGGACGTCCTTCCGGATCGCGGCGTGTGACCATGACGTGTCGCGGCTTATGAAAGGCGATATAGATCTTTTTTGGGGTCTTTGGGAGGGGATGTCCATCAATGAGGATCCGGTCTTTGTCGGGGTCGACGAGCGTCCCAAGACGGGTGATCATTTTTTGATTGATCTGAACCCGACCCTGCCGGATCCATTTTTCCGCTTCACGACGCGAACACACCCCACGTTCCGACATGAGTTTATGGAGGCGGATGAGGCCCACTTTTGTTCTCATGACTAAGATTGGGTTTTCATCTTGACTTGGACCTTTTGGGGGTTTTCAAAATGTTTGGGGTCCAATCCATTGTCAAAACGAAGTTCTCTTAAGTGACGACTCATAAAGGCAGGGCCCTTGACGTCGCCTTGGGCATTAGGGATAAAGTAGCTGCGTTCCATGGGGATGAGAATCTTATCGGTCTTTTGATATTTCCCAAAGACCTCAAGAAAGGGGCGTCCTGCAAGGGATCCTTTTTCCGTTTGAAAATAAATACGTTCCAACCAGCCTTGGCGGGCATCAAAATAGAAGATCTTCCATTCCTTGTCGGATTGTTTGACGCGGATACGATGAAAAATGAGAAGTCCCTTGTCAGAGAGGATGGGAGGCATGGCTTCAAGTTTGATACCGGCGGCTGCTAGGGAAAATGGCCAATGAATTTGGTCCCAGGTCTCTTGCAATTCTGCCTGGGCCTCCGCCAGCCGGTCTTTATGGGTGATGGGGATGTCTTTGTCGGTCCTCCAGGCCGCCCGACCCTTGAGTCCCAAGACGACATCCTTTAAGGGGGCCATTTTTTTGATCAGGACGTTTGGGGATTTTCCCAAAATCACCTTCACGATGTTTTCTTGCTCATATTCGGCATCGGTCTTGTGATAGACGATATCTTCTCGATATTGAAGATCCTTTTTTTGGATCCAGGCCTTAAAGCCCCCATGGACCTCTATCGCTCGCCAAACCACCTGGCCTTCGGGGCTGGCCTTGAGGCGTGATTCGGCTTCAGTGCAATCCAAGACCCATGGTGCTTTTGAGGCCTCGGGCCCCGGGTTCTCGGCCGACAGGAGAGAGGACTTGAGTGTGGGCCAAAGGACAATAATGAGTCCCCCCACGAGCAAGACGCCTTTAAACATCATTTTTTTCATAGCCACCTATCCTTTGTCGCTGAGTTGTCCCGCCCCCGTCCCGCAGTAGTAGAAAAAAAACCCCCCTCTGTCAAGATGGGGAATTCTATGAAAAAATTTGGTGTGTTGCCAGAAGGGATTCTATGATACTGACGGGTTGTGGAACCCTTTGCCGAAAGGAAAAAATTTCCGGCGTGCCCCTCTCTTTGGGGGATTATAGGTCCCGGAATTATATGGATGGCCCTGGCCCAGGGAAGCGGGGAGCTTATTTGGTGGCCCTATATCATTGCCAAATACGGGTTGGCCTTTTTGTTTCTCCTCATCCCGGCCTGTCTCCTCCAGTATCCGGTCAATTATGAAATTGGGCGTTATACCCTCCTCACAGGGGAGAGTATCTTCCAGGGTTTTTTTCGCCTTCATCGCCGATTGGCGATTTTTCTCTGGATCCTGATGACGATCTCTTTTCTCTGGTTTGGGGCCTTTGCCTCAGCGGGGGGCACGGCCCTGGCGGCCCTCACCCATATCCCGGCCGGCTGGTCCGTCAGGGGGCAGACCTATTTCTGGAGTTATTTTTCTATTGGGGTTTTTTTGATCGCCCTTCTCGTGAGTCGGCACGTCTATCGGTTGATTGAAAAGGCCATGATGATCGTCGCCGGTGTGACCTTTGTTGGGTTAGTGGTGGCCTGTTGCCATCCCACGGTGATCGAGGTCCTCCCTTCTTTTTTAAAGGGACTTTTCGTCCCTCCAGCCCTCTCCCAGCCCTTTGATTTCGCCGATAGCACGAAACTTTTAACGGCCTTTGCCTTTGCAGGGTTGGGGGGATTTTGGACGCTTTTTTATTCCTATTGGTTGCGGGAAAAAGGGGTTGGGATGGCCGCCTATCAGTCGCGTTATCAGGATCGGAACAGTCGAGAACATATTGTCCCCGCACCGGGGGCCCTCCCCCAGGAGGATCACTTTTTACGCAACAATTATTGTCGTTGGCGGCGGTTTCTCCTTGTGGACAGCGGGATCGGGATTTTTGGAAATTTGTTGACGACACTCATGACCTGTCTTTTGGCCTTTGCCGTCCTCTTTCCCCAAAAATTGTACCCTGAGGCCTATCAGATCGCCGTAGTGCAGAGTGAATTTTTTCGCCTGATGTGGGGCCCTTTAGGGGGCCTGCTGTTTCTCTTGGTGGCCGCGGCCTTTTTGGCGGATACGTGGCTGGCCACGGTGGATGCCTTGAGTCGGGCACAAACAGATATTGTCTATCATGTCTTTCCCCAGTCCCGGAAGAAAGGGGTGTCCTGGTGGTATACCTTTTTTATCTTGGCCTTTACCGTGATTACGGGGACGACGCTCTGTTTTGAGGCCCCGGGACCCTTGATCCTCCTCTCGGCCGTCATTGGTTTTGCGGGGACGGTCCTTTTTACGGGGGCCCTCCTCCGATTGAATCATTATTTCTTAAAGAGGCAATTACCGCCGATGTGCCGTCCGACGAAGATGTCCGGTTATTTGTTGTGGGTGGCCTTTGTGGTGTATCTGGTGTTGGCGGTGGGTTATTGTGTAGCCCGGTTTTTGGTATAATTATGGACCTTTATCTCATGCGCCATGCCGATGCCCTTAGCCTTGCAGAGGCCAAGGTGACCTCGGATGCCGACCGCCCCCTCTCGGGACAAGGGCGGCAGTTTCTGCACCGCATTTTACCTCAACTCAAGAAAGGGATTACCTCGTTGGACCTCTGTTGGGTGAGCCCGTATCTTCGTGCCCGTCAGACGGCGGAGATGGTACTTTCGGAGATCCCCTGCCGTCATCCCTTGGAGACCTTTGACGGGCTGTCACCAGAGAGCCCCTTGAAATTGATCTTTGAAGAACTCTCCAAGAGACAAACCTCCGAGATCCTCATGCTCGTGGGTCATGAGCCGTACATGGGGTTGTTGTTGGGGTATCTCTTGAGCGGTCGGGCAGGCTTCTCGATGCCCTTTGCCAAGGCAGGGGTCGCCTGTGTCGAGGGCCTTTTTCTCCCCCCGCAGGGGCACCCCCCGAGGTTGCGCTGGTTTTGGAATCCCCCCCTATAGGTTACAACTATCGACGTCCGGGACCGCGGTGGGGCCCACTTTCCGAATCGCGCCGCCCCCTTGTGCGGCCTCTGGATTCTGTTGCGACCCATTGCCCCTCGCGCACGGACCGGACCTCACGGAGGCGGCGGACACGCCCCCCTCGTAGATGGCTGGGGTCTCGGTCCGCCAGTCGTCCGGGTCCGTCGACAAATGCGCGCGTTGTCATGGGGGCCTCTCCGGCACCCTCCTGTTGATAATGGGTTTGACGCCACATAAGAAGGGCGACCTCCCCCGTGGTCAGGGGGCGTTCCGGGGGCAGTGAGGCCTCAAATGAGGCAATCTCGCCATAGGCACGAGAAACGACTGCTCTGTGAGAAGTGGCATGAAGGACCACACTTAAGTCCATGAGGTCGACCTCGGGTCCAAGGCGTTCCTGTGTCAAGTCCCAGGCCCGATTCCAAAGGGGTGCCTCAGGACCTTCTTGAGCGAGTCTTGACATGTGGACCCCCAGGATCATGGTGTCGATGGGTTCGTGCATCCGGTGTTGGAGGGGTCCTCCCAGATGGGGGCTGTCGGCAATGCCTTCCACCCAGACATTTCTCCCGGTTTGTGTGAGGGCGTCGAGGCGTCCAAGGAGGGAACGATGAACCCCGCGACGTGTGGGGTGATCCGTTCCCAATTGGAAGAGGGGAAGGGCCTCATTGAGGACCTCAGAGATTTCATAGAGCGTTTGGGCCATGTATTCTGGATGGGGTGTCTCGGCGGTACGGAGATTGTCCCTCAAGGTCTCCAGGCGTGTTTGTAGGGTGCGGGTACTGGCGAGGGAACGGTCTCTGGCCTCTTGGCGTGGGAGGGTGCTCCGCATGGATTCGGCGGTCTCGTGGGTTGTGATGACGTAGCTCAAGATTTTTAGGACCTCATCCAGGACGACCATGGCCTCTTGGCGAATCCCCTGGGGGGTCCGGTCCATTTCGGTGGAGGGCTTGCCCAGCCTGTAGAGGTAGTTATTGATGCGGTCGGCAAGGAGGGAGAGCCCTTCGTGTGTGGCATAAAGATATTGCAGGGGATAGCCGTAGGCGTCGACCTTGAGATTGGAGGGGGTGCGTCCGACGGCCTCCATCCTTTCGGGGACGACACGAAACTCACTGGGGGCCTCCGTGCCTCGATCGGGGTGTTCGAAGAAGGCGATGGCCTTGTCGGCACTGGTCGCCCCCTCGGCCGTGAGTCCCCAAGGGGGGAGGATCTCCTCCACGCGGGCGATCTTACCTTCCCTGACCAGGGCCTCGCCCACAGCCATCAGGATGCCGTATTGGAGATTTCGACTGTTGGCCACAGTGGCCACGTTTGCAGAAAATTGGTGCAAGGCCCTCAAAAAGCCGCGGCCTGTCAGGTCGAAGAGCTGCTGGATGAGGGTAAAGAGTTGGGGAGTTGCCTCGGTGCAGGAGCGAAGGTCTTCAAGCCCCCCATGGGGGAGGGATTCCTCAGCCCCCAAGATCCCCAAGGCCCGTCCCCTTGCGAGCAAGGTTTCTTCAAAACGACTTCGACGGGCATGAAATTCTCGAAGGACATCTCCCATTGTTTGGTCGGATTCCCGTGTGGCGATTCTTATGTATTGACTGGCTATCCAGTCCCCAAAATACACGGCCGCCGTATTTTTGGCCCAACCCATGTAGTCCGCTGCACGGGGGTTTGTCCCGACGATCACGGTCCGATGGGCGCTTGAAAAACTGTCCTCTCCCGAGGCCCCTGTCAAAAGGTGGGCCACGACACGGGCGGCCTCAATATTTTCCCAGGCATCGAGGGTCAGACGGACATGGGTCCCTTCACGGGCCAGGTCCTTGGCAAAGTTGAGGCCCCGGATGTGGACCACGTTGGGGATAAGGTCGCGCCGTCCGAGACGCTCTAGTCGCTCCGTGACCCAATCGGAGAGCAACATCGGGGGGCCATCGGGATTGGGGTTATCCAAAAGCCCTTTTTGTGGGAAGACAAGAATGGCATTCTCAGCAACACGGCTTAAAAATTCCTCGCTGAGCAGGGTTTCCAGAGAACTCGTGGGGGTGGTGACAAAGAGGACCTGGCGCCCCACAATAGAATCGACCTCAAAATAAGGATGTCGGGGATTCACCCCCAATTCCCCGGCCTCATTAATGGGGATCGGGGCCCTGAAGGGGCGCCCATCCGCATCATAAAGGGTCTCCCCCAGGCGGGCGACATTGCCCCCCGTCCTCAGTAAGCTGTTTCTGCCGACGAGGTCGGCATGAGTGTCTCCCAAAATCGGGCTCCGCCCCATCCCCTCGACAGGGAAGCCCGCAAAATTCATCGTTCGTCCTATGCCGAGACCATAGGCCCCCAGTCCCATCACAAAGGGGATTTCTGTGGGGTCTAGGGGACGGCCCCTGTTCAAGGGATTCAGACCAGCCCGAGCCAAGTAGAGACGATAGGTATCCCATCGAGAATTTTCCCCGCTTCCCAGGTCATAGCCGTGAGTGACATCCAAGGGGAGGATGAAGGGGTCTGCCCCTTCGGGGGACGAGCGATATTTGTTTAAGAGGGTATCTAATGGATTTGGATGATGGGGTTCTAGCGGGACAGTAGGAGTGATGTCCACGAGGCCCCTGGCCTGTAAATAGGCGTAAAGGGAGAGTCGGAATTCATCCAAGACATCTCCTAACCGGTCCAAGGGCCCGGAAAAATCAAAATCGCCCCGACGCCGTCGTCTCTGGCCTTGACTTGAAATTTCCCCTTGAACGGCAGAGAGAAAGGCCTCGCGGGGACTGACCTCGGGAGGGGTAGCAGGGACTTCGGTGCGCGCATCAACAGCCAACATGGCATCATAGAGCTGTTGATAGCGACTGTTTTCCCTTTCGCGAAGAAAGTTGTCTATGGCCTCCTGGACATTGCCACGGGCCCAATATTTTTCGAGTTGCCTGGGGGTGGCTGGGGGAGGGGCAAAGCGCTGGGCGTTGCGTTGCAGGGCCTCTGCCCCATCCTGTCCGATAAGATGTTGTACTTGCGGTCCATAGGCTGATCTTTGAAGCTCCTGGACGAGACCCGCATAGCGTTCATTCAGTGCTGCAGGAAAGGTGGCTGCGCTCTCGCCAACGGGGGGAAGCAGGCCTTGAAAATCGGTTATAATGGAAGGAGGAAAGAGGGGGGAGCGATAGTGTCGAGTGGCAAGATAGTCTGTCAAGACACGTGCTTGGGCTAGATCAAAAGATGACGGATCTCCACCGGCCATAAGGGTCCCCTTATCTTGGGGCCGTTATCGCCCTTTTGGGAAAAATGTTGCGTGAAAAGGGGGCACGGCCCCTCATTTTAACCCATTGAAATCGCTAGCAGAAAAGTCCTCGTTTGCCACTTGACAAAGAGGGTTTGGATTTTATCTACTAGGGTAGAGGATGGGGTTTTTTACAAAGGAGAAGCGGTTATGCCCATGTACGAGTATGAATGTCAGAAGTGTCACGGACGCTTTGAGTTTCTGCAAAAATTTTCAGATTCCCCTAAGACAGAATGCCCCACATGTCAGGGCCCTTTAAAGAAGGCGATCTCGCTGTCCGGTTTTTCCCTCAAGGGACAGGGCTGGTACAAGGATGGGTATGCCTCCAAAAAGTCCCCTCCCCTCCCCTGTGGGGAAAAGACCCCTCCGTGCGGTCAGCCCTCCTGTCCCTCTGCCGGGAAGGGTACGACGGCACCCGCTTCTTGAGGGGTTCTTTTTCCTACACCATTATCAACATCCGAGATGTCGGGAGATGACGATGCGTTGGACTTCCGATGACCCCTCGCCGATTTCAAGAAGCTTGTGGTCCCGATAAAATCGGGCGACGGGATATTCTTCCATGAGACCATAACCCCCATGGATCTGGACGGCCTGGTCCACCACCATCCCCATCATCTCGGAACAAAAGAGCTTGGCCATGGCGGCCTCTTTTCCAAAGGGTTTCCCCTGGTCCTTAAGCCAGCACCCCTTGTAGAGGAGATGGCGGCCGGCCTCGATTTGAGTCGCCATGTCGGCCAGCTTAAAGGCGATGGCCTGGTGTTTTTTGATCGGTTTGCCGAAGGTCTTGCGTTCGTCGGCGTATTTAAGGGCGGCCTCAAAGGCCCCTTCGGCCCCGCCGAGCGCCATGGCGGCAATCCCCAAGCGCCCCCCATCGAGGGTTTTAAGCATTTGACGAAAACCCTGCCCGCGCCCCCCCAATAGATTTTTCTCAGGGACCTTGACGTCATCAAAGTACAACTCGGCCGTATTGGAGGCACGCCAGACGAGTTTATTGTGCATCGTCTTGGCCGTAAAGCCAGGGGTCTCTTGTTCGACGAGGATGCAACTGATCTCCTTTTCCTCCCCCTTTTTGCCGGTGATGGCCTGGACGGTACAGCCGGCAGAGATCTCAGAGGATCCATTGGTGATGAAGATTTTAGAACCGTTAATCACCCACTGGCCCCTCTCCAAGACCGCCGTCGTCTTTGAGCTCCCGGCATCGGAACCCGCCTCGGGTTCGGTGAGACCAAAGGACCAGAGCCTTTTTCCAGTCACGAGGTCGGGGAGATATTTTTGTTTCTGTTCTTTTGATCCAAATTGGGCAATGGGTCCGAGGCCCAGGGAATTTCCGGCGGCAACAGTAGCGGCCGCCGACCCATCGACGCGGGCGATTTCTTCGACGGCAATGACATAGGACAGGGTGTCGAGTCCCTGACCTCCGTCGTCTGGTGACACCGTCATCCCAAAGAGGCCTAGCTCCCCCATTTTGTGAACGAGGTCGATGGAAAATTCCTCCTTGGCCGAGCGCTCCATCGCCTGGGGGGCGATTTCGTTTTTGGCAAAATCCCGGATCGTCTGCCGGAGCATGTCTTGTTCATCGGTCAATTCAAAGGAAATCATCGGGGGGGAGAATATTGAAAAGTCATACAAGAGACAAGGGATTTTAGATGGCATTTTATTGACAGATGCGAATATTTGATAAAAATCGTTGTATTTGTAGTCTCCTGAAATCACAGTAGAAAATGGATAAATAACCGAAAACCCCCTGCCCATGGGTGATAAAAAACCCAGACCCTCTCCCGTCTTTTGAAAAAACAGAATAATAACAACAGGTTTAGCAGGCATTCCTTGGCATCATTATTGCTGAATATGGAGGGAGGGAAGGCAAAAGGGGTATTTTATGGGAAGGGGTTTGTCTGTCATCAAGACCAAGATCTATCATCTGGGCCTTTCCTTGCTCCTCGTGGGGTTGACCTCCTGTGTCTTTGGGGGGGTCGATGTCCAAGATAAGGGGATGACGGGTCCGGATTCAGAGGCCCCAGCAGATGATACCATTATGTCGGCCTTTTCGGGTTCTGTCCAGGTGCCCGCGACCGCGGCCGCAAGCCTCTCGGCCCTGACCTCTTCCGCCTCGGCCCTTCAGGCCGCGACACAATACACCACCAGTAGTTTGGCCTCTTCCGTCCCCGCCCCTGACGGGACCGTCGTCGAGTTTCTCAATACCTCCTTGGAGGCGAGGGCCAGTCTTACAACACAGGGAGGGCAGTATTCGGGGACGCTCAACATCCTGGATTTTTTGGATCCCGAGGATCCTGATTATGTCACGATGATCGTACGGACCATCTCCGGTTCGGGTGATCGAATCATTGTCCAATTGCAGGTGATTGTAAAACCCCTCACGGATTTTGTGGAAGAGGGGAGTGGACAGGCACTGACCACTTCTGTCGGTGCGGATATCAATCCCTTTACGACGATCAAGGCCCTTCCCCTCTTCAAGGAATTGGGGGCCAATCCCATGAACCCCGCCTCGACGCTGGCCGCACTCAATTCTTCGGGGCGTCATTTATTTGGCCGCGATCTCCTGGATGCCCTTCGGATGATGGAGGTGAGTCAAGAGGTCATTGAGGGATTGTTCCCCGAGTTCATCGAGACGTTGATGTCCCTTGACAATGAAGGATCAGGAAAGACCTCTCCCACCACCGGTGAGGAACTCGAAAAAATGATCGGCGACGCCCTGGGATTTGACCACGGACCTGATGCGGAGTCGATACCCTTTTTAAATGTCCAGTTTAGCACGATGATGGTGATGGCCTGTCACAAGCTGGTCAAGGGGTATCGCCTGATTGGGGATCCGTCCTCATCAGATGTCAAGCTTTGGGATATAGACAGGTGCTTTATTACGGGCGAATGTGTCAATTCCTCCACTCGTACCCAGATCATCAATGAGTGCGCCGGCCTTTTCTATGATTTTCTCCTCTCAGTAGGAAATAAAGGGAGTGAGGATGGAGAAGAGATGCTGAAGACCCTTCAGGCCATGATTGATGTGGGGCTGCATAAGCTGCAGATCTTTACCGACGCCCTTTTTATCTGGGCCCGGACCGGTTTGGCCGAATTAAGTGACGAGGAGTTGGAGACCTTTGTCCATATGGTCTTGAGGGGATATGATATCCCGGCCATCGCGATGGATCAGGCCAACATGTATGCCTCTCTCATCAGGGAAACCAAGGCCAGCGAGTATTTCAACCGGCGCGCGGCCGCGGAGATCCTCATCAATACGGGGTATTATCTGATCGATGGCAAGGTCAACCTTGGATTTTTTGTCCTTCCCGATGAAGAGCAACAGGTCTTTGTCGACCAAGATATTCTCGACACGGTCGTGTTGGCAGGAAAATTTAAAGGCGATTTTGATAATGAACCCATAGAGGAAGGGATTAAAAAAATCAAGTCCTTGAAGAAAAACAAGGGGGATAAGGTCAAGGCGATTGAAAATGGGGGAAATGTCTCCAAGATGAAGATCGCCATCCTGAATACAGAGGTCCTTTTTCAACTCTATCTTGATTTCTTGGAGGAGATCCAAGAGACCTTTGATGAAGACACCTTTTTTGCCGTGTATCTGGGGGATCCGCCTATTTTGGTCCTCTCCACGATGGCGGCGGTGGTGTCCATGAAGATTATGCAGGAATGGGGGATCGACTTCATTGTCACACATCCCGAGGAATACAAGACCGCGCTCAAGAAATATATTTTGGAAAGCCTTGAGGCAATGAGGAGTGGGGGAGCCTATCATGTTTCTCTCAAGCCCTGTCCACCGGGAAACCCCGTACCCAATTGTTGGGGATTGTCTCAAGGGCAGTGCGGGGCCGTCGATCGTCCCGATCCGACGTGGGGTTCTTATGCCATCGTTCATGCGTATGGCGATGCCCATGCGGTCTCGGAATATCACGCCTGTTACTGGGATGAGGGGGATCAAAAGTGTTATTATTGGGGTCCGTATGGGGAGACGAGTCAAATCTGTCTCAATGGGACACCGGGGACCTGTGGGAATGGGGTCTGTGAGCCTTATGAAAATCCCAAGATATGCAGTCTGGATTGTCTTTGGGGGACGGAATTTGAGAGCTGCTGGGCGGCAGGTAACGGTGCCGGTGATCCAGGTTTTGGCGAGGTCCCAGGGGCCCATTGCAATTGTTATGACGATTGTTCGAACCGGTATTGTAATAGTCAAGCCAATCGGTGTACCGGGGAACCGGAGTATAAGTATTGTCTTGATATCGACACCAATCCCAGCGCCTGTATGTATGCCCCCCCGGGTGCCTTTTGTTTCGATGCCCAGCTTCGCGATAACGATCCATGGACCTCCGATACCTGTTTGGTGGACTGTGAAGGACTCCCCAATCCCGATGGATTTTGTAAAAATATTAATTCCAGATTTCTATGTCTGGGGACCCATTTGGAGGGGGGAGTTTTTGCCTATCTCTGCCGCAAATCTTCTTACTAAGGAGTTCATATCCAACTATACATTGAAAAAGCAAAATGTCTCATATTCTCCTTAGCCCCTCTCTATATTATATTTATGAAGGTAAGGGGCCATCCCTACCTTAATAAACTATAATAGGGAGAGGGATAGTACTGTCAGGTCTTATGAATAGAAATTAATGAACTGACTTGTAATCAGAAAAGCCCTAGTTCGCTGATGGCCACGATGCGGGGATAGGTCCATTCGACAATCAAGCCAAAGCCAAAGAAGAGGGGGGCGTGCAGGAGGTTGACATTGCCGTGGATGGACCAGCGGCTCGTGTAGTGCCAGACGGGTTTTCTCAAAATTCTTTTGAAGAGCTCCCCGCTCACGTATTCAATGGACCAGATGACTAAAAGGTAGACGAGCCCCCGAAACGGCCATCGCCAGTGATGAACGTAGCTCTGAACGATGGGAAAAAAGAGGGCAATGGTCCCATAGACGGGGAGGATCCAAAAAGAGGTTCGGCCAAAGAGCATGTAATCCCGATTTTTTAAGAGATTTTTAAAACCGGTATAAAGGATTTCGGTCGTCCATCCCAGGATCCCAAAGAGGATAA
>Ga0156191_1088_pt1 | contig 26197 bp, 24 predicted proteins | sample RifCSPlowO2_12_FD_107844 | JGI IMG/M metagenome (GOLD analysis project Ga0156191, IMG submission 107844) | Deltaproteobacteria bacterium RIFCSPLOWO2_12_FULL_50_11
CTGCCTCATTGAGTTCACCCTGTTCCAGATTGCCAAGGATTTCAAAGGCCCGATCGACAACACCTTGGGGGATCCCTGCATGACGGGCTACGTGAATCCCGTAGCTCCGGGACGTCCCGCCCTCCACAAGCTGACGAAGAAAGAGAATATCCCCATCGCTTTCCTGAACAGCCATGTTGTAGTTTTTGATTCGGGATTTGGTGAGGGCCAAATCCGTGAGCTCATGATAATGGGTGGCAAACATCGTCCGACACCTTAAAACATCATGGAGATGTTCGGCCACAGCCCAGGCAATGCTGATCCCATCAAAGGTAGAGGTCCCACGACCGATTTCATCCAGAAGAATCAAACTTTTTTCCGTGGCATGATGGAGAATGGCGGCCGTTTCACTCATCTCCACCATGAAGGTGGAGGCCCCCTTGGCCAATCGATCCTGCGCCCCCACTCGGGTGAAAAGCTTGTCCACCAAACCAATCCTGGCCGAACGGGCCGGCACAAAGCTCCCCATTTGAGCCAAGATAACTATCAGACCCACCTGGCGCATGACCGTCGATTTACCCGCCATGTTGGGACCCGTAATGATCATCATCGGGGGATGACACCCTCCCAAAAAAACATCATTGGAAATAAAGGGCTCTATCAGGTCCATTTGCTCAATAACAGGATGCCGCCCTCCATGAATTTCTATATCCATGGAATGATCGAGAACAGGGCGCACATAATTATTCTCCATCGAAATGCGAGCCAAACTGCATAAAACATCGAGGGTTGCTATACGCTGTGCCATGATCTGAATCCGCGGCACCACTGATTGGCAAAAATTTCTCAGTTGCAAAAACAAATCATATTCAAGGGCCTTGATCTTGTCGTCCGCCCCCAAAACCTTATTCTCATATTCCTTGAGCTCCGGTGTGATAAACCGTTCGGCATTCGCAAGGGTTTGTTTGCGGATATAATCTTCCGGGACATGCGGCAAATGGGTCTTGGTGACCTCGATGTAATAACCGAAGACCCTGTTAAAACGTACCTTCAACGAGGAAATCTTCGTTCTCTCCCTCTCTCTCGCCTCCAAAGCGGCAATATAGCCCTTCCCCCCCCGACTCACTTCCCTTAATTCGTCAAGTCCCTGTGAAAAACCCTCAGCAATCATCCCCCCCTCTTTGAGAGTCAATGGAGGATCAGGGACCAAGGTCTTACCGATTTTCTCACAAAGATCTTCCAGTCCATCCCAATTTTCTGCCATCGCCTTTAATAATGGACTCTTAAATTTTTTAAGTTCTTGATCAATAAGAGGCAGTTGGCTCAAGGAAGAGGACAAATGAACGAGATCTCGAGCATGGGCATGGCCCAATGAAAGCTTACTATTGAGACGCTCAAAATCATATATCTCCAAAAGAAGGCTTCGTATCTTTTCACAAAATTCATGCAGCCCCCTCATTTCATCGATGACATCCAGCCTGGCCTCAATTTCCTTGAGATCAATCAAGGGATAACGAATCCACCTGTTCAATAGACGCCGGCCCATAGATGTTTGAGTGGCATCGAGGACACCGACGAGTGTTGAAGTGTCATCACGGGATTTGTTCAAGAGATCAAGATGACAACACGTCTCCTCAGTCATCACGAGGGAGTCTCCCCTTTCATACCTTTTTAAGTGAGTGACATGGGACAAGATGTCCACTTTTTGGGTTCGTTGGGCATAATCCAAAATCGCCCCGATAGCACCAATACCCAAAGAAATATCTTCACACTGAAAGGCGGAAAGGGAAGTGACCCGAAACTGCTGATAGATCTTCTTGCGTCCATAATCCGGATCAAAGGCCCAATCGGAATGTGAATGGACAAGGATCCTTGAAAACTGCCTGCCCCATTTTTCCTTCCATTCTGAGAAAAAGGATTCGGGGAGAATAATCTCCGACGGCTTAAATTCAGAGAGGATCTCCGCCACAGAATCCCGAGACAACTCAGCCACCTGAAAATCTCCTGTTGAAATATCCAACCAACCCATCCCCACACCTTCACCCCCGGGACAGAGGGCCAATAAATAATTGTTTTCGCTGGAAAGAAGATTTTCTGGATCGGTCACGAGCCCCGGGGTAACAATCCGTGTCACCTCGCGCTTGACAATACCCGTGGCCAAAGCGGGATCTTCCACCTGATCACAGATCGCCACCGTGTGGCCTTCCTGAACAAGCTTGGAAATGTATCCCTGCACAGAATGATAGGGGACACCGCACAAAGGAATGGAATTTTCCTCATTTTTATTGCGAGAGGTCAGCGCTATATCGAGAATCTTTGAGGCAACCTTGGCATCCTCAAAAAACATCTCATAAAAATCCCCCAATCGAAACATTAAAATCGCATCTTGATGTTCCTTTTTAATATCCAAATACTGCCGGATCATTGGGGTGTATTGCTCGCCTGCCATCATCTCTTATACCTATTCCATTCTCCGCTTTCTATCAACGGCAAACTGCCATCTCAGCGAGAAGAAATGTAGCCGTATTTTTTTAATTTGGCCTCCGAATGGGACCAGTCCTTATCCACAATCACCTTCAGGCCCAGGAAAACTCGTGAGCCAATCAAATCCTCAATTTTTTTGCGAGCCTTCTCGCCAATCTTCTTGATCATGAGACCCCCGACCCCAATCACAATCCCCTTTTGAGATTCACGTTCAACAACAACGGTGGCCTCAATCCTTGTCACCTTTTCCCCTTCCCGGGGTTCTCTATAATCCTCCAGACTCACCACGAGTGAATAAGGGACCTCTTGTCTTAATAATTCAAAGGCCTTTTCCCGAATGATTTCACAAGCAAGGTCACGATAGTTTTGATCTGTAAAAATGTCTTTGGCGTAATAAGGCGGCCCCTCGGGCAAAACCTGAAGCAGGATCTCTTCGAGTTTCTCAATACCACGTCTTGCAAGCGCATTTGTCGACAAAATATCGACGGGCTGGAAATCTTGAACGCAGAGTTTGGACAATTCATTTATTTCTGACAACCCCGCCAAATCTGCCTTGCTGATGACAATCACAAGGGGTTTTTTAATGGACCGAAGTCGGGTCAGCATATCTCGATCTTCATCTAAAATCCCTCTTGTGGCCTCAATCACATAAACAAAAATATCCGCATCAGCGACAACATGTTCAACGGTCTTCATCATGTATTCATTCAACTCACGATGGGGTTTGTGGAGACCGGGGGTGTCCAAAAAAAGGATTTGTCCCTGCGGCAAGGTCTTGATCCCAAGGATCTTATTTCTGGTTGTTTGCGGCTTTGAGGTAACAATGGCAACCGGCTCACCCACAAGGGCATTCATGAGGGTCGATTTGCCCACATTGGGTCGCCCGAGCAAGGCCACGTATCCTGATTTATAGGTCATTAGCGTTAAGATGGACTATCTGGATTAATGTCTTTTCAGCAGCCATTTGTTCGGCTTCTTTCTTGCTTTTTCCCCGCCCCTGACCATAAATCTTATTGCGTATGAGGATCTCAACCTCAAAAACCTTTTCATGATCAGGACCCAATTCCTTCACCAAACGATACCGGGGAATAGTCCGAAATAAAGCCTGACTCTTTTCCTGCAACTCCGTTTTAAAATCCCTGTAAAATGATTGCATGGGTGTGGAGTCCAATAAACGAGCATAATGTTTTTTTACGAGGCAGAGGGCTTTTTTAAAACCACGATCCAGATAAACCGCTCCCAAAACGGCTTCATAGGCATTAGCAAGGAGTGAGTTTTTCTCCCGTCCATTGGTCTGGTCTTCGCCCCTTCCCAGATATAAATTGGGACCAAAATTATATTGCCGGGCCAATTCGGCCAAACTCCCTTCATTGACAATAGAGGCCCTGAGTTTGGAGAGCTCACCCTCCGGAGATTGTGGAAACCGCTCCATAATAAACTCGCTAATAGCCAATTCCAAAACCGCATCACCCAAAAATTCCAACCGTTCATTATGATGGATCGAAGGCAGATTGCGTTCATTGATAAAAGACTTGTGAGTGAGGGCTCGACAAAGCAAATTTCCCTTTTTAAAGATATATCCCAACCCTTTTTCAAAAATTCTCAGCTTTTTTTTCTCTTCAGGTGTCATACATATCCTCAAATCAGCGATTTTCACCTTTAAGAATCCATCCGCCCCCTAAAATTTCATCGTCGCGGTAAAAAACAATGGCCTGTCCGGGCGTAATGGCCCTCTGGGCCTGTTCGAAATCAATGACGGCCCCCTCATTCGTCAGGGATGTCAGATAACCCACTACATTTTTTTGGTGATAGCGGATCTTGACGCCCAACTTCATGCCGACATAAACGCCTTCACGATTCACCCAACTGATCTGTGATGAAAGGGCACGGTTTTGCAGGAGCGCCTCCGAAGGTCCCAGGCAAACACGCTGTGTCTCGGGATCAATATGAGTCACATAAAGACGCCTCCCAGTAGCCACACCCAATCCCCGACGCTGCCCAATGGTATAGGCATGGATCCCTTTACTCGATCCCAAATCATTTCCATTTTGATCGGTCAATTGACCTGTCCTCTGCACATACTGGGGGTACTCTCTTTCAATAAATTTCGCATAATCGTTTTGAGGAACAAAACAAATTTCTTGGCTCTCCGGCTTTTCCGCGGTTTTTAATTGATACTGGGCCGCAATCTTGCGCACATCCGCCTTTGTATAATCCCCTAAGGGAAATAAAATGTGTTCCAATTGGTCTTGGCTCAATCCAAAAAGAAAATAAGACTGATCTTTTTCTTCATCGGCCCCCTGAAATAGCATTTTGCGACCTGACGAGCCCTTTTCACATCGAGCATAATGTCCCGTGGCCAAATAATAGGCCCCCAATCTCTTTGTTTCCTTCAGCAGCTTATCAAACTTGATTTTGTTATTACACATCACACACGGATTGGGAGTCCGTCCCAAGGAATATTCTCGGGCAAAATAATCAATCACGTGAGATCGAAAATCCTCCACATAATTTAACGGATAAAAGGGGATGTCGAGTTGCTGACAGACACGGCGGGCATCATGAATATCCTCCTCACTACAACATGTCTTGCCGACCTGACACAGGTCCTTTTGGGGACTCACATGGGTCTTGAGGGAGATCCCAATCACCTCATATCCCTTTTCCAACAAAAGGGTCGCCGCCACAGAGCTATCCACCCCCCCGCTCATCGCAACAACAACTTTGCGTTTATCTAGCAACATAATTTTTTCTTCTAACCTTCTCTTATTTTTTTTACAATCCCAGGAAGCACGTCGAGAAAAAAGTCAATCTCCTGAGACCGTGTCATGTATCCCAAACTGATCCTGACGGAGGCCTTGGCCTCTTCGGGGGAGAGCCCCATGGCCAAAAGAATGGGAGAGGGATCGATCGCCCCGGAGGCGCATGCGGCCCCTTGAGAGACACAAATACCCTCTTGATCCATGGCCATCAACAGGGATTGTCCTTCAAGGTCCAAAAAACTGACATTGAGCGTATTGACGAGGCGATCCGCCTTTTCGGCATGAATCTTGACTCGAGAAATCCTTTCTCGAATCTCGGTCGCCAGACGATCCCGCATGGCCTTCAACGAGGCCTGATTCCTCCCCATTTGATCCACGACCCAGCCCAAGGCCGCGGCCATCCCCACAGCCCCCGCCACATTCTCCGTCCCCCCTCGATAACCCCTTTCCTGATGACCTCCATGAACGAGGGGAGGCAAAAATCTTTCACGACCCACATAAAGCCCCCCCATCCCCTTGGGTCCGTAAAATTTATGGGCCGAAAAGGCCATAAGGTCCACGGGGAGAGTGTCGAGGTGGATGGGGATCTTGCCCACGGCCTGAACGGCATCACAGAAGAAGGGGATCTTGTGCCCCCGGGCGATCTCCCCTATCTTATGGATGGGATGCAGCACCCCTGTTTCATTATTGGCCCACATAAAGGCCAAAAGGACCGTCTCCTTTCGAATCTCCGCCCTCAATTGATCGAGATCGATTTGTCCTTCCGCATCAACGGGCAAAAGGGTCACCAAGGTTTGGGACTCCTTCCGAAGGTGGTTTAAGGTCTCCAAAACGGCCTTGTGCTCCGTAACACAGGACAGGATATGGGCCGGTTTCTGGCTTGTCGACAAAAGACCCTTGATCGCCAAATTGATCGCCTCAGAGCCTCCCCCTGTAAAGACGATCTCTTGAGGCCTCGCCCTTAAATGACCCGCCACGACCTCACGGGCCTCCTCCAATCCCTTTTTGGCACGGGCTCCCCTACTATGAAAACTGGAGGGATTGCCATAATGATCCCTTAAGTAAGGGAGCATGGCCTCAAGGGCGGGGGGCGCCAGCGGCGTCGTGGCATTATAATCGAGATAAACAGGTTTCATCGGATTTTGATGAGCTGAAGGCAAAGGGCCTGCCACAAGTCTCCGCGGGAGACGCTTCGTCATCACTCAAACAATATTAAATATTCCTTTACTCATTTTTCTTTATGCGTTCCTCGAGGGCCGCCACGCGATGAACCAGGCTTTCAATGGCCGCCATCTCAGGATCAGGCAACAAATCGTGACGCAGCACACCCTCTTCCTCATCCTCGGTCCTCCGATGGACGACTCGTCCCGGAACCCCCACGACCGTCGAATGAGGGGGGACATCCTTGACCAAAACAGATCCCGCACCAATACGAGAGTGATGCCCGACAACAATGGGCCCCAAGACCATGGCCCCTCCCCCCACCACCACCTCATCCTCCAAGGTGGGATGGCGTTTTTCCTTTTTCCAGCTCACCCCCCCCAATGTCACACCCTGATAGAGGGTCACGTTATGACCAATCTCCGTCGTCTCCCCAATCACGACCCCCATCCCATGATCGATAAAAAATCCCGACCCAATTTTGGCCCCGGGATGGATCTCAATCCCCGTCATCCAACGAATGCACTGAGAAAAGAGTCGGGCGATGAGCTTCAAATGATGGGTCCACAGCCAATGGGAAAGGCGATAACCCACAATGGCATGAAGTCCTGAATAGCAGACTAACACCTCAATAGGGTTTCGGGCCGCCGGATCCCTGGCAAAACACGATCTGTAATCTTCAAGTAATGTCTTAAACATGCGAGGCCACCTTACTGTATTTCCAAGAAAAGTCAAAGAGATCTCGGTGTGACATGATCCCGAATCCACTTGACGATATCCTGAGTATGGGTTCCTGGGGTGAAAAGAGCGGCAACACCGGCCTTTTTAAGAAATTTAATATCCTCTTCAGGGATGATCCCCCCACCGATCACGGTAATATCCTTCAGGCCCTTCGCCTTTAACTGCTTGATCACCTCGGGAAAGAGGACATTGTGGGCCCCTGAAAGGATGCTGAGCGAAACAACATCCACATCCTCTTGGAGGGCCGCGCTCACGATCATCTCGGGGGTTTGATGAAGGCCCGTATAAATCACCTCAAAACCGGCATCGCGCAAGGCCCTGGCCACCACCTTGGCCCCCCGATCGTGACCGTCGAGACCCGGCTTGGCCACCAAGATTCGTAATTTCCTATTTGTCGGCATAACACCTTTCTTTATCATGTCATACTCCTGAAACCCACCTCTAAAAATATCCTGGATCCTGATATCCTCCAAAGACCTCCTTCATCGTCAGCATCATCTCCCCCACCGTCGCATACTCTCGAACGGCCTGTCGGATAAAGGGGATCAAATTATCCGTTCCCTCCGCAGCCTTTTTTAAATCACCCAGGGCCTTTTGAACAGCCTTTTCTTGACGTCCCTTCTTGACCTTTTGGAGGGTTTGAATCTGTCTTTTCTCCACCTCTGGACTGATCTTTAAAAGATCCATAGAAGACGTTTCCTCCACCTGACAATCATTCACTCCAATAATAAACTTCTCCCCTTTTTCAATCTGTTTTTGATGGAGATAAGAGGCCTCCGTGATCTCCTTCTGGGGATATCCCAGATCAATGGCCTTGAGCATCCCCCCCATCTCATCGATCCGATGAATATACTCCATGGCCTTCTCTTCCAATTGCTGCGTCAGGGATTCCACAAAATAGGAACCCCCAAAGGGATCTAGGGTATCCGTACAACCACTTTCATGGGCAATGATTTGTTGTGTCCTCAAGGCAATGCGAACGGAGGCCTCCGTGGGCAGGGCATAGGTCTCATCGAGGGAGTTGGTATGGAGGGACTGAGTGCCTCCCATCACAGCGGCCAGGGCCTGAATGGCGGTCCGGACGACATTGTTCATCGGTTGTTGGGCCGTCAAACTGCATCCCGCCGTTTGGGTGTGAAATTTGAGGCGCATGGATTCCGGATTTTTTGGATGGTACCGTCTTTTCATCTCGCGGGCCCAGAGGCGCCGGGCCGCACGATATTTGGCGATCTCTTCAAAAAAATCATTGTGGGCATTGAAAAAGAAGGAAAGATGGGGGGCAAAGCGATCGACATCGATCCCTCGATCCACACAGAGCTGGACATATTCCAAACCATCCCGGAGCGTAAAGGCAAGCTCCTGGGCCGCCGTCGATCCGGCCTCCCGGATATGATACCCACTAATACTCACGGGGTGCCATCGGGGAACATGGTCCGCCGCATACTCAATGGAATCAATCACCAAACGGATAGAGGGTTTTGGAGGATACATCCATGTCTTTTGGGCAATGAACTCCTTGAGCATGTCATTTTGAATGGTGCCGCCGATCTTATCCAGGGAGACCCCTTGTTTTTGGGCCACTTCCATATACATGGCCCACAGAAGGGTCGCCGGGGGATTGATGGTCATGGAGGTAGTCACCTGATCCAACGGAATCCCCTGAAAAAGGACCTCCATATCGTGCAACGTATCAATGGCCACACCACACACCCCGACTTCTCCACGAGAGCGGGGATGATCCGAATCGTAACCCATCAAGGTGGGAAAATCGAAGGCCACAGAAAGCCCTGTTTGACCATGTTTGAGGAGATAATGAAAACGCTTGTTGGTGTCCTCTGCGATTCCAAAACCCGCAAATTGTCGCATCGTCCACAACCGCCCCCGATACAGGGTCGGATAGACGCCCCGCGTAAAGGGAAATTCCCCGGGAAAACCCAGGTCGCGATCTTCACGAAAACGATTGAGATCAAGGGGGGTGTAGAGGCGTTTGAGGGGTTCCGAGGAGAGTGTGGTGAAATTTTTAAGACGCTCCGGCTGCTTCTCAAGCGTCTTTTTTAAAGTCCCCTCTTCCCATGTCTCAAAGGCCTGTTTGATTTTGACATTCATTACTAACAATCGACCGTTGGCTCTGCTACTGTCCCGCCCACAGTACAGGTCGCCAGGGTGTTACCGTTACTATTTTGAACCGTAATCGTCCCGCTATTGGTGCCCGTCACCGTACTACCGCTAATCGTCCCTGTCGTCGAATAATCCATCACAAGGGTGTAGGTCTGGCTGCCATAGAGGACCTGAACCTGCCCATTAAAATTAAAACTAAAGTCCCCGCTATTACTACTCGTCACATCCAGACTGATTCCCAGAGAAACATCCCCTGTAATCGGGCTCAAATCCTCTGAGGCCTGAAAGTCATCAAAGGTCAACGTGAGTTCAAAATTGGCCGTGCCCCCCGTTACCGTGAGCTCGCCCGAATAGGAAGACGTCCCCGAACTCGCCCCTGAAACCTGTCCACTAAAGGTCACATCCTTGAGGCCATCCGGGGTCACCAGGGCCAATCGAAGGGCCGAGGCCTCCTGCAGTCCGGAGACGGCCGCACTGGCCGCGGCGTCATTCACCCCTTCCGAACCCTCTTGGGCCACATTGGTATTATCGGCCGCATCGTCGGAAGTCGTATCATTGCCACAACCAGCCACAAGGACACACAGCAGCATGAGGGTGGTGGAGAATTGAACAAACTTCATAAAATACTCCTTTTTCAACAGTCCCTCAAAAGACTGCGGGCAATCACCATTTTCTGAATCTCCGAGGTCCCTTCATAGATCTCCGTGATCTTGGCATCGCGATAATAACGCTCTGCCGGGTATTCCTTCACATATCCATAACCCCCAAAGATCTGGACACAGCGGTCAGCACACCACACGGCCGCCTCTGAGGCAAAATTCTTGGCCATGGCCGCCTCCTTGGAATAGGAGAGATTGTTGTCCTTGTTCCATGCCGCCTGGTAGGTCAAAAGTCTTGCGGCATCCACCCGTGTGGCCATCTCTGCCAGGTAATTTTGAATGGTCTGAAAGTGACAAATGGCCTGTCCAAAGGCCTCCCGCTCCTTAGAGTACCGGATAGCGGCCTCAAGAGAGGCCCGTGCAATGCCGACGGCCTGGGTTGCGATCCCGATCCGCCCCCCATCCAGGGTCCACATCGCCACCTTAAATCCCTGTCCCTCCTCTCCCAGCAGATGACCCTTCGGGATCCGACAATCTTCCAAGACAATCTCCGAGGTCGATGAGGCACAGATCCCCAGCTTTTTTTCAATCTTGCCGATCGAATACCCGGGGGTTTCTCTTTCAACGAGAAAGGCCGAGATCCCCTTGTTCCCCTTTTCCTTATCCGTCATGGCAAAGAGGAGGGCGGCATCCGCATGGGGACCGTTTGTAATGAAATTCTTGCGCCCGTTGAGGATGTAGGAATCCCCGTCTTTCTTGGCCGTCGTCTGCTGATGGGCCGCATCAGAACCCGTCCCCGGCTCGGACAGGCCATAACAGCCCAGTTTTTGACCCAGGGCATAGGCTTTAAGAAACCTCTCCTTTTGGGCCTCGGTCCCAAATTTCTGCACAGGGGCACAATAAAGGGAATTGTTGACGGACATCGTCACCCCCGTCGAGGCACAGGCCGCAGAGATCTCCTCCAAGGCCAGGACATAGCTGACCGTATCCAGGCCCGAGCCGCCCCATTCAGGAGGGACCATCATGCCCATGAGTCCCAACTCGGCCATCTTCGCGACGTGTTGCGAGGGAAACTGGGCCTTTTGATCCAGCAGAGAGGCCATCGGGGCCACATCCTTTTCGGCAAAATCCCTGGCCATCTGCTGAATCATCTTCTGTTCATCGCTTAATGCAAAATCCATTGTGGTTTTCCTTTTTTATCTCCCCTGAAAACGAGGCCTTCTCTTCTCCAAAAAGGCGGTCAACCCCTCTTTGAGATCCTCCGCCCTAAAACAATCCGTAAAGTGATCCCTTTCTATCTTCAAACCATTATCCAGGGTCTGCGCCAGACCCTTATTGATCACCCTCTTGGCCAGGGAAACGGCGACGGGACCCTTGGAGGCGATCTCTTGGGCGGTCTTGGCCACCTCGGTCTTCAAGGCCTCAGGGGCCGTGATCTTATTCACAATCCCCCACTCCCGGGCCTCCTCCGCCGACAACAACCGGGCCGAAAAAATGATCTCCTTGGCACGCCCCGGACCGACCAATTGGGTCAGGCGTTGGGTCCCCCCAAAACCGGGAAAGAGTGAAAGATTGACTTCAGGTAAACCTAATTTTGCCTTATTTGACGCATAGATAAAGTCACAACTTAAAGCTAATTCTAGTCCGCCACCAAGACAAAATCCGTTGACTGAGGCAATAACGGGGACCCGGCAATCTTGGATCTGACTCATCGTCTTGTGACCGAGGAGGCAAAAGGCCGCCGCTTGATCGGGTGTCATTTGGGCCATGGCGGCAATATCAGCCCCTGCAATAAAGGCCTTATCCCCAGCCCCGGTAATGACCGCAACCCTTATCTCTTGATTTTGGGAAATGGCCCCAAAGACCTCTTGGAGCTCCTTTAAGACATCAGCATTGATGGCATTTAAGGCCTTTTCACGATTGACGGTCACCCAAGCAACATGATCGACCTCTTCATACAAGACGTATTGATAACCCACAACGACCTCCTCTCCCCTATTTTAAGACCTCTACCAGGTACAAGCTCAGTTGCGGCACGTATGTAATAATCAACAAACCAAGGAGTAAGATAAAAAGAAAGGGGAGGGTCACACGATAAATGTGCATGACCGATTTCTTAAAACGATAACTTGAAATAAATAGGTTTAACCCCACGGGGGGCGTCAAATATCCGATCTCCAAATTGGTCAAAAAGATGATCCCCAAATGCACCGGATTGACGCCAAAGGCGGTCGCAATCGGGATAATAATGGGGACGACAACAATGATCGCCGAAAAAATATCCATCAGACAACCCACAATCAAAAGGAAGATATTGAGGCAAACAAGGAACATGGCCTGACTATGGATATATTGTTTGATGAACTCAAAGATCCTCATCGGTACCTGCTCATCGATCAAGTAGCTTGTAAATCCCAAGGCCACGGCCAAGATGATCAAGATCCCCCCCACCAGGACCATGCTGTCCTTCATAATACGGGGAATATCCCTCGTCAGATGCAAGTCACGATAAATAAAGACCTCAACAATCAAGACATAAAAGGCGCAGATCGCTGCGGCCTCACTGGCGGTAAAAATACCCCCATAGATTCCAATGAGGATAATAAAAGGCAGGGGCACTTCCCATGCGGCCTTACGAGTCGTCTTAAAGACCTCCTTGAACCTGAAGGGAACCCGCTTGGTCCCCCCTTTGACTCCTATGTAGATGCTATAAGCCCCCAAAAGGACAATGAGCAATATCCCCGGCAAGACCCCCGCCTTAAAAAGTTGACTGATATCGACATTGGCGATCACGCCGTAGAGGATGAGGGGGAGGCTTGGAGGAAATAACAGACCCAGACTCCCACATGTCGTCACAATCCCTAATGAAAAATTTTCAGGATAGCCCCGTTTATGGAGGATGGGAAAGAGGAGTCCGCCCAGGGCAATAATCGTCACACCGGAGGCCCCCGTAAAGGCGGTAAAAAAGGCACAGGCCAGCAGGCAAACGATGGCCAGCCCCCCCGGCATCCATCCAAAAAGGGCCTGGGAGACATTGACGAGGCGCTCGGGCGTATTGCTCTCCGCCATCATATAACCGGCAAATGTGAACAGGGGGATCGCGACCAAGGCCGGCGCCGAGATGAGACGCAGCATCTCTATGATAATGGCCATGGTATCAATCTCAACCAGGTGAAAACACGTCGCGGCGGTCACCCCAAAGATGGTAAACAGTGGGGCCCCCAAGAGGGCGGCGGCCAAGATGCCAAGAACAATGAGAAGTATCATGTTTGTCGGAAATAGATGAGTTCTTTGATTTTAAAAATCGTCGTTATAGAAAAATGTATGGCAATAAGGGCAAAGGTGACGGGGATGATCCCCTGAACCGTCCATGTCGGCAAATCAAAGACCGTCGTCGCCCCCACCTTCGCCTCATCCATCACAAATCGATAAGCCGCCTGAAAGAGAACGAGTGTCACGACGGTTGCAAAAATGTGGATGAGGATGCTGACAACCGTATTCAGACGAGCCGGAAGAAACTTGGTCGCCACATCAATACACAAATGCTGGGATTCCTTGGTGGCCACCGCCGCCCCCAGGAACCCCACCCATAAAACGAGGGAGCGAAGAATGATATCGATCCATGGATAACCCGAATTAAAGACATTGCGCATGATGACCTGAAAAAAGGCCAAAACAAGCATCACCAAGAGGCTCATACAGAGGACAAAGGCCTCTCCTCGGGCCAGTCCGTTATTCAATGCCTTGAGAAACCGCATAGATTATTTCCCGACAATCCCCTTAACCCTATCGAGGAGTTCCTGGGTGTACAACTTCCCGACGAGGGCTTGCCACACGGTGCGCGACTGATTGACGAATTGTTGCAAATCCGCCGGATTGACATCCACCAGCTGGATCCCGCTCCTCTTCATGGCCTCAATGGATTTTTCATTGTCCGTCCGGGTGACTTCAATGAGGGCACGACAACTCTTCGTTGCCGCCTCTTTTAGAATTTTCTGCAAATCCGCGGGTAACGTATCAAAATACTTTTTGGAAACAACCATCCCCCCCGTGGAGTTCGTAAATCGGACATTGGTCATGTATTTTGTCCGGGTAAACCACTGAAGGGCCACGGCCCCCAAGGGAGGGGCATAGACGGCATCAATCAAGTTTGTCTGCAGGGACGTCAAGACGTCCGGCAAGGCCAGGGGGATGGGGGTAATCTTGAATTCTTTAAAGAGGGCTTCGGCCAGGGGATCGCCCGCCCACATCCAAAACTTCACCCCTTGAGAATCCTTGAGGTTACGAATCGCCTTGTTGGAAAGGATATAAACAAAACCGGCCTCGGCATTGCCCAGATAGACAAAACCCTTTTCAAGAAATGACTTTTCAAAATGAGACAAAAGGGCCTCATTCACCTTGTCCACCTGCGCATAACTATCCAATAAAAAGGGCAGCTCTTTCACGCGCACATCGGGGACAATTTCTCCCAATCCGAGTCCCGTAAAGCCACCGGCATGCATCTGCCCTATGCGGATCTTCCTCAAGATATCAGTCTCATCACCGGCCACACCCCCCGCATAAATCTTGAGTTTCATCCGTCCGCCGGATTTTTCATAAACCTCCTTGTCAAAATCCTTTAAAACCCGATGCCATGTCGACCCCTCCGGGGCCAATAAGGCAAACTTAATAAGGTACTGGGCCTCACTCGCTGTCTCTTGGGCTCGAGGGGTCCCCCCTGCAAAAAGGGCCACTCCCAAGGCAAGCACCATGATAATGGTAATTTTTTTTACTCTCCCTAAATTCATATAAAAGCTCCTCACATTTATGGTGGTTAATCTTAAAAATTAGAAATACTCATTGGCTCGATTGATCAAATAACCCGCCCGGATCCTGGCCATCACGTTGGCCAAACGCTGGTCAGGAAAGATATTGGGATCGGTGCCCTGAACCTCCTGAAGCAGCTTCTGAAATAAGGCCCGATCCTGGACCTGAACGGCATAAAACTGCGCCATCAGGGTCTTGGCCATCAAAAAACGCCCCTTTGTCACCTGAATAGAATTTTCAAACTCTTTTTTGGCCTTTTCAGGATTGCCCCCCAGCATCGCCGGCCGACTCGCATAATAAACGCCGTAGAAAAGATGGGGTCCTCCATAAAAGAAGGTGCTGTTCACCTCCATCACCCGGCTCATCATCGCCTCCACAAACCCCAACTCGGTAATCGACATCGGATCATCTTTATTAAGATTGATAAGAGAGCCCCAGGCAAAGGCCGTCCAAAAAACGGCATCCGCATCCCCCCTCTTGTAGCGACCCATGATCTTTTGAAATTGCTGCAGATCCTTTCCCACCGTCTGCTTAAACTTTTTATTCCGGTTGAGGATCGTCATCCCATACCATTTTCCCCTGGAGTAAAAAAGCTGGGCCCTCTCCTTGAGGGTTTCATATTGGGCGGGGTTTTTTTCCTGAAACTTTATCATCTCCGTCTCGAGGATCCCGAAGGCATAATTGGCGTAATTTTTGGCCAAGAGAAGTGTATAGACACGATTCTTCCGGTTATGGGTCCAGAAGATCTCCAGGGTCTTCAACATGGCCAGGCCGGCCTGTTCGGCCACATAGGGATCGGATTCCCTTTCAAAATAGGGGGCCCCCGTCTCAAAAATTTTCGAGGTGATATCCGATGCGGTCTTCGAAAGGCTGCAACCTTGATAGGTGAGAGAGAGGACACAGAGTATCAGTAGGGTCTTAGAACCATTGTGCATCGGCCTAGACCTAGACAAGCCCCTTAAAAATGTCAAGGATTTTATAGAGATGCCTAATCTCGCACCGAAGAGGGATTTCGCCTGGAAAACTCCTCCAAGAGTTTTTTTGACTCCTCATCAATCTGCTTGGGAACAACGATCTTGACCAATACATATTGATCCCCCTTCTCACGGGTCTTTTCTCCCACATGAGGGGCTCCCTTTCCCTGCAAACGAAACTTCTGACCGGACGAGGTCCCGGGTGGAATTTTGAGTTTGACATTATTATCGAGGGTGGGGACCTCAATAGTGGCCCCCAAGACGGCCTCCGTGATAGAGATGGGGCGTTCTATATAGATATCATCGCCTTCCCGCCAAAAATCGCTATGGGGTTTGATATTGAGCGTAATGTAGAGATCACCCGTCTTTCCCCGGGCATTGGTTTCCCCTTTGTTGGCCAAGCGAATTTTGGATCCATTGCGAACCCCGGCAGGAATTTTGACAGACAAGGACTCCCTTTGTCCATTGCGCATCACGGCTATTTTGGCCGGCGCCCCCTTGACGGCCTGGATAAAATCAATCTCCATGGAATAAAAGAGGTCCTTGGATGCCTCTTCAGCAAAGGGGGCCTCGGCCCGGCGGGGCTGGGCCCTTCCCTGAAAACCCCCGCCAAAGATATCACCGAAGATCTCCCCAAAATCAAAACCAAAATCACGACCGAGATCCCCCACATCCTCAAATGGCTGCTCCCCATTGTGGTTCCATTTCCAGGTCGTTTGGCCCCGGCGGCGAGGATCAAACCCGGCCTGCTGCCATTGCGCCCCCAACATATCGTACTTTCGCCGTTTCTCGGGGTCGCTTAAGACATCATAGGCCTGACTGACTTCTTTAAATCGCTCCTCAGCCTGCTTGTCCCCCTTATTCACATCGGGGTGATGGGTCTTGGCCAGGCGACGAAAGGCCTTTTTGATTTCATCGGGGCTCGCCTGACGACCGACACCCAAGATTTCATAAAGATCACGTGGCATGAATCACCTTCTTCAACACACAAGCCCTCAAACACAATTCACTTACTAACAGCCCCGAAATTGTATAGACATTGGGGGACTGTTAGTATTACAGGACCGGCTGTTAGCCCTATCGGGCTTTCCATTTATTTCGGTCCTGTTAATAACATATACTCACGTTTGTGATTAAGACAAGTATCTTATAAAATGAGAAAGTAGCCCATGAAAAAAATCATTCTTCTTGCCCTCTTTGTCTTTCTTGTCGGGATCGGATACTTTCTCTACACCCTCCCCCCCATCTGGAATCTCAAGACCCATAACCCCCAGATAACGGCCTTTATGAAGATAAAAGGGAGTCCCTTAGAACGTCACTGGACACCCCTCTCACATATTGCCCCTTCCCTCCGCTTGGCCGTCATGGCCTCCGAGGATCAATACTTTTATGGGCATCAGGGGATCGACTGGGATGAGGTCGAGGCCTCGATCAAGAAAAACTTGAGAAAAATGCGATGGGCCCGCGGGGCCTCCACGATCTCGATGCAGGTTGTCAAAAATTTGTACCTCTCCAGCGATAAAACCCTCTGGAGAAAGGCAAAAGAGATCCTCTACACATGGGGGCTCGAGTATTATCTGACAAAAAATCGTATTTTGGAAATTTACCTCAATATCGTTGAGTGGGGGCCCAGGATTTACGGGGCCGAGGCAGCGGCCCAACATTATTTTCAGACATCGGCAGAAAACCTGACCCTGGAGCAGAGCGCCTATCTGGCCGCCCTCCTCCCGAATCCCAGGGCCCTTTCACAGCCCCGGCATCAGGAATGGGTGGGAAGACGGGTCCAGTGGATTCTAAGGGTCATTGAAAAGATCCATTAGTGGATAGTGGACATCTTATTATTTTTTGAATAGAATGCCATTCTTTCAATCAACGAAGGGGGATTTATTATGAAAAAACTCTTTAAGGTCGGCATCACTGTCATCGTATTATTTCTAGTTCTCATCATCGTCCTCCCCTTCGTCATCCCCCTGGATCGCCTAAAACCCATCATTATTGAGAAGGCCGAGGAACAGATAAGCGGTGACCTGGAAATCGGCAAGATCTCGCTCCGCTTTATCCCCTTCATCGGACTGAAACTCGACAATGTCACGCTCGCCAACAAACCCGACTCCCCCTTTCAAGGGGCCCCCATCATCAAACTCCCCCGATTTGATTTTCATGTTCACTTAAAAAGTCTCTTCAAGATGAGGGTCATTGCCGGCCTTAAGATCGAAAAACCGGAGATCTTTTTCACCAAACTCCCTTCCGGAAAATCCAACATCGACTCTCTCCTAGAAAAACCCCTGGCCCCCGTTCCTGCAACCCCCCCTCCCGCAGAACCTCCCCTCCCGACACCCACAACCTCCCAATGGCAGTTGCAGACCCTGAATGCCCAAGAGACCGTGAATACCCCAACCACTGAGGTCCCCGAGGCCACACCCCCTCCCTCCCCTGAAGAGGTAAAAAAGGATCCAGTCCCTGCAACCTCCGGTTCACCCTTAGACAACCTCCCCGTCAAGATCGAGGTCACAGAGATCCGCATTGATGAGGCCCAGATTACGGTCACGGACCAGGCCACAAAGGAGCCTCCACTGACGCTACGCGATCTCAATATCAAAATATCCAACATCAAACCCCAGGACCCCAACGCCCCCATCTCCCTTGAGATAGGGACCAAGATCTTTGGATCACCGAAGGAAAATCTTTCCCTCAAAGGACAGATCTTTGTCGATCTCGCCAAGAAAATCGTGACGGTCCCCAAGGCCGATCTCCTGATCGCCGGGTCTCCCATCCACGTTGAGGCCAAGGTTGAAAATTATGACACCAACCCTGCCTTTGCGGCCTCACTCTCTGCCCCGACCTTTAAATTTGCCTCGATCGACGAAATGGCCCCTGCCGCCCTGAAGGCCCTTCCCCCGGAATCCTCCATCGGCGGCTCCATGGGTCTCGCCTTCAGTGCCAGCGGGACCCCCTCAAGCGTAAAGGCCTCCGGGGAACTTAATTTTGAAAACACCTCCATTGCCTACGGAAAACTCTTCCGTAAAAATCCTGGGCAAAATCTAAAGATCACCCTGGATGTGGCCTCTACCCCGGCCCAATTGACGATCAAACAAATCGCCCTCTCCATACTGGGGGATGCCATCATCATGGAAGGGACAATACAAATGACCGACCAGCAGGACCTGAACATCCTCATCGATTCCAAGGCCCTCAATATCCAAAAACTCCTCACCCTTTCGCCGGCCTATGCCAGCATGCCGGTTCAGGGGGTCCCCAGTTTTGAGATCACAGCCACCGGGGCCACCAAAAATCCGGACTCTGTCAATCTTTCTGGCAATGTCGTGGCCAAGAAAATCACCTACGACAAATACACCATCGACAATCTTTCAACCCATTTTGGTTATGCCAATAAGACGGCCAGGCTTCACGATCTTGACCTCGATATTTTTTCAGGACACCTTTTTGGGGCGGCTGTGGTGGATCTGCAGAAAGACATGGGGTGGCAACTGGATCTGAAGCTCTCCGACATCGACATCAATCAAGTCCTGACCACCGTCGGCAATGCCGGTGAGGTCCTGACAGGTCGTGGAGGACTCTCGCTGGCTGTGACTGGCACCGGTACAGATATCACGGCGATCAAAAAGACCCTAAGCGGCCAGGGGGGTCTTTCCCTGCATGATGGGACCTTTAAGACAGCCAATATCTCCAAGGGGGTTCTGTCTCCCCAGACCCTCGGGGCCCTTCAAACAGGCCTGGGGTTGGCAGGAACCGGGATCAAGATCCCGGAGGCCCTCGTTCAATATACCGACACCTCTTTCAAATTGCTGGAGACCTCGTTTACCATTGTCAATGGCGTTATTCAGGTCCCGCAGATTCACATGGCTCAAAATGATTATTCGATCAATCTTGCGGGAACCATCAATCTCGATCTCGAACTCAACATGAAGGGTGATTTTCTGCTGACACCTGCCCGCACTAGTGAACTCATCCCCGATGAAAAAACCCGTTCCTATTTTGTGAATGCTGACGGACAATTTACGATCCCCTTTACCCTCACAGGGCCTGTGACCAATCCCAATGTGGCCCCCGATGCCAGCTTTATCGGAGACATTGCCAAAAGGGCCTTAACCGGCATCGCCCAGGAAAAGGCCAAGCAACTCGTCCAGGAGCAGGTGCAAAAGGCAGTCCCTCAGTTGGGAGGCCTCCTTCAAAATACCCCCTTGGCCCAACCCTCTTCACCTACCCCAACTAGCCCCCCTCCCTCGGCAGGGCAGGCCGTCCAAAATAAGGCCGCAGAGACCCTAAAGGGCCTTTTTGGGAGATAAAAAAAGCGCCCTAAGAATAACTTAGGGCGCTTTAGTCCTGGCAAGGAAGGCGTCTCAAGTACCCTTTAGGGTATTGAGCGCTTTGGAAGCTTTTACAATAGTCTTATCGATAATTAACTAATACTGTTGCTAGAAAAATATGAAAAAAAGTGAATAGATAATTTCACAATATTATCATGATGTTATGAAGATGAAGGAAAAAGTGTCTATTATATATACCTTAGGTTTTCGAGGCCCAAAGGACCTTGCGGCATAGGGCCCTCAAAAGCCCCACCTCCCTCATCGTGGGCTGGGCCCGGCTCAAGAGTTCCCGAAACTGGTTCATGATCCGATAGGGGTTTTGGGGGTCCAAGAAACCGATCCCTAAGAGGACCTCTTCCCAATGACGATAAAAAGATTCCAGCTGTCGATGCGTGGCCTGTTTCTGCTGGTGTGACGACTTCAAAAGATTTCCGTCCCCCTTGAGTTGGGAGAGTTCATAGAGCAAGATCATGACGGATTGGGCCAGATTGATGGAGGGAAAATCCTGACGGGTCGGGATCGTGACGATCTTCTGACACAGAGACAATTCATCGTTCGTCAGCCCCGCCTCCTCCGGTCCAAAAACTAATGAAACCCTGGATCGTGCCGGCTGTCCCTTGATCCATTTCCGTAATTCACAAGGATGCCAATGACGACGGTTTTTTTGGAAACGAATGCGACGGGTCGAACCCACGACAAGATGGGACAACGCAAGGGCCTCAGAAAGATGAGAATGCCTCTTGATGCGCGACAACAGATTTTCTGCACCACAGGCCATTTTTTTAATATCTGGATGATCGAGCTCAAACCGGGGGGAAACCAATGAAAGGTGACAGACCCCAAAGTTTTTCATGGCACGCAAGATCGATCCGAGATTGCCAGGATGATGGGAACGAACAAGGACGATATGTGTGTGATACATTACACTAATACAAACGCAAGAAATGCTGTGATACGGCGTTGGCTGTCCTCGGCACTCCCTGCGGCGTACCTTCCAAGTACGCCTCGTTCGGCCTCGGCCAGCCGCCTTGTCTCACAGCATTTCTTGCGTTTGTCATTTTGTCACTTTATTTAATGCGTTTGTATTAAATAAGATTGGAACGTACCCAGCGAATCAACGCCATAAACAAAATCATCTCTTACCCCCCAAGGAAAAGTGATCGCCTTTTCCGACGAAAAAGCCCCTATCGTAGTGAGATCAAGGCCTTTAATATAAGCAGGGCCTGAAGATCAAGGATTCTCTCGGCCAACAACTGGAGCTTTTGATCCACCCCTCCCCTTTTCTTCCTTTTCTTCATAGATGTCCCCTTTTGACACCCCAAGGATAACAATTTTATATTGGATAATCAATAGAAATCTTATAGTTAAATTATTAATACTTTCATGCATATGCAATTATTTTGCCATTGACCGTATTATAGGATTCTATTATAATTTACATGTACTCTAGTCCCTGGAGGGAAAGGTGTTTCCAGAAACGGCCTTATCCATGAGCCCCTTATTCGAAAAAAAGAAACCCCAGTCGAAAAATACCTATTCTTTTTATTTGGCTGAGGAACTCATGAAGGAAATTGACAAGATCTGCCGTCAATTCAAGTTGAGCCGCAGTGAAGTCCTCGAAAAACTGGCCCAAGAGGGCCTGCACAGACACCTTAAAGAAAAAGGGCCTGATTAACATTTCTCCCATTGTCGTCTGATCATTTCCCTGATGCGCTTGTGCCGTCGCGGGCTTTCACATCCATAAACCTTACGACACTCATAGGGCTTGACGTCATGAATGCGGCAATGCCCTTCCAAAAAAAACAGGCACCTTTTTTCCCGAGTCAGATATTTGGGAGAAAGACAAAGGGAATGAACATTGCAATATTTTTGGGAAAATTCATCCAGGGTAAGCCCCAGAAATTGAGCGACGGGATCGATCTCTTCGGGTAAAAACCAGCCCGGTTCGTGCCGACACAGGGATTGACATTTGAGGCAATCACAACCCGTCTTCTTTGATTTGTTTTTATCTTGCCCCATCATTTGACAAACCCAAGTTTAAGACACGCTGAATAAGCCGATTATAGGAAACCCCCGCCTTTTCAGCCGAGAGCGCAAAGTCCTCGTCCCTGGCAATAAAGGCATTGGGGTTGGCCTCCAAAACAACCACCTCTCCCTGGGGAGTCAGACGGACATCTATTCGACCATAGCCCCTCATGTATAAATGACGATAGGCCTTTTTACAGACTCGTTCGATCTTGCTCACGATCTCATCTGAGAGTCCTGTCGCAAAACGGTTTTGGATGCCCCATTTTTTTCTGTATTTTGCGTCCCACTTGACCTTGAAAGTCGCTATTTTGTGGGTCTCATCTTCCTGCCTTGAAAAAACCAACTCCCGATAAGGAAAAACCTGAAGTCTCCGATTTCCCAAAATACTGACATAGAGTTCCCTCCCCTCAACAAACTCCTCGACAATGGCGTCTTGATCCATCGAATGATGGACAAAATGCACCCTGTCAGTAAAATCCTGATCATTGTCCACCAGGGAATTTTGAGAAATCCCGTAAGAGGCCTCTTCACGAAGGGGTTTGACGAGGATGGGATATTTGAGCCGTCGCGGTTTGGGGACGCGTTGCCCCCTATGGATCACACCAAAGGCCGGTGTCTTAATGCGATGATAGGTCAAAATCTCTTTTGAGATGCCCTTATTTTTGCATAAAACGAGTCCGGCCGGAGAGGTCCCCGTATAAGGCAATTGAAGGAGTTCAAGCAATCCCACAACATTGCGATCATAAGTGGAATCGCCATGAAAGTGTTCTGTCAGATTGAAGACAATATCAGGCCGATGCCGCAAAACCTCCCTTGTAATAAGACTGACATCATCGTAGACACCTAAAAGCCTGACATGATGACCCAGTTCATTGAGGGCCTTGATGACATGGGCCTCTGATTTCCAGTCTTCCGTCTTGAGTTCTTTAGAAAAATCCTGGTCCTCAGGAGGAGTTCCTGCGGTGTCAAAAAGGACCAAAATATCCAGCCTCCGAGCCATCCTCTTCCTCCTATTTCATGCAAAAAAAGATATTATGATAAAGATCATGATGTCTCAATGATTTTTTAAATTGACGCCCTCCCCTTTAGGAACTAAGGAAAGGATTATTGTATGGCAGCCATCAACTTTTCTAAACTCATCCCTTGGAAACATCTCGTCTCTTTTCTCGCCGGGATGGCCCTCCTCATCTATCTCATCTACAGTCTGGGAGCTGGCGAAATAGGGGCTCAATTATCTTCCATAGGATGGACTTATTTGAGTGTCTTTGTGATCTCCTTTTTCTACCTCTTCCTCCAGACCCTTGCCTGGCATGTCACCATCACCGAGGGACATGTATCATTTTGGGGACTCTTCCGGATCAAAATCAGCATGGAGGCCCTAAACGCCTTTCTTCCCTTCAGCCTCATCAAGGGAGAATCCATCGGGGCCCAACAACTTAGGGATCGATTTGGGATCCTTTCAGGCTCCATCCCCATTATCACGGACCGTTCCATCCGGACACTGGCCCTATTTTTATTCATCTCGATTGGTTTTATCGTCGGTTTTCTGAATCTGACCACCCTCCATCCCTTACTGCGCCTTGGTATTCCCGCCCTGACAGTCCTCAAACTCTTGATTTGTGGGATTCTCATTAAAAAAAGCACTTCTGGATTTTACACGGTCCTTCTATCAAAATGTCCTCAATTTTCCCCCTGTGCCTCTCCCGCCTCCCTTGGACAGCATTATGAAATGGATCTGGCCCTGAAGGCGATCTATGAAAATAAACGGGGAAATTTTTACCAGGCCCTGCTCCTTCACCTCTTGAGTTATGGCCTCCTGGTTGTTGAGATCTATCTGATCGGCTCCACGATCCTTCCTGAGTTCAATCCAGCGATGGCCTTGACCCTCACCGCCATCATTCCCTTTATCACCATGATCTTCTATTTTCTCCCGGGGAGTTTTGGCGTGCGTGAAGGGATCCTTGTTGGCCTGATAGGACTCATTGTGGGCGCCCCTGCGGCTCTTGCCGGTGTCACCATCGAACTCGTCCGACGCGCCCGTACCCTCTTCTGGGTCATTATTGGATTTGGATTGACGGGAAATCCCTTTAAGATGTTCTTAAAGTAAATTTTATTCGGATTTTAAGACGAGCTTGACTTCACTGACGATGGCCCACTGAAGAGAATCGTTGATGTAGGCCATCTGTGTCATCCAATTTTCGGTATCATGGTAGCCAAAGAGGAGCTTGCCCGCCCGGCTCACGCCCAAGAGATCGGCGGGGTCAGAATCTTTGACTGAAATCTCATCAAAGCCCGACCCATTAAAATGATAAAGCTGTCCCTTCTCCGTATCATCCTTGTACTCCATTCGGGAGAGATAGACATGCCCCAGGGACCCATTACTGTGGAGTTTCATATCCACAAAGGCCATCTTGTCTTTAGAGATCATTTCTGAAAATTCACGCCAGACACTGCCATCGTACCAGGCGAGTTTGAGTATTTGAAAATCAAGGTAGGTCAAAAAGAGCTTGCCGTCGTCAACGGCCTTTATATTTATGATAGACTTATAAATCTCGCTGCCCGGAAGGGTCGCAAAATCCCTCCCATTGCTGGAATAAAGAAGCTCCTTGGGCCCCTCTCCTGGATGATCTTTCAGGGCAAAAATATGGTCCGCTGAGGCCGCAGTGATGTTCACGACCCTGCCCTCATAAACCAATTCAGGTGAAGGCGGATTTTTTAAATCCGTTTTTTCATCCAGCCGGATGCGGTAGATACCGACACTCGTCGCCACATAGAGATCCCTGGGTGAAACGACAGCTATTTTGTAGGCGCTGATACCTTTTTCGGTCAGTCTTGCAAATCGGCCCAGGAGACCATCGATGTAATAAATGCCTCCTTCTTCCCCGCTGATGGTCAAAAAACCATGCCTCGATGAGACAAAGGCAATATCACTCAAGATACGGGGAGTCTCTGTAAAAAAGGCCCCCTGTTTATCACGGAGGGACTTGTCTTCGGAAAATTTGTAGGAAGTGGGTCCTTTATAAGCTATTTCACGCTTCACATAATCACCCATGGGCTTCTTATACCTGGCAATAATGGCCCCGGGCCCCACCGCAAATCCAGGCCCCTCCAATCCTTGTGCGGGGGGTGCCTTGATCTGCCCCATCCCTGACGCATCGGTCTTGTCACCGCCCTTTTGGGAACCTTCCTGCACCTTCCGCAAACGATGATACTGACCCGGCTTGACCTCCTGGATAAATTTCTTAAAACGTGCCTCCGTCCGCATCTTGTCCTCACGGCAATCGTGGCTAGGGATCAAGAGTGTCCATTCATTTTCCTGACAGGGCGGTTCCACATAGCCCGGGGCAACATTCGAAAAACCGGTCTGACCCGCATCATTAAAGGCCCTCACGCGAAAATAATAGGCCATCCCCGGTATCCCCTGGCTCATAAAATCATAGATAGAGGAGGCCACCGTCCCCAAGGGGAAAAAGTCCCCCTCCTGACTGATACGGACCTGGATTTCATAACCGGACAGCACGGCACTTCCCTCCTCGACGGCCAAGGGGGGATCCCATGTCATATCAAATTGGGCCGCCTCGCCACCGAGGGATAAAAAGGCCTCTTTGACCTTGGGATCCAAACCGTCGAGATTGATCTCGCGGAAAGGGCGAAATTTGTCGGAGACATCGCGTAAATATTGGCCTGTCACTTCCAGGTTGCGCGGATCGAGGTTGAGGGCAGGATTGCCCGCATGGGCGCTGGATTCGGGCGACTCCTCCTCCGGAGGGTTTCCCACCTGACTACTACTCCCCCCCTCCGGGGTGCTCATCCCCTCTTCACATCCAAAACCCAAGAGAGGCAGGACGATGATGATAATCGCCAGGGTTCCCAAAAACTTTTTCCTATATTGATGCAGGAGTCCGCTCATTTTTTTAGGCCTTACTTCGGAAAATCTTCCTCTGTTAAATTAAAAAACTGCACATTGATCTGATAAACCTGCTTATTAGAACCGCTATGAAGGAGATCGCGCATGTCATCCATAAACTCCAAGATCTTTTCCTTGGCCAGGGGGATCTTCTCGAGATCCACCCCAATGGTCAGGGCCTGTATCTCACGCCTGTCGGCCTTGGTCCTCTCGATCGATTTCTTGGCCTGATCCAGTTGGCCCCGGTGATAATTTTTGAGGGCCAGGTGACTGATCGAATCGTCCGTCTTGAGATGACCGGGTCTGGAAA
>Ga0156191_1087_pt1 | contig 25254 bp, 21 predicted proteins | sample RifCSPlowO2_12_FD_107844 | JGI IMG/M metagenome (GOLD analysis project Ga0156191, IMG submission 107844) | Deltaproteobacteria bacterium RIFCSPLOWO2_12_FULL_50_11
CTCAATGTGTCCCCGGATTTGAAAGCCATTTGACTCGACAAAAAGGTCACGCTAGATTAATACGTCCGTATTGGAAAATTTGCTTAAAAAATACTGGGGCTATGCCTCCTTTCGTCCCTTTCAAAAAGAAATCATCCAAGCCATCTTAAAGGATCAAGACAGCCTCACTGTCCTCCCCACCGGCGGCGGAAAATCTCTCTGCTTTCAAATCCCCGCCCTGCTCCGCAAAGGTGTGACTGTCGTCGTCTCCCCTTTAATTTCCTTGATGAAGGATCAGGTGGACGGCTTGAAAGAAATGGGGATTGCGGCGGCCTGCCTCAATTCCAGTCTGACAGATGACGAACAAAAAGATGTCATTTCTCAGATTCAAAACCACCGACTGAGCCTCCTCTATCTGGCCCCCGAGCGGCTCAATCTGCCGCATACCCTTGACCTCCTCCAATCCAGCCCCCCCTCCTTTGTCGTCATCGACGAGGCCCACTGTATCAGCCAATGGGGCCATGACTTCCGGGAAGATTATCGGCAATTGGGTCGCCTCCGCGATTCTTTTCCCAACACCAGTCTTCATGCCTTCACCGCCACCGCGACCCCGGAAGTCAAAAAAGACATTTTAGAACAACTCCGCTTAAAAAATCCCCGGATCACCCTCGCCCCCGTTGACCGCCCCAACCTCACCTTCCGCACCCAACCCCGCACCGGTCTCAAACAAATCACCGAGACCCTCGATAAACATCAGGGGGAAGCCGGTATCCTCTACTGCCTCCGTCGCGATGATGTAGACACTCTCTCTGAGCAATTAAACGATCGCGGCTATACGAATCGGCCCTATCACGCCGGTCTCCCCGACATCGTCCGAAAAGAGAATCAGGAAAAATTCGCTCAGGAAGAGGTGAACTTAGTGGTGGCAACCATCGCCTTCGGCATGGGGATCGACCGGTCCAATATCCGCTTTGTCATCCACACCGCCCTCCCGAAGAGTTTGGAACACTACCAACAAGAAACCGGTCGGGCGGGGCGCGATGGTCTCCCCTCTTCCTGTTATTTGTTTCACAAGGGTGGGGATTACGGCACCTGGTCCTATCTCATCAGCGAAAGCCCCAAAGCCACCGTCATGCGCAACAAACTCAATCAGATATACCATTACTGCACCCAGCCCCAGTGCCGCCACCGGGCCCTGGTCCAGTACTTTGGTCAAGACTATGAAAAGGAGAACTGCCGGGCCTGTGACTATTGCCTCGGCGAGATCGCTACGCTCCCTGACTCACTCACCATTGCCCAAAAGATCCTTTCCTGTGTGATCCGTGTCCAAGAACGCTTTGGGGCCGATCATGTGGCCAGGGTCTTAAAAGGAGACTTGAACGACAACATCCAACGCTGGGGTCATCAGGACCTGTCCACCTTTGCCCTGATGAGCGAGGCTTCTCATCGTTTTCTCCGCGCCCTCATTGAGCAACTCATCGGCCAAGGTTGCCTCCACCGCGAATCCCAATTTGCCACCCTCTCGGTGACACCTAAAGGCTGGGAGGTCTTGAAAGGGGGCACCACCCCCACACTGGCCCAACCGGTTGTCCCCGAGAAAAAGAAAAAGTCCCGAGCCAAGGCCCGACGGGCCCGAGAAGAAGAATGGCAGGGCATCGATCAGGACTTATTTGAGGCCCTCCGGCAAAAACGCAGGGAACTCGCCACGGAAAAAAACGTCCCGGCCTTTATCATCTTCGGAGATAAGACCCTAAGAGACATGGCCCTCCTCCAACCTACCACTCCAAAAACCTTCGCCAATGTCTACGGCATCGGCGAACAAAAACAAAAGGCCTACGCCGAAATCTTTACCGAGGTCATCAAAAAGTTTAAAAATCCGGGGACATGTTGAGCTGACCCCGGAATTCAAGATGACATCCCTCCCCTAAAACAGGGGGTTTTCCCCATTTTTACATCCGAGTAAATATTAAATATAAGCAATATCAACAAGTTGCGATGAGTTCATTGTGGCACAGATATTGCGTTTTACAACTGGGTATACGCGTCTGACCGATAATAAATACGGGGATGAGATGATAATAAGGCTTTCAAGATACGGCATTGCAATCTTCACAACCCTCTTTATTTTTTTCCCGACAACCCTGCCGGCCAAGGGCCTTTCGTTGAAACGCGTGGTGATGAAGCGGCCGATGATCAACCATATAAAAAAGGTGGAGAAAAAGGCGAAAAAGAGGACATGGCAAAAGGCGGCCGTTTTAAGGCATGGTGTGAATCTTTCTATCAGGCCTCTTACCGAAAATTCTCGATGGCATAATTTACCCATCAACGGGAGTCGGTTAACGACGCTAGACCCTGAAGAGATCGTATTAGATATAATGGATTTTGGTTCTTCCGGAGAGCTGGCCAGTCTAAACCAGTGTCTGGAGGATAACAATGAGACAAGCGCAAGCGGATCAACCATCGAGTCGATTATCAGCGGAGAAGAACCTCCCGACTGCGTTCACGATGAGATCAACATGTCTCCGGGTGTGGAGAACGAATTTTTGAGCGGGTTGGGATCGATGAGCGGCAGTCCATACCGGCAAATGGCAAATTGTGTCGCGCAGAGCCGGCAGGACCTGATAGAAATGTCCGCATTCGCCGCCTGCATAAACAGGGAAAACGAGAGAAGACGGTTTGGGATAGTGGGTGGAGAGAAGCAATTTGTGAGTCCTGACGAGACAGGGCAGGTTTCGGATGGTGGATCCGTCATTCAAAACGTGGTTGATGTCAACAATGATGGTGATTGGGCGATTTCCGGTTGCGGCTCCGTAGGTAACAGCGGAGGATGCGGTGGGATGAGATTCAATAACAACGGCAGTATTACATTTTTTGGTGGTCCGCTTGGTGGGGGAGGAGGCAGTATAACTGTGGGGGGCTCGACCTCAAGAGAGGAGGCGCCGCCACCTTCTACATTCACAGGTCAGCAACCCAAATTGACCGCTGATGACTACCTTGCGGTTTCGGATTATGCCGGATCGGTTTTGAGGGGTTCATCGGACAATGATGACGACGATGATGTAGTCTCTTCCGACTCGAGCGCCTCCGGTGATCCGAAAACAACAATGCCTTTCGAACCAGAGGGGACTGGAAATCCGATGATAGATCGATGTTGGGAAGAAGCCCAAAGAGAGTTGGGACGAGAGGAGCTTCAGAGGATGATAAATCAGGGTGAGATCCCCGGTTCACTCGGACCGCTTATTATGCCGGATCCAGATTCACCAGGGTCGGCCGACCCTGTATTTCTGACATGCACAACGGCGATATCCTCAGGAAGTAGCGATAACAACGGTTGTCCTGAGGACCAGACAGCTTATCCTGACCCTAACGGGCCAGGGACCCTGTGTGCCGACCCATATGGTATATCCTCTGATTCAACAAACTATAACGGCCCTGACGGCTGGACCGACCCTTCGGATGGCGAGACACCATCAGGCGGCGGATCAGTAATTAATCCATATTGTCATCTCCATCCTGAAGACCCGAGTTGTGCCGATCCCGGCGCATAACAACCATAATTCCGTAATTCCAGAATTCTAATTCCGGGGAGGGAGCTTACGACCCAGGTTTCCCACAGTGACAGAGGCCGCGATATAAATCCACGGGAGCCAAGAAGCCACTCCCCATACATTTGAGGCATGGGGAAGATAATAAAAGGCCCCGATTTTGACCAAAATGATCTCAATGAAGGTTCCGACAATGGCTGTCAGGATCCCGAAGAGAATGCCTTGCCATGTTCTGTCTAAAATGCCCCACACACCCAGGCCCCCCATAGCCAAAATAATATCGCTGAATCCACCGGCCTCCCAAGGCAAAAAGCCGCTCAAACTATAAAGGGCAATAAAGACGACAAGCCCACAGACAATACTTTTCCAGTCTTGAGATCCAGGACGAGACAAAGGTGCTTTAAAGAGCCTGTCTAAAAAGGGATGAGAGAGGCCTATCATCAGGGCCGCACCTCCAAACAAGAGAGGAACCCAGAAGGGAATCTTCCAAAAATAGAAGGCAAAGACCCCTTGGGGATAGCCCGTTGTCTCTGTGAAGACATGACAAAAATCACCCACAGGACCTAAAATAGCCCCAGCCAAGAATAAAATAATGAGATTCTTAAAAATACCTCACTCCTTAAAAAACATTTTTCTTATTATAAAAGTCTCTTTTTTTATCTCATAATAATGGCCTGCCTCAAAGAAATTTTTCTTGTTAAGGAATCCTCTTAAAGGAACACCAATTGACAAACAAAAATCAAACTGATAAACCTCCGCCCGTATTGTCAATTATCAACCATTTTTTATAGTGTTTTAACTTTTTTAGTACATCTAAGGTTAAAAACTATAAGAATTTCTAACATTTTATTCGCACCTAACGGTACGAAGAAAATGTTGAAATGCTATATCGAGGAGTTATCATGAAAAAGATCTCCCTATTAATAACCGCGGCTCTTTGTAGCCTCATCCTGTCCACTTTTGCCTCCACCCCCCTTGCCCTTGCCGTGGACATTTCTGAAAACAAATCAACCGCCACGGCCCCCTCAAAAACTTCCTTTCAGGGATCTTCCCACAAGGGAGACATCCTGGCAGGACTGGGAGGGGGGATTCTTCTCAACCCCCCCGTCCGCTTTGATCTCAATATGATCGGGGAATACTATCTCTTAGATGAGGTTTCCTTGGGCCTGCAAATGGATATAGGTCTTCGCGGACCCACGACTTTTAACTTTTTAGGTTTCGGGCGCTACCACTTTGACCTGGCCTCCCTCTTTGACAGCCATCAGCTGACCCGTTGGGACCTCTTTGCCGGAGGCGGATTGGGCGGTGCCGTCAACACCAATGGCAACGGCAATATGGATATCATGATTCCCGAGTTTGGCATCCGCTATGAGTTGACGGAATGGCTGACCCTGGGACCCGATTTTTCCTTTCACATCCTGACCAATTTTGACAACGCGACGTGGGATTTTCGGATCCTCTTTGTCCAGGCGGAATATAGATTCTAGGGCGTGACAATCTCCAAAAAGGGGGAAATAAGCTCGGGATCAAACTGGGTCCCCCCTCCCTTTTCAATCTCACGGAGGGCCTCCTTGCGATCCAGGGGGGACCGATACGGCTGGGGTGCCGTCATCGCATCCCAGGACTCCGCCAAGGCAATGATGCGGGCCCCCAGAGGGATCTCCTCTCCACACAGTTTAAAGGGATACCCATGACCGTCATAACGCTCATGGTGATAAAGGATCAAAGGGACCTCTTTGTCCATAAAATGGATATCCTGAACCATCTTGGCCCCGATAATGGGATGCTTCCGAATAACGCCCAGCTCCAAAGACGTCATCCCCTGCCTCTTGAAGATGATGGACTTGTTGACGGCCACCTTCCCAATATCATGCAGCAATGAGGCGATACGAATGGAGCTCGTCTCCTCTTCATTCAACTGCAGCGATTGAGCGAGCAGCGTGGCCCAGTGTGAAACACGCTCCCCATGTTCCTTCAAATGACCCTCAAAACTCTTTTGTTTTTGAATCGACTGGATGACGATGTCCAAATAGGTCCTCTTGACTTCAGAGGTGATCATCCTGATTTGATGGCTCAACTCTTTGAGGGGCTGAAAATTTTCATTCATCGAATCTTCCACGGGAATCAACTGGGTATCCAGACGCACCTGACCCCGTCCCCGTGTCTTGGCCTCATAAAGGGCCTTGTCGGCCAATGTGATCAGTTCATCCTTGCTAATGATCTGGGGATGCAGGGAGGCCACACCGATGCTCGTTGAGACATAGATGATCTCCTGCTTATGATAAATCTTGTGATTTTGAATCGTCGCATGGATCCTCTCGGCAATACTCAAGGCGGCCCCGACGGAGGTCTCCGGGAGGACGACGGCAAATTCATCACCCCCGTAACGGGCCACGATATCCACCCCCCGCACCGACTGTGAGAGGACCTTGGCCACTTGTGTCAGCACATAATCCCCCACCCGATGGCCATAGCTGTCATTGATCACCTTGAAATAATCGATGTCGATCATGAAAAAGGAAAGGGGATGGCGATAACGCCTCGCCCTTTGAAACTCCTTTTCCATCAACTCACAAAGGTGCCGGTGATTGTAGAGCCCCGTCAGGCCATCGCTGATGGCGAGATTCCGCAGACGCTCCGTCGCCTCATGGACCTCATCTTCCAGCCTTTTCCGCTCCAGGGCCGCGGAAAACAGATGCGGGAGAAAAACGGACTGTGTCTCCTTGAGGGAGAGATAGTCAAAGGCCCCGTTTTTTAGGACCTCCCTGGCCAGACGATTGTTCCCTTCCCCCGTGATCACAATGGTAGGGGTAAAATCCTTCTTTTCCTTCAGCGCTTTCAACAACTTGAAGGAATCGATACGAGGGGGCTTATGATCCGTGAGAACGATACTGTAGTTATGCTCCTCCAGGACCTGTAAGGCCCTGTGGGTGGAGGGGACGCGGACAAACTTAATAGGCTCCTTTAACTTGGACAATTGTCGCGTCAGCCCCCTCTTGTGAACCCCCTCCTCTTCAATGACCAAGATAGAATATTGATTGTTGGGTGCCATAGAAACTTTCGCGTGATTATAACTTTTCGCTCTTGTCTTGACAATCTCAACATGGACTGGCACAAACTTTTTAATGCCCTGTCTAACGATACGAAAATACTTGGTTTATCTCTTCGCTGTCTTTATTTTTCTTGCCGGTTTTATCCTCCCGCCCATCAGCGCCTCTTCGCGCGATGCCGCAGAAAAAATCCCCGGTTTTTTGGAAAAGGAAAACCAAATCAAATATGCCCTTTATGCCGTTGATCTGCTCTTTCATCGTCGATACGACGAGGCCGAAAACCTTTTCCAAGGCTGGGCCCAGGAATGGCCCACCTCGATCCTGGGACCCTTGGGTATGTTGGGACTCTATGAATTGAAAAATTTTGAAAATTATTCCTTCACCGCCCAACTGGAAGAACTCCCCTGGCAAAAAAGGAGTTATGACTGGGCCAAGGAAATTTATGAGAGGGAAAAATCCGAGGACTGGGAATACTTGGCGGCCGGTGGCGCCCTGGGGACCTCCGGTTTTTATCAGGTCCAAAGGGGGAAATGGGTCCGCGGCCTGGGAGAAGCCATCCTGGCCTTTCGAGTCCTCAAAAAATCAATCGCCAATAATCCCCAGTTCAAGGATGCCCTCGTGGGAATCGGTCTCTATGAATTTTGGCGAAGCGTCTTCACACAGAGATTCCGATTTCTTCCCTTTTTCCCTGATGAAAGGCAAAAGGGGATTCAGGATATCTTGACCTCCATCCAGGAGGGACAATACGTCGCCCCCCTGGGAGAGGCCTCCCTGGCCTTTGTCTACTTTCAAGAGAAGGATTTTAAAAAAACCGAAGAGATTTGCCAAAAATTTCTAAAAAAATTTCCGGAAAATATTATTGTAAGACTTCTCTATGCCAATTCGCTCTCGGCCACAAAAAAATTTGATCAGGCCCATCACGAATATCAAAAAATCCTCCGGCAGGTCCCAACCAACACCTTAACCCCCTTCTTCATTGCCAACAACCTCTACCATCAAAAACAGAATTTAAACGAGGCCCAACTCCTCATTGAGAGTTTCTTGCAGACAAATCCCTCAAAACGACTGGAGGCCCAGGCCCACGCCCTTCTGGGAAACATCCTCCTGGCCCAAGACGACAAGGAAGGGGCCAAGAGACATTATCGAAAGGCCTTGAGTCTGAACAGCTCACTCCCCCTGACACGCCAACGTCTGAAAGAATTAGAAAAGTGAGATCAAGATTTTTAGATTTTTTAGATTTTCCCTTGCTATCAGAAGCCCTTTTCGAATATCCTATCCTACGGGCAATGACTTGAGCCGCAGGACTTACCTAAACCCTTGATTTTTTAAGGAGAAACGTGGGCATTACCCTCGTACAAAAAAGCGACTTGAGTCGAAAAAAAACCAATGCCAAAACGGCCCTTGTCCTGGCCGGGGGGGCCATTTCCGGCGGCACGTTTAAGGTCGGCGGGATCAAGGCCTTAAATGACTTCCTCCTCAATAAAAAAGTCACGGATTTTGACATTTATGTTGGTCTTTCCGCCGGTGGTTTTTTGGCCGCCCCCCTTGCCGGCGGCATTCCTCCTGAGGAGATCCTAAAAAGTCTCGACGGCTCCTCCTCCTATTTTACCCAGCTCTCGCCCCTTCATCTTTACTGGCCCAATTTTTCCGATTTCGTATTAAGACCCCTTCGCTACCTTTATCGCCGAGGCATCTATATCCCCAGCACGATCTATGACCTCCTCTCCACCATCAGTTCTCTTCGATATACCCTTAAAGACGGCTTTCTCCGTTTCATGTCCAATCCTTCTTATTCCAATTTTGAGATCCTGATCAAACCCCTGGCGCGGACAATGTATTCGGCACGAAGCCTTCCCTCGATCATGGAGGCCATTCCTCAGGGGCTTTTTGACAACAAACCCATTGAGAAATACCTCCGTGAAAACATGAAAAGGAATCACTTAACCAACAATTTTAAGGTCCTTAAAAAACTGCGGGAAAAATCCCTCTACATCACCGCCTGCAACATTGAAACCTCCGAACGGGTGGTCTTTGGTCATGACGAGAAAAATGACATCACAATCTCTCAGGCCGTTCAGGCCTCGACAGCCCTCCCGCTGTTTTACAAACCGGCCCGCATCAAGGGAGTGGATTATGTCGACGGTGCTGTCCGCAACACGGCCAATATCGACCTCGCCATTGAAAAGGGGGCGGATCTGATCATCTGCTACAACCCCTTTCGTCCCTTCAACAACAAGATCATGATCGAATACCTGAAGGAGGAAAACAAATATGTCACCCGCAATAACCGCCTGAGTGAGTCGGGGGTCTTTATGATCCTCAACCAGGTCTTCAGGACCCTTCTTCACACGCGTCTTCGCCACGCCGTGACTTATTATGAACACAACAAAAATTTTAAGGGCGATATCATCCTGATCGAACCGAAAGAGGACGATGCCCGATTTTTCGAGATGAATCCGCTCGCCTTCTGGAATCGGGCCAAGGCGGCCAAACTAGGTTTCATCTCCGTTCGCGATTCCATCAATCGTCGCTTTGATGAAATCAGCCGCATCCTCAACAGTTATGGAATTGAGATGACCCGTGAAGTCGTCGAATTGGATATCAACAAGATGTCGAAACCCAGCCTCGATGACAGCACCATCATGAATGTCCTCGAACGCGAATCCCCAAGGCGTCACCTGCACCTCGTCTCCGGCTGGGAGTAATGGACTCACCCCTTATCCATTCTGTCTCCCAAGTCCTGGACCTGGTCCAGAAAAACCTTGAGGCCCATCATTCCAGTCTTTGGCTCACGGGCGAGGTCTCCAACCTCAAATATTACCCCTCAGGACATACCTATCTGACCTTAAAAGACACCGAGGCCCAAATCCGGGCGGTCTTGTTCCGCGGCGTCCGTCGGCAGGTCTCTTTTCAGATCGAAGAGGGGTTATCGGTCTTGGCCTATGGCCGTCTCAATCTCTACAAACCCCGGGGAGACCTTCAGATTGTCATTGAAAGTATTGAACCGATGGGGGTGGGGGCCCTGCAACTCGCCTTTGAGCAACTCAAGAAAAAACTCCAGCAAGAAGGGCTTTTTGATCCCTCCCAAAAAAAAAGGCCTCCCTTCTTTCCCAAAGGGATCGGGATTATTACCTCCTCCGCAGGCGCCGCCCTCCAGGACATCCTTCATGTCCTGGAACGCCGATGTCCCGCCATCCCCATCAAGGTCTCTCCCGTGACTGTTCAGGGTGAATCGGCCCCCCAAGAAATCTGCGAGGCCCTCCAGGCCCTCAACCGACGAGACGATATCGATGTCATTCTCCTTGCCCGCGGAGGCGGTTCCATCGAAGACCTCTCCGCCTTTAACAATGAACGCGTCGCCCGGGCCATCTTCGGCTCCCGCCACCCCATCATCACGGGCATCGGTCACGAAACCGATTTTACGATCGCCGATTTTGTGGCGGATTGCCGCGCCCCCACACCCTCGGCCGCCGCCGAAATAGCCGTCCCCGTTCAGAGTGAAATCCTGCAAGACCTCATGAATCTCGAAGGGCGCCTCTCAGACAACTTAAGACTTGTCCTCGACCGTACCGAAAAACGCATGCAATTGATAAAAAACCTCTTCGAGGATCCCTCCTCAATGCTGGAAAATTTTACACTCAAGCTCCATTCCTTCTCTCACTCCCTGTGTCATGATACTCAAAGACGATTGGATTCTTCCGAGGCCCGTCTGCAGGCGATGCGCCTTCACCTCGATGGCTTCAATCCGATAGCCATCCTTAAGAAGGGATACTGTATCGCCACGCCGGAGGGACAAACAAGACCCCTCAAATCATCCCGTGACGTTTCCCTGGGACAGGCACTCCATCTGCACCTCCACCAGGGTCAACTCAAGACGCAAGTGACCAAAAAGATTGACTAACATACCGGTTGGGTGTTTATGTTGGAGCTGATGAAAAATAACATTTCAAGAAAAGTTATTTTTCATCAGCTCCATTTATGAAGAAATCCTCTTTTGAACAAAATCTCAATAAACTTGAAAGGCTCGTGGAGACACTGGAAAACGACACCCCCTTGGAAAAGGCCATTGATACCTTTGAAAAGGGAATGAAGCTCCTGCAAAACTGCGAGCAACAGCTCTCTCAACTCAAATCACGGGTGGAAATGCTCTTAAAAAAGAAAACTCCATGAATTTCGATCTCGAAAATTACCTAAAAACCCTGCGCCCCTGGATTGAAAAGGCCTTGACTCACTACATCGAGACCTCCCCGACCCAATCCGCCCTGCTGACAAAGGCCATGGGTTATAGTCTCCTCGCGGGGGGAAAGAGACTTCGACCTGTTCTCGTCTTTGCGGCCGCCCAGGCCTGCTCCGAAAAAAATCCCTTGGAGCTCAAAGATCAGGTCCTGCCTGTCGCCTGTGCCCTTGAGATGATCCATTCCTACTCCTTGATCCACGATGACCTCCCCGCCATGGATAATGATGATCTCAGGCGGGGCCGCCCCACAAACCACAAGGTCTTTGGAGAGGCCATCGCCATCCTGGCCGGTGATGCCCTGCTGACAGAGGCCTTTGCGGTCATCACTCAAACACCCACGGACAAGGTCCCGGCGGCAACTCTCGTAGGGATAATCAGCGATATCGCCGATGCCTCGGGGGGCAATGGAATGGCAGGGGGACAGATCATCGATCTCGAGGCGGAGGGCAACCCTTTAAAACCAGAAGAGCTGGAACATCTTCATCGTTGTAAGACAGGGCGCCTGATCGCAGTGGCCGTGACATCGGGGGCGAGGCTCGTTCAAGCCGCACCTCCCCTCATCAACTCCCTCATCCAATACGGGCAATCCATTGGACTCGCCTTTCAAATCGTCGATGACATCCTGGATATTGAGGGACAAACAGAGACGCTGGGAAAAACCTCGGGGAGCGATGAGGCCCATCAAAAATCCACCTATCCCGCCCTATTGGGTTTGGAGGCCTCGAAAGAAAAGGCCCGAGGGATGGTCGATCAGGCCCTCGCCTCCATAGCCCATTTCTCCACGGCCGCAGATCCACTGCGGGCCATTGCCCACTATATCATCCAGCGCCAGTCATAAAGGGGAACAAGGTTCAGGGAATGACTACGACCTTGAGGGGATTATGCAAGACCCCAGGAATGAAGATTTGATTGAGTTCACTTAAGCGACACTCGTGTGTGATCAGGGGATTGACCTGAATCTTGCCCTCGGCCAGCATCCCCAGGGCCTTGACAAAATAATCCGGCGTATAATGGAAGACCCCATGGACGCTGATCTGTTCATAATGGATCCTGTAGGCATCCGCCTCAAAGACCGTCCCCTGCGGACAGCCCCCAAAGAGACAAATACGTCCCCCCTTACGCACCACACCCAGGGCCTGATTCCACGTCGCCTTGGACCCTACCGCCTCAATCACGAGATCGGCCCCATAACCATGATGACAGACGGCCTTGATCTCGGCCACGGGGTCTTTGGCTAATCTGACATTGATGACACAATCCGCCCCCATGTCTTCTGCGGCCTCCAACTTGTCGTGGGAACGCCCCACAACGATCACCTTGGCCTGATGGAGCTTGGCCACCTGAATCATCAGCAGGGAAAGGGGGCCTGATCCGATAATACACATCACCTCACCCGGGGTGATCCTTAACTTATCAAGACAGTGAATGACACAGGCCAAGGGCTCGGACAAGGCCGCCTCACGGAAAGAAAGCGTCTGGGGGACACGATAGAGATTGCAATTGACGATTTTTTCAGGGATTCGAATAAATTCGGCAAAGGCCCCGTTGAGAAATTCAAGATTTTCACAGAGATTGTGCTGGGATCTTCGACAAAAGAAACACTGACCACAGGGGGCCGAATTAGCCGCCACGACCCGCATCCCTGGGGTAAAACCAGAGACCTCATCCCCCACCTTGACGATAGTCCCCGACATCTCATGGCCGAAGGGGGAGGGGATGTTTTTGATCAAAAGGGGGTGGCCCCGACGGAAGGTCTTGAAATCTGTCCCACAGGTCAGGGCCGCCCCGACCCTGACAAGGACCTCGCCAGAACCTATTTCGGGGACATCAGTGTTCTCGATCCTGACCTCTTCAGGGCCATAATAGAGGGCCGCCTTCATTTTATACGGGATCCCTCTCACTCCAGGAAGAATACTCAGTTTTGTCATATAATTTTTTAGTTGAGTCTAGGCGTAGCCACATAATATAAGCCATGGGAAATGTCCAGAAAATACAGAAAACACTAACAGGATGTTGATAAAGGCCCATCTACTTCGTTGGCCGCTCATGTACGTGTATACACGTCCCTTTAGGGATCGGTCGCTCCTCGACGTACTTGCTAGTACGCCTGTGTCGCGCCTTCAGCGGCCTGCCTCGTATCTGGGACCTTTCTCAACATCCTGAAAAACCACTTTGTCAACAGGATGTTGAGAAAATAGAGGTTATGCAACAAAAAAAGCACCTGGATCAACTCTTAGTCGAACGGGGCTTAACCCCCTCACTCTCCAAGGCCCAGGCCCTCATCCTGGCTGGAGGGGTTTGGGTCAAGGGGCAAAAAATCGAAAAACCCGGTCACCTCTTTTCTCCCGATGTCGCTATCGAACTCAAGGGAAAATCCACTCCTTTTGTCAGCCGGGGGGGAGAAAAACTGGACCATGCCCTCAAGACCTTTGCCCTCAATGTGGAGGGTTGGCGCTTCCTTGATATTGGGGCCTCCACGGGGGGATTTACAGACTGCCTCCTAAAATCCGGGGCCTTGTCGGTTGTGGCCGTTGATGTCGGTTATGGACAGCTCGCCTGGTCCCTGCGTCAGGATCCCAGGGTTCGCCTCTTTGAAAAGACCAATATCCGCCATTTTTCGCCAAAATCACTCGAAAAGGGTACTGTCGACGGGATCACCATTGACGTCTCCTTTATCTCGCTAAAAAAGGTGATCCCCCTCTTGCCCCCCTTTCTCAAACCGCAGGGGACCGTGCTCGCCCTGGTCAAACCCCAGTTTGAAGTCACCCGCGAGGAGGTCGGCAAGAAGGGGGTCGTCAAGGACCCCCGACTCCATGAAAGGGTTCTCCTGGAAATCCGCCATTGTCTTGAAAAAGAGGGCTTTCAAATACAGAAAGAGGCCCCTTCTCCTTTATTAGGTCCTGAGGGCAACAAGGAATTCTTCCTCTGGGCCACATTGACCCCAAGGCCCTCATGATGATACAATGCCTTTTTGTGAACCCTTTCTATTTCTTTATTATCACTAGCTTTTTAGCCTTTCAATGGGGGTGTGCCCCCTCCCCTTATCGAAGCGCCCAAACCCCCCTCGATGAAAAAGGAGAGGTCCTCCATCAACAGATCACCCAATATCTCAAGGCCGATCTTCAGGCCCTTGAAGGTCATAATAAGGAAGCTGCCGAAAAGCTCTCCCAACTCCTGGAGGAGAAGGCGATCACGCCCAATGTCCATATCCTTCTGCTCCTGGCCCAATTGTATGCGGAAGAAAATCTCTTTGATGAGGCCCTCCGGTACACCCAGGAAATCCTTCAGCGAGAACCTCAAAATATCGAGGCCTATCTCTTGATGGGAAAAATTTATTTCTCTACAAACGAATCTACAAAGGCCATTCGTGCCTTTGAAAAAGTGATTGCCATCGACTCCAAACAAATAAAGGCCTATGCGTTACTGGCTGAGATTTATCTTTCCGAGAAAAAATATCACAGGGCCTTAAGTTATCTCAACACCCTCCATCAAATCGAAAAGGAAAATATCGCCGCTTATTTTTTAGAGGCCTCCATTTATTATAACAATCTTGATGCCCCCGATAAGGCCATCCAAACTTATCGCAGGGCCCTTTTGATCGATCCTGACAACCTGCAGATCATGGCCACCATCGCCGAGATCTACATAAAACAAAAGCAAGACGAGAAGGCCTTTGCCATCTATGATGAGATGATTGCCAAATCCCCCGAAGATATTTCACTGCGCCTTAAAATCGCACTTTTGTACTACCAAAAAAAGCACTACAATAAGGCGGCCCACCAGTTTGAAAAAATCCTGGAGATTCACCCTCAAGCCGATAAGATCGTGTACTATCTTGGCGTCATCTACGAAAATATCCAGCTTCACAACAAGGCTGTTCAAGAATTTAAAAAGATCCCTCAAGACTCCCAATTTTACGGAGAGGCCCAGCTCCACATTGCCTATCTCCTGCAGAAGGGCGGTGACATAAAATCGGCCATCGCCACCCTCAAAAAGGCCATTGATCAACAACCCAAAAAATCCGAACTCTATGAATACCTAGCCGAGCTCTATGTCGATAATGCCACCCCGGAACTCGCCATCAGTGTCCTGAAAGAAGGAATCAAGGAGACCCAAGACAAGGAACAATTTCACTATCGATTGGCGATCCATTATGATCGGATGAAGATGTTTGAAGAGAGCATCGCCAGTATGAAGCAGGTCATCAAGATCAATCCCAACAACGCCAACGCCTTAAATTTTGTCGGCTATCTTTATGCCGACCACAATCAATCCCTTGATGAGGCCCTGGCCCTCATTGAAAAGGCCCTTGTCCTCAAACCCGATGACGGATTCATCACGGACAGTCTGGGATGGGTCTACTTTAAGAGGGGCGATCTGGAAAAGGCCTTCAAATATCTCCTCAAGGCCCAAGAACTCGTCCCCGACGAACCGACGATTGCAGAACACTTAGGAGATCTCTACCAAGCCAAGGGAGATCAGGCCAAGGCCCTCAATTATTATAAAAAATCACTGAAGCTCCTCAAGGCCCTCCAAGATGCCTCTTCTACAGAAAGTGACCCTCAAAGGATTGAGGAAAAAATTCATGGACTCGGTGAAACAAAGGATCTATCCTTCCCCGCTCCATGAAATCCATCCGGTTTGGCATTTTTCTCACCTTAGGATTATGGGTCGTCTTCCATTCAGGCTGTCAAACCTCCTATAAAACATTTAAAAAACCACCCTCCCTCTTTGAGCAACACCTCTCCTCCCAGATCAGAAATATGCTGGAACGTAACAATCAAGCCATCAATTCTGTAAAATCCCTCGTCCAGCTAAAGGCCCGAACCCCTTTTTGGACAAAAAATAGCGACGCCCTCCTCCTCATAAAGGGGGATCAATGGTTAAAAATGCAAACCATCGATGATTTTGGACAACCCAGACACCAATATCTTATTGCCTCCTATGAATTCCAATATTTCAATCCCCTCTATCGGGAATGGCATGTAACAAAGGCCTCCCAGGAAGTCATCGAGGATCACCTCCATCTCCATCTCACCCCACAGGAACTCATCCTCCTTCTCACGGGCCGCCTCCCCCTGGAAAAAGACCCTTATCGGGTCAGGGTCACCTCTCGAAGGGACAAAGGGAAGATCATCGATTTGGTGGGAAAATCTTCAACGATCTCTCTGGATTCTCTGACAATGCTGCCCCAAAAAATACAATTGATGGATGAAGAGGGAGAAGAGAGGATCGAAGTCAAATATTTCTATCCTCCTCAATTGCCAGAAAATCGTTTTCCGAGTATGATACAGGCCTCCTTGGACAAGGCGGGGACTCAATTAACACTGACATTCATTGATACCGTTATCAATGCAAAGCTTGACAAAAAACTGTTTAGGTTGGATATCCCGAAAGGTGTCTCGCCACAACCCCTTCATTAAAAAACGGCGATGTCTTTTTTTTCTCTTCCTGTTTTTGACCTTAGCCGCTTGCAATGTTCATGTTCCCAAGGACACGCAAACGCTCGTTTGGCACCTGGGGGCCGAACCGGACACGCTCAATCCCATCCTCGCCACAGATGTCTACGCCTCCCGCATCGACAGTTTTATTTACGAAACCCTTTTGGAGCGTGACAATGAAACGTTGGCCTTCAAACCGAAACTCGCTGAAAGCTGGGAGGCCTCACCCGATCACCTGATCTTCACCTTCACCCTTCGTCCCGATCTTTACTGGCATGATAATATCCCCTTAACCGTCGAAGACATTATTTATTCCTTTCAGCGCATCATGGATCCCAAGGTCGATGCCCCCCATCTGCGTGTGTATTACCAGGACATAAAGACCGTGGAAAAGGTTTCTGACAAGGTTGTGCGTTTCATTTTTAAAAAACCCTATTTTATGGCCCTTGAGTTTTGTGGTGGAATGCCCATTGTCCCCAAACATCTCTACGATAATGGCCTTCATTTCAACCGTCACCCCACCAACCGGGCCCCCCTGGGAACAGGCCCTTATCGTTTCGTCCGCTGGAATACCGGGAAAGATATCCTGCTCGTGCGTCATGAAAAATACTGGGGGAAAAAACCCGACATCCGTTCCATCCAATTTAAGGTCATTGCCGAGGATTCTGTGGCCTTGCAGGTCCTTAAAAAGGGTGAATTGGATCTTGCCAGCTTAAGACCCATTCAATGGGTCCGTCAGACTGATTCAAAAAAGTTCCAAGAGGGCTTTCAAAAATACGAATACTACACCCCCGGCTACAGTTTTATCGGGTGGAATCTCAGACGCCCTTATTTTCAGGACAAAAGGGTCCGAAAGGCCCTCACTCACTTAATCAATCGGGAGGCCATACTCAAGGAACTCAACTTCGGTCTCGGCAAACTGACAACAGGGCCCTTTTACATTGAGGGTCCTAGTTACAATCATGGAGTGACTCTGGATCCCTATGATCCTGAAACTGCCAAAAAAATACTCCATGAAGCGGGCTGGGAAGATCACGACAATGATGGTATCCTGGATCATGAGGGGATTCCTTTCCGCTTTGAATTTCTGATCCCCTCCGGCCGGAGATTTGCCGAGGGACTTGCCACCATTGTCAAAGAGGATCTCTCAAAGGTGGGCATACAAGTGGACATCAACAAACTGGAATGGGCCCTTTTTATCCAAAAATTGAATGACCACACCTTTGATGCCGTCACTCTGGGGTGGTCCTTTGGCTTTGAGCAGGATCCCTATCAAGTATGGCATTCTTCACAAAGCGACCAGGGATCCAATTTCGTTGGATTTCAAAATGAAAAAGTGGATGCCCTTATTGAAAAAGCGCGGGTGGAGTTTGATCTTAAGAGCCGCAGTCAGATGCATCAGGAAATCCATTCGCTCATCCACGAAGAACAACCTTATACCTTTTTATTTGCGAGTCCTTCACTCGTCGCCCTCAACCGGCGCTTTCACAATGTGAAGGTCTATCCCATTGGACTCGACCCCTTGGAATGGACGGTGGGACCATGATCCATTATATACTGAAGAGATTTTTTTTGATTCTCCCGACATTTTTTGGAATCACCCTCATTACCTTTCTCATCATCCAACTCGCCCCCGGATCTCCCGTCTCTCTGAAACTCCTTGGCCCCGGCGGAGCGGGTGTGCGTAGCGACCTCATTTCCAAGGAAGTCATTGAACAGACAAAAAAACTCTACGGTCTTGACCAGCCTGTTTACGTGCAATATGGAAAATGGCTCAAACGCCTTGTGACACTCGATTTTGGGGATTCCTACAAGGACCATCGTCCCGTGTCTTTGAAGATCCGCGAGGCCCTTCCCATCACGCTACTCTTAAACATCATCTCCATCTTTCTCATCTATCTCATTTCCATTCCGGCGGGTATTTTTTCGGCCGTCCATCCCGAGAGCTGGATGGATAAAATAACCACACTATTATTGTTTATCCTTTATTCCCTCCCTTCTTTTTGGGTGGCCATGATCCTCATCATTTATCTGGGAGGGGGGGAATATCTCGATCTTTTTCCGATCGCAGGGATCGTGTCTTATGGCGTCGAGACGCTCCCTTTCTGGAACCAGGTGGGCAATTTATTGTGGCATCTCGTGCTTCCCGTGATCAGTCTGACCTACGGGGGATTGGCCTTTCTTTCCCGATTTTCGAGGGCCCAGCTCCTTGAGGTCATTCGTCAGGATTTCATCCGCACGGCGCGGGCCAAGGGGCTCTCTGAATCCGTCGTGATACTCAAACACGGTCTCCGCAATGCCCTCATCCCCCTGGTTACACTGATGGGCACACTCCTCCCCGCCTTGATCGGCGGGAGTGTCATCATTGAACAAATTTTTTCCATTCCCGGGATGGGAAAACTTGGATTTGAGGCCGTCCTGACGCGGGACTATCCCGTCATTATGGCCATCGTGGCCATAGAGGCCTTTCTGACACTCATAAGTATTTTGATCACCGACATCTTATATGTCTTGATCGATCCGCGGATTAGTTTTGAAAAGGTGCATCAATAATGGAGACAAAAACCTATTGGAGGATGGTCGGTCGGCAATTTCGGCGCAATCGCCTTGCCATGGCGGGAATCATCTTTGTTATTTTCTTTTTTGCCACGGCCCTGTTGGCCCCTTTTTTGGCCAATGACAAACCTATTTATTTATACCATGAAGGAAAACATTATTTTCCCATTGTCCATCAAATAACCCATGGGCACTTCTCCTCCACGCCTCATAATCTCAAGGCCTACGGCTGGCGTCTCATGCCTCCCGTCCCCTACTCACCGACGGAATATGACCTGTCGTCCCTGCTCATTCCCCCTTCAAAAAATCATTGGCTGGGGACGGACGACCAGGGGCGTGATGTCCTGGCCCGTCTCATTTATGGTTCTCAGGTGTCCCTTTCAGTCGGTTTCATTGCCGTTTCGATTTATGTGATCATTGGCCTCTTCTTCGGGGCCATGGCCGGCTATTTTGGGGGCATGACGGATCTCATCATCTCCCGCCTCATTGAAATCATGATCTGCTTTCCGACTTTTTTCCTGATCCTGACGGTTTTGGCCTTTGTCGGTCCCTCCATCTACAATATAATGATTGTCATTGGGATCACGAGTTGGACCGGAATTGCCCGACTGACTCGGGGGGAATTTTTAAAATTTCGCCATCAAGATTTTGTCTTGGCCGCCAAAACGGTAGGGGTTTCTACACCAAGACTCCTTATAAAACATATCTTGCCCAATAGTTTGGCCCCTGTTTTTGTCTCAGCCACTTTCGGTGTCGCCGCAGCGATCTTGGTGGAATCGAGCTTGAGTTTTTTGGGTTTTGGCGTACAACCCCCCACAGCCAGTTGGGGGGAGATTTTGTCCCAATCGCGCGATTTTATGGATATCGCCTGGTGGTTGACTTTATTCCCGGGCCTTGCCATTTTTCTGACTATTACGGCCTATAATCTCGTGGGTGAAGGACTCCGCGATGCCATTGACCCAAAACTAAAGATTTAAAACATGACGCAACCTTTATTAGATGTTCAACATTTGCATACCGCCTTCATCACCAGTGATGGATCCTTTTTGGCCGTCAATGATGTCTGTTTCAAGATCAATCGCGGAGAGCTCGTAGGCCTCGTGGGGGAATCGGGGTGTGGCAAATCCGTCACGGCACTTTCGATCCTACGGCTGGTCAGTGAACCCGGGAAAATTATCAAGGGGTCCATTCTTTACCATCCCCGCCATGACAATACCGACGAGCCCACCGTCAATCTCCTGCAACTCTCCAAGGAAGAAATGCGGCGTTTAAGAGGCCATAAAATAGCCATGATCTTTCAGGAGCCCATGACAAGCCTTAATCCCGTCTTCACCGTCGGGAATCAAATCGAAGAATCCCTCAAACTCCATCAGAAAATGTCACGTGCCGAGCGACGCGACAAGATGATTGAACTCCTGCAGCGGGTGGGCATCCCCGATGCCCCCAAGCTCTTGAAACGCTACCCCCATGAACTGTCCGGGGGCATGAGACAACGCGTCATGATCGCCATGGCCCTTTGCGGCAGTCCGGACCTTTTGATTGCCGATGAGCCCTCAACCGCCCTTGACGTCACGATCCAGGCCCAGGTCCTGGACCTCTTAAAAAGTCTTCAGGAACAAACGGGGATGTCGCTCCTCCTCATTACGCACGATCTAGGTGTCATTGCCGAAACGGTGACAAAGGTCATCGTGATGTATGCAGGACAGGTCGTAGAAATCGCTTCCTGTCAGGAATTGTTTTCCAACCCTCAACATCCCTACACGAGGGCCTTGATGAAATCGATTCCCACCTTCGAAAAACGCGACCGTCTTGAAACGATTCCGGGCAATGTCCCCAGGCTCCATCAACTGCCGGAGGGATGTCTCTTTCAGGACAGATGCCCCAAGGCAAAAGAAAAATGTCGTCAACAAAAGCCCGAATTGGAAGAGATTCGGGAGGGGCGATGGGCCCCGTCGACAGAGCGCCGGGACCCTGGAGCCCCGGAGGGGCGATGGGCCCGATGTTATTATCCGGGGGACTCATGAGCCTCTTGACCATTGAAAATCTCTATAAATACTTTCCTGTCCGTGGTGGATTCTTGATGCGTCCCACGGGGCATATCCAGGCCGTTCACAATGTGTCTCTGGGTGTGGCCCCAGGAGAGACCCTAGGACTTGTCGGAGAATCCGGTTGCGGCAAAACGACGCTCGCCCGCACCATTATCCGCCTGCTCAAACCCGATAGTGGAAAAACTCTTTTTGAAGGCCACGACATAGCCCCCCTTTCCCCGCGAGAACTGAGACCCTTTCGCGCCAAGATGCAAATGATCTTTCAAGATCCCTACGCCTCACTCAACCCACGAATGTCCGTGGGTGACATCATCGCAGAACCCATCATCATCCATAAAAAAATTCCAAGGCGTTATCGCAGGCAAAGGGTCTGTGAACTTCTGGAGCTCGTGGGCCTGTCTCCTGAAGATTATTCTCGTTATCCCCATGAGTTTTCCGGTGGTCAAAGACAGCGTGTCGGCATCGCCCGGGCCATCTCCCTCGAACCCAAACTTATCATTGCCGATGAACCCGTCTCCGCCCTGGATGTCTCGATTGCAGCCCAGATCATCAATCTCCTGCAAAATCTCCAAAAAGAGTTTAAGACGGCCTTTCTTTTTATTTCACATGACCTCAAGATGGTCAAACACATGAGTCATCGGATTGCGGTCATGTATCTTGGGGAAATTGTGGAAATGGGTCCCTCAGATAATTTTTTGACCCCCCTCCATCCCTATTCGCTCGCCTTGACCGCCGCGATCCCCATTCCGGATCCTCAAACCAAAAAAAGGCGCCTCATCCTCTCGGGAGAACCCCCTTCCCCGCAAAATCCCCCTCCCGGATGCCGCTTTCATCCCCGCTGTCCCTATGCCGAAGAAATCTGTCGACAAGAACACCCGTCTTTGAAAGAATGCCAGCCAGGGCATTGGGCCGCTTGCCACTTTATCGACAAAGTAAAAAAGCAATTACCTTAAACTGATGAATATGCTCATAAAGGATTTTCATAAAACATCTCTTATCTCCATCCTGATTGTTTCGCTGATGGCTACGGCCTGCGTGACTGTGCCGGCCAAGAAAAAAAGGAAATCTGTGGGAACCATAAAGGTCTTTTTGGCCGAAATGATTGTTCCCTATGCCATTTCCATCGATGCCAAACATTACACAGAATTAGATTCCTTCCTCCCCAAATACAAGATCCTGACCATCGCCATCACGAACCGATCCCTTGGAACCCTAGAGCTCGATCCCTTAAAGGATGTCTGGAAGATTCAGGACGCCCGGGGTCACTGGTACAAGGCCACAAACTCCCTCCAGATCAAAGACCCCGAATCCTGGAAGAAAATTCCTGAAAAAATGCAGAAGCTCATTGCCTATCCCGGGACAACCCCGCCAGGCTTCACTCAAACCTTTGACATCTTTTTTCCCTCCAAGGTCGATCCCAACGGATTCAGGGCCCTTGAGTATCGCAGTGACTCACTCAAACAAAAATTTCTCTTGATCCCCCAGTCATCCCCAGAGGGATAACAAGCCCCCCTCGTCTCGACACATCCTATAAGGCAAGATTCATTAGTTGTTTCGCTAAGTTGTATATATTTTCGGCCTCATCGAGAATCCAACCTAGACCTGTCAATATTCACCCTTTTTCCCACAAAATGAGAATCCAAGAAACTTTTTATTATCCACAGCTTACAAACACATCCCCCACAAGGGGGTAAAACATTACCCTTCTGAGCACCTTCCCAATGCAATGAATGAGTTCTCACTCTCTTGTTCGTAAATCGTAACCATCTGATTTTAAAAATGAAATTAGCGTTTCTCTCATTGATTATCAAAGTGATAATAAAGTGGCATATCTATTGCACTTTCCTGGTGATGTCGGGTGGGCCATCCAAGCCAAAAATTGTTGCCAGGAAATATGAAACCATCAAGAAAAACGAAATTTCTTCTCTTTTCTTTTTCCCTTCTGACAGTTTGTTTGTGGGGAACCGGTTGTACCGGTTCTTCCGAGACCTCTGTCGAGGAGGCCGGTTCCTCGGCAGGAAATTCGTATTCCCAACTCAGCCTCGGAGAGGTTCAGCCCATCGCCTTTGACGATCAAGGGGATGCCTCTTTAAGTTTTGGAAACAACAACACAGACAGCTATTTGATGATTCTCAATGCCACGACCACCCAAGATACGAGCTATGCGGTTTATATGAGCACCTCTGAATCGTCTGACACCGGTTTAGTGGCCATGCTTCCCAGCCTCTCAGTGGCCACAGAGGAAGAGGGGAATCCCATGCATGATTTGATGGAGGTGGCCGCCGTCATGGCCTCGGAGAGTTTTTCGCCACTTTCTCAATCCTCCTTGCAAGCCGCTACTGTTGTTGAAACACTGGAAGTGGGATCCACGAGGACCTTTAAGGTCCTCAATTCGCTGAGCTCCATTTCCAGTTACGAAGAAAGGACCGCTCGTCTCCGTTATGCCAGCGACAATATCTATATTTATGTCGACCTCGAAGTGGAAACCGCCAATCCTACAGACTTGACGGATGAAGATGTCCTTGATTTGGCCGGAAAATTTGAAAACCAGATCATGCCCATCGATCAAAATCTCTTTGGTGTGGAATCCGACATCAATCAGGACGGCCACATCATCATCCTCCAAACCCCCGTCCTCAATTCCATGAGTGGCACGGGAGGCATCGTCACTGGATTCTTCTTCCCCGGAGATCTTTACAATTACGTCTCTTCTAATGAGGCGGAGATCTTTTATACCTTGGTTCCCGATTCCCAGGGAATTCATGGTCCTCGTTTGAGCAAGGCCTTCACGCTGGGCAACATTCTCCCCGGTGTCCTGGCCCACGAATATCAACACATGATCAGTTTCAACATCCATGTCTTCCTTTTCGACGGGGCCACGGAACAATCATGGCTGAATGAGGCCCTTTCCCATTTTGCCGAAGATATTACGGGTTTTGGCAATGAAAATTTTGCACGGGTAAAGCTCTTTCTGCAATCTCCCCATCAAACCCCTGTCGTCTCATCGGGGATTCCCACACTGGCCGAACGTGGAGCTGCTTACTCATTCATTCGCTATCTCTACGAACAATCGAGTGATGGGGATGCGTTTATCAGTCGATTGCTGCTCACCAACAAGACAGGCACAGATAATGTGGTCACGGCATTTCAATCCAGTGATGTGGGATTTGACACCTTCTCAGAATTTTTAGCCCAGTGGAGCATTGCCCTGGCCTTGAGCGAAGCGGGACTCACCAGCGACTCGCGCTATAATTACGATTCGCGAACCCTTAACTCTGTCACCGGCAATTATCAAGGTCTCTGCATCCGTTGCGACGCTCAAGACGGCCGAGGAACCATTTTAGACGGCCCTGCAGTCTCTGAAATTGCCAGTGCCTCTGTGGGTGCCGGTGTCTATGGATCGGCGGCCCAATTTATTCAGATCACTTCTCCCTCAGAAACCATCAACATCAATGGGCTTCCGTCTGCAGGGATGATGGGATCGGTGATTCATTACGTGGAGAATTGAGATTGCCCGTTCCTGCCCACCCCTCCATGCAATATTGGGCAGGAAACCCCAAGCCAAATGCCCCGTGTCGCCCGGCGCGGGGCATGCTTTTTTCCGAAGGAAAAAAACTATAATGGTCCTTTCCTCACATTGTCCCGCCGGAGGCGGGGCATTCTTTTTTCCGAAGGAAAAACTTACAATGGTTTCTTCCCTACATTGTCCCGCCAGGGGCGGGGCATGCTTTTTTAGGGAGATTGTTTCAGGTTTGAGGAACCACAGATCCTGGAATATTTTCTTGCGGGAACGAGGGTTAACGGAAAGGCGCGTATATAACGCATGATAAACTCCTTCAGGGTTCCCCTTCCTTGGTAAGTCCACCCCACCGATGTCATCTTCCTCTTTGACAAGACCGACCATGAAACGATCTTCCTCCCCCCCAACCACAGGACGAATTGCTCCAAGGCAATCATGAGATTTTCAAAGGATTGTCTTCGAAAGGGGGCCACTTCAGAAGGGAGTCTATCGAGGGGGAGACCTCCCCCGTTATCCATATTAAAAATCCCTTTTTTATGGTAATAACTCCCCTGCCCCCCCCCGATAATGAATCGAACATCTTTTAAGAGACATCCGGCGATCATATTGTCACACAACTCCCTATAAAATATCTGTGGATTGAAGAGCCACCTCCAAAAATTACCCTTTTTTGTCAGTCTATAGGCCACATGATTGATCTCAAAATGGACCTTCCCCTTGGAATCCACAAAGACGGCCACCGGAATGGACTCTATCTCCTCCGTGATGGGGGGGCGAAAATTTTGGATGTCCTCGGCATCGACAACAAAGACGGGGGGGGCGTTAGGAATGTTAATGGCGTGGGGGTAGGGTCTGTTATCTTCAGCCATATGGAAGTG
>Ga0156191_1065_pt2 | contig 23617 bp, 23 predicted proteins | sample RifCSPlowO2_12_FD_107844 | JGI IMG/M metagenome (GOLD analysis project Ga0156191, IMG submission 107844) | Deltaproteobacteria bacterium RIFCSPLOWO2_12_FULL_50_11
GCCATGATGGCTGAAAAAAACATTGAGAAATTTTTGGTAAAGGCCAAGGGTTTAAAGAGTCTCCCCTCCTGACCCGTCAGGGCAAAGATCGGCATAAAGGCCACCGCAATCACCAAAATGGAGAAGAAGAGGGGACGACCCACCTCTTGACAGGCTTGAAGAAGGACATCAAAGAGGGGTTCCTTTTCTCCACTCCCTTTCCACTCCTCCAGGCGTTTATGGGAATTTTCCACCAAGACGATGGAGGCATCGACCATGGCCCCAATCGCGATCGCAATACCACCCAAACTCATAATATTGGAGGTCACACCCAGATAAAACATGGGGATGAAGGAAAAGAGTGCCGCGATGGGAAGCGTGATGATCGGAATAAGAGCGCTCCTCACGTGCCACAAGAAAAAAATAATCACTAAGGCAACGACCAAAATTTCTTCCACCAGCTTTTCCTTGAGTGTCGCAATAGATCGTTCAATCAGTTTTGACCTGTCATAGGTCGTCACCAATCGTACGCCGGGGGGAAGAGAGGATTTGACTTCATTAAGCTTTGTCTTGATGCGATCGATGACATCAAGGGCGTTTTCCCCATAACGCATGACAACGATCGCACCCACGACTTCACCCCTTCCATCCAGCTCCGCCGCACCACGCCTGATGTCAGGACCAAATTGTACATTGGCAACGTCGCGGACACGGATCGGATTGCCCTTCATATCCACCCCAATTCCCACCTCTTCGACATCTTTGAGGGATCGAATATATCCCCTTCCACGGATCATATACTCCGTACCCGCCATTTCGAGGACACGTCCGCCCACGTCATTATTGGATTTCTGGATGGCCTCGATGACATCTTTTAGGGGAATATTGTAGGCGAGAAGTTTATTGGGATCGACCTCGACCTGATATTGTTTCACAAATCCACCCACCGAGGCTACCTCAGCCACGCCGGGAACAGACTCCAACCAATACCGCAAATACCAGTCTTGAAACGTCCTGAGATCGGCAAGGCTATTTTGTCCCGTCTCATCCACAAGGGCGTATTCAAATATCCACCCCACCCCCGTCGCATCCGGCCCCAAAGAGGGATTGACCCCGGGGGGAAGATTACCCCGAATCTCGTTCATGTATTCCAAGACGCGACTCCTGGCCCAGTAGATGTCGGTCCCGTCCTCGAAAATGATATAGACAAATGAAAACTCAAAAAAGGAATACCCCCTCACCACTTTAACCTTTGGGGCAGCGATCATGGAGCTCACAATAGGATAGGTGATCTGATCCTCAACAAGATCCGGTGAACGACCAGCCCATTCGGTAAAAACAATAACCTGAACGTCCGACAAATCGGGGATGGCATCCAGCGGGAGATTATGAATGGAATAAAAACCCCATAAAATCGCAAAAGAGGTGAATAAAAACGTAAAAAATTTATTTCGAGAACAAAATTCTATGAGCTTATTGACCATGCGAATGTCCTCCTTGGTCGGAGCCACCCGATGATGAGAAGGCCCCCCGGATCTGACTCTCTGAATCAATCAAAAAGTTGGCACTGGTCACCACCGTTTCTCCCTCTTCCAATCCAGATAAAATCTGAAAGAATTCCTCCGAGGGGCGACCGAGCTCCACTTCACGGGGTTCAAAGACGCCCTCCCCCTTATCCACCATGACAATATTTCTCAGCCCCGTCTGAAGGACGGCACTTTTGGGGACAGTCAGGGCCTCACCCAATGGAATCTCAATATAAACATCCATCAACATGTCTGGTTTTAAAAGCCCTTCCTTATCTTCAACCTCCGTACGAACCGTGAGACTCCGTTTCATGGGATCCACGATGGGTAAAATCGCATCCACTGTCCCCTTATATTTTTTTTGGGGATATCCCACCGTTCTCACCTCAACATTGAGTCCTTCTTGGATTAAAGGCCGTTCTGATTCGTAAATCACCGCATAAATCCAGGCTCTGCCTGTGCCTTCCGTCAGAAAAAGGGATTCATCCACCTCTTTTTTTTGACCCAAAACCTGAATCTGCGTCTCTGTCATGCCCAAGAGTTTGAGTTTTCGTTTGATCGCCTCAATAAATGTTGTCATACCGGAGGCCTTCCCCGTTTTGAGGGCCTCCAGATATTCCCTTTGAGCCACATAGAGTCCGGGATCATAGGCCACAGAACCAAATGTCCTCAAATGGCGAGTCAATTCCCTTCGAATCACTGTCCCTTTTTTGACACCGATCTGCCACTGCTGTTCCGGCGTGATTTGAAGAGTGGCAAAACCGGCCACCTTGGAAGGAGGTAAATCCTCCATGGCCGTCATTAAAACCAAATCCATCCCACAAATAGGACAACTTCCGGGTGCGGACTTCCGAATCTGTGGGTGCATGGGACAGGTATATTGTTGGCTCATTTCTTGTTCGTGTGATGGGTGAATGACTTGAAACACACCGTAAGTCACAACACCCAAAACAAGAACAGAAAGAAAAAGGATCGTTTTTGTCTTCATGATTTTGCCTCGCTCCCTTAAAAGGGCTTTTTATTGGCCTCTCCTAATGTTTTGAGTGATCGTGTTGATCGCCTCCCTCATGATCCTTTTCTCCCTCCTTGAAAGGGACCAAATCCATGCCACAAACAGGACAAGTGCCCACTTGAGATGATTTGATGTCAGGATGCATGGGACAGGTATACACAGAAGCCTTCTTTACTTCTTTGCTGTCTGCTTGATTGTCTGAACCACAATGCCCACAATGGGCCATAAGAGGCATGGATATAAAAAGACATAAGGCACTCACGCCCCAAATAATGTGTGATTTGTATTTCATGTTATTTCTCCTTTTTTACAGTGGTTGATTGTGCCGGCCCCTGATCGAGGACACTACGCCTTTCGGAGGCTTCAAGTGTCCTCGGCCCCTGGCCGAGGACCCATTCCAAAAAGGCAAGGGTGGTATGATAGTCGGATTGCAAATCATAATAAGCCATTTCCATTTCATAGAGATCCTTTAAGGCCTCGATAGTGGAAAAGAAATCTTCTTTTTGCAACTGATAGGCGGCATAGGAGGATTCATAGGTGGCCCGAGCCTGGGGCAGTAATGAGTTCTGGTAGATCTTGATCTGGCGCGATTGCCTCACACCCCTTTGATAACTCTCTTCTACCGAAGAGACTGTTTCATTGCGCAAGGCCTGATATTGATATTCTGCCGCCTTTTTTTCGGCCTTCCTTTCCTGAACAGCACGACTTTGCCGCCAATAGGCCCAAAGGGGGATATTCATCTTGACAGATCCGGTGACAAAATCAGATCCCGCCATCGGATCACCGGCCACAAAATCTCGCTGCATATACGAAAATTCAAAATCAAAATCCGGAAAATAATCGCTTCGCGCCAAGCGAACTTGATAATCCGATTCCGTGACTTTATCGGCCATGGCCCGAAGTAAGGGCCTATTGGTATAAACTTCCTTATCAAGAGGTGGAGGGGGTGTGTCTTGTGTTAAATGATACTTAAATATCAGAGGAGTCCCTTGAGGACGGTTGAGTAAGGCATTCAGCCTTAAACCTATGGAGTCCCTTTCTTGTTCCAAGGACAGCAAGACATTTTCAAGACTGGCATAAAAAGTTTGGGCACGAAAAACATCAGGGCCACTGGCCTGAGAGGTGGCATAACGGGCTTCTGCTATCTTAGACAGGTTGGAAAGGAGGGCCCTATTCTTTTTGACGATCGAAAGCCCCTTATCAATCTTATAAAGATCAAAGTAGGCCTTCTTCACCTGAAACCGAATCTGGTTGATGTTCTCTTCAAGATAGTTTTTTGTCCCATGGGCCGCGGCTTGCGTTGCTTTTCTGCGAAAGTGCAACTTGCTCGGAAAAGGGATTTTTTGACTAATACTCCAATCCTTACTGCTCATGGAAGAGGCGTTAAAACTAAAATCACTCCAGGGCACGTTAGTCGCCTGAAACCCGACCTCGGGATCTTCCAGAAAACTGACCTGGGGGATCCGTGCCTGGAAGACGTCCACCTGGTATCGCAAAGATTGTATCTCCGGATTGTTGGCCTCCGCTTCTTCGAGAAGATCCCGCAATTCAGGAGAGACATCACTCCCAAAACCTCTTTGGGACAAAAAACTTATAATCACCACTATCATGACGGAAAATAATTTTGCAACATTTGACCACTTCATAGACCACCTCTTCGTGAATCAACACGAATTCATTCTTGCCAAAAATGGAGAAGTCGGTTCTTAGATAAGAAAGGACTGATGAGAGATATAAAAAGGAGAAGTCGCATGAATCATCCCTTGAATTTCTCCCGGAGGCCGAAGAGAACTGACAAGAGTCCAACCATCAAAAAATGCAGATCTCACATGGGCCAAGGTGTTTGACTGTTTTTTGATTTGATCAGCAACAGAGGGGCCTCCTATCATCTGTCCCGTATCATTCACATAATCTCTTGCCACACAACAGAGACAAATTTGACAAGACTCCTTTGATGATTTTTGGCTAGAAACCTTATGAGCTTCGTGACAAGGAGGAATTTGAGAACCACAGACATCGGACTTGCAAGACTTGTGGGCACAAGCCTGCGAAGGAAGAGAGGCCGCCATAAAGGGCAAGAGTGTCAAAATGACAATCATCCAACCTCTTTTTTGAAAAAAATAATCTTTCATATCCTACTTCACAAACCGATTAATGGAATCGATAAATTCCTCTATCTTTGCAGGCCCCCCTTGGGTCTTGATCGCCGATGTGAGGCAAGACTCCATGTGACGTTTCATCAAGATCATAGCTACACCATCGAGGGCCCGCCTGGAAGCATTGATCTGATTGATAATATCAATACAATATTTTTCTTTCTCGATCATGGTTTGGATCCCGCGGATCTGACCTTCAATCTTTTTGAGGCGGGGAAGGGTATTCTTTTTGGTCGTTTCATTTACCATATACCCCTATAGGGTATCTTAGGCGGGGGGATGTGTCAAGGGCCTCCTTCTACTTAATTTCTTTTAATTCCTTCGATGGAGGACAACGCCCCTCATAAGGATTTTTTAAAAATAATTGAAAGATATGGTTAAATATTGATCTTTATTAATAACTGACCTTACCTTTCTGTTTATTCTAAGTATCTAAATTTATTTAATTTTATTAACAGATCCCCCTTGATTCCGTTTTTTTTAGGAAATATCACAAAAAATATAGCAACAATTTTCCCCTCCTGACGATGACTCGTTGCGTTATGGCACTCATAGAACCAGGCAGATCCCGCAATTATAGGGCGGACATGGTGGTGATCGGCGGTGGACCCGCGGGGGCCTCTACCGCCATCCGTGCTGTAAGGACACTACGGCAAATGGGGTCAGGGCGACTACACGCCGATCTTCGCACCCCTCGCCCAGTCGGTCAACAACATGAAAGGGTCCTCGTCCTAGAAAGTCGCTATGGAGATTCCGTAGGGCGCCCCATTACCGCCACACACGAAACCGCCAAACCCTGCGGCGGTTTTGTGATGGGATCGGGCGTCGACTACCTGAGAGAACAGTTAGGAATCGATCTATCTGCCATTCCCCATGTCCCCATCAATCACCTGACCGTGAGTAATATGGGACACTATGTCCACGGACAACGTCGCGTCCCCTATGAGCATTTATTAAGCCGGTCCGTTCGGCTCGAGGCCCCTGGTTGGGGCATCACCGTTCACCGCCATGACCTTGATCCATTACTCCTCAATCATGCCCGTGATGAAGGGGCGCGGGTCATGACGGGAACCACCGTTCAACGCATTCATTCCATAGGTGACGATTTTGTCGTTGAAGGAACCGGACCCGAAGGCGAATTTCAGGCGACAACCTCCATGCTTGTCGGGGCCTTTGGGGCCAATGCGGCCATGAGAAGCGCTTTTCTTGATCTGATGGGCACACAATTACCCGAAAGTGCCAACAGAACGGGGACGGCCTTTCGTCTCCTGGCCGATAGAACGGAGACGGCCCTGGTTCCCGATGGAGGTATTCACCTCACATTCTTTCACTTTCCCTTGAGAGGAGAACCCCAGACCGGGACCTCCTTCCTCTGGCACTACGATGCCCCGGGAGGCGGGATCAACGCCGGTTCCGTCTTTCTGCGCGCCGAACATCGGGATCGTGTCCCCATGGAATACTCCCACAGATTGGCGGCGGAGACCCTGTTTCCCGAATTTCAAAATCCCAGGGACATCCATGGGGCCGCCCTTCCCATCTACGTCCCGGGCCACCTCCCTCCTGCCAAGATCACGGGGCAAGGGGTCGTGGTCCTGCGCGGTGATGCGGCCGGTGTGGCCAATCCCCTGACGGGGGGAGGCATCGCTGAGGCCCTTGAGGGGGGAGAGATCGGGACTGTTATGGCCAGGACCATAGTCAGCGGTGACAGGGCACCTCTTCAAAGATATGTCGCCGAAGAAGGGCAATCTCCCATGATACAAAATCTGGCCATTGCCCACGCCGTGGCGGAACATATTGTTCATAATCCAAATCCCGCCGTCCTCCAGGCCTTTCTCGGGGCCCTTGAGACCCATCCTTTTACAGGGCGCGTCGGGACAGATTTTTTAAGTAGAAAGGAATATGAACTTGGATTCCTTGGATCTCCCAGAATGATGGGGATCGGAGCCAGACTCATAATGAATGGAGATGTCCGCCGGGCCTTGGGGAGTATGGCCCGAGATCCCCTCATGGATCAACCGATTCTGGGAGGGGGTTCCCAAGAGAGGGGATTTTTCGGAAGACTAAAACCAACACCCTTGGGATTACTCAGACTCCTCTTAAGAGGGTGAGCGAAGGAGATACCTTAATCATTTTCTCATCTTTAAGCAGTTTTTCTCTCCCGGAATATTGGACAACATCCCCCCGACTCAATTGATCCCACACCTTATTGGAAGGAGAGATGTCGCGATCAAAACGCGTCACGCGCAACAAGTGAGGCAGGGACTTTGAACCACAAAAAAGACATTCGCTCTTTCCCTTTGACGGCAACAAACTAGAAACCACCCGCCAAAAATCCCTTTTGTGAAAAAAACTGAATTCTTCCAAATCTCTTTGAGCCAAGACCAAATAAGAACATTTTAAATAATCTTTTCTGATCCCCACCATCCTGTCAATAGCCGCCAATAAAGGGGTTGGCTCCCACTCAAGGTAAGTATGGCACCAATCCCTTCTGTTATGAAGAAGCATGGGACATGAAAACTGATGAAGGCAAGGTGACAATACTTTCAGTGAGGTTTCCTCAATCAAGCTGTCATGGAGTTCCATGAGTTGGCGCGTTTCTCTTTGAAGAGCGGGTTCAATAATCAAGATAAGTCCGTCTTCCTTCAAGAAATGGTGGGAAAAATATTTTAAAGCCCTTAAGCGCCGCGGGATATCCCCTATCTCGCTCAAAACATTAGAAAACAAGACAAGATCAAAAGATCCTGAAAATAAAGAGGGCGATAGGTGCTTGTAAGAAATGTCGCAAAGTCTTGTCGTCAATGAAAAAGAAAGGGCGCTGTCTTTCTGACCTTCTTGATACAATTCAAAAAGTCTAGAGGACTCATTCAATACCATCTTATTTTGATCGAGGCCGCAAAATTCAAGAGTACACTTTTTTATGATCTGTTGTTCTAATAATTTTTGAAAATAAAAAAGAACCCCAAAAATCCCACTTCCAGGACCCATACCCACATCCAAGATCCTGATGGGCCTCTCCGTCCTTTTTCTCCAAAAATCGTGAGAAATATTGTTCAACAAGGACATTGTCTTCAGGGCGTTGACGGGAAGGAAATAGAGAAAATATCCCGAGCGAAGATCCTTTCTATTAAAATAATTTTTGGGGCGATCTTGTCTGTCGTGTGTAAAAATTCTGTGAAGTTCGGAAACTCCACTCGAAAAAAACTTGAGATCTTTTGAATTCCATTTTTTGTAAGCGGCTTGATGAAAACGCGTGTGGGGATAATAGCGGGTCTTTAAAAAATAAAAGAGGGTGGATTCGAAGGAGGAAGACAACTTTACTTTATTTTTCATGGCCGCCGCAAATTATTTTTTGCACCGTTTCTCTGTGCGAAACGGTGCCACGAAAATCTAGTCGTACAGCCTGCAAAAACAGGCTGTACTCCTGATTTTCGAGGTGCCCAGGGCGAGACTCGAACTCGCACGGGTTGCCCCATACGCCCCTCAAACGTACGTGTCTACCAATTCCACCACCTGGGCAGGAAAAAAATTACTCTTTCTTATTGTCTTCTGTGGGAGGTCCTTTTTCCTCCGGCACAGCAACATCTTCCACAGGCATTTCTGCGGGCATCTCTACAGGAACCTTATCGAGAACGGATCCTATTGTTTTATCCCTAGATATTTGAGCCAACCAAATCGAGGTGCACAAAAATGCTAGCGCCAATACCGTCGTCACCTTTGTCAAAAAAGTTGCCGCCCCACGAGCTCCAAAGAGGGTTTGAGAACTCCCCCCTCCAAATGTGGCTCCAATGCTGGCCCCCTTTCCTGCCTGTAAAAGAACCAAAATAATCAACACCACACATATAATATAATGAACCGTCACCAATAATGTTTCCATACTCTAGCTCCTTAACACTTGATAATCTCTATAAACTGATCGGCCTTGAGGCTGGCCCCGCCCACCAACAAACCGTCAACATTTTTAGTCTGTTTTAATTCCCTCGCATTTTTCGGCTTCACACTCCCACCATAAAGAATGCGAATGCCATTCGCCATGGGGGCATCAAATGATTTTTCCAATGTATTCCTGATAAAACTATGGACCTCTTCCACTTGCTCAGAGGTGGCATTTTTTCCCGTCCCTATGGCCCAAATCGGTTCGTAGGCGATAACAAAGTTTTTAAAGTCGTTCATATGCAGATTTTTCAACCCGATTTTTAATTGTTCTTGAATGACATCAAATGTTTGTTTTTTTTCCCTCTGCGCCTCTGTTTCACCTAAACAAAAGATGGGAATGAGTTCCAATCCTAAGGCCATCTGAATTTTTTTATTCACCGATTCATCGGTTTCTCCAAAGTACTGGCGTCTTTCAGAGTGGCCAATCAGAACATAGGTACACCCAATATCCTTGAGAAAATCCCCAGAAATTTCTCCAGTGTAAGCCCCTTCATGCTCCCAAAACATATTTTGAGCCGCCAATCCGATTGCGGAATCCTGCAAGGCTATCGAGGCCGAATACAGTGAAGTGAAAGGGGGGGCGACAACAATATCGATATCCTTTAAATTTTGCGCCATCTGCAGCAACTCATTGATGAGCAGCAGAGTCTGTGTAATCGTGCCATTCATCTTCCAATTGCCGACAATTAAGGGTGTTCTTTCCATATCAATTCTCTAAGGCAACAAGCCCAGGCAATTCCTTTCCTTCAATGTACTGCAAACTGGCCCCACCTCCCGTTGAAACGTGGGTGATCTTTCCCGACAGACCCAATTGCTGAAGAACAGAAACGCTCTGTCCCCCTCCCACAATCGAAGTGGCTCCAGAATCAATGACGGCCTCAGCAACAGCCTTTGATCCTTTTATAAAATCTGGATTTTCAAAATAACCCATGGGGCCATTCCAAAAGATAGTTTTAGCCTTTCGAATTACTTCTTGATACTTCTCTATTGTTTTTGGACCAATATCAAGGCCCATCCATCCTTCAAGGACATCCGCTCCATCACTTTGACGAACGGCGACTCCCAAATCCGTCGATTGGGCCATAGCATGATCCAGGGGAAGAAAGACAGGAATATTGCGCTCTCGCGCCTTTTCCAAAATCTTTTTGGCAATAAAAATTTTCTCCTCCTCAAAACGAGAATTGCCAATGGAAAAACCCTGTACTCGAAGAAAAGTAAACGCCAACCCTCCCCCCAAGATGAGTCCCTGAACCTTATTCAACAAGTTTTCGATCACACCTATTTTGTCCGAGACCTTGGCACCGCCCAGGATGGCAAAAAAAGGCCTTTCCGGGTTTTTAAGGAGTCGATTTAAATGTTCGAGTTCGTTTTTAACCAAAAATCCAGCCGCCTTTTCTCGAAAATAATTCACCATTCCTGAAACCGACGCATGAGCCCGGTGAAGCGTCCCAAAGGAATCATTGATGTAGACCTCTGCAAGATCGGCCAGCTCTTTTGAAAACGCCTTTTCATTATCCGACTCTTCCTGATGAAAACGGAGATTTTCCAAGAGCATGACACCGCCTTCCTTAAGATCGTAGGCTAGTTTTCGAACTGCATCACCTATACAATCCTCAGGTAAAATCACATCTTTTTTTAAAATTTCCGAGAGGCGTTCGGCGACTTTGACAAGACTGAATTGTACATCTCTTTGCCCTTTGGGACGACCCAAATGAGAGGCCAGGATGACCTTGGATTTGCGATCCAAGGCATATTGTAGAGTGGGGAGACTGGCGCGAATACGAGAGTCATCGGTGATATTGCCCTCCTTATCCCGATCCACATTAAAGTCCACACGGATAAAGACGCGCTTTCCTGCCAAATTTATTTCATCAATATATTGCATAGAGGACTATGACACAATCTTCTTGGCCAGATCCAACATGCGGTTGGAAAAACCCGTTTCATTATCATACCAAGAAAGGACCTTCACCAATTTACCCCCAATGACATTTGTCATGAGCAAATCGGCAATGGAGGATTCAGGTCGTCCGTTAAAATCGATAGAAACCAAGGGTTCTTCTGTATAAGACAAAATTCCCTTAAGAGTCCCTTCGGCCGCTGATTGAATGGCCGCATTGACGGCCTCTTTCGTTGTGGATTTTTCAATATTAACAACCAGATCCACCACTGAAACATTGGGAGTCGGAACTCGCATGGCAAATCCATCAAACTTTCCTTTAAGCTCGGGGATCACCAAACCAATGGCTCGGGCCGCACCTGTTGTTGTGGGAATTTGAGAAAGAGCCCCGGCACGAGCACGACGCAGATCACTGTGAAAACTATCTAAAATACGCTGATCATTTGTATAAGAATGAATGGTCGTCATAAATCCATTGATAATCTGATAATTCTCATGAAGAACCTTGGTCACGGGGGCCAGACAATTGGTGGTGCATGAGGCATTTGAAATGACATGGTGTTTTTTGGGGTCGTAGGAATGATCATTGACGCCCATGACAAAGGTGCCATCCACATTCCCTTTGGCCGGCGCCGAGATAATAACCTTTTTCACCCCCTGCTTCATGTGCTCCCGGGCCTTATCTCCATCCGTAAACCGGCCCGTGCATTCAAAGACGACATCGACATTGTGTTTTTTCCACGGAATCTCTGCCGGATGAGGGCAGGCTGAAAGATGGAGACCTTTTTTCCCCACACGCAAGACATCATCCTCCACCGTCACCTCTTCATTGAGGACCCCATGAACAGAATCATATTTGAGAAAGGTGGCAAAGGAGGCGTGATCCACCAAGTCATTGATCATGACAATGTCAATACTTCCGGCACCTTTAGCCTTAAGCCAGGCCCGAAGGATCCCTTGGCCAATCCGACCAAAACCATTGATACCGACACGAATGGACATGAAAAAACCCCCTTTGAAAAAAGTTTCGATGAATTGAAGGGGCGAACTATACACCAGGAAGACCCTACCCCGTCAATAGGGAATCCCATATTCCTCTCCCCCCGGATCGGCTGATTTAAGGTATTAATCTTTCTAGTGATTTCTAGATTCTTGGGATTTTTCTTGACTCTCACCCCCTTTTCGTGAAATACGGGAAAATCTTAAAAGATATCAATCGTTTCCTGTTTTTTTCGATATTTTTTAAAATTTATCACAACTTTTGATTTTTCTCGCCGAGAAGGGGACTTGAAAGAGAGGAATACCATGGAAAACAGCCATCAGCCAAAACACGTCATTTTGTACGTCGATGATGAACCTAGCCACCTGGAGCTATTCCGCAAGGCCTTTTACCAAGATTTTCAGGTCGTCACGGCCTCATCAGGAAAAGAAGGTTTAGAAATTCTCAAAAAACACCCCGTTTCTTTGATTGTCTCTGATCACAGCATGCCGGAAATGACGGGAATCGATTTCCTGCGACAATCCATTCCCCTTTCTCCCCATGCCACAAGGGTTGTTTTGAGCGCCTATTCAGATAAAGAAATCCTTTTGAAGGCCCTCAATCTCGGCGAGGTCTTTGATTATGTCTTGAAACCCTGGAAAAGAACTGACCTAAAAGAAATTTTAGAAAAGGGACTACGCGCCCATGAAAATCGTGTTGAAAAGGTCAAAAATCTCGAAACCCTCCAGGATGAAAGGGACTATCTTCGCCGAGAGATTAAAAAAGTCTACAATGTTGATGGTATCATTGGCGCCCACCGCGGTTTACAGCCTATCATGGACAAAATTCCTTCAATCGCAAAAAGTAGTTCCCCTATTTTTATCCGAGGGGAGAGTGGGACAGGAAAAGAGCTTATTGCCCGTACTATCCACAACAAGAGTGATCGCCACAATAAACCATTTATCAAACTCCGAGTTTCTTTGATCGGTGAATCCGATCTAGACCGCGAGATCTTTGGCACGACAGAGCAAAAGGGGCTGATTGAGATGGCTCAAGGAGGGACCTTCTTTTTTGACGAAATTACAGAGCTTCCCCTCAATCTGCAAAAAAAGCTGCTCACAATGATTTTGGAAAAGGAAATTCCCCTCGCGGGAACACCCCAGACCCGTCCCATTGACGTCCGGATTATTGCCGCCACCAACCGTCCCATTGAGCGCGTCCTAGAAAAAGGTGAATTTAGGAGAGATTTGTTCTACCGTTTGAGTGTCTTCCCCCTTACCATTCCCCCTCTTCGAGAGAGAAAAGAGGACATCCCCCATCTCATAGAACACTTTCTCGTTGAATTTAACAAAGAGTTTCACAAAAATCTGACCCTTTCTGAAGAGGTAGTTCGCTATCTCCTCAAATATGATTGGAAGGGTAATGTGCGTGAACTGAAGGATATCCTGGAACGTGCTGTGGCCCTCTGTCAGGGCACTACGCTCCACCCACAAGACTTTTCCTTTAATGCCGCAGCCCCCGAGGGAGACCCCTCTGCCATGGCCCCCAATTTAATGAGCGAGGTCCGTTATGCCGAGGTCGAATCGCTAAAAAAACAGATCAAAGAGGCTCGTGGAAATATTTCAGAGGCCGCCCGACGGATGAAACTTCCCATTTCAACACTGTATCACCGCCTTAAAAAATACGGGCTCATCGAACCCAATATGCATAATTAAATCAATAAGGCCTTTTTCGGATCAGTGTCTCCGACACATCAGGTGCCGGAGTCTCTGACTCCGGCATTGATGATGATTTTCATTTTATTCGTATTTTTTTAAATGAAATTTTGCTTTGTTTTCAAGTTGTTATAATTTTGTTGAAAAAAAATGAAAAATTATAGATAATAACTTCGCAACTTTAGACACGCCCCCCTCCGATAAGACAATCACCTGACTTCAGGAGGTCCCATGGGCAGTCCTCTCTTCAAGCGATTTCTCGTTTTCTTGGATATCTTGGAAAACCACCCCGATGATCGTACTGTCCGTCGTCTTCGAAAATCGCAAGATCCTCAAAAGACACCACCCCACTGGAAACGACCCATTCATGATTCTCTCCATCAAGCCTGTCAACAGGCCCTCAAGGGGCAAATCCAAGACATGGAAATCTCCCTCATGGATTACTTTCAACATACCGAGGAAACCGGTATCGAACTGGCCGGGAATCACCTCTGTAATAAACGTTTTATTTCCCAGCAGCTGTCCGCCTGTTGACAAAATCCAAAAAAAGGGCAGACTCAAGAGTGCGATGAATCATCTGCCTCAAGAAGCCCGCCCCACTTTTCCTGAAGAATATCCGGAGGATCATTATATTCACGGGAAAATTATCAAATTTTTTCCCCATGCCAATTATGGATTTATTCGTGATACCAAGGGGAAGGAGGTCTACTTTCACCTGGATGAGGTGAGGCTCCTCAACCACTTTCACAGAAAAAATATTAAAGAAGGACTCTTAGTCGGATTTGACATCAGCCGAACAGCCAGGGGCCAACGAGCCACTCGCATCAAGGTCTACACCCTTTCTCAAGACAGCCCCGTTTAAGGGGTGTATTTCGACTTTTTTGCCTTTTCCTGTAGCTCCAAAAAATACCGCCTCTTTTCTGTCTCCGTATAGGGATCCTCCTTGATCTTGGAGGGATCGACCTCGCGAAGATGCCCTTCTGAACGCTGGCTCGTCTTTTGTGCGGGGGCGGGGGTCTCTTCCTTCTTTTCTACCGGCTTTTCTACTGGCGAGACCTCTTGGGATATCTCTTTTTTTTGAGCGGCCTGATCCGTGGCCGCCGTCGTAGGGGGATCCTCCGCAAAAACCCCATAAGGACCCACGAAAAAACACAGAAATAAAGAGGGGATGAAAAGGGAGGCTGGGAGCCGCAACATAATTGAAAATTCTAAGGGTTTCCCCTCAAAAAGTCAAAACCATTGCATTCCTCTCAAGAATTATATAAATAGATCCCCTTATGAGCCTGACCCCTTGGTTTCTTGTCCTGATCTATATCGTTCCCATCACGGGGACCCTGATAGCCACAGGGCGTAAAATCAGGTCCCTTTGGACCATCGGTGAGGGGCTTCGCAAACGCATCCCCCATCAACGCATTTCTCATCTTAAAGACTCTCTAAAAAATTGGTTTGCAGAAAAAGAAAAACGATATCCCCTCACTCGTTATTTAAAAATCCAAAAAATAAACGCCCTCGCCGGCATCACCGAATACGCCTTCGGCCATTTACGGGACTTCATCGTGGGAACCGTCATGCTCTTTACGGCTATCGGTTATTTTTTCCTCACCACTTTTGCCAAGAGGGAATTGATGAGCGATCACTTTGGGGCCTTTCTTTATTTTTCTACCTTTGCCCTCCTGTCCATTTTCACCTATCGTCGTCATGTCGCTATCGGACTCCGGATGACGGAGTTTATGCGTGTCAATCGATTGGTCCATCCCCAGGAATTTTTTGATCATTATTACCGCGCCCTGGGACCTTTACAAACACCCATCCCCACTTTTGCCACAAGGACCGTTGATCCCGCCCATGTCAATTACAAACAAGGACGTTCTCCCAAACACGTCTTGGGACCGCTACTCCATGGTCTCTATGACACGGCTATTTTTGCGCGTAGTGCCTACAAGGCCTATATCAAAATAGGGGCTGTCTATGGTCGCGATGTCTTTGATGTGATGGCGAGTCTCTGGGGCTCTCGCATGATGCAGCTTTTTCACTCAGAGCTTACGGTCACCGGTTTGGAAAAATTTCATGAACTAGACGGCAAGATCATCCTCGTCTTTAACCATAAAAGTCATTTGGATTTTGTCCTCAATTTCTTTGCCCTGTGCCAAACCCATCTCAAAAATGGCCGTCACCTGCGTCCTCGCTATATGGCCGCCAAGGATCACTTTGTCGACAACAAGTTTATTTATCAGGGATTGGCCGTCGGCAAACTCATCGAGGTCAATGACATGGTCTTTGTCGATCGCAAGGGCAAGGGAAAGGACTCGATTTCGCAGGCGGCCGATTTTCTTGTCAACAAAGACATTGAAATATGCATGTTCCCACAGGGCACACGGGCTTATGGAAATGTGGGGCCCTTTCGTGAGCGCCGGGATGCCGGTTTTTATACCACGGTCTCTCCTCACTCCATGCTGAATCCCTACGGCCACCTCAAAAAGGGACTCGCCTTTCTCGCCATCGACACGGCCCTTGCCCTGAAAAATACAGACACCCCCATCCATCTCGTCTTTGTGGGGATTGATGGCACAGCCGATCTCGTCCCCAAAAAAGGAATCAAGGTCCAGCTTGAAAGCCTTGTTCATTTTAATGTCGGAGATCCCCTGACTCTTTATCCTTCATCGGTTACCGGCCTCGAAAAACCGCAAGACAAGGATCCCAAAAATGAGGCCGAGAAAAATTATCTCCAATATGCCAATGACCTTCAAATCAAGATCAATGAAGGACTCATCAAGGCCATGAATCTCCATGAAAAAATACTCGTCCGTTTCATGGATGATTTGAGGAATAAAAAATTGATCGACAGCAAAGACATCCTTAATGTACGTCGCCATCTCACAGCTGCTGATTACAGCGGCAATATCTTGCCCTACGTCATTTTGGATCGCATCTATGCCCTGGACCCCAGCCACTGGAACCCTTTCCTGAAAGAAACGGCTTTAGAACTCATCAAAGGCCCCACAACTCCTGTCCTGCAAAATATCATGGAGCGAGTTTCAGAAAAACTTTTCGGTAAATTAGAAGAAAAATTGGAATCCCCTAAGAGACAAATTCAGGCTGGACGCGCCTAGGAATCAGACCACACCTATTGCCTTCATGTAAAATACGGGCCACCGCCTCCCGGCCCCTGTCTCCATAATCCACTGTCCAGTGATTGACATACATGCCGACAAATTTGTCCGTCAGGACCTCGCTCATCCCCCCCGCATATTTCATGGAATAGGCCACGCCTTCTTTTTTGTGCTCCAAACTGTATTGGACAGAACGCTTAAGGAGATTGTCAAGTCGGCGATGGGTCACTCCTCCCAAATCCCTCCGAATCACATTTCCTCCCAAGGGAAGGGGGAGACCCGTCTTTTCTTGCCACCACTGACCAAGATCCACAAAGAGCTTGAGTCCTTCTTGCCCATAAGTGAGCTGTCCTTCGTGAATAATCAAACCCGCTTCATACTGGCCTTCTTTAACCCCGGGCATAATCTCGTCAAAAGGCACCACTTGAGTTTTGACTTCGGGGGCAAAGATCTTCAAGGCCAGAAAGGCCGTGGTCAATTCTCCAGGGACGGCGATGGTTCTTTTGAGAAAATCTCTATGAGTCATAGTATCACGGGCCACAATCATGGGACCATAACCCTCTCCCATGCTGGCACCACTATTGAGCAGAATATATTTGTCGCACACATAGGGATAGGCGTGGATGGAGATCGCCGTGACTTCATAAATCCCCTCCATGGCCTTTTGATTTAAGGTCTGAATGTCCGAAAGGATATGCTCAAACTCAAAACCTTCAGGATCCATCTTTCCCTCAGCCAAACCATAAAACATAAAGGCGTCATCGGAGTCAGGACTGTGGGCAATGCGGATTTTTTGCCTCATAGGATGAAGCACCCTATCAAAATCACTCTCCGTGTCTAGCAGTTTTTATATAAAGGAGGGGTTGATTTTAGACCATGAACCCCATAGGATGCCTTCCCATTGAACTGAAAGGCTTTGTCTTATGATGGCACATTTGATAACCTCGAGTTTCGAGAACCTCTAAAAACCGCCCAGATGCAAGGCGCCCATCGAGCGAGGCCCGAGGCGTACTAGAAAGTACGTTGAGGGCCGCGCGAGGAGGGCAACGCCGCAGATGGGTGGTTTTTAGAGGTTCTCATGAAAAAATTTTCCGTAAAACGGGATATCTATAAAGGTCGCGTCGTCCATCTCCGCCTAGAGGAACACACACTTCCGGGAGGCCATAAAGGTATTTTCGAGGTCCTTCATCATCGGCACGCAGGAGCGGTCCTCCCCTTTCTGGACGCCAAGACGCTTTTGCTGATCCGTCAATATCGTCCCGCCGTCGGCAGGTATTTTTTGGAAATCCCTGCCGGCCTTATTGATCCGGGAGAATCTCCACTTCAATGTGCTCGACGCGAGCTTGAAGAAGAAACTGGTTATAAGGCCAAAAATGTTAAAAAACTCATATCCTACTACACCTCCATCGGTTGTATGAATGAGAAGATCACCATTTATAAGGCCACCCAACTCCATCCTGGTCTAAAAGCCCATGAGGCCACGGAAGTCATCGAAACGATTCCCACCCCCCTCTCGCAGGTCAAACAGCTTATCCAGAGGGGAAAAATCCAGGACTCAAAAACTCTCATTGCCTTGCAGACAATTTTATATTAAGGAGGCCTCCATGCCCCGCCTTTGGCGGGACAATGAGTCCCAGCGACAGAGCACTGGGACCCTGTAACCCCGGAGGGGTGATGGGAGGAAGAAGCCTTCATAGGTTTCTCCTTCAGCGAAGCAGTACTTTAGTGCGGAGAAAGACATGGCCAGGAAACTCAACAAATACAGTGCCCGTTTAACTGAAGACCGTGATCAACCCGCCGCACAGGCCATGCTTTATGGTATCGGACTGACCGAGGCCGACCTTACCAAACCCCAGGTCGGCATCGCCAGTACGGGTTATGAGGGCAATACCTGCAACATGCACTTGAATGACCTGGCCAAACTCGTCAAACAAGGGGTCCAAGAATCCGGCCTGGTGGGACTCATCTTTCACACCATTGGTGTCAGTGATGGGATCTCAATGGGGACCGATGGCATGAATTATTCCCTCCAATCGAGAGACATCATTGCGGATTCCATTGAAACCGTGATGAGTGCCCACTGGTACGATGCCAATATCTCCGTGGTCGGCTGCGACAAAAACATGCCGGGATCCATCATAGCCATGGGCCGTCTCAATCGACCCAGCCTCATGGTTTATGGAGGAACCATCCGTCCCGGTTGTTACAAGGAAAAAAAGCTGGACATCGTCTCGTCCTTCGAGAGTTTGGGACAGCTCATTCAAGGCAAAATCAGTGAAGAAGAATTTAGGGGCGTCCTCCAAAATGCCTGTCCCGGGGCGGGGGCCTGCGGCGGCATGTATACGGCCAATACGATGGCCTCGGCCATCGAAACCCTTGGGATGACCCTTCCCTACAGCTCCTCCTATCCCGCCACGAGCCCGGCCAAGAAAGAGGAGTGTTTGAAAACGGGCCGCGTCCTCCGTAACCTCCTCGAAAAGGACATCAAACCCAGAGATATCATGACACGCAAGGCCTTTGAAAACGCCATGACGATTGTCATGGCCCTGGGCGGCTCCACCAACGCCGTCCTCCACTTAATCGCCATGGCCAGATCCGTGGATGTCTCTCTGACCATCGATGATTTCCAAAAAATCAGTGACAAGACCCCCTTCGTTGCCGATCTCAAACCCAGTGGTATCTACGTCATGGAAGACCTGTGTGATGTCGGCGGTGTTCCTGCCGTACTCAAACTTCTTTTAAAAGAAGGCCTCCTCGAAGGCGACTGCTTGACGGTGACAGGCAGGACAGTGGCCGAAAATCTTGAAGACTGCCCTCCGCTCACCCCAGGACAAAAAGTCATCAAACCCCTCTCCTCCCCCATCAAGAAAACAGGTCATATCCAAATCCTTCGAGGCAATCTTGCCCCCCAGGGGGCCGTGGCCAAGATCACCGGAAAAGAAGGTACTCTATTTGCGGGTCGGGCCCGTGTCTTTGATTCCGAGGAAGAGGCCGTCAAGGCCTTAGAAAAAAAAGAGGTCCAAAAGGGAGACGTCATCGTCATTCGCTATGAAGGACCCAAGGGGGGACCGGGGATGAGTGAAATGCTCAAGGTCACCGCCGTCGTCATGGGGGCCGGTTTGGGACAAGATGTTGCCCTTATTACGGATGGCCGATTCTCCGGAGGCACTCATGGTTTTGTGGTAGGACATATCACCCCTGAGGCCCAAGAAGGAGGGGTCTTGGCCATTATCGAAAATGGGGATGAGATCACGATCGATGCCGCCCGTCGGCAACTCAATGTCAAACTTTCTGAAAAGACCCTTCAAGCCCGCCTCAAAAAATGGAAGGCCCCTCCTTTGAAGGCCAAAAGAGGCACCCTCTATAAATATATCAGAAATGTCTCTTCGGCCAGCGAGGGTTGTGTGACGGACGAAATGTCCCCTATTTCACAAAAATAATTCCCACAACAACGAGTGCAACCCCCACAACTCGCTTCCAACTGAGGGGTTCATTGAGCAAAAGGACCGAAAATAAGAGGGCAAACAAGGGGGCCGTGGCCACGATGGGGACGACTCGGGAGATGAGACCTTCTTGGAGGGCCGAAAAATAAGAAAGGACAAAAAAAATGGCCAAAACCGCAGGGATAAAAATCCACAAATAGGTCTTTGCCGATAACTGAGTCCATTCACGAAAGGCCTGCGTCACAAAAGAGAAGCCAAGCAATATCACCCCCATCATGACGATTCTTAATGTCAAGGCCGTCAAGGGGGTCGCCTCTTTGAGGCTGAGCTTTTCAAAAAGACTGGCCAATCCCATAAGGGCGGCTGCAATGAGGGCCAACACCAAGGTGCTCATTCCCCTACCTTGAAAGCGCCCCTTCCAAAAGTCAAGTCAATAGGCATAGAAACTTCCCTTGACAAATCGGCATGGGGGCCATAAAAAAACGGCTTCAGGAGGAATGTAAGATGCCCTACGTCATCACGGAAAAATGCTTAGGAGAACGTTACGCCACCTGTGTGGATGTTTGTCCTGTGACATGTATCTATCCCGGGGAACATAAGGGAGAGGTGTACATGGTCATTGACCCCGAGGTCTGTATCGATTGTGGGGCCTGTCTCCCCGAGTGTCCCATCGAGGCCATTGTCTCCTCAGCCGATGAGGCCTCCCCTGAGGCTGTAACACTGAACACCCAGTATGCCCCCCTGTGGAAGGATAACGCCCCTGTTGATCCGCGACCGGCCAATGATCCCCCACGCAAAAAACACTAATACCTTGATCGCCTATGGGCACAACCCCCAATTTCATGGAAAAGAATTGGCCCCGCACAAGGGATTTTCTCAAGCGCGAGTGGCCAAAACTGACCGATGCCGATCTACAGTGGATTAATGGAAGGTTTGATCGCCTTGTCGACAGGGTCCGCGAAATATATGGAGGTCCTGCCAGTATTATTCAAGAGGCCTCCATCAGAAACAAATTGAGTCTTTTTTTCTGTTCTATCGAAGAGGATTAGCCCCTCTCCTCATTATATTCATAAAGGTAAGGGGCCATCCCTACCTTCATAAAGTATAATAGGGAGAGGGATAGGCACTGCCCAGTTCCTTATCAATCATCAACAATTGTTTGAAAAAGCTCCGCCGAGCCCGTGAGATCATGTTGGGGATGGATGTCGGCTCCAAGACCCCCGGAGCGGGATAGGTCAGGGTGACTTGTTTCACAATCACCGAGGGGTCATCCCGCAAGATATGAAGATGATCCTCGATACGTGCCTGACGGACGAGGTCGGCCAAGTGACTTCCCCACTTTAAGATGTCCATAAAAGGCAATTTTCTGAAAAATTTGTGTCGAAAAATTTTCAGGTGGGAAACCTCAGGAAAGAGATTGACCGCCAATATAAACATCCTCTTTTTGTCCGTGAGATTTTTCCTCTGATCTATCTTCCACTTTCGGTGAATGGTGAGCAAGGGGACTTCTTCTGCCGTCCCTCCATCCACATAGATGTGAGAATCGCCATGGGTCCTAATGACCTTGGGGACATAAAGAATGGGGATCGAACTGGAGGCCAGTATGGCATCCATGGCCGTCGTCTTTTGGATCAATCCTTGATAGGGTTCTGTATCGATATCCCAAGGGGTCAAGACTTGATTCATTTTCTTGTGAAGATTGTAGGCAATACTGAAAAAGGGGATTTGAAGCCTGAGATCCTTTTCTTCAATGACGCGAGAAATAATCTTATTGAGTCCCTCTTGAATATTCATCAGTCCCTTGAGGGCAAAGGGGTTGGAGGGAAAGAGGGCGTTGGTGACGGCATTTTTGATGAGCTCCCTCTTTGAAGGGCGTAATGAAAACTCATATTTACGGTTATAAATATCATAACCCTCTTTTTCGATCGTTTCAGGATCCACCCCCATCGCATAAAAAAGCCCGGCAATAGCCCCCCCGCTACATCCCCAAATTTCATCGATAGCCGATTTGAGATCGAGACTGTTGAGGATCCGCATCAACGAGGCATGGGCAAAAAGACGCAGTCCCCCGGCCCCCAAGGAGATGACAAAACGCGTCTGGGGTTCCGTGGCCGCCGCAATGATATTCTGAAAATATTCCTTGAAAGAACGCCTTTGGGTGGATCCGGTCTCCCAACTCCAACGATAATTTCGCTGACCTCTAGGGCGATCCAAGAGAAACGTATTGGGGATATTATCAAGGGAACGTCCCCGATACATGGGGGTACAATCATGCCCCCGTAACCGCCGGGCCATCGTCGCGGCAACAACCTCATCAATCACGTCCGGCGGGGGGTGGGCCTCCAAGAGGGTCTCCTCCGAGTAAAAAGGCGTGATTTGATGTTCCTCCGGGGTCCATGACTGTACAACCTCGCATTTCCCCTTTTTGAGGTCCTTAAGACACCCCCATCCAGCCTCTGAAAGGATAAAATCATGGTCCTTTACGAGAAAGGCATTGTTTTTTAAAGATTTTTTCCTAAAAAGCCGTGTGGGATCCCTTAAAAAGCGAAGGTGATAAATCCTACCCATACCCCTCCCTTGGTTCATTAAAATCAAGCCTAAGAAATCGTAACTCTATCAAAACACTAGAGAATTGGGAAGGGTGTTTTTGGCCTTTTATGGGGCCCAAAAGAGTTTTCGAAAATTTTTCATATTTTTTGCAAAAGATTTTAGCAACTGTTTCAGGGACTTAACCGATAACTTATTGAAGGAAAAGGTGTGCGTCCCTTTTCGCCTTTCTTTAGTATTATGAGGCAGTTATAACTATGACACCTCCTATTGACGAACATTTACCAGAGATCCTTCAAAGTCTTCCCCCTGAGGATTGTCCTAATTATGATGACTTGACGTGTGATCCGGACATGTGTCTGGAGCCAATCACCGAGAACGAAGTCACCCCCGTCGTCCCCCCCGAAGTCCAAGAAACCGCTCAAGAGACGGCGAGTCTCCCCCAAGGCCCCATTGGGCAGGGTCCCATCTCGCTCTTTGGTTCCTGCGAAGAGGCCTGCTCCCCATTGACCTCGGTTGGCGAATCGAGCTGTATTGATACCTCCGGAGAACCCGAATTGAATGCCTCCTATCTCCCCACCGATGACAACAGGCTCGCCATCGAAAGACAGATGAGATCCTGCGATCCTGAGCAAAGACACGCAGGGACCCTCTCCTCAACACATAGAGTCAATGAAGACATTGAATCGGCCTGTATCAATCCTGAGACGGCCGATGATCAAAGCTGTCAAATGGCCCTGGAGGAATTAGAGGGGATTCGAAAATTAAATCCCGACTTCTTTACGAGTGACGACGGAAAGAGAACGGCAGAACTCTTGGTCGCCGTTATCGCCGAAAATCCCAATGCCGCCATCAAACAGGCCTCCGCCATCATCTTAGACAGGATTGACCCCCAACAGGCCGAGAGCGCCGTTCAGGCCCTTCCCCCAGAATCCGGACTCGATTATAGTGAAATCCATGCGGCGGCCCAAACCGATGACCCTCTCTTCGCCACCCTTCCAATCGATAAAAATAATCCTGTCTCAGGAGACGAGACGGCTCTCAATGGAACCATAGATCCCTCCACAGGGGGCCCCGTGGGTGGTAACACCGGAGACATGGCAGCAGAGAGCGTCACTCAAGGTATTCCCCCTGACGATTTGTCATCCACTTCTTGGTATCTTCCCCTTTCGGGAATCGAGGACGAGGGTTCCAATCCCGTCTTTATTGCGGCACAGGCCGTCCTGGATCCCTCTTCCAATGGCACTATCGATACCCCTGAGGCCCAAGTCTTTGCGCCCGCCTTGGCCTCTGCTGTCACACCCTTGCCAGAGGGAG
>Ga0156191_1067_pt1 | contig 21940 bp, 19 predicted proteins | sample RifCSPlowO2_12_FD_107844 | JGI IMG/M metagenome (GOLD analysis project Ga0156191, IMG submission 107844) | Deltaproteobacteria bacterium RIFCSPLOWO2_12_FULL_50_11
ACTATCTTGATTTTGAGATTAAGAGAGAGTCGATCGCCCGCTATGGTCTGACGGTGGAGGATGCCGAGACCATTATTGAAACGGCTATTGGGGGGGAAAACATCACGATGACGATAGAAGGGCGAGAACGATTTCCAGTAAATGTCCGCTATCCGCGTGAACTGAGACACGATCTCGATCAACTGCGCCGGGTTTTGGTGCCCACTCCCATAGGGGCCCAGATTCCTATCGATCAGATAGCGGATTTGAAGATTGTGATGGGACCTCCTTCTATAAAGGATGAAGAGGGGATGCTGACGGGTTGGGTTTATATTGATCTTGATGAGGATCGGGATATTGGCAGTTATGTCAATGAGGCAAAGGAGTTGGTGAATAAAGAGGTGTCTCTCCCCCCGGGGTATTATTTATCCTGGAGTGGACAATTTGAATATATGGAACGGGCCAAACAGCGCCTCATGGTGGTCTTGCCCGTCACCTTATTGATTATTATTGTTTTGCTTTTCATGAATACCGGAAGTTGGGTGAAGACCGGGATTGTCCTCTTGGCGGTTCCTTTCTCGCTTATTGGGGCCTTTGGCCTTCTTTGGATATTGGACTATAACATGAGCGTGGCCGTCTGGGTGGGGATCATTGCCCTTGCCGGTGTGGATGCGGAGACAGGAGTGGTGATGCTTCTTTATCTGGACCTGGCCTATGAAGATCGGGTGAAGAAAAAGACGATGAGGACGCTTAGAGATTTGGAGGAGGCGGTTCATCATGGGGCCGTCAAGAGGATTCGACCAAAGATGATGACGGTCGGGACGACCTTTGTGGGGCTTCTCCCGATTATGTGGGCGGCGACCTACGAATCGGGGACCGATGTCATGAAGAGGATTGCCGCCCCGATGGTAGGAGGGATTTTTACGTCCTTTATTATGGAACTTTTGATTTATCCGGTCATCTTTGTCCTTTGGAAATGGTATGGCGAGATGAAGGAGGGGCGGAAGGAAGGAGTGTAAATGCAAGTTGGAAAAAAGTTTATGAAAGATTTTGAAAGTCTCATTTCATATTACAGTGACAGGGATGCATGGAAGAAGGCGGCCAAGAACACACTCAATTGCTTGATAGGGTGCAATATAGGCGACTTTGGTACCATTATTGTTATGCAGATTTATTGGCCCCATGTTTCTATGTTTTTGATTATGGGTCTAGCGATGCTCATGGGTCTTTTGACCTCCATTTTACTTGAGGCGACGATTTTAAAATTTAAGGAGGGGTTTCAGTGGGGTGTGGGCATTCGCATGGCCTTTTCCATGAGTTTCCTCTCTATGTTGGGTATGGAATTTGCCGAAAATATAACGGACTATTTTTTGACGGGAGGGATGATGCCTCCAACGGAGGTCTGGTATTGGATTTCATTGGCGATTGCCTTGATCGTCGGATTTTTGGCCCCCCTTCCTTATAATTACTATAAGTTCAAAACACAGGGTCGCTTGTGCTGCCATGGGGGATAGGATAGTCGTCCCTGAGAAAAAGTCTCATTTTGACATGTGAAAGGCAAGGGGAGCCCCAATATTTTCTTTCGCTTTTTGTCCTAATCCGCTATCGGCGGATTAGGGCAAGCTTGAAAAGTCAATGCCTTGTGGGCCGTAAGGAAAGGGGCTTAAAGCCGCCCTTCGCCCCTCCGGGGCTTCAGGGTCTCAAGCCTCTGGCTTGAGGCTCAAGAAAAATTGGGGCGCCCCTTGCCTTATCGGGACCTTTTCAGGGACGACTAAGATAAAAGAGGGGAAGACGGATCTTATTGTAATTATTGCATTTTTTTAAAAAACACCCCCTCCATTTAAACGGTCCCTGACTGGCTATTTTTACGAATCATTTATTATCTTTACATTTCAATAAGTTATAGATGATATGTGAAATTATATCTGAGGAATCATGGATTAATCACATAGAATCAATAGACATATTGAGCCCTGATTTTTCTCAGGTAAAATCAAAAAAACTCTTATATTTCAACTAATTAGAGATCTTTTTTTCTTGACAACCCTACATTTTGCCCATAAAGTGGGATAAAGTGGGATAAAAAGGGTGGATCCGTATGTTTCGTGGGAGATTTGAACATACCATCGACACCAAGGGGCGTGTGTCGATTCCGGTTCGTTTCCGTGAGGCCTTGATCAGTAAGGATGAGGAGCGTCTGATCATCACCAATTTTGATCAGTGCCTTTGGGCCTATCCCGTTAGTGAGTGGCGTCAAGTTGAAGAAAAGGTCGCCGCTCTCCCGCAATTCAAACCTGAGGTCAAAATGCTTCAGCGATTTTTTATTTCAGCAGCTTGTGATTGCCCCTTGGATTCTCATGGTCGGATCATGATCCCGGCGACTCTGAAAAAATATGCGGGATTTACGAAATCAATTATTTTTGTGGGCATGACGAAAAGAATCGAGATTTGGGATCATGATCGATGGAGCAAGATCTTTGGAGAGGCTGAAAGAGAATTGACGGGGATGGGAGAGAAGCTCGCCGATTTGGGGTTATAAAATCACATGATATCAGAAATACGCACAGTTACAGATATATCTATTGTTCATCTTCACGGTGATTTGGGAATTCGCGAGATGAATCATGTCACAAAAGTGCTTAAGTCTTTTATGGAGCGCAACAGAAACAATGTCGTTCTAGATTTTGAAAATGTTGATCATGTTGATTATAAGACACTTGTTTCTCTGGTGGCAGCAAGATTTTCGATGGATGAAAACGAAGGAAATCTAAAATTGGCGAATTTAAATAATTATATCAGAAAAATATTTTATCTGGTTGGTTTTCTGGATTGTTTTGAGATTTATGATTCATTACCAGAAGCTATTTTAAGTTTTGAAGACAGAGCTTTTACATTGTCCTGTCCTAGTTAATGAGATTCTCAATGGTTTGCTGGTTGAAGCCGGCAAAATTTACTGGGATGGGACCTTAGGAACGGGGGGACATGCTGAAGCCATTCTTCAGCGCTCATCACCATCAGGCCAACTCATAGGAAGCGATCAAGACGAGGAAGCTATAGCAAAGAGTTGTAACAGACTGATTCCTTATAAAGAGAGACTTCAAATAGCTTGCATTAATTTTAATCAGCCTGATGAAGTTTTAAAAATAAACCGAGGAATTGGGGTGGATGGTGTTTTGTTAGACCTTGGAGTTTCAATGTTGCAGCTGAAGCAACCCTGTCGCGGTTTTAGTTTTTTGACGGATGAGCGACTTGATATGAGAATGAACCAGAAAAAAAAATTAACGGCCCATGAGATTGTTAATACATGGTCAGAAGATCAATTGAGAACGATTTTTCAGGAATATGGCGAGGAAAGAAAAGCTAGAAAAATTGCTGAGAAAATTTGCTGGGCACGCCAGAAAAAATCTATTGAAACAACAAGGGAATTAGCCTCCTTGATCATTGCAGCTATGAGACCAATGAAAAGTTTTTCAAAAATTCATCCAGCCACACGCGTTTTTCAAGCCTTAAGGATCTCTGTCAATCAAGAGATTTCTGCTCTTCAAAGTTTTTTAGAAAACTGCTTAAGAGTCGTCAAGAGAGGAGGGAGGATTGCTATTATTTCATATCATTCTCTTGAGGACCGTCTGGTGAAACAGACGTTTCGTCGCTATGCCATTCAGGGCAATGGAAAATTAGTTTTCAAAAAACCTATTATTCCTACATTCGAGGAGAGGCAAAGGAATCCTCATTCCCGTTCGGCAAAGTTGCGCATTTTTGAAAGGAGTCTCTAAATGGCACGATCAACGAGTCCTATTTATTGGCCAACAACTCGCATTCAAAGGCAAGGAAAGGTTGGTCATGTCAATATCATTAGAAAAAAGACACTTAAAAAGGTTTTTGTATTTGCCTTTCTTGTTTTGATACTGGGACTTTTTTCGGTTTGGTCCCGTATTGCCATTATTGAAACAGGTTATCGCATCCATCAAGAAACCAATAGCAACCGCCAATTAAGGACAGAAAGCGATTCTTTGAAATTGGAAGTAGCTACTCTACGGTCGCCTCAAAGATTGGAAAAGATGTCTAAAGAAAAATTACAACTGCACAAACCACTTGAAAAACAAGTTATTTTTGTCAAATGATGAAACCCTATAACGAACCTTCAATTCAATCTATAGACCATGAAAAGCTGACTTCAAAAAAACGTCTAGTTATTGTTTTTTGTATTTTTATAACCAGTTTTTCATTATTGATTTATCGAGCCATTTATCTTCATCTTGCTCCGGATCAAAAGCTTCAACGTCTTGTCAGTCGCCAATATAATCAAGTTGTTAAGGAAGCACCACCTCGCGGCAATATCTATGATACCAATGAGGAAAGATTGGCCATTTCAATTCCTTCCTATTCCTTGGCGGCCCATCCCCACCAAGTTGATAACCCGCAGCAGTTGTCAGCTTTTCTTTCCAGAACTCTGAAACTTTCACAGAAAGAATTATTGATCAAATTGAAGTCTCATAAAAAATTTGTTTGGATCAAAAGACGTCTTGATCCAAAGGAATACGAGATTGTTCATGGACAATCATTGACGGGTATTGAATTTGTCAATGAAACCCGACGATTTTATCCTAACCGTGAATTGGCCAGTCAAGTTTTGGGTGCTGTGGGTCATGATAATGAGGGTCTTAGCGGGTTGGAACTTTATTACGATCACTTTTTACGTTCTCAAGACCCGGATAAATTGGCTTATCGAGATGCAAAAGGAAGAATATTCGAAAAAAATCTCGATCCCCTCAAAGAGTCAACGCATTCTCTGGGGCTTACTATAGATAAGACAATTCAATATGTGGCCGAAACAGAACTCACCAAGGTGAGCAAAAAATGGCAGGCCCAAAGGGGAATGGCCATAGTCATGGATCCTCGGACAGGGGCTATTTTGGCAATGGCGTCTTATCCTCCGTTTAATCCAAATTCCTATCCTGAATATGAATTGAATCAGTGGAGAAATCTCCCTATTACAGACACCTTTGAACCGGGCTCTATTTTCAAGGCCATGGTGGCTGCTGCGGCCTTGGAATCCAAGGCGGTCAATCCTGATGATGTGTTTTTCTGTGAAAATGGCTCTTTTGAAATCGGCAAAATGGAAATTCATGATCACAAAAAATATGGCGATTTGACTTTTCGAGATATCATCAGAGTGTCTTCTAATATAGGAATTTACAAGGTTAGTCGATCAGTCGGGAAAAAGTATTTTTATAATATTCTTAGGGATTTTAGTTTTGGCGATGCCGTTGGAATCGATTTTCCAGGAGAGGTCAGTGGTCAGTTAAGACACGCCGACGCATGGCAGGAAATTGATCGTGCTAATATCGCTTTTGGCCAAGGAGTCAATGTGACCCTTCTCCAAATTGCCTCCGCATTTTCTGTCATCGCCAACGGAGGTCTTTTATGGAAACCCTATATTGTAAAAGAAATTAAAAATGATGTTGGCGACATTGTTTTTTCTAGAAAACCCATTCTTGTTCGGCGTGTCATACGTGAGGAAACAGCCGATACCATGCGGCATTTACTTCATGGAGTGGTCAAAGCTGATGGGACGGGGGCTGAGGCCATTGTTCCGGGATATGAGGTGGCTGGGAAGACGGGAACGGCACAAAAATTTGATTGGAATCTGCATGCCTACTCCGATGAAAAATATGCCACATCCTTTGTCGGTTTTCTTCCTTTTGATCATCCTCAATTCGTTATTGCCATCAGTATTGATGAACCCAAAGGGCTTGTTTATGGAGGGACGGTGGCGGCACCGGCCTTTCGTCGGATGGCCTCAGCCATTGTTCAACACTTAAAGATTCCTCCACAGCAAATTAGAGTTCCCGTTATTGAAGTGAGAGGGTCTCCCCCTCCAGCCTTAAGTGACAACATTGTTCGAATTGCCAAAATTAATCAGGAGGGTTTTTCTGTTCCCAACCTTCAGGGAATGACTGTTCGCGAGGTTTTGGGTTTGTTAGAGGGGCAGGATATCTCGGTGGCGATTGAAGGAACGGGCATTGCCTTTCAACAGGAACCTGGTCCCGGACAATTAATAAAAAGTGGTGGTATGTGTCGTGTTTATTTTCGGCCAAGGACTTAGATGAATGAAACTTGAAAAATTAATTGATGCCAGCATGGTCGTTGACCAAAACGGTGAGATGAAAACAGAAATATCAAATATAGCTTATCATTCTGGTGCGGTAGGGCGGGGTTTTCTTTTCTGCGCCTTGCCTGGTTTGGTCCATCAAGGAGAGCAGTTTATCCAGGAGGCCGTCGGTAAAAAGGCAGCAGCCATTATCGGATCGATTTCTCCAAAAAAATTAAATATTAAAATTCCCTACCTTCAGGTTCGAGAACCTCGAAAGGCTTTGGCTTTTGCGGCCACCCAATTTTTTCAAGAACCCTCTCGTTTTTTTAATCTCATTGGAGTGACTGGGACCAATGGGAAGACAACGATTACGTTTTTACTGGAATCTATTTTGAAAGCTGCAGGGCGACATCCGGGGGTTATCGGCACAATAAATTATCGATACAAAGATAAAGTTTTGCCTTCTCTTCATACCACTCCAGAATCTTTAGATCTTCAGAAAATATTGGCTGAAATGCAACAAGCAGGCGTAACAGATGTCATTATGGAGGTTTCTTCTCATGCGTTGATGATGGATCGTGTCTATGGATGCCATTTCAACGGGGGAATTTTTACAAATCTTTCTCAAGATCATCTCGATTTTCATAAAAACATGGAGGATTATTTCAGGGCCAAACAAACATTATTTGATAACTATCTTGTTAAAAGTGAAAAGGAAAAAAAATGGTGTGTGCTCAATATTTCGGATTCTTATGCAAAAAGGATACCTCGAAATTCAAAAATTCGCTATTTAGAATGTAGTTGTAGTGAAAGAGCTGATTATTGGATTCAAAAGGCATACTGTGATCTCTCAGGATTTGATGCCACCATGGAAACCCCCCAAGGGCCTATTTTACTGAAGATGGCCCTGATTGGCGATTTTAATTTAGAAAATTGTCTTTTAAGCATTGCCGCGGCGCATTCCATGGGTTTGAGCAATGAAGTTATTATTCGTGGTCTTCAAAACTTTCCTGGAGTTCCAGGCCGACTTCAACGAGTGAAGGCAGCCAAAAATTTTTCAGTGTTGATTGATTATGCCCATACCCCAGATGCCTTAAGGGCTGTTACAGAGACTTTGAAACCTTTGACCCAAGGACGTCTTATCGTTGTTTTTGGTTGTGGTGGTGATCGGGATCGTACTAAGAGACCTCAAATGGGTGAGATGGCTTCTCGGCATGCCGATGTTGCCATCGTCACTTCAGACAATCCGCGCACTGAAGAACCAAAACAGATTATTCAAGATATTCTTCCCGGGGTGATAAAGGCGGGGCTTTCGCCTTATCAAGAATCTGCGAAAAAAGGATTTATCGTTCTCTCCGATAGGAAATCGGCCATTGAACAAGCGCTTCTGTGGGCCCGATCTCAAGATACTGTTTTGATAGCGGGAAAGGGACACGAAAATTATCAGATTATTGGAACAAAGAGAAATCATTTTGATGATTATGAAATCGTGGAGGATTGTTTGAGAAAGATAAAAGGAACGCCTTCATGCGATTGACATTGAAAGAGGTGATTGAGGCAACAGGAGGATTTTTGTTGGGAATTCATTCTCACAGCATGAGGATTAGCGGGGTGTCTACAGATTCGCGCTGTCTTAGGAGTGGAGATCTTTTTGTGGCTTTAAAGGGTCCCCATTATGATGGTCATCACTATCTTGAGGCGGCTATCAAAAAAGGGGCCTCGGTCCTTGTTGTTCAAAAGAAGGGTTTGGCTTCAATCTCTAAACGACAGCCTGTCATTTTGGTTGCTGATACCTTGCAGGCCTTGGGTGATCTGGCCGGATACTGGCGCCGTCAGTTTTCTATTCCCATTATTGCTGTGACGGGGAGCAATGGCAAGACCACGACCAAGGACATGATAGCGGCACTCCTTTCACAGAAATACAGCGTTCTCAAAACGGAAGGCAATTTTAACAATCTCATAGGCCTCCCTTTAACGCTATTTCGCCTTAATAAAAAACACCAGTGTGTCGTGGTCGAGTGCGGGATTAGCCGAAAAGGTGAAATGGCACGTCTTGTGAAAATTGCACAACCACAGATTGGTGTTGTCACCAACATCGGACGAGCCCATCTTGAGGGTTTTGGCTCTATGAAGGCCGTCGCGCAAGAAAAAGGAATACTTTATTCTCATCTCCCAAGAGAGGGACAAGCCGTCATTCAAGACTCGAGTCCGTATAAAAAATTGTGGAAAAGCAAGACTCGATGTCATTTCAGTTCATTCGGATGTCATGTCCGCGCATCGATTTATGGAAAGGATATTCGCGCGGACGATAAGGGAGGGAATTTTTTGACTGTTGTTACATCCAGAAGGAGCTTTCCGATTTATGTTCCCATTCCCGGACAAGGAAATGTTGAAAATGCCTTGGCGGCCATTGCAGCGACACATTCATTTGGATTGAGTGCCACACAGATACAGAGGGCCTTTCGCGCTTTTGAAACAACGGGACATCGAAGTCGTATCCTCACACTCAAGAACCAATTACGTCTTATTGATGATTGTTATAATGCCAATCCAGATTCAATGAAACAGGCGATCGCCCTGCTGGCGCAATTGGGAAATGAAATGCCAACAGTAGCTATTTTGGGAAACATGTTTGAGTTGGGCAAATCCTCCAGGCAGGAACACCGAGCCTTGGGACGTTATGTCGCACAACGGGGTATTAAAACCCTCATTGCTGTAGGGAGTTTGGGTAAGGACATTCAAAGGGGAGCCGTAAAACATGGTTTTTCTAAAAGGCAGGCATTTCATTTTGATCAAGCGACCTCCGTCTTGGAAAATAGAGGGGCATGGTTGCCAAGAAAAGGTCTAATTTTGGTGAAGGCTTCACGAGGGATGCGATTTGAAAGGATTGTCGAAGGGCTTTTAAAATTGAAGAAAGAAAAGGGGTTATAAGTTGCTGTATTATTTTCTGTATCCTCTGCATGTTGAATTTATAGGTTTTAACGTTTTTAAATACATCACATTTCGTACTTTTGGTTGTCTTGTCACGTCGCTTGTTCTCTATCTTTTACTAGGGAAAATCTTTGTCAAATTCATGCGTCAGTGGCAGGTGATTCAGAGAATCCGGGATGACGGCCCCCAATCCCACCTGACAAAGGCCGGGACCCCCACGATGGGCGGGATATTAATCTTGGGATGCGTGGGCCTCTCCACCCTCCTCTGGATGAATTTGGCAAGCAGTTATACCTGGCTGGCACTCTTGTTGCTTGTTTTCTTGGGGGTGGTGGGCTTTTTTGATGATTATCGAAAACTTATTTATGGATCCAGCAAGGGATTGCCCGGTCGATACAAACTATTGTGCCAAACAGCCATCACCTTGATTATTGGTTACTATCTTTTTTCAGAAATTCCTTTTGATACCTCATTAAGCATTCCTTTCTTTAAGGATTTTCATCCTGATTTAAGGTGGGGATATTTAATCATTATGGTTTTTGTTATTGTTGGCGCCTCCAATGCTGTCAATTTAACGGATGGGTTGGATGGACTGGCCACCGGACCTCTTGTAATGTCCTTTGCGACCTATGGGGTTCTTTCCTATATTGCAGGGCATTCCATCATAGCTGCGTATTTGCAAGTCCCCTATCAACCGGGTGCTGGAGAACTTTCTGTCTTGTGTGGTTCGGTTGTGGGAGCCTGCATTGGTTTTCTTTGGTTTAATACATATCCCGCTGATATTTTTATGGGCGATGTCGGTTCTCTATCTTTGGGGGGAATCTTAGGACTGACGGCTATTTTGACAAAAAATGAAGTCCTTCTGGCCATTGTGGGCGGTGTTTTTGTCCTTGAGGCTGTTTCAGTCATCACACAGGTCGTTTCATTTCAACTGACCGGAAAGCGGGTGTTTAAAATGGCGCCGATTCATCATCATTTTGAGCTGAAAGGGTGGAAAGAGCCAAAGGTTATTGTTCGTTTTTGGATCATTTCATTTATTTTGTCGTTAGTGGCCATGATGACGTTGAAATTGCGTTAGAAAAAGAAAATGACATGAATTTAAAAGGGAAAAAAATTGTAGTTGTGGGTGCTGGACGATCAGGCATTGCTGTCTCCCGCTTTTGTGCCCAAAAGGGAGCTTGTGTTCAATTAAATGATCGTAGGAATTTTGGTGAGTTTGAGGGCCCCTGGGCGGATCTGAAGAACCTGGGGATTGATCTGAAAGGAGGCGGGCATTTATCAGAGGAATTGGCCAATGCGGATCTCATTGTTCTTTCTCCAGGGGTTCCCGGTTCTCTGCCGGAATTCACTCGAGCAAAAAATAATAATGTGCCCATCATGGGTGAATTAGAATTGGCCAGTCGTTTTAACAGGGCCCCGTTGATTGCTGTCACTGGGACCAACGGTAAAAGCACCACAACGACCTTGGTTCATCACTTGCTTCAGGCAGGAGGAAAAAAGGCCGGGATGGCTGGAAATATTGGGATTCCACTCATTGAATTGGTGGAAACACGTGAAAATTATGAAGTGATTGTCATTGAAGTCAGCAGTTTTCAATTGGAAACAATAGAAAAACTCCATCCCGTCATTGCCCTGATATTAAATATCAGTGAAGACCATCTCGACAGATACGATTCCTTTCAAGATTACTGTCTGGCCAAGGCCCGCCTCTTTATGAATCAAACCCGGGAAGATTATCTGGTTTTCAATAAGGAAGATAAGATTGTTTCCGATATGATTGTTTCTGCACAAGGCATTTCCATCCCATTTAGTAGTGAGGCTGAATTGACACAGGGTATTTATTATAAGGGCAGTCAAATTGTTTATAATAGGGCAGATCATCTTCTGGAAAGATATGATTTGTCGGATGTCAAACTAAAAGGTCTGCATAATATTGAAAATATGATGGCAGCCATCGTTGCGGCAAGGATCTTTTCAGTATCTCCTCAGGATATACAAAAAGGGCTTAATTCATTTGTAGGCCTTGAACACCGCTTGGAATGGGTTCGAGAGCATAATGGAGTGTCGTATTACAATGATTCAAAGGCGACAAATGTCCATGCCGTCATTATGTCCCTTCGTGGTTTTCAGGATCATGAGGTTCTTCTGATTGCGGGAGGTTATGACAAGGGGGGGAGTTATGAGACCCTGAAACCCTGGCTCAAAAAAAAGGTAAAAAGACTATTTCTTGTGGGTAAGGCTCAAAAGAAAATGAAGTTGGCCTTTGAGGGAGTTGTTCCTACGGAATGTGTGGAGACTATTGACAGGGCCCTTAAGGAGGCTCAGCCCCATTCTCGAAGAGGGGATAGTGTCGTTTTGTCTCCTGCCTGTGCCAGTTTCGACCAATTTAAAAACTTTGAAGAACGAGGCCGTTTTTTTAAGGAGTGCGTGTGTCATCTTCAGTAGAAAACAGACATCTGGATTATTCACTTTTGATAGTGACGATTTGTTTAGTGGCTCTGGGTCTCACCATGGTCTATTCCTCGTCGGCCATTTTGGCCAAAGACAAGTTTGGATCGGCGAATCACTATCTTATGAGAGAGATTATTTATGCCGTTATGGGGGCAGGGGCCCTTATTTTAGGACGCAAAATTCCCATCGAATTTTACAATAGAGCGATCTATTTTATCTTTTTTGGAACTATTTTTATTCTACTGGTCACCCTCGTTTCGGGGCTGGGGATAAGCGCTGGCGGGGCGACACGCTGGCTGAATCTTGGCATCCTTTCATTTCAGCCTTCAGAAATGGCAAAGCTGGCTTTGGTGATGTTTATCGCCTATGCCCTGGCCAAGAAAAAGGAAAAAGTTCGCCAATTTATGATGGGATTTCTTCCGGTTATGATGATGTCCGGTGTTTTAATAGCCTTCGTACTGGCCGGAAGGGATTTGGGCAATGCGACGGTGATGAGTGCCGTTGTCTTTGCTATGTTATTTATTGCAGGGACTCGTTTGACCTATCTTGTCAGCGCCATTCTTTTGTCTTTTCCCCTTCTTTACATGCTTATCATTTCAGTGGATTATCGCCGCCGCCGCATCCTTTCTTTCCTTAATCCATGGGATTATCAAACGGAGGCCGGATTCCAAATTATTCAATCCTATGTTGCCTTTCATGCCGGAGGACTTTTCGGGCAGGGTTTGGGCGAGGGGAAACAAAAACTTTTCTATCTTCCCGCGGCGCATACAGACTTTATTTTTTCCGTGATTGGAGAAGAGCTCGGCTTAATAGGGGTCTTTGTTGTTTTTGGTCTTTTTATGTTTCTTGTCTATCGCGCGCTGACCATTGCATGGAGGGCCTCGGACAATTTTTCCTATTATCTGGCTTTAGGAATTGGGCTTATTTTTGGAATACAGGTCATTATCAATACTGGAGTTGTCATGGGTTTGCTTCCCACAAAGGGCTTAACGCTTCCTTTTATTAGTTATGGAGGATCTTCACTGATTATGAGTCTTTTTAGTGTAGGCATTTTACTGAACATATCATCGCGGATGAAAACATGAAGTTTATGATCGCGGCAGGAGGAACGGGAGGACATATTTTCCCAGGATTGGCCCTTGCAGAGGAGATTAAAGAAAGGGATCGGGAGCATCATATTATTTTTATAGGAACAAAATCAGGAATGGAAACATCAATTATTCATCAACACGGTTATGTTTTAAAAACTGTTTGGGGCAAAAAATTAAAACAGGGATCATGGCAGGATCGGTTTTTAGCCATTCTTTTATTGCCGGTTTCCTTTGCACAGTCCTTGTATCTCCTGATGAGGGAACGACCGGATTGCATCATCGGTATTGGGGGGTATGCGGCGGGACCCTTTATTCTGATGGCTTCGTGTTTGAGATTTTTGACAACTATTATCGAACCCAATTCAATTCCGGGCATGACCAATCGGATATTGGGCCGCTTTGTACGAAGGATTTATGTGGCTTTTTCTCGAACAATAAATTTTTTTCCGGAAAAGAAGACTCTCCATACAGGAAATCCTGTTCGATCTTCACTCATTCAAGAATATCAGGACAATCGAAACAATAAACCGGAGGGTTTTAATTTGTTGATTTTGGGTGGATCTCAAGGGGCACATCAAATTAATAAAACCATGCTGGAAGCCCTTCCCTATCTGGAAAGGGAACGTACTCGTATAAGCATCTATCATCAAACGGGCGTTGCTGAATGCACATGGATTCAAAAAAGATATCAAGAAAGGGGATGGGAGGCCTATGTGACCCCTTTTATTAATCACTTAGGCCAGGCCTATGCCCAGTCGGATCTTGTGATTTCTCGTGCTGGGGCTTCAACCATTTCTGAAATCATTGCCTGCTGTAAGCCCACCCTATTTATTCCGTACCCTTATGCGGCCGATGATCACCAAAGATACAATGCGGAATCGCTCGTCCATGAGGGAGCGGGAAGGATGATTGTGGGTGAGGAAGTGACGGGACAAAATCTCGCACACATCATTTTGGATTTTTTGAATCACCCGGAGAAGCTGACTCAAATAAGCCAGCGATTGGAAGAGCTGTCGGGGAGAAATGCGCGGCAAGAAATTATTAACGACTGTTTCAACCTGTTGAGGGCAGCATAAATGTTTTCCCACATTCAAAAGATTCATTTTGTAGGCATTGGGGGCATAGGCATGAGTGGCATTGCGGAGGTCCTTTTGACATTGGGTTATAAGGTTTCTGGCTCTGATGCGCAAAAAACGACCATAACCCGTCGTCTGAGACGTCGAGGGGCAAAAGTCTATTATGGTCACCAAAGAGAAAATCTAAAAAATCCTCATGTCGTTGTTTATTCCTCGGCAATAGCGCCGTCAAATCCGGAGATCGTGGAGGCAAGACGTCTGGATATTCCGTTGGTGGCAAGGGCTGAAATGCTTGCCGAACTTATGAGACTAAAATACGGCATTGCCATTGCGGGGACTCATGGCAAGACAACAGTGACCTCTCTCATCGCCAACATTCTCACGCAGGGTGGGTTGGATCCCACATTTGTTGTCGGCGGAAAGGTAAAAAGTCTAAGAACAAATGCCAGGCTTGGTAAGGGAGATTTTTTGGTGGCTGAAGCGGATGAGTCGGATCGTTCCTTTATGCATTTGAGTCCCACCATCGCCGTGGTGACCAACATAGATCCAGAGCATATGGAACATTATAGGGATTATGATGAGTTGAAAAATATTTTTAAGGAATTTTGCCTAAAAATTCCATTTTATGGAGTCGCTGTTTTGTGTGTTGACCATCCTGCCGTTGCTGCTATAGCGGCCAGTTTTCCAAAAAGATTTTTGACTTACGGGATACATACAAAAGCGGATTTTATGGCCCATAAAATCAAGCTGTATCCCTTCAAATCCTCATTTGAGCTGAAGATCAATGGGAAATCGGCAGGTCAATGGAGAATCAATTTGATGGGATCTCACCACATTCAAAATGCCCTTGCGGCTATTGCGGTAGGAAATGAGTTGGGGATCCCTTTATCTTCTATAAAAAAGGGTTTGTCTCAATTTAAAGGCATTGGACGTCGTCTCGAACCCCTCTATAAAAATGAGCATCAAAAAATCTATGTTATTGATGATTATGGACATCATCCTGTAGAAATACGGGAAACGCTCAACGCCATTCGCCAAACATGGCCTCAAGCCCGCCTCATTGTAATTTTTCAACCGCATCGATACACAAGGACGAAGGCCCTCTTTAGTGACTTTACAAAAATTTTTGATGGGACCAATGAACTTTTTATCACCCAGATCTATGCGGCAGGAGAACCACCCATACATGGAGTGAGCGCCAAAAAGTTGGCAGACAATATTCACAGCAATTCATTTAATGTTCATTATAGGGAAAATTTGAATGATGTTGTTCATGATGTCAGAGGTTTGGTGAAGAAAAATACCATTGTTGTTACCTTTGGAGCTGGTGATGTCAACAAGGTTGGCAAGCAATTATCCAAAATGATGAAGGAGATGCCGCTTCAATGACACACTCAACGCTCTCAGAAAATTTAAAGGCCAAGATTGTCCAATGTGTGGCGGAACCAGCTTTATTTAACGAATCTTTATTGAGTTGGACAACTATTCATATTGGCGGTCCAGCAGAAATGATGGTTTTTCCAAAAAGTCGAGACGAATTTGAAAAACTTATCGCAACATTACGCGAATGTAAGATCCCTTATATTATTTTGGGAGCCGGAAGCAATATACTTGTTCGAGATGGAGGAATACAAGGAGTCGTCATTTCGATGAATAAGGCCCTCGCCACGATTGAAGTAAAAAAAACAGAGGGAGACAGGGTTTCTATAGAAGTGGGGAGCGGTGTGATGATTTCAAAGTTCCTCGATTATTGCGCCTTTGAGGGATTTTCCGGGCTTGAATGTTTATGGGGAATCCCCGGATCGATAGGAGGAGGCTTGTTTATGAATGCGGGGACGCGTGAGGGAGAAATAGGGGATTTTGTTTGCCAACTCAATATTATATCTCGTGAGGGAAAATATAGGGAGCTCTTCAAAGACGAGATAGAGTATCACTATCGGAGTATTAAGTTGCCACGGGGAACGGTTATTTTATCGGCCCTTCTTGAGCTTAAAAAAACAGATCCGGAAGAGGTCAGGAGAAAACAGAAAAAATTTATTGATCATCGGGTTGAAACGCAGCCTTTGAAATGGCCCAATCTGGGTTCCATATTTAAAAATCCTCCAAAAAAATATGCGGGACAACTTATTGAAGAAGCGGGACTGAAGGATATTCGAGTTGGAGGGGCGCGTGTTTCTCCGATGCATGGGAATTTTATAATTAATGAGGGAGGAGCGACGGCCAAAGACGTTTTGACTCTTGTGGGTTTGATTAAGGATAAGGTGAAGGAGAAATATCAGATTAATCTGGAAACGGAAATAAAGGTGTTGGGTGAGGATTGATATGACTCAAGGAATCTGGAGATCAAAAAAAATAGGCGTGTTGATGGGTGGATTTTCTCGTGAGAGGGAAATCTCCTTGAAAAGTGGCCATGCGATGGCCGAGGCCCTCCGGCAACGTCATTATAATGTTGACGAAATCGATGTGGATCTCCAGTTGATCAAGAGACTTCTCCAACAGCCCATCGATGTAGCCGTGATTGCCCTTCACGGATCGTATGGGGAGGACGGTTCTATGCAGGGCCTTTTGGAATGTCTCAAAATCCCTTATACGGGATCGGGCGTCTTGGCTTCAGCCATTTGTTTGGACAAGGCCCTCACACGCGTCCTGGTGGATCTTCAGGGAATCACTATTCCAGAGGGGATTGTTTTAACTCGGGATGATGATTTAAAAAGCGTTGAAAATCAAATATTTAGACGCCTCCCCGTGATCGTAAAGCCCAATCGTGAAGGATCGACCATCGGGATCCATGTGGTTCGAAAAAGAGAAGAACTCAAACCTGCAGTGGAAGAGGCCCTCCAAATGGATTCGAAGGTTCTTATAGAAGATTTTATCGAGGGCACAGAGGTGACCGTCGCCCTTTTTGAGGGGCGAGCCTTGACCCCCTTGGAAGTGGTTCCCCATTCAGGATTTTATGATTTTAAGTCGAAGTATACCCCTGGGGAAACGGAATACATTCTTCCGGCCAGAATCTCAACAGAGATGACAGAGAGGGTTCAAAAACAATGTGAGCTTATTTTTAAGAACCTAGGACTCAAGGGAATTGCACGAGCTGATTTTATTGTTCGTCAAAATAAGAAACCCTATTTTTTAGAAATAAATACAATTCCAGGGATGATGGAGACCAGTCTTGTTCCCAAGGCGGCGAAGTATGACGGCATTTCTTTTGAGGATCTTGTTGAAGGACTTTTAGAGGGAGCCTCTTTGAAGGTGGGATCATGAAAATACGAAGAAATGTGAAACGGAAAAATCAAAAATCTCAAACCAAGTCCTTTGTGAATTTTTCGAGTTTAAAAAGAATTCTAGTTTACGGTGTGGGGGGAGGCTGTCTTTTGAGTTTATTGGTCTTGGCGGGAGATTATATTAGAAAAAATCCACCTCATTTTTTTGATATTCGTGAAATTATTGTTTCAAAGAGCACACCACATTTAAACGAATTTGACATTTTGAAACTTACAGAAGTCAAGATTGGCGACGATTTGTTAACTCTTTCTTTGAGTGAGATGAAAGAAAAAATGGAGCGTTACCTTTGGATTAAGGAGGTTCATTTATTAAAACGATATCCTCATCGGTTGTACATTAAGGTCGAAGAACACCAACCGATGGCTGTTATTGATATTGACGGTTTGTATTTGATCAATAAAGAAGGGGAAATTTTCAAAAAAATGGCTTCTACGGATCCAAAAAACTTTCCTGTTATTACGGGGATGTCTCAAAAAGGTCTTCAGAAAAACAAATTGGGATCCCATGTATATTTGTCACAAGCCTTGGAGTTGTTGCATGTGGCTTCAAGAGAAAAGATTATTCGTGAATACGGAATTTCTGAAATTCATTGGGATTCTACTGAGGGGTTTACGCTTTACAGCATGCGTCCCGTGACTCAGATAAAAATTGGCAAAGAAAATTTTGAGAAAAAATTTAAGAAATTTGCAAAGGCATGGCCTTTTATAGCCATTACCTCTGACAGTCCAAAAATAGTCGATCTTACTTATGAAAGGAGGGTGATTGTGCAGTTTAAAACTTCTTAATGACGATTATATTAAGCAGGCTAAAAGCCACAATTTTATTAATGTTGAGGGTATAAAAACTCTAAAAGCCTGTAACACGACCGGCCACTTTCCTGACCGCTTGTTAACAGGCTCTAAAAGGAGGCGAATCAATGACAAAACAGGAAGAAATCATCGTAGGTCTTGATATCGGGACCACAAAGATATGCGCGATAGTCGGTCAAGCCACAGATGACGGTATTGATATTATCGGTATCGGCTCTCATCCTTCGAGGGGCTTACGGAAGGGTGTGGTGGTGAATATTGAAAGTACCGTCGAATCCATCAAAAAAGCCGTCGAAGAGGCTGAACTCATGGCGGGGTGTGAAATCAGTTCTGTCTATGCCGGGATAGCAGGAGGTCACATACGAGGCATCAACAGTCATGGTGTTGTGGCTCTAAAGGATAAAGAGGTGCGGCAGATTGATGTGGACCGTGTGATTCATGCCGCACAGGCTGTTGCCATTCCTCTGGATCGTGAGGTCATTCATGTGATTCCACAGGAATTTGTTCTTGATGATCAGGATGGCATTCATGATCCGGTAGGGATGTCGGGAATTCGTTTTGAGGCCAGAATTCATATTGTAACGGCCGCTGTAACGTCGGCACAAAATATCATCAAATCTGTCAATCGTGCAGGACTCAATGTTGATGATATTGTTTTAGAGCAGTTGGCCTCATCGGAGTCTTCTTTAACACGTGAAGAAAAAGATCTAGGAGTGGCCATTATCGATATTGGAGGTGGCACAACAGATTTGGCGATTTTTTCACAGGGCAGCATTGTTCATACATCGGTTCTTTCTCTAGGGGGTAATCATTTAACAAATGATATTGCCGTTGGATTGAGAACACCTGCCGTTGAAGCCGAAAAAATCAAACGTAAATATGGCTGTTCTATCCCTACAATGGTTCAGAAGGAGGAGACGATCGAGGTTCCGAGCGTCGGGGGACGAGGAGAACGACTGCTGTCCCGCCAAATTTTGGCGGAAATTATAGAACCACGCATGGAAGAAATCTTTTCTTTAGTGCGGCAGGAAATCACAAAATCAGGATATGAAGATCTCATTGCCTCTGGAGTTGTCTTGACTGGGGGGACGGCAAATCTCCAAGGCATTTCTGAATTGGCAGAGCAGATTTTCAATCTTCCCGTCCGTGTGGGAACACCCCATGGAGTGGGGGGCCTGGTAGAAGTTGTTCAAAACCCCATGTATGCCACTGGTGTTGGTTTGGCTCTTTATGGATGTCATAATCAAAGCGAGAAAAAATTCCGCGTCCGCGATACGAATATCTATTTCAAGGTCAAAGAAAGGATGCGGGAGTGGCTTAATGATATTTTCTAATTAATTAAGGAGGCAATAATGTTTGAACTTGTTGAAAGCAAGACAATCAAAGGAGCCAAGATAAAAGTCGTTGGGGTAGGGGGTGGTGGCGGCAATGCCATCAATACGATGATTGAAGCCAAACTAAAAGGGGTGGATTTCATCGCTGCCAATACAGACCTGCAGGCCCTCGATGCGAATCAGGCTCTCATTAAAATACAGTTGGGTGAGGATTTGACAAAGGGTTTGGGGGCTGGGGCCAATCCGGAGGTGGGTCGCAATGCCGCCCTCGAAAGCGAACCTAAACTCTTGGATGAGTTAGAAGGTGCTGACATGGTTTTTGTAACGGCCGGAATGGGCGGCGGTACGGGAACGGGGGCGGCCCCCGTGATTGCCCGTATTGCCAAGGAGACCAAGGCCTTGACTGTGGGTGTTGTGACAAAACCCTTCGCCTTTGAGGGGCGTCGTCGTAGCCGACACGCCGAAAAGGGAATTGAAGAACTTCGTGAATGCGTCGATACGTTGATCGTGATTCCTAATGAACGACTCATTTCCTTGGCGGGTAAGGAAACATCGATGTTGGATGCCTTTCGAAAGGTTGACGAGGTACTCCTGCAAGGGGTGAAGGGCATTTCCGATCTTGTTTTAGTCAATGGATTGATCAACTTGGATTTTGCGGATGTTCGTACGATTATGTCTGAGATGGGGATGGCCCTTATGGGAACAGGACGGGCTCATGGGGAAAATCGGGCTATTGATGCAGCGACCCGGGCCATTTCTTCTCCCTTGTTGGAAAACGTTTCTATCTCGGGGGCAACGGGTATAGTGATGAATGTGACGGGTGGACCGGATCTCACCTTGTATGAGGTGAATGAGGCGGCCAAACTGATTCAAGAAGAGGCCCATGAGGAGGCTAATATTATCTTTGGTGCCGTGATTGACAAAAAAATAGGGGATGATATCTCTGTGACTGTTATTGCAACAGGCTTTAATAAGGTCAAGCGTTCCTCTCCTTTTCTCACGGCCTCCAGGGGAACACGACATACGACGCCATCGCCAGTCACGTATCAACCGACCTTGCGGGCTGCGGCCCCCTTGGCACCGCCGGAGAACGAACTAGAAGCGCCGCTAAACTTTGAGGAATCTCATTCTGAAATCACCCATCGTCATAGCCCCGTGAGCCTCAAGGAGATTACCTCCGACATCCGGTTTTCATCACAGGAGGCCTTGAGCATGGATGAGTATGATATTCCAACGTTTTTAAGGAAACATGCGGATTAGCAAGAAGGATTAAGAATTGCGTTTGAAACGACTATGAGAATACGATATATTACCGGACGTCATAAAAAAGAGGAGTTTTAGTTCTATGCGAAGGCATCATGGTGGATTCTTATTACTGATTATAATAATGTTGGTGGGACTGGGAGGTTGTGCTTCTCCGGGGGTTTCCCGTCCTGTAGCGGGGGATCATTTTTCAGAGATTCCGGACATTCCTATCCCTGAAACGGCCAATGATCGTGTGCAACCCTGGATCGATTACTTTCAGACTAGGGGGAAAGAGCGTTTTACACGCTACTTAGAACGTTCTGGCAAATATGTTCCCATGATGCTCCGCATTCTCAAGCAGGAAAGACTCCCTGAAAATCTTGTTTATCTCTCCATGATTGAAAGTGGTTTTAATCCCCATGCCTATTCTCGCGCCCGTGCTGTGGGGGCCTGGCAGTTTATGTATCAGACGGGGGCTCGGTATGGTCTCAGGGTCAATGAATACGTAGATGAGCGGCGCGATCCTGAAAAATCGACTGTTGCGGCCGCCCGCCATCTCAAGGACCTCTTTGATCATTACAATGATTGGTATCTTGCCTTTGCGGGATATAATGCGGGAGAAGGAAAAATCAACCGGGCCATCCGAAAGTATAAAACCGAGGATTTTTGGGAAATGAGTCAAAAAGGAAACGGCTATTTAAGACCTGAAACAAAAAATTATGTTCCCAAGATGATTGCGGCGGCAATGATTGCAAAACATCCAAAGAAATACGGATTTGACGATATCCAATATGAAGATCCGATAGAATTTGATGTTATCAAGATTCACGGTCAGACAGATTTGCGTGTGCTTGCCCAGTGTGCGGGGGTTGCATTCGAGGATATTCGCAATCTCAATCCAGAACTTCTTTTGTGGGTGACCCCGGACTCTTCTTACGAGATCAAACTTCCCAAGGGGACAGCGGATCAGTTCCAAACAAATTATGCCGCCCTCGAGTCATGGCAAAAAATGGGGGAGAAACAACATATTGTCCAAAAAGGTGAGGATTATGAGAGCCTGGCCAAGGAATATAAACTGCCTTCCCAATATCTGGCCAAGGTGAATCATGTCTCCGCCAAAAACAACTTAAAAGAGGGTATAGCCCTGACCATTCCAATGCAGCCCCCGTCAGAATATAAAAATGCCCTATTGGCCTATCAACCCGTCCAATATTACCGAGTGCGTCATGGAGACACCTTGGGTCGTATTGCCAGCCGTCATGGGGTTTCAGTCAGCAAGATAAGACAATGGAACCAGGGACACATTGGAAAATATATCTATCCGGGTCAGAAAATAACCATCCATTCCAAGGGTTCCTCGGAGTGGCAGGAAATCGCCTCTGCGAGGCCGAGCAAGAAACAAGGCAGGGCCGAAGCGGCTCAGGCCTCGCTGCAAAAAAATGGGGGGACTCATACAGTTCGTTCTGGTGAATCCTTATGGTTGATAGCACGCAAGTATGAAACGAGCATTCAGGAGCTTAAAAGACTCAATCCAGGGGAAATCGGGCGTTACTTAAGGCCGGGAGCAAAATTGAGACTCCCTTCATCCGAAGGGGAATCTCATGTGACCGAGGCTCCGTCAAAATCAGAGGTAGAGGAGAAGATAGTC
>Ga0156191_1069_pt2 | contig 21433 bp, 15 predicted proteins | sample RifCSPlowO2_12_FD_107844 | JGI IMG/M metagenome (GOLD analysis project Ga0156191, IMG submission 107844) | Deltaproteobacteria bacterium RIFCSPLOWO2_12_FULL_50_11
GGGGAGGAACTCCCTTTCAGGGTCTTGGAGTGAATGATTTTTTAGATCCTTTTGAATAAAATCTAGAAGTGTTTGACGGATCCTCTTTTTTTTATCGAAGGTATTTAAGTAAGTGTGGGGGCCGTGGTCTTCAAGGATGCAGAGGGGGTTAGCCGCCCAAATCGAGTAGCGTGAAGGACAAATCCTGTCGGTTTGCTTGTCGGAGGTGTCGAGGAAAAAGGAATAAGGACGGGAGGAAATTTTGAAAAAGGGGGTGTCGCGATTGTCGGGCCAGGGAAGGGACAAGTGATAGGGGGCATGGGGCATGCGCGAATTAAGAGCATATTCGTGGTTTAAAGTAAACGGTCGATCAGGTTTTTTTGGTTGTGGAAAGAGGTCAGGTGTGGCTATCCTTGAGCTCATGTCGTTTTACAGGTTTTTTCTTGGTTTTGTCGGATGTGTCCTTATTTTTTATGGGGGTCCCTTGAGGGCTGACGGGGGGGCCCATCACCTCTCTGAGGTTTCAGGGTCCCAGCGCTCTGCCGCTGGGGCCCAAAGGGTCTATGTCCTGGAAGCGGGTTCCATAACGGCCCAATACTCCGATTTGGTGGCTGGAGGAGGTTCCCGCCCGGTCAAGGTCCCTGTCTCCGTCCTTCTTATTCAACATCCCCGCGGTTGGATCCTTTATGATACGGGTTTTGGGTTGGACTATGAAAATTATTTAGATCGTTTCCCCTTCAATATCCTGCGTTACTTTGTGAAGACGGACGTCAGTCAGGAAAAATCAGTGGTCAAACAGATCGAAAAGATAGGTCTGTCTCCCAAAGACATCGGTTGGATTTTTGTTTCCCATCTTCACTACGATCATGTGGGGGGGCTCAAGGATTTTCCACAGGCGAGGATTGTCATGAGTGAAAAGGAATGGGCGGACGGGATGTTTGGGGGCTATTTCAGCCATCTTGTCCGCGGCTATATTTCGGACCAATACAGGGGGATCGAGGATCGCCTGCAACTGATCAATTATGACGCCCTGCCGCCCCGCGAGGGTTTTCCCAGTTATGACGTTTTTGAGGACGGATCGCTTCAATTGATGGAGACGGTGGGTCATACGGCGGGTCATCAGTCATTGCTCGTGACCCTTCAGTCGGGACTCAAAATCCTTGCCGTGGGTGATGCGGCCTATACGGCGACAAATTACAAAGAGTCAAGACCCACCGGATGGCGGATCCGTTCTCTTGTCAGATATAATGCCTCCCAACAAAAGACCTCTCAGAGACGGATCAAGGAATATGAGGAGACACACCCCAAAACCATTATTTTTGTAGGACACGACCCCGATCTCTGGCCCCAGCGGCAGAGCGCTGGGACTCTGAAACCTCAGAGAGGTGATGGGCCGCAGTGGAAAAAATTTCCGGATTACTATCAGTAAATAATTTTGTGAACGGCTGTGAACAAAATCTGATCCAACACCCCGCCTGATGCACCGAAAACAAGCCACTTCTCTGGTTTAGAGCCGATAATCTCCATGACCCTCAGGGGTCCAAAAAAACCATCATCGTTTGCCGACCGTTTGATTGTTGAAAATAACCAGCGAGCAGAGGGAGCGAGAGGGGGGAGGCTCCGTCTGGCTATGCCAGTGGAGGGGGGCGACGCAAGCCCCCTATGAAGGAGGGATTCATGGGTAAAGTCAGGGAGTGTACCCCGGAAATGGCCCGAGCCGGCCAGTGCCGTCCTGGAGAGACAGTTGAAGTCTTGGAAGAAGGCGGGGTGAGGCGCACCACCACACGAACAGGTGGAAATTCTAGCCATCGATCTGGGCGCCGCGGTGGGGTCGAGGTCATCACCATTGAAACGGTTGATCATACCCGCGTCACTCGAGAACGTATCACCGTCACTCGAGAGCCCGAAGACGACCACACTCAGATCACCCCTTTTGGCACCTACTATCGCTTGGTGGAACACCCAGGGCATCCCCGTAATATTCCCCATTTCCCCGATGATACTGATGAACCCCAGGCCTTGGAGGGGGAGGAATGGGTGGCCATCCCTTTAGAGGACCCGGGTCTTATGGCCGCCGTCCGGACCAGTGATCTCGCCTATGAGGGAAGCTCTTATGAAGAAGATAGGGGGGGCTGTAAGGAGTTGGTCCGCTATATTCATCGTCAGGATGATGGGTACCGTCAATCCACTGTGACCCAGTTCCAAAAATGCCATGTCGCCGATGACGATCGGAATATCATTACCTACCAACACGCAGCACACTATGAGAGGGTCTATCGTCGTGCCGATAACACTGAATATGCCTTCGTTGTCTGCGATCCCTTCGGGCAGGTACAACGGGCCCGAGTCTCCTTTGAGGACGGGAGTTTTATTCAATATGAGGCACCTCTTTCGATTATTTACGACGCTCAAGGGGAAGAAGTGGCTCGTACCAAGGGGGTGATTCGGTTAGACCTTCGTGATAAAAATGAGACGCGGCCTTTGATGCTGGCCAGCGCCCATGGAAGTTGGAATTTGGATGAGATCGATTCTGCCACGGAACTTGTCGACCCTCCCGGTGAAGGGGTCTATTTTGCCCATATCGATGATGCCCCCAACATCATCAACCAGGCGGATGACTTGGGTGTCCGGGTGGCGGCCCCCGCCCCTTATAACCGCACTCAGGGTGTACGGGCCTCTCATTGGCGCTCTTTTGATGCCTTTACTTTGCCTGCTTATGTTTATCGGGGTGATGGGCAATTTCATTATATCATTGTCGATAGTGCCGGCCGGGCCTCTATGGCCACACCGGAGGACGGGGATAGCCAAAAGGTCCATTTTGATGTTCCCCTGATCTACGATCCTCGCATGCGCTATACCTTGGTTGTTTTTCAGGCGACAGGTTGGGAATATCCGGAGAAAGACAAGGTGCCTCCGAGCTCCCTGACCATCTACCCCCTAGAACTATCCGAGGAAGACGTCGCCACTGCCAAACGTCCGCTGACCGTTGGGGAGACCTTTGCCGCCGTCGGAAATGACCTCTTGGATAATTTATCCCACACCCGGCCCTATGGGAGTATGGCCTTTCTCATCCCCCTTGGTTTAGTGGCCCAAGGGGGACTAGTGCTCCCTCTTTATGATGATCAGGAAGGTGCCGGGGTGAATTTTGATGTGAGTGGGGGTTACTGGGGGACTCAGGCACGCAATTCCTCATATGATTATTATTATGGTCGAGTGCCCAACCCCTCCTTCTCAGGTTGGATGGTGGATACCACCCTCGGATGGACCGGGATCTCCCGTGTCTTGGAGTGCCAGGCGGGTTATAGCATCCTCTTGAACGCCCACAGTTCCCGCGACGGCGACCTTGACAAAAAGAGTCATGGGGGTGTGGGCCGGTGTCTTCTCCATGTTAATGGCTTGCGGGATACCGCTGGCGGCGGCTGGTTCATGGGACTTTCCCTCTTTGCAGAGGGAAGGGGTTATCGGTTAGGAGGGGAATTTTATAGAACCCTCGATGAATTTAGCGAGATCGCGATGCCTCATAGAACCTTGGTGACAGGGGCCTTTGGGGTCCGCCTCAATATCGCCCCCTAGGAGATATATTATGGGCATTCCTCCTCCACGGGGGATTACATCGGAAGAGATGGCTGATATGGAGCGGCGCTTGGGCAATCTTGATCCCCAGGAAAACCCCGAGGCCTTTCAGGCGTTGGTTTTAGCCAAGAGGGGTGCGGCTCTGAACATGGCCGATAATTACCTGAGGGCGCACCAGTATGAAAGGGCCCATGATGTTTATAATCGTCGTGCCTGTGGTTTGGCTGAGATTGGCGTCTCTTCCTCGGGTAATTATGCCTTAATGACCGCGGCGATCCGTGCCAATCAGGGTTTTTGGCGAGCAGGGCTTTATCAAACAGATCCGCTCAGTCCCTTTATGAGTCATTATGAAGATCCGTCAGTGCCTTTTGATGAGGATATTCGGACCTTTCGTGGAACCTTTCCCGATCGTTATGAGAAAGGGGGTAGAGGTTATCGGTTCGGTTGGGAAATAAGACTCGACCAGCGAGTCCTTGACAGGGCGGCCATCCCCCGAACGGTGGTTAACTTCAATGGACTCTTCGGGGGACCTCGCGTTTCAGTGGCACCACTCCGAGAGTATCTGATGGAACGTGGGGTGGTCGTAGAGACCTTCAGTACTCGGGTGGCCCCACCAGGATCAGAGGATAGACCGGCGCTCTCCTGGGAAGGGGGTTTGATGAGTCTCCTTGATGTGGATCCTTGGAGGCACAAGACCGGAGACCCCGAGGTTGATTATGTGGTTCGTGTGGGACCTCAGGCGGCTGTGGGTCCTTTGGAATTGGCGGCGGTGGTCAGTCGGCATGTAGAACAGACCCCTTTTAGTGGGCTTATTGTGGATGCCCGGGTGGGAGGGGAGGTCGCACACCGTGCGGCCCTATTGATGTTGGCGGAAAATTTTATTCCCTGGCGTCGCGAGCTCCCTATCCCCACATTGTTGCAGGTCCCCCCCACATTGCAAGAGCATCACTTAATGGCCATAGGTTGGCAAATTTTGACGGCTGGGGTTGATTCTGTTTTGGTTCAGGGAAGCACTCTCAAACACAGCGATGTTTTTGATTTTGTGACCCATCGTTATGATAAGGAGGGTGATCCATTTTATGTGGCCTCGCTTCAAAGACAAATCAAGGAGATCCGTCCGGAGTTGTTGAGAGAACCTGAGAATGACCCTACCCCAGGGGATCGATTGAGGCGATTTCGAGAGATCGGTTCGAGGGCACGGGAGATCATGATCGCTCACCGTCGGACACGGATACGACTCGTCAAAAAATAGTTTTTTTATCCCTTCCCTGCACATTTGCCGCCACAATCCCGAAACCCTTTGACTTCTGGGGGGTTTGTCCTTAAATAATGGGGAAAAAGATCGGGAGAAAGACATGTCCCGCCTTTGGCGGGACAATGAGAGGAAGAGACCTTTATGGGTTTCTCCTTCGGAGAAAGACATGCCCCGCTTTCGCGGGACTATGCAAGGAAGAAACCATCATAGGTTTCTCCTTCGGAGAAAGACATGTCCCGTGCCAAAAAGATGTCTGTTGAGCACACCAAGGAAATCTATGGCCTGATTTTTTTGGGAGGAGGAGTTTTTTTGGCCCTGTGTCTCTTGTCCTATGAGGCCTTTGATCCCTCACTGACCTCACTTTCCCCTAATAAAGATATTCACAATTTGGGAGGGGTTGTCGGTTCCTATGTCTCCGATTTTTTCTACAATCTTTTGGGATACGGGTCTCATTTGCTATCGGTCTCCTTGCTCCTGATTGCCTTTAATTATTTTGCCCTTCGGTCACTGCGTCTCGGGTGGATGCGATTTCTGGCCTATCTGGTCGGCATTGTCCTCTCATCGGTTTTTTGCCACCTGGCGTGGCATGAAGTCTTGATCGGGGGAAAGCTTGCGGATGCCGGAGGGCTCGTGGGATGGGTGGTGGGCGGTTTTTTTACAAAATATTTCGGCGTTTTTGGGACCTATCTTGTCGTGATCTTTGGGGCCCTTTTTTCTTTTACCTGGGCGACTCATATTTCTCTCAACCGTCTCTTTAAAGGGTTTCAAATCCTCCTCTATGCCTTTTATCAGAAGGCCTTAAGTGTTGTTGTTGTCTTGTGGATGCGTAGTTCAAAACGTATTTTTCAAACCACTCAAATATTTTTCACTGCATTTTATGAAAAATTGGGGAAACTGTGGAAAGGCTGGCAGCAACGCCGCATCGAAGGGAAAAAAGAGGTCAAGATCAACCAACCGACAATGCCTCCTGTTTCTCCGATCAAGGCGGTCGAGCCGTCTCCCGCAACCCCTGTAAAACTCCAAAAAGAGGAAAAGGCCGGAAAAATTGTGAAGGACGAGAAGGAACCAAAGATTTTACCTCGTGAAGATGCGGATCTGGAAAGTCGAAGGAAAAAAACGGAACAGCTCGAATTTTTAAAGGCGGATGACAAAGAATTTCAACTCCCCCCTCTCTCTTTGCTGGATGCTGAAGGACAGGCCCATCCAAAAGTCGATGAAGGGGCCCTGAAGGCGAATTCAAAATTGTTGGAGAAAAAGCTTTTGGATTATGGAGTGAACGGACATGTGACCGAGATCCATCCGGGGCCCGTGATCACCATGTACGAGTTTGAGCCGGCCCCCGGGGTGAAGGTCCACAAGGTTGTCAACCTCTCGGATGATTTGTCTCTCTCCATGGGGGGAAGATCGGTCCGTATCGTCCCTCGTCTTGCAGGCAAGGCGGCGATAGGGATTGAGATCCCCAACATGAATCGTGAGATGGTGTATTTGAAGGATGTGCTCAGTCATGAGTCTTTCCGCCGGTCTGAATCCCATCTTTCGCTGGGGATCGGAAAAGACACCAAGGGAATTCCACTGGCAACAAATCTGGCCAAGATGCCCCATTTGCTCATTGCGGGAGCCACGGGAACGGGAAAAAGTGTGGCCCTCAATACGATGATTCTTTCTATGTTGTACAAGTCGACACCCAAGGATGTTCGGTTTATCCTTGTTGATTTAAAGATGCTGGAGCTTTCTATCTACGGAGGCATCCCCCATCTGCTACTTCCGGTGGTGACCCAACCCAAAAAGGCGGCCATGGCATTACGGTGGGCGGTCGAAGAAATGGAGCGCCGCTATGAGGTTCTTGCCGAGAAGAAAACACGGGGCATCATAAGTTATAATAAGATGGTGGAGGCCGGTGAGAGACTTCCCTATATTGTTATTGTGATCGATGAGTTGTCCGATCTCATGATGGCGACCTCCTACGATGTGGAAAAATATATCACCCGTCTGGCCCAAATGGCCCGGGCGGCCGGTATTCACCTGATTTTGGCCACCCAGCGTCCCTCTGTGGATGTTTTGACAGGTCTTATTAAGGCCAATTTTCCAGCGAGGATCTCTTTTAAAGTCACTTCCAAGCATGATTCGCGCACTATTCTCGATGCTATTGGTGCTGAACATCTTTTAGGGTCAGGGGATATGCTTATGATGAGTGCCGGTGGCGTGAGCCGAACGCAACGTATTCATGGGGCCTATGTCACAGAAACGGAGATCCATCGCATCGTTGAATTTATAAAAAATCAAGGCCAGCCCGTCTATGATGAATCCATTTTGCAAGCCCCTGAAGATGAGGGTGAGGAAGGCTGGGTGGATAATGAGGATGGCTATGATGAACTTTATGACCAGGCCGTCAGTTTGGTGACAGAGACGCGTCAGGCCTCTATTTCGATGGTTCAAAGACGGCTCAGGATCGGATATAATCGTGCGGCCCGGATGATTGAAAAAATGGAGCGAGAAGGGATTGTGGGTCCTGCTGATGGCGGTCGTGGTCGGGAAGTCCTGGCCCCCCCCTCTCCGGGGTCTCCTCCATTATAAAGAAGGCCTTTATATGTCTCGATGGGTTATTGCAGGGATGGTCTTGTTGGTCTGTCTCTTTCCCCAAGAGGGGAGGGGTGCCTTTTCAGAAAAAAAACTCATTGATCAATTGCAGGAAACGTATAGGGGGACACAAAGTTTTCAGGCTGATTTTGTTCAGAAAACAGAGGTAACATTGCTGGAGAAGACGATTGAAAAAAGGGGAACAATGCTTTTTGCAAAACCGGATCAATTTGTCATTCACTATAAAAGTTCCCCGGAGAGGAAATACATCTCCGACGGGCATTCCCTTTGGATCTATGATGTGGCAGAAAAGGAGATGCAGGTGATTCAGGATGTCCGACAGGCCCTGGAAAGGGAGGCCCTGGCCTTTTTGGGGGGGTTGGGTGAGTTGTTAAAGACCTTTCGGGTCCCGTCTGTTAAAGGAGTGGATTCGTCTTATGAGTACGTCCTCATCCCGCGCCTCTCTTCTTCATCGATGGAGAAAATCATCCTCTTGGTCCATCAGGAGACATTTTGGGTCGAAGGCATTACCCTTTATCCCAAGGGGGGGAATGTCAGCCATTACCAGTTGAAGAATCAGAAGATGAATATAAAAACATCTCCCGATCTGTTTCACCCAAAGACGCCTCCGGGCGTCAGGCTCCAGATTTTTTAAATGAAACCTCTGAAAAAGTCCCATCTGCGGCGTTGCCCCATAAAGAGGGGCTACTTCGTTTGCCCTTCTCGTGAGACCCTCAACGTACTTTCTAGTACGCCTCGGGTCTCGCTCGGCGGGCGCCTTGCATCTGGGCCTTTTTGAGAGGTTTCTAGAGTAGAGGATTTTTTAGAGCTTAATAAATGTTAGAATTTATTTTTCCACGCCGTTGTTTGCTGTGTTACAGGGTCCCTCACGATGCCTGGGAAGATCTTTGTCCCTCGTGCGTCTCCAATATTCATCGATTGAGACTGCCCCATTGCACTTGTTGCGCCAAGCCCTTTGAGGCCCCGGGTGAATACCATTTGTGTGGGGATTGTTTGAAACATCCCAAGGCCTTTCGCAAACTCTTCACGGGGGGCGAGTATGGGGGATCGTTGAAAGACTTGATTCATTTGGGAAAATTTTCAGAGAGAGAAGATGTCCTCCGTCCCCTCGTCCGGTTCTTATTGCAACAAGATCGTGTGGGTTTTGCCCCGGAAGACTATGATTTATTGACGTGCATTCCCACCACACCCCGCCGTTTGCGTCAAAAGGGTTTGCATTTGGCCGCGAGGCTTGTCCAGACCTTGGGTAAAATCTACAGGCTCCCTGTGGATCCTTTTGGTCTCAGAAAAGTAAGAGAAACCCCCCTTCAGTTTGAATTGAATGAAAGGGAGCGCTGGAAGAATCTTAAAGGGGTTTTTCAGACGAGCTCCAATTTTAAAAAGGGGATAAAAAAGGTTTTGCTCGTTGATGATGTTTATACCACGGGGGCCACCCTCCATGAGGGGGCCATGGCCTTAAAAAAGGCGGGGGTTGTGGTTATTGATGGGTTGACTCTGGCACGAGGAGTTTGATAAGGAGAAAACCGATGGATACCATTCTAGACATCTTGCATCACAAATATCTGGGGAATTCACTGCTGGATTATTGTATTGCCTTAGGGGTTTTTATTTTTTCCTTTGCCGTTTTGGGGCCTGTGAAGATCTTCCTCCTGAAAAAAGTAAGCAAAGGTTCAGAGAAAACAAGGACAAAGTGGGACGATTTTTTTGTAACAATCATCGATAAAAATGGAAACTGGTTTATCTGGTTGTTGTCTTTGATGATCGCCAGCCGCTTTGTCACCTTTAGGGATCAGGTTTTTCGTCTGGCCAACTCCTTTTTCGTCATTTTCCTGACCTTCCTGATATTAAGGATCCTCCAATCCCTCCTGACCTTTTGGTTTGAGAAATCTTATCTGATCCGCATTCAACACGACAAGGCCAAGGTCTCCGCCATGAGCAACATGATGATGCTTTTTAAGGCGGGGATTTGGTTGGTGGGTCTTTTCTTTATTTTGGATAATTTGGGTTTTAATATTACGACGGCGGTTGCTGGATTGGGAATTGGCGGTATTGCCGTCGCCTTGGCCGGTCAGGCTATTTTAGGGGATGCCTTTAGTTCTTTTTCCATCTTTTTAGACAAACCCTTTGAGGTGGGTGATCTTGTTGTTATTGGTGAGTATTCGGGGGTGGTGGAGCATATAGGGATCAAGACGACTCGTATTCGGAGTCTTTCTGGCGAACAGCTTGTTTTTTCAAATTCCGATCTGACGGCCAGTCGCATCCGAAATTATAAACGCATGCAAGAAAGGCGGGTTATTTTTTCACTGGGCGTGGTTTATCAGACACCCCTGGAAAAATTAAAGAAGGTCAAGGAGCTCATTCAAAAAGTCCTTGAAGCGACCGATCGCATTCGTGTGGATCGAGTTCATTTCAAGAGTTATGGGGATTTTAGTCTTAATTTTGAAATCGTCTTTTATGTCTTGAGTCCCGATTATCTGGAGTACATGGATATTCAGGAAAAGGTCAATTTTGGAATTTTTGAGGCCTTTCAAAAGGAAGGGATCGAATTTGCCTATCCCACCCAAACCCTTTTCATAGAAAAAACACAATAATTTCATTTAGATATAAAATAATAAAATTATTTCCTTACCCCCCCTCGCCAAGGGCCGTGGTATAATTTCGGCGGGGTGCCTGTGTGGGAGTAGGGTGTGTGAAGGAATGGGTGTTAGTAGTCGCGTAGAGAAAGGTGTGGGGTTATGCGACTCAGACACTCAAATATCTTTCGCCAAGGGGGCTATACTTTTATTGAGTTGGCCCTTATCACCTCTCTCGTAGGCATCCTTTCCACCACCGCCCTTCCCCGCTTTATCGATATCAGTTCCCGTTCCCAAGAAATCACGGAAGATGACACGGTTGCAAAGGTGCAGTCGGGAATTCATCTCTATTACATGCAATCTCTTGTTGATGGTCGCCAGCCGCTTTATCCTTCCACTCTCGACGTTGCGACTTCGGGGGAGGCGACGGTACAGAACCCCATTTTTTCAGAAATATTGAGCCATCCTGTGATGCGGGATTGGGCGAAGGAGAGTTCCAATCGTTATCGAGGACCGACGGGACAGATTTTTGTTTACGATCCCAGTTTGGGCAGTATCGTTTCCGAGGGTGATGCAGCCGTCGATTCCAGGGCTCGATATGGAAATCTCATTGGAGATACGGGGTATCTTTCTATTTATGATTCTGGAGCGATTCTTTTAAAAGATACGCCCCTTTCTTATATTCCCAATCTTGATGATGGGACGGTGCAGTTGACCCTCTACAATGGCATTAAGGTAGAGACTTCTGACGATAATACAGCCGTCCTGACCTTCCCCGATGAGACGCAGATAGAGATACCCGACGTCACCCATGGTTATACCCCTTTGAAGTCTGATTATAGTGTTTCAGAGGATGGTCTTCTTTATTCGGGTGAATATGTGGGGGTTTATCAGGGGCATGTCTACCAGTCGGATCACAGTATAGAATATCAGACCAAGGAATATGAGGCGAATCCGGAAACGGGTTCTTATAATTATGACTATTCTTATACAATGAATAGCAATTACTCCGGAGGATCCCTAGATGCCGATAATGGATATGTCTACAGTGCCAACTATCAACAGGACAAACCCTCTCAATCCAGCGGGATGTTGACGCGATTTAAAGACGGCAGTTATGCGGGAGTGTATCATGATGAACAGAGCTATAATATGGAATACCATTATGGCTCTACTGAACAAGACTCAGAGAACCCGATAGGTTTCTCACGTTTTAATAAATATGGGAGTTGGTATGATACGACTTCCTCTTTTAATGGGGCTTCAAAGATCCTGGAAACCGAGAGCCGCGGTCGGTATGAATTTAGTTATGAAGAGTATGATCTCCAGGCAAAACAGTCTAAAGGGGAAATAAAATATAACTACGAATCCAAGCATAAGTACAATCAAAAAACAGGGAGTTATTCCGGAAATTATCGTTATGTCTATGACAATGGGAGTGATTATAGCTACCGGTATTCGTACGATTCCCGCACGCGGGTCTATAAATATTATTATACGGATAACAAAACCGGGACGTCACGGGAGTACACCTACCAATATTGAGAGTGGTGGAAAATAATTGTCTTTTTTCGCATTCCCCGATACAAAGAGAAGGCGTTGAAAATAATGAAAGACATTTTTAAGCTGGCAAAAAAGATAGCTCAAGGGGCTGGCGCCATCCAACGTCGACACCTAGGGCGAATCAAGAACATCCGCTTTAAGGGAGACATCAATCTTCTCACGGAAGTGGATCAGGCCTGCGAGAAATTTATCATTGATAAAATCAAGGCACACTATCCGGACCATGATATTTTGGCTGAGGAATCAGGGACGTCTTACAGTCAAAGCTCTGATTATCGATGGATTATTGATCCCTTGGATGGAACGACAAATTATGCCCATGGTTATCCCTTCTTCGGCGTCAGTATCGGTCTGGAATATCGGGGAAAGATTGTGTGCGGTGTGGTCTATGATCCGATTCGTGATGAACTCTTCTCGGCCGTCAAGGACAAGGGGGCCGATCTCAACGGGAAGCCTATTTGTGTTTCTAAAAATCAGTCTTTGAAAAAGTCTCTGTTGGCCACTGGATTTGCCTATAATGTTCATGAGACGGAAATCGATAATTTGGATCATTTTTCAAATTTTATTAAAACCGCCCAGGCGGTAAGACGGGATGGAACGGCGGCCCTAGATCTTTGTTATGTGGCCTGTGGCCGTTTTGATGGTTATTGGGAATTGGGTCTGTGGCCTTGGGATGTGGCCGCGGGATATTTGATTGTGGAGGAAGCGGGGGGTCGTGTCACTCAATTTCGGGGGACGTCTTTTGATGTCTATGGCAAGGAAATTGTGGCCAGTAATGGTCTGATTCACGATGAGATGAAAACCTCACTCGCCAGGGGAAAGGTCCCCAAGGAAGGGCAGCGGCGGCAAGAGTTGCTTAATATTCGAAAAACGTAGACACCTTCTGTCTCGTCTTCTTTTTTTCAGAAACCCCTTTTTTTTCGTTGAGTCTCTTTTCCTGCGCCCTTCTGGATCGCCGGCGTTTTTGACGGCGGATTTTTTCCTTGAGTTTTTGAGCCTCCGATTTTTTTTTGAAAAGGCAGGCCTCGATCTTTTCAATGAGACGGCGCCGGGCCAAAAAGCGATTGGTGGCCTGGGAGCGGGTGGTTTGACATTTGACCTCGAGGCCCGTGGGGATGTGTCTCAGGACGACACAGGAAGCCGTTTTGTTGAGTTTTTGTCCCCCCGGACCGGAGGAGCGGACAAAGTGTTCTTGGATATCGTGGGGTTTGATGCCCAAGTGATTGAAACGGTCCTCGAGTTCTCTTTGTTTTTGGGGGGATATTGCAGTGACGAAGGCCATGATTTTACAGGGACAAGAGTTTTTTACCGGCCTCAATAAGGCCCTGTGCCATTTCTACCGACGGGGCCTCTGCATAAATGCGAACGAGAGGCTCAGTGCCGGACGCTCGAAGGAGAAGCCAGCTTCCGTCTTCAAATTCATAGCGGGAACCGTCTTGTTTGTTGATTTGACTGACACGATGACCGTCTATTATTTTTTCACGAGTCTTTGCGATTGTCACGCGGGCCTTTTGAATTTCTTCAGAATTGAGGTGGAGATCATTGCGGATAAAATGATGGGGTCCGATTTCTTTGTCGAGGTCCTCTAAAATTTTGCCGAGCGACTTTTTTTCGAGAGACATGATTTCTAAAAGCATCAGACCGGACAAGATGCCGTCACGCTCCTGAACATGGCTGGGGATGGCGATTCCCCCCGATTCTTCTCCTCCAATCAAGGGGGTGATTTCCTGAAATTTTTGGCAAATGTGTTTGAATCCAACGGCCGTGACATGATATTTGATGCCGAATTTTTCGGCCAGCTTGTCAATCATATTGGTGGTCGTCACTGTCTTGACGGCCTCACCTTTTAAATTGTGATGGGTGACTAAATGACGGAATATGAGGGCGAAAATATGATGGGAATCCACAAAGTGTCCATTTTCGTCGACAGCCCCGATGCGGTCGGCGTCGCCGTCAGTGGCCAATCCGATATCAAAAGCGCCTTCATGGGTGGTCTTTATGAGTTCTGATAGATTTTTGGCGATGGGTTCTGGCTGGATGCCTCCAAATGTGGGGTTGCTGTCGGTGTGGAGTTCCTGGAGGGGATGGCCGAGGACGTGACTGAAAAAATGTGTTCCCGCGCCATACATGGGATCGGCGATGATCCTCCATCCCGCATTGCGTATGGCCTTTAAATCAATCATGGAGGCGAGTTGTTGGCAGTATTCTTGTGTGGGATCAAAAAACCGGAGGAGATCTCGGGACCGGGCTTCATCTAAAGATATTTCTTTCGCCTTTTTTCCCTTTTGTCTTTCTTCATGACATCTTGTTTCCACCCTCTGGCAGAATTGCGGCGAGGCCGAACCCCCATAGGCCTCTTTAAACTTAATGCCATTCCATTCGAAGGGATTGTGACTGGCCGTGACCATGACTCCGCCCATGCCTTTTTCCTTTGTCAGCCACGAAATGCAGGGGGTGGGGCAAAATTGGGAAGAAAGATACACGGGAAATCCATTGGCGGCAAGCACCTGTGCGGCTTTTTCGGCAAACTGGGCCGAAAGAAAGCGGCGGTCATATCCCAGATAAATGGGGCCGGGTTTGGGATTGTCCTGTAAAAGGATGTCGGCATAGGCCTGAATGACAGAGGCGACATTTTCAAAGGTGAAGTCATCGGCAATCAATCCCCTCCAACCGTCGGTTCCAAATGTGATACTCATCATCAACCCTTTTTTTGAAAACGCTGATTGTGAATCATCTTTATGGCCGCAAGGGCTGCCGCCAGCAGATTATGCGCATCGGCTTTGCCCTGCCAAGCAATATCAAAGGCTGTTCCATGATCGACGCTGGTGCGAATAATGGGAAGCCCGAGTGTTATATTGACACCATCTTTAAAATGCAAGAGCTTAAAGGGAATGAGCCCCTGATCATGATACATACAGATGACGACATCAAACCCACCCCTGGCCGCCCTATAAAATAATGTGTCGGGAGGAAAAGGTCCAAAGACTTTCATCTTTTTCTTTTGTGCCCAGCGAAGGGCGGGAAGGATGAGGGTCTTCTCTTCCTGTCCAAACATACCCTCTTCGCCGGCGTGGGGATTGAACCCTGCGAGGGCAATTCTCGGTGTTTTCAAACCGAAGTATTTTTTTAGACTCAAATGGGTTATTTCAATTGTCTCTTTGATTCGGGAGATAGAGAGGAGTTGTGGAACGAGGGCTAGGGGTTCGTGAATGGTGACGAGGACAACCTTGAGTCGGGGTCCCGACATCATCATGCGGACGCGATTTTCACGAGTTTGGGTGAGGTGGGCCAAAAACTCGGTGTGACCGGGAAAGGCAAGACCGGCCTTTTGAAGATGGGCCTTGCAAATGGGGGCCGTCACGACTCCGTCCATCAGACCTTCCTGAATGAATTTTACGGCGAGTCGAATGGCGGCAATGGATATTTGTCCGCACAGCTTTTTTTCTTTATGAGTCAAGTGCCTTGGTGAAAATGTAGGATTCGAATCCAAGGGATGGGAGTCAACGATGCGTGGAGGTTTTGCCCCTCTTTGCGGCTGAAAGCGTTTAAAGGCCCTCTCCATCACCGGCCGGGAACCAAAAATGATGGGGTGACAATGGCGGATCAGGGAAGGAAACCCTTTTGCGATGATTTCAGGGCCAATCCCTGCAGGATCTCCCATCGTGAAACCTAATGTGGGTTTAAAGCGAGTCGTCATTTTTGATGTCTATATAAGTACGACCACGAACCTCTTTTAAGTAGATTTTCAATTCTTCAGAAAGGCGCGAATCGGCAACCATGCGATGAAGCATTTCATCGTCAATATTATCAATATTTTTGTTTTCCTTTTTCATTTTCATGCGAAAATTGTTGATATCGGCTTCAGTCACTTTAATTCTGGGAAAAATAATCTGCCCAAAAAACATCGACTGCTTGATTTCATTCACCAGTTGCATTTTATATTGCTCAAAGGGTATCCCTTTTTTTTGCAGCTCGGCTTTAAGGGCTTCGAGGGTCATTTGATTGCGACGGAGAACAGCATGGATAGTGTTGGCCAGATCTTCATTATTGACTTTGTAGTCCTTCTTTTCGATTTCCTGGTGAAGCAGGCTTTTGTCGATAAGCTCTTCAAGGATTTCATTTTTTTTTTGAGAATTCTGTTTGTCGCCGATCCCCTTGATTTTAAGGACTTCGTTGAGATCGGATTGTAAAATAATATCATCGCCGACTATGGCAATAATGCGGTCGACGGTTTGTGACCCGTAAAGAGAAGGGCACAGCATTCCCATGGCAATGAGAAGGAGAAAAATCGTTTTTTTATTAATGGATCTCGTCATTCTATTTTTTTGAGGTTTTCGATATTTAATGTTACAGGATGTTCCTGCCTGAGTTGAACCAACCATTGATCGATATTGTCCTTTTCGAATTCAATAAGCAATTTTTGGCGAATTTCCGCCTTGACATCGTTGTAGTCCAGTCTTTGAGGATTCCTTTTTTCCATAACCTTAAATAGGTGAAAACCATAACTCGAGGTGACAATCTCACTGATTTCACCCGGTTTCAAGGAAAAACACGCCTTATCAAAGACGGAAGGGAATTGACCTTTGGAAAAAAAACCCAGATCCCCGCCTTTTGCGGCATCCGGGGACTCCGAGTGTTGTTTGGCGATCTCTTCAAAATTCCCCCCCTTTTTTAAAAGCTCGAGAAGGGCCTCCGCCTTTTTTAGGGTCTTGACCATGATATGGCGGGCGCGAACCTGGGAAGGGATATTGTAATCATCAGGGTTATTTTGATAATGATCCCTCATCATTTTTTCAGTGATCTCGATTTTCGAACGCAGTTCTGATTTTATAAGTTTTGATAAAATCATTTTGTTTCTCTGGCTCTCTTTCCAATCGTTGTAGGACTGATGATGGTCTTTAAGAAGCTTCTGGAAATCTTTTGCTGTCGCAGTTCCAATGAGGGCCTTTATGTGTTTTTCAAGGTCTTTATTGTTGACAGTGACTTTTAGGTTTTCAGCTAGATTGAGCAGAAGTTGCTGATCGATATATTGAGAAAGGATGTTTTTTTTGATTTCGAGTCCTTTCTCAGATTGCAAAATATGGGGGTCATAATTTTTCTCGGAGGGCCGATAGTAGGGTTTAAATTTTCCCCATGTGATGGGGGTGTCACCCACTTGAGCCAAGACAAGTGAGGCGTCCGAAAAGCAGGCCGGAAGACAGGTTAAAACCAATAAGATAAGAGTAAGAAATTTATGGGGCACATCCTTAGCTAACATGCTGTATCATGGTATTCAAGAGCTTTCGTGCCTCTCCTAAGCGCTCTTTTTCTCCAAGGTTGGGGGCACGAATCGTCAGACACATATCAGGGGAAAGATTGTATTTTTTTGGGTCCTTATGAACCCATTTCATGATGATGTCCGGATCAAGGGGTGTTGTGTTGTCAAAGGCCAGTTGATACTTGATGGTGTCATATTTGAGGGATTTAAGACGGAGGGCCTTGGCCAGGATCTTGAGTCCCATGAGAGAGACAAGATTTTCAAGGACGAGGGGAAGAGGACCAAATCGATCTTCCATTTCGGATTGTAAGTCAACCATCTGCGTCTCATCCGATGGAGAGGCGAGGCGTCTGTACAGATCCAGCCGTACAGAATGATCAGGAATGTAGTCTTCCGGAATAAATGCTGGAATTCTGAAATTGATTTCCGGGTCTATGTCGTCCAGAAGGGGTTCGCCTTTGAGGTCATAAACCGCTTTTTCTAAGAGCTCAGTGTAGAGTTCGTATCCCAGGGCGGATATTTGACCGGATTGTTTTGTCCCCAAAAGATTGCCGGCCCCCCGTATCTCCAGGTCGTGAGAGGCCAGGCGAAACCCGGTTCCCAGATCGGAAAATTTTTGAAGGACTTGTATTCTTTTTTTTGCATCCGGTGTCAGTTGCTCCTTTTCGGGAATGAGGAGGTAACAATAGGCTCTTTGCTTGCTGCGGCCCACGCGACCGCGGAGTTGGTAAATCTGAGCCAATCCCATTTTATCAGATCGGTTAATAATAATTGTATTGGCAGTGGGAATATCGATTCCGGATTCTATGATCGTGGTGCAGAGGAGGATGTCAAATTTTCTTTGAGAAAATCGAATCATCACATCTTCAAGGGCATTTTCCGCCATTTGGCCATGTCCGATCTCGATTGTGGCCTCAGGAACCACACCCCGAAGACGAGTGAGTATATTTTCAATCCCTTCCACGCGATTGTGGACAAAAAATATCTGCCCTCCCCGTCGTATTTCTCTCATGATGGCCTCACGGATTGTTCCTTCGTCAAAATGGGTGACAAAGGTACGAATCGCCAAACGGTCATGGGGAGGGGTTTCGATCACACTGATTTTTCGGATGCCGATAAGTGACATAAATAAGGTTCTTGGAATGGGGGTGGCGCTCATACTCATGACATCGACGGATTTTTTAAGGCGCTTGATTTTCTCTTTGTGCCGAACGCCAAAACGGTGTTCTTCGTCGACGACTAAAAGCCCCAGTTCTTTATAAGAAATATCCGATTGAAGGAGGCGGTGGGTTCCGATGATGATGTCGATCGCGCCTTCCCTGAGTTGGGCCACGATTTTTTTCTGTTGGGCTAGGGTACGAAAGCGGGAAAGCATTTCGATTTTGATGGGAAAGTCATGAAAACGTTCCTGAAAGCGTTCGAGATGTTGGCAAGCCAGCAAGGTGGTCGGGACCAAGACGGCGGCCTGTTTTGATTCGAGGACTGCCTTAAAGGCCGCCCTCATGGCGACCTCTGTTTTTCCATAACCGACATCTCCCAGGATCAGGCGATCCATGGGCTTGGGAAGGGCCATGTCATCAAGGACATCCCTGATGGCTGTTGCCTGGTCTTCCGTTTCTTCAAAGGGAAAGCCGGCCTCGAAGGATTCAAAGAGGGGATCCACCTTGGAGAAGGCATGTCCCTGTCCCGTTTCCCGCTCGGCGTAGAGATTGATCAGTTCGCCCGCCATTTCTCGGATGGATTCCTGGGCCTGTTTTTTGAGTTTTTCCCAGCGAGGGGATCCTAGATTATCAAGAGGAGGGGTTTTGCCTTCGGTGCCCACATAGCGCTGAATCAGATTGATCCTGGAAATGGGGAGAAAGAGCTTGTCTCCCTTGTTGTATTCTAAGAGAAGAAAATCATTTTCGACCCCTTCAAAGTTCATGTGATTGAGACCCCGATAGAGACCGACGCCATGATCTTGATGGACGACGGGATCGCCGGGCATGATTTCACTGAGTGAGGAAAAATAATCCGCCCCCTTTTTGAGGGTGGCCCTCTTAGGAGTTTTGGCGCCGAAGATCTCGTCCTCGGTAATGATGACAAGGCCTTTTTCCGGCCTCTGGTTGTCTGCAAGATTTGAGATTTCTAGGGCGTCTGGGGCTCCGGCCCATGTCCGGAAACCCTGACTTAAGTGGCCGATGACGATCCAAATAACGTCATGAGACAGTTCCCTGAAGGGACGTGTATACACGTACATGTGAAGGGCATGATCCAGTGAATCAGGGCATATTTTCAGGGGAAGAGAGGTCCCCTCCATCAGATCGATGATGCGTTGGGCCTGAATTGGATGAGAGGCCGTGATCAGGATTTGCGATGTATTGACCCATTGATTGAGTTTTTCGACAAGGGGGGCTAAAAGGGATTCTCCTTTTTTTGTGTGATGCATCGTCTGACGGATGTCTTCATTGGTTTCCACCTGAAAGGAGAGAGAGCGGGGATCGTCGGAGGCAAATTCCTCGATGTGGATTTTCGTCGGTCCCTTCAATCTCTCCTCGAGATCCTTTTGCCATTGGGAAAAAGGGTAATAGCAGATTTCCGGATTGAGGATCTGCTTCAGATCCTTTTGGTGAGGAAAAAGATCGGCAAGTTCTGCCTGAAGATCGGTCCAGGTATTTTTGAGTTCTAGGGGATGCTCCAGGATCCAGTGAGTATTGGAAGGCAAATAGTCGATGAGTGTGGCCCCTTTTTCGTAATAAAGGGCCAAAAAATTTTCAAGTCCCTGGGGAACAAGGCCTTCCTTGAGGTCTTCGATAAGAGAACCTCTCTGATTTTTTGGGATGTCGAGGTCATTGCAGCGGTTTTGAATATTTTTGATGGCGAATTTAACGGTGGAAGGGGACATCAGGGTCTCCCGGGTGGGCGTCAGGGAGATTTCCGAAAGAGACTTTAAGGACTTTTGTGTCTTGGGATCGAAGGTGCGGATCGATTCGATGATGTCGCCAAAAAACTCGATTCTTAAGGGGTCCTCGGAACAAGGAGTGGCGATGTCCATGAGGGCCCCGCGGATGGCAAAGGTCCCGGCATCTTCCACAATGGGGACTTTTTGGTACCCCCATTGGGTCAGCTGTTCGATGAGGAGTTCGCGAGAGATCTCTTCGTCTTTCTTTAAGATATGAATGGCGGTTTGGAGGATCTCGGGAGGAAGGGTCCAGGAGAGGAGGGCGGCAAGAGAGGTGACGAGACATCGGGGCGCGTCTTTCTGGTTCAATCGGGCGAGGATCCTGATCCGGTCGGCCACGATATCGAGATGGGGCGACAGGGCGGAATAAGGGGGATTGTCGTAGGCGGGATAGAGGGCTATTGAGGGTTCATGGGATTCTGGAGGCATGTCCCTGAAGGGACTAGAGTCCATGAAAAACTGCAAATCCCTGAAAAAACCTTGGGCCTGGGATTCGGTGGCTGTGAGGTAGATAAAGTTTTTGTGATGTGTGCGACGAATGAGATGGGAGACAAGATACACGGGGGCCGATCCCCCCAAACCGGAGAGGGGGAGGATTGGGATACCGGATTCTAGGGCCTCAAGGACTCGTTTCACGAAAGTTAAATTATTAACAGGACCGAAGTAATATGGACAGCCCGATAGGGCTAACAGCCGGTCCTGTAATACTAACAGTCCCCAAATGTCTATACAATTTCGGGACTGTTAGTATTGTAGAGGGAGTGGCTGCAGTCGTCAAGTCAATGCGCTCGTCTCAGAAGGGTGTCCCGCCGTTCCCAGCGATCCCTTTGTTCAAAGGGATGGCCATGGCCGCGACCCACTACGATGTTTCTCACCGATCGAAGGGCTCGAAGGGCACGCGTCAATCGATTAAGGGGAGTTCCAGTCTCACGAAAGATCCCGGGCTTGAGATCATGGGCCTCACGGGCGAGCCATAGAAGGCGGGCCTCAGGGGTCGGAAAGCGATCCCGAAGGGAGAATTGACGCATGTCGAGATCCAGTCTCTCCATCCCTTCCTGGGGGGAGAGGCGTTGGCGGAGCCAGGAGAGATAATTATCGGTTGAGGTGAAGGGGGTTTCTTGTGCATGACGCCTTAAGTCTTGCCACATTTCACGATCCAGTCGTGAGGCACGGGCGGCCTCTTGTTCAAGGAGGGAAAGAAGCGGATCTCTTTGGATGGGTTCATCGAGTCGTAGCCAGGGATCGCGAACCACGAGTGTGGGGGGGATCTCAAAGGGGATAAAGAGTTCGCGGCGTCGGCCGAGGTCATAATGCGGGTCCACGATGTGTTGGAGGCTCATGACATCGACGGCCTCCACGAGGAGGGCGCGAGGAATTTCCAGTGTCATGACGCGTCCCTCATTTTCTGAGGCAAATTGTCCCGCAAAATCCGGGAGGCTTGTGGTGACAACGGCGTAGCGCTGAAAGGGGTAGGATAAAAAGGCCTCTTGTTCTGCAGGTGTCCTCCGGGCAAAATATTCCCTCCGTTGGGCGGGGGTTAAGAGATCGGCGCCGTGCCGGAGGGGATCTCGAGTTTGTCGGTTGGCCCGTAGATTGGGGGCCAAGAGTCGGGAGTTGGCGCCTTGTCCCTGTCCTCGATACACGATGATCCACTCCTCAGGGGGGATGCGTTTTCTTAATTCGGGAAGGCTCAA
>Ga0156191_1031_pt1 | contig 18743 bp, 20 predicted proteins | sample RifCSPlowO2_12_FD_107844 | JGI IMG/M metagenome (GOLD analysis project Ga0156191, IMG submission 107844) | Deltaproteobacteria bacterium RIFCSPLOWO2_12_FULL_50_11
CTGGTTTGAGTTTGCTGTTGGGAATTTTGATCGCTACTGTCGGCATCACCCGTATCTCCTCCACCTCCATCGTCCATAACCTCGACAGAACCTTCATCGTCATCGCCATCATCGTTCTGCTGGTAACTCCTGTCATAATGTTGGGTTAAAAAATTCCAGACCTGTTTTGCCATTGCGCCAATAAACCCTCCCACTGTCTTGGCGACACCACCAACCGCGCCTGCCGCCGCATCCCACGCCAAACCCAAGGCATCGAGGATGCTGTTGCCTGCGCCCCGACCATTTCCCGACCCATCGGCACTCTGCCCTGAACCCGAAGCATCTCTCCGCGCGGCCTCCTCCTGACGCGACCGTGCAACATCGCTCGCCTCATTGGGTGCCCTCCGGCTATTGTCGCTATCATGTCTATTCCATGCCTCGCGGGATGGCTTGTCTGTGATGTCCCCGAACACAGGCACATAGATCACCCTCACCAGATTTCCGGCTCCGCCGACCGCCGTACTTTGCACATTTTCGCTTTGCACATGCCCCGGCGGCTCCTGACTATGATCGTTTTCATCCTGCTGTATGAAACGCTCTATGGCACCTGTTAGTCTGCCCCGATCCACTATTCCACCAACTCCACGCAGTTTGTCGAGCTCACTCTGGATCTCTTTGGGGAGGTCGCCGGTGATGGCATCAAGAACCGTGACGTTGCCTAAGTCTCCCCCAATCCGAGATAAGCGATCGTTTTCAATCGTAACGTCTGTGGTATCCTGTCCGTTATTTATTATTAAGGCACCGTCTGGGGAAATGTACATGTCTCCCGGGCTCAAGGCCACAACATCGTCTGAGAGGTGATAATCACTTGTCACGGCATCTGACGTTGTCTCATCACCATCGTTGCTGCTATTGTCATTGGCGGTGGTGTTGGAAAGCGCCGCAAGCGCGACTCCAATCCAAGTTTTGAATTGTTCCTTTGCGTATTCATCCGAACTTCTTTTGCCAGCAGATTTGTAGCCACTGCCGGACGCATCTTTTTTATGAGGGCCTTCTTGAGAGATATAATACTTGAGATGTTTAGGTCTTTTTGTCGTTGCGCGTACTACGGTAGCGCGGCCATCCTTATACAATATTGTTGTGAAATCGACTTTCGTCGCCACATAGCACACCTGGAAACTCCTCGCCTTTATCGGACAATGGGCATTGCCATCGATCATGAGATGTCTTCTGTTCTGCACAAGGGTCCAGAACCATATTCCGGCACGGATATCGCTATCAGTAGGATGAAGATGCAAAACCCAATCCTGATAAGCCTGAGAGAGCCTCGGATCTTTTTTTATCATGGCGGCTTTATATACAAGACCTTTTGTTCCCCCCTTCATAGACTTGGGAGCGGTCAGTAATTTCACGCGAGACACCTTGGCCGTTTGAGACGATGATTTTGTAGAGTTCTTTAAGTCCAGCGCATAAAGATTTACGTTACAGAAGAGAAAGAGAGGTATCAGCATATAGAAAAGAAACGATGTGTTTTTCTTCATGGTCCTCTCCGTAAATAACAAATAAAGATGCAATTTTGATACCAATCATTTATGAAAAATCCATTGGAGATTCAGTCTGTTAGAGTTTCGACAGAGTTAGGGTCTTATCAAATTGATAATTTAATGAGAAAAATCGTCATTTTTTTGTCAGTTATTGAAAGGTGTTATTCTCCTTTTAGGAGAGCAAAGAAGGTCTTTTAAGCTTAGGGAAGATCAAAAATCATAGTCGATCTGGACATCCACACCCAAGTCCATGTTGCGCCGGCGGGTCTCCGCAATCCACTTGTCATTCTCCCGACAAACAAATGAAATATCCCTTTCCTCCGCCAGGGGATACAAATGGACGACCAATTCCCGGAGATAATTGCGCCATTCCATGAAATCCTTTGCCAAATCTTCAAAACTAAAAACAATCTGGCGATAGCGCATCCCGGAAGATTTGCTGATGATGGACTCAAGAAGAGAACCCAGTCGTTTTTCATTCCACTCCGACAGGGAACCGAGACCAAACAAGAGGAGTTCCTTGGCCCTTAATCTCCCGTTCAGAGGGACCATCAGGGTCTCCAGATATTCTCCTGAAATACGATGATCCAAAATAAGCCGTGAGAGACGCCCATTGAGTCTCCAGTCGATCAACGCAGAAGTCCCCTGCAGGGGGCGAACATCCTTGAAAAAAGTCGAGACCACCGCCTGGGCGGGGATACGATCATAAGGCAAGGATGTGAGAATGAGTTGCAACATGGAAACGATGCCCCTTATATCATTTTTAGAGGTTGTTCCTTGGCAATGTGATCCAAGACGCCATTGACAAAACTGCTGGATTCATCCGTCCCAAATTTTTTGGCGATCTCGATCCCCTCATTGATCGCCACACTGACAGGGATGTCGTGACAGAAAAGGATCTCGTAAACGGAGAGACGCAAAATATTGCGGTCAACGGCATTCATCCGGGAAATCTTCCAGTGCGTCGAATGTTTTTCGATGAGATCGTCAATTTCCTTGAGATTTCTAAAGGTCCCATCCACTATTTGTGTCGCAAATGCGACAACTTCCTCGGGGGCCTTTTGACTCCTCCAAAAATGTTCGTACACGATCTTGGGTTCTTCCCGTGCCAGTTCCAATTGATACAACATTTGGAGGGCGTACTCCCTTGCCTTTCTTCTGTGTCCCATAATAATCCTACTGCCTAGAATCCTTCTTTTTGTGAATTTTTCTGAGCAAATTGGCCATCTCCAGGGCCACCAAGGCGGCATCTTCCCCCTTATTGCCCCACCGTCCTCCACTACGCTCCAGGGCCTGCCCCTCGTCATAAGTCGTCAAGACACCAAACCCGATGGGGAGACCCGTCTTCAGGGCCACACACATCAAACCGGCCGAGGACTCCTGACACACATATTCAAAATGGGCCGTTTCCCCCTTGATCACAGCCCCCAGGGCCACAAGGGCATCATAATCATCGCTCTTGGCCAGTTTGAGGGCCAAAAGGGGTAGTTCCAAACACCCCGGGACCGTAAATATTTCACAATTTTCCAGGGTCACCCCATGACCCAATAAGGCCTCCTTGGCCCCTTTCAGGAGACGCCCCGTAATGATCGCATTATAGCGACTCACCAGGATGGCGACATGTAAGTCTTTACCCTCAAGCCCTCCCTGACACCCCTCCAAGGGCCCCTCCGATAAAAATGCCGAAGACCGACTCACGACTTCACCTCTTTCACCTTTTTCATGGACGTGTCTACACGTCCCTTGAGGGATTCGAGATTTTTGAGTAAGTGACCCAATTTGTCACGCTTGGTCTTCAAATAATCGAGTGAGGCATGGCTGGGTTCGATTTCAATAGGAACACGCTCGACTATCTCCAATCCAAAACCCTCGAGACCCACGATCTTCCGCGGGTTGTTGGTCATGAGACGCAATTTTTTGAGACCCAGATAGGCCAAGACCTGGGCCCCAATACCATAATCCCGGAGGTCCGGCTGAAAACCCAGTTTCTTATTGGCCTCGACGGTATCATACCCCTCATCTTGCAGGGCATAGGCCTTCAGCTTGTTGATCAATCCGATGCCGCGACCCTCTTGGCGGATATAGAGAAAAACACCCCGCCCCTCTTGGGCAATCATCTTTAAAGACTCCTCCAATTGAAAACCACAATCGCATCGCACAGAGCCCAAGGCATCCCCGGTGAGACACTCCGAATGGACCCGCACCAATATCGGTTCTCCCGTATCCACCGAGCCCATGATCAAGGCAACAGGGGCCAGATCATCCACCTCATTTTTGAAGGCAATGATCTCAAATTCTCCAAAACGAGTGGGGAGCTTGGCGCGGGCCACGGGATGGACGAGCTTTTCATTCTGCATCCGATAGTGGATAAGATCGGCAATGGAGACAATCACCAAATGATGTTCCTCTGAAAATCTCTGGAGGTCCGGCATCCGGGCCATCGTCCCATCATCATTCATGATCTCGCAGATGACCCCGGCTGGAGCGAGGCCCGCCAAGCGGGCCAAATCCACCGATCCCTCCGTCTGACCACTCCGCTTTAAGACCCCCCCTTTTTGAGCCCTCAAGGGAAAGACATGCCCCGGCCTCGCAAAATCACTGGGCTGGGCCTCAAGATCCAAGGTCTTTAAGATAGTCGTGGCCCTGTCGGCGGCTGAAATCCCCGTCGTGATTCCCTCGCGGGCATCGATCGAGACGGTAAAACCCGTCCCAAACATGGCCGTGTTTTCCGAGACCATCGGGGGGAGATTTAAGGCATCACTCCGTTCCTCCGTGAGCGAAAGACAGATAAGCCCCCGCCCAAATTTGGCCATGAAGTTGATCGCCTCCGGTGTGACCTTGGCGGCCGCCATGGCCAGGTCGCCCTCGTTCTCGCGGTCCTCATCATCCACCAGGATGACCATCCGACCCGCTTGAAGCTCGGTGATGGCCCTCATCACACGCTGTGAGGCCGTATCTAAAGGCAGGATATTGGCCATAGGATTTCCTTTGCAAAAACAAAATGTTACCCGCTTTTCGCCCGCCATCTTTCCACATACTTTCCCAGGATGTCAACCTCTATATTGAGACGGTCTTTAGGCTTTTTCCCCTTTAATGTCGTGCACTTAAGGGTATACGGGATGAGATAGATGCTGAAGTGGGATCCCTTGATGGCATTGACCGTGAGGCTCACCCCGTCGAGGGCAATGGAGCCCTTGGTGAGGATGTATTTTTTGAGACGGGGGGGGAAGGTGATCTGCCACTCTTGTCCCTCGATCAGAGATCGAGGACCCTTGGAGCGCCAGAGGCGCGATGGGCCCTCGGTCGGAGACCGAGGACCCTTGGAATATTTTTTTATTTTTGTAAGGGTCCCGAAGGCGTCCACATGACCGAGGACTAAATGCCCTCCCAATCGATCGTGGAGTCTTAAGGCGCGTTCAAGATTGACGGGAGATCCTTCGCCGATCTCCCCCAATGTCGTGACCCGCAGGCTCTCCAGCGCCACATCCACATCGAAGGATCTTTGACGCCTGGCGACGACCGTGAGGCAGACACCATTCACCGCGATGCTCTCGCCGAGTTTGACGCGCGCCAAAGAAAAAGGGCTCCGGACCGTCAAGCGATGAGAAGTCCTGCGCCTGACAATCTTGCGAACCGTGCCGATGCCTTCGATAATGCCGGTGAACATGGTTGGACCTTTCTCTCTTTAAAGAATCTGCATTGTATTCTTGGAGTCGGCCTGCCGTACGTGACGGGCACCTCCATGAGACCTAGCGGGTTATGAAAGCTCGCAACATAGATAATGCGAGAAGGTTCATAACCCGCTAGGTCCATGGGGTCGTCACGGGAGGCAAAGACGACGGAAAGAATACAATGCAGATTCTTTAAAAATAACAGCTATGATGTATCGAATGACAAATGAGGAGTCAATTAGAATGGGATGAAGATATCGTAGAGGCGGGTATCCTCTTCGACCTGGATCGCCATGGGATTGGAGAGATCGGGCCAGGCATTGCAGGGCTCATCCTCCGTGCAAATCTCGCCGTCGTTGTTGAGATCCATACCGGCAACGACCTTGTATGTCCCCGGTTCCACCCCGACAAAGCCATAAAAGTAGTTATTGGCAAAATTGGTCTTGAGTCCGTACTTGTAGTTATCCGTCTCATAATCCAGGAGGAGGACGATGACATTGCCGACATCCACCTGATTTTGATAGAGCTCGCCCCCATTGGCCTCGATCAAATCAATCAGGTCCTGGAGCTTTTGATCGAGTTCGCCCAATTCACCGGACAATCCATAGGCCACCTTCATGGAGACGTTGATCGTCTTTGACCCTGCGTTGGCCGAAGTGACCTGGAGCTCACCGGTATATTCGCCACCGGTCAAGTCTGTGCGATCAATATTAATCCGGATAAGGGCAGGATCCGAGGAAGAACCCACATCGACACTCAACCAGTTACCCCCCTCGTTGGTGGAAGGGGTCACGGCAATACCATTGATCGTCCCCCCACCCTGATTGTAGGCCTGGATCACGATTTCATTGGAAAAGGCCCCGGCATTGACATTCTGCGCCGAGACACCCAATGAAGGGGCCCCGACCAGTGAATCAAGGCCCATGGCGCAGAGGACGGCATCCCGCGCATTCACCAACCCCCAACCATAATAGGCATCATAACCCGCATCCCCCATATCAATGGCCGTCGTCTTCAGGCAATTTTTGACAACATTGACGTCCGCCTCCGAACCATCGCGTAAATCAGGATTGGCCGCCAACATGAGGCTCACGACACCGGAGACGAGCGGGGCCGACTGAGAGGTCCCGAAGAGCCAGGACATCCCGTTGCCGATGGTGAGACTCAAGATCTGATTCTCATCGACACTCCCTCCGGAGCCCCCGGGGGCCACAAGAAATTGATAATTGCTATGTTTGGAATATAAACTGGCAAAGCTCCCGTCGGCCTTCACGGACCCGATGGAGAGGACGTGATTGCTCCCGGCCGGATAAAAGGTGTCCCCACAAGTGCTCAGATCAAGATGGCAATTCCCTGCCGCGGCCACCATGATGGATCCCGCCGCATGGGCCGCATTGATCGCCTCCTGGAGGGCCTGAATCTTGGCCGGATCTCCGGGGTTGCCCCCGAGACTCATATTGATGACATGGGCCCGCTGGACCGGGACCGTCCCTGAATCATTGGCCAGTCCGGCCGCATAATAAATGGCCTGCGCAATATCTTCCACCGTCCCATTAAAACGCCCCAGGACACGGACGGGCATGACCTTGACCTGAGGATTGACGCCCGCAATACCGACACCATTATTGGCAATGGCCCCAATCGAACCCGCCACATGGGTCCCATGAAAGGAAGAGAGGCTCGTGGAGCTGCAAGTCGGATTATCGGTCAAATCGCAGGCCCCATTGTCCACGGGATTGGGATCGCGTGCATCTCCATCTGCGGAGGAATTGGGGTCCGAAATAAAATCATAACCGAGAAGGAGTTTTCCACTAAGGTCCGGATGACCTATAATCCCGGAATCCAAAACGGCCACCACGACATCGCCCCCTCCCACGGGGGTCCCATTATTCACGGCCATGGCCCCAAGCCAATTGATCATATTAAGGTACCACTGTTGTGAATATCCGGGATCATCGACGCTCGCGGCGGAGAGATACCAGTTGCGATGGGCATATTCGACATCGGAACGGCGATTCAATTCTTCTAGGACCTCATCGGTGATCTCATTTAACTCCGTAAAACTGTTCATCACCTGCTGAAACTTGGGCAACACGGCCATCCCTTGGAGAGTGGGTTGGGAACGCTTGATATTAATTTTGTGATAACCCACGGAGGCCTTGACCGTATGGGGCGGGAGGGCCTTCTTCTCCCCCGTCACGGGACTCACAAGGGACAGGGCCGACAATGAGGAGGGACCCATCCCCGATTTATATTTGACAAGAATGTCTCCCGGAACGGATTGAGGCCCCGTATAGGGCGAGCCCCCCGCTGAACTTACGGTGATCGCCGTATCCGGGACCGGTTGTCCCGTCCCGTCATCCATGCGGATCTGGCCGACGAGGTGTCCCCCGGGGACGGTTGCGGGATCAAAACGATGATAAACATCTTCTTCATCCAAAACCAATTGGGTCTGCGAGGTCAGAAAGGGACTCGTCGACGTCGATCCATCAGGATAGGTAAACGTGATCTCTTCATTATCCGCCGAGTACATTCCCACGACCACGGGGAAGGACTGCCCCGAGGCCAGGATGGCCGCCACATCAAAGCTCAAATCCTTGGCCTCATCCCCTTCCTTAAGAGGGGGATTAAAGGTGATGATATAGCGCTCACCACGTGCCGTGAGTTCCTCGGCCGTCCATTGACCAAAAAGGGCCTGGACCCCCAAGGAACCATTGGGGAGGACACTTTGCTGTTTGTTGTCTCCCTTATTCTTGACGCCGCAACCCAATCCACCAGTGAGTGTCATAAGAAGGGCGCACAATAGGAGTATAGACCTTCTACCCATATACTCCCTGAAATTAGCAATATTGGTGCCAAAAACAGGGGTTTGGAAATTTTATAATTTCGTGTATTTATTGGGTTTTTTCTAGACTCTAAAAATAAAGACCCCTGAAAGGGTATGAATTTTGGGGCCTTAAGTCACCACTTCGGTCTAGAAATACCCCTCTAGGAGCATATCGTCCCCAATGGGGGTGGCCTTCAAGCCCCTCAAGACAAACAAGTGCTTAAGGGAGGCCACGCGCAAACTATTAAACATCGACAGGGCGCCCCCGCCCAGGAGCTTGGGGGCATAGTAGATCATGACCTTGTCCGCAAGCCGTTCATTGATAAAGGAAGAGTGAATGGCGGGTCCCCCTTCCACCAAAAGACTCGCGACCCCCCTTTGACCCAGCTGGATCAATAAATCCTTTAAATCCAACCGACCGTTTTGGTCACGGCAGGTGAGGATATCGACATTTTTCTTCTTTTTGATTTCTTCAATCTTGACTGGATTGGCTTCGTGAGTGGTCGCCAACCACGTGGGGGCCTTGGACTTGAGATTTAAAACCTTCCTCTGAGGATCGATATAAAGGGTCCCATCCACGATGATACGAATGGGATCCCTTCCCTTCTTTCCAATCATTCGGGTCGTCAAGCGGGGATCATCACGCACAACGGTATTGACCCCGATCAAGATGGCATCCACCTGATCCCTCATCTGATGGACGTGCTGACGGGCCTCGACACTCGTCACCCATTTTGAATCCCCCTGCCCCGTAGCCACCATGCCATCCAAGGTTGCCGCCACTTTTAAGATGACAAAGGGCCTTTGATGGACAATCCATTTGACATAAGACTCATTCTGCCTCTCACACTCCTCCTGCAAGACCCCCACACGGACCTTCACCCCACGAGCCTTTAATAAACGAATCCCCTTTCCCCGAACAAGGGGATTAGGATCCATCATCCCAATAACGACACGGCTCAACCGACTTTTTATGAGGGTCTCGACACAGGGAGGTGTGCGTCCATAATGAGGACACGGCTCAAGCGTGACGTAGAGAGTCGCCCCCTTGGCCTTGTGCCCACACTTTTTGAGGGCCTCGATCTCCGCATGGGCCCCTCCCGCTTTCTTATGATAGCCTTCTGCCAGTACCTGTCCATTTTTAACGACAACGGCCCCCACCAGGGGATTGGGCGATGTGCGGCCCCGGGCCTTTTCGGCCAAAAGGAGGGCACGTTTCATAAAGGGGATGTCTTGATTCGTCACCAATAAACTCGCATTCAGGAGGCTAAGCTTTAGGGGTCTTCAAAAGCCCCTGCAACTCATTCATAAACTCACTAATATCCCTAAAAGAACGATACACCGAGGCAAAGCGAACATAGGCCACTTCATCCAGCGCATGCAGATGCTCCATGACCTTGGTCCCTATCTCTGTCGATTGAATCTCCTTCTCACCGCCTTCTTGCAAGACACGCTCAATTTGGCTGACGACATTTTCAATGGTCTCGACGCTGATGGGGCGCTTTTCACAGGCCTTTTGAATACCGGTGATTATTTTTAATCGTTCAAAGGGTTCCCGACGGCCATCCTTCTTGATCACATGGGGCAGGATCTCCTCCACCCTCTCGTAAGTCGTGAATCGCTTGGCGCAATCATCACATTCGCGGCGACGCCTAATGATATCCCCTTCACCGGACTCCCGGGAATCCACGACACGATTGTTAATGCTAAGACAAAAAGGACATTTCACGGATCAGCACCTCCGGTGCCTCAGGTACTGTGAGCCCTGCGAACAGTATATCATTAGCATCAACCCTTCTTATACAACGGAAACTTCTGACAAAGCTCCCGAACCTCACCCCTTATTTTTTTTAACACGGAGGCGTTATTGAGATTTTTAAGAACACCATCCATCCATTGGCCGATTTGCCTCATTTGCCCTTCCTTCATCCCGCGAGTTGTGAGCGCCGGGGTTCCCACGCGAATACCGCTCGTCACAAACGGAGACCTCGTTTCATGGGGGACCGTATTTTTATTGACAGTGATCCCGGCCACCCCCAAAGCCTCCTCGGCCTCCTTCCCAGTCATCCCCTGATCCGTCAGATCGACCAGGAGGAGGTGATTGTCCGTCCCTCCCGTCACCAGACGATATCCTTGGGCCATGAGGGTCTCGGCCAGGGCCTTGGCATTGTCGATCACCTGCTGACAATATTTTTTGAAAGAGGGTTGCAAGGCCTCATGAAAGGCCACGGCCTTGGCCGCGATAATATGCATCAAGGGCCCTCCCTGGATACCAGGAAAGATCTTGCTATTGATCCCTTTGGCAAATTCTTCACGACACAGAATCATCCCTCCTCGGGGACCCCGTAACGTCTTGTGGGTCGTTGTCGTCACATATTCACAATGGGGAACGGGATCCGGATGAAGACCTGTCGCCACAAGCCCTGCAGGATGGGCAATATCCGCCATGACGCGCGCCCCCACTTCATCGGCGATATCACGAAAGGCCTTAAAATCAATAAAGCGGGGGTAGGCCGAGGCCCCGACCACAATGAGTTTGGGTTGATTTTTTTTGGCCAGATCCCGGACCTGATCGTAATCAATCCTCTCCGTTTCAGGATGAAGACCATAGGCATGGGCACGAAAAATAAAACCGGAAAAATTGACGGGAGAACCATGGGTCAAATGTCCCCCGTGGGAAAGACTCATGCCCAGTACAGAATCCCCGACCTTACAGGCATGAAGGTAGACGGCCATATTGGCCTGGGATCCCGAATGAGGCTGGACATTGGCGTGCTCCGCCCCAAAGAGCTTCTTGGCACGATCAATCGCAAGGGACTCAGCCACATCCACACATTCGCACCCTCCATAATATCTCTTTTGTGGATAGCCCTCGGCATACTTGTTGGTCATGACACACCCGGAGGCCTCCAAGACAGCGGGACTGACAAAATTCTCCGAGGCAATCATTTCGAGATTGGATTCTTGTCGATCGAGTTCCTGGGCAATGGCCTTCGCGATCTCAGGATCGACATGGGAGAGGGTCTTCATGTCTTTCTCCAAAGGAGAAACCTATGATGGTTTTCTCCTTGCATAGCCCCGCCGTCACCAAGTCAGCGACTTGGTGCGCTGAAGCGCCAGAGGCGCGAAGCGAAGCGGGGCATGGAGACGGCACGCTAGCATAACACCCCATAGCTCGCAACCTGATTTTGGCAATTTCAGGGCAGTACATTAATGACTATACTAATGATCTGCCCAGTATTATTAACAGGACCGAAATAATATGGACAGCCCGATAGGGCTAACAACCGGTACTGTAATACTAACAGTTCCCAAATGTTTATACAATTTCGGGACTGTTAGTAAGCAGTAGTGGAGGTATTTGGTTTTTTAAGTATAGTGAAATGTGAACTTATTAATAAGCTTGCCCCGGCTTACCTTTTTTTGCTAGAAACAATAAAACTCATGGGAAGGAGCATCTGTGATCACGCTGTTCAGTTATTCAGAGGCCGAGGGTTTTGTGCATCATCGATCGATCGAACCCTTGAGGACCCTCGTGCAAGATCCCAAACAAATTATCTGGCTCGACATCGAAGAACCCACTCCTGAAGAAACTGAAATCCTCGACACCTGTTTCAATTTTCACCCCTTGACCATCGACGACTGTCTGAGCGAACGCCAGGATCCCAAGGTGGACAATTACGGGGACTATCTTTTTATCGTGGCTCAAGAAATTCTTCCCGAATCCTCCACAAGAGAATTTAATACGGATGAACTCTTCATTTATCTGGGGAAAAATTATCTACTGACCTATCACCATCTCCCGCTCCGGAGCACCACCATCCTCAAGGATCGCATCTGGAAAAACGCCCGTTCTGTTTTTCGAAGCGCCGACTTCATCCTCGCCCTCCTCCTGGATGAGATCGTCGACCTCTACAATCCCTTGATCGACCACTACGATCAGCGCATCGACATCATGGAAGACCAGGTTTTGGAAGAATCAAAGAAAAACATCTTGAATGAGATATTTGACTGTAAAAAGAGTCTGTCCCGGCTCAAGAGAAACAACGGCAAGCAAGAGGAGATGATCCGCCACCTCATCAAAGATGGCTATGATAAAATCATCCCCACATCGATTCCCTATCTCTCCAATGTCCACGATCACCTCTTGATTGTGGCCGGGCGCTCGGACAGCTATAAAGATTCCCTCAACAGTCTCATCGACGCCCATCTCATGACCTCCACCAACAAGGCCAATGAGATCATGAAGGTCCTGACACTCTTCGCCGCCATCATGCTGCCGCTGACGGTCATCACCGGAATCTATGGGATGAATTTCAAGTGGATCCCCGAGCTGGATTGGAAATACGGCTACGGCTTTGCTCTGAGTCTGATGGCCCTTGTCGGCGGTACGATGCTCTATTTTTTCTGGAAGAAAAAGTGGCTTTAGCGTTTACTTAAAATTTTCCTTTTCCACGGCCGCGATCTTTCCTAAGCGCTGATTGTGCCGTCCCGCTTCATAAGAACTCTTCAACCAAAGACGCACAAGCTCAATCGCCTTCTTTCCGTCAACAATTCGACCTCCAAGACAAATCACATTGGCATTGTTATGCTCCTTGGCCATCTGCGCCGTATAGGCATCCATAACAACAGCCGCGCGCACCCCCCGAAATTTGTTGGCCACGATACTCATCCCGATCCCCGTTCCACAGATAAGGATGCCCGCATCGGCATGACCTTGGGAGACCTTTTTGGCCACCAAAATGGCAAAGTCGGGATAGTCAACGGAATCGTCATTATTGGTGCCTAGATCGCTCGCTTGCAGATTTTGTGTCTTGAGAAATTCGATGAGGGCCTGCTTGAGCGCAAACCCCCCATGATCGGAGGCAATAACAATCTTCATTATTGCATTCTTTTACTTACGTAATTGACGGCATCAGTAACAGTTAAAATCTTTTCAGCATCATCATCGGGAATCTCTATGTCAAATTCTTCCTCCATCGCCATAATCAGCTCAACAATATCAAGAGAATCAGCCCCAAGGTCCTCCACAAAGGAGGCCTCCTTGTCGATCTCCAATTCATCAAGGCCTAATTGTTCGGCGATGATCTCCCTGATTCTTTTTTCCGTGGCAATGGTCATAATGGTTTCATTACCTGTTGGGGATCACTTCCACACCGCGATAATGTCCACAGTGGAGGCAAACATGATGGGGAAGTTTTGAACGCCCACAATTGGGACACTTGGAACTATTGGCGGCCTTGAGATGGTCATGGGCCCGGCGCATATTACGAACGGTCCGTGATGTCCTACGTTTGGGTACTGGCATATAGTAGTGGGTGGTTACTATAGCTCAATCCCTGTTGTCAAGTCCGGTGAAAATCTTATATCATTATGACTTTAGCTTCAATTTCTCCAACGGGGCAAAACGGGCATCCTTCGCAGGAGAGCGGCATTGGCAGGAATCTGTATTCATGTTGGCCCCGCACTGAGGACACAATCCCTTGCATTCCAAATGGCAGAGAAACCGGTCCGGAATATTGAGCAACATTTCTTCACGGAGGATTTTTTTTAGATCAATTTCATGATGCCGATAAAAACAAAATTCGACATCTCCGGCCTCCAGTTCCAATTCTCCCACGGCCCCTTCCTCGGATTCTTCGGAGGCCGGAATGAGATGAGTCTTCACAGGGAGTGAAAGAGGTGTCTCAAAGACACATAAACACCGCAGACATTCAGGATGGAGAACCAGCTTCATCACGCCATCCATCGTGATGTTTTCACAGGACTTGATAAGATCAAATCGGAAGCAGACCTTGGACTCCTCCCCGGGCCTAAAGACCTCACCCAAGGCCTCCTTTACACAATCCATGACCCAAGGGGTTCTGTCCCCAAAGAAAGTATAGGCATGCCTCCCCTCCTTCATTTTAGAAGTATTTAAGATCATAGGCTATTTTTCTAACATAGGAGATTTGCCCCTGAAAAAACAATATTTTTTTAAGGGAGTGGTTATTGACACAGTGCGTAAAATGGATTAGGCTGAGGGTGTTATGCAGCGCTCTCTTCTTAAATCAAAGATCCATCGTGCCACAGTCACGCAGGCTGATCTGGACTACGAGGGGAGTATTTCCATTGACGAGGACCTGATGAAGGCCGCCAATCTTATTACCCATGAACACGTTCATGTCTGGAATATCACTCAAGGAACGCGCTTTGAAACCTACGTCATCCCTGCCCCCGCCGGCTCGGGCATGATTCAGATCAATGGGGCCGCGGCCCACCTGGCCAAAAAGGCCGACAAGGTGATCATCACCTCTTTTACCACCCTCCCTGCCAGAAAGATCAAGAGACACAAGCCCAAGATCGTCTTCGTGAACGATGCCAATAAGATCACCCGTATTGCCAATACAAGCGGCATGGGCCCCTACCGACAATAGACGAGATCAATTTCCCCCGGTGATCGTAAAATACTTGCAAATGGCAGGCTCGTTTGAGATGTCGCAGTAATAATCGGTTGTGGTCCCATCTTCATTCACTTGATCCTCGGGACAATCGGCATCCGACCCGCAGACGGTCACACACTGCCCCGTATCCTGACTCGTGTCACAATAGTATCCCCCGTCATTGACCCCATTATCGGCGGGACAATCGGCGGTGGCTTGACAGTCCAGGCTCCCATCGGTGGCCCCTCCACCATCATCAGGAATCCCATCATGCCCATCCGTCCCATCAGGCACCTCTCCACCATCCCTATCATCGGTGTCCCCGTCGGGAGGAGGAGGTGGAGAAGAGCCCACGTCACTACAGGCAGCAAGAGCTATCAGAGGAATAAGAAGCAACCAGAGTGGCATATAAAACCTCCCTTGATGGCCGCCTTTTCGCCCCCCTTTGTGATAAGTTGCGTCTTTTTTGGGGTTTGACTCCCCAATTCGGGGTGTGTTACAAAAAGCCCCCTCATTAACGACGTTCCCCGAGTAAAGGAGAATGATATGGCCACCATTTATCATGAAAAAGAAGCCCCCTTAACCCCTCTTCAGGGGAAGACCATCGTTATTTTTGGTTATGGATCTCAGGGACATGCCCATGCCCAAAATTTAAGGGACAGCGGTCTTAGTGTGATTGTCTGTGAGCTGGAAGGGACCCCCAATGCCGTACGTGCCAGGGCCGGAAAGTTTGAAGTCATCACCAACTCCAAAGAGGCCGCAAAAAGGGCCGATATCGCCGCCATCCTCATCCCCGACGAATATCAAAAAGACTTGTGGGAAGACATCCAAGAGTCCCTCAAAAAAGGGGTGACCCTCCTCTTTGCCCATGGTTTCAATATCCACTTTAAGCGCATCGTCCCCCGAAAAGACCTGGACGTCATCCTGATCGCCCCCAAGGGACCGGGCCACCTTGTCCGTTCCCAGTACCGGGAGGGTCAGGGAATCCCCTGTCTTATCGGGATCGGTCAAGACGCCACGGGACAGGCCAAATCAATAGGTCTGGCCTATGCCCATGGTATTGGAGGGGCCCGTGCGGGTATCCTAGAGACCACCTTTAAGGAAGAAACCGAAACGGATCTCTTTGGGGAACAGGCCGTCCTCTGCGGGGGATTGACGGCCCTGATCCAGGCCGGATACGAGACCCTTGTGGAGGCCGGTTATCAGCCCGAGGTCGCCTACTTTGAGTGCCTCCACGAGGTCAAGCTGATCGTCGACCTGATTTACAACGGCGGCATCGCCAATATGCGCTACTCCATCTCTAATACGGCCGAATACGGCGATTTTACGAGGGGACCCCGCATCATCAACGCCCAGGTGCGCGCCGAGATGAAAAAGATCCTGGCCGAGGTCCAGTCAGGGGCCTTTGCCAGGGAATATGTCGAAGAATGTCAAAGCGGCATCCCCCATCTAAAAAAGATGCGTGAAGAGGCCAAGGATCACCCCATCGAAAAGATAGGCGAACGGCTCCGGGGGATGATGCCGTGGCTTCAAGGGGCCGTCAAAGGCAAGGAATAATGTCTCCCCGTCTCCGTTTTGCCCCCTCTCCCACAGGTCACCTCCACATCGGTGGGGCGCGGACGGCCCTGTTCAACTGGTTGCTGGCACGACATCACAAGGGACAATTTATCCTCCGCATTGAAGATACCGACAGGGAGCGATCGACAGAGGAATACACCACCTCCATCCTCAAAGGCATGGAGTGGCTGGGGCTGGATTGGGACGAAGGCCCCTTTCATCAGGCCGATCGCCTTGACATTTATAGAGGGCATATCCAAAAACTCCTGAGAGAAGGCACCGCCTACAAATGCTTCTGCACCAAGGAAGAACTCGATGAACGACGCCTGACCGCGCAGTCTCGAGGAGAAAAACCCAAATATGACGGCCGTTGCCGCCAGGCCGATCAATCCCAGGACAAACCCTATTGTATCCGTTTCCTCTCCCCGGATGCGGGAACGACTGTGGTTCACGACTTGATCCGTGGCGATGTCGTTTTTGAGAATAAGGAACTCGATGACCTCATTATCCAGCGTACCGACGGGACACCGACTTATAATTTCACCGTCGTGGTGGATGATGTGACGATGCGGATCACAAAAATCATCCGCGGCGATGACCACTTAAATAATACCCCCCGGCAGATCCAGCTCTACAATACCTTCCACTACCCCGTTCCTGAATGGACCCACCTCCCCCTGATCTTGGGCCCCGATAAAAAAAGGCTCTCCAAGCGCCACGGGGCCACGTCCGTCCTCGCCTACAAGGAGATGGGATATCTGCCCGAGGCCCTGCTCAATTATCTGGCACGCCTGGGATGGTCCCATGGAGACCAGGAAATTTTCTCCAAAGAAGAGTTGATCGCAAAATTTGACGCCACCAATATCGGCAAATCGGCCGGCATCTTCAACCCGGAAAAACTCTCCTGGCTCAATGCCCACTACATCAAATCCGTCCCACCACAAGATCTCCTGAAAAAAACACTTCCCTTTCTCCAAGAGGCCGGTCTTAAAATCGAGGATGAGGCTTATGCCACACAAGCCCTCCAGTCCCTCAAGGAACGGGCCACGACACTCAAGGCATTTGCCCTGGAGGGATCTTATTATTTCCAAGAGGATTTTCCCATCGAGGAAGGGGCACGAAACAAATTTTTGACCCCTGACACCCTCAAACTCCTCCGGGAATTTCGCGACAGGCTCATTCCCCTCTCCCCCATGAATGAGATCCTTCTAAAAGACATCATGACGGGGATGACGGAGGAAAAGGGAGTCAAGCTGGGGGCCCTCGCCCAGCCCCTGCGTGTCGCGGTGACGGGAGGGACGGTGAGTCCCAGTATCTACGAGGTTTTGACACTCCTCGGAAAGGAGAGGGTCTTGCAAAGACTCGATCGTGTCCTGTCATGATGAATATCCGTCTCAAAACCGAGATAAAGAGAAAGCTTATCCACATCCTGGGATTGGTTTTTGTCCCCCTCCTCTATTATTCCCAGGAAGTGGCCCTGATCCTGTGTGGCGGACTGATCCCCATTTATTGGATCGAGGAATACCTCTTTCGACAAGAATTTAAACTGAAGGGAATGATCCCCTTCTTCCAACAGTGCAAGCGCCCCTACGAAAAAGACGTCTTTGTCTTTGATCCAATCTACATGGTCGTAGGTGTCTTTTTTGCGATGCTTTTTTATCCCGTTCCGGCAGCGGCCTGTGCCATTTTTCAGGTCAGCCTCGCTGATGCCGGGGCCGCCATTATGGGTGTGGCCTGTGGCCGAACAAAGATCCCCTGGAATCCTCGAAAATCCTGGCAGGGATCGGGGGCCTTCTTTATCATCGCCTTTCTAGTCTCCCTCCTGTTTTTTGACTGGAATAACTCCCTCCTCCTTGCCCTCGTGGGAACCCTCCTCGAACAAACCCCTTTTAAGGGAATTGATAATCTCGTCGTCCCCCTGGGAGTGGGTGGGGTGGGGATGTTGTTGATGGGATAATTAATAGATCGCGATGGAATACGGACTCATGCCCTTGGGATGGTTTTTTTGGAGGTACTGGATATCAAGAATAAAATCCTCTCGCGTATACCCTGATTTGTCGACCTTCTGGGTATCCATCCGAATGGCATCACAGGGACAGGCATCCACACACAGCCCGCAATAGACACAGCGCAATTGGTTGATGCTATAGACAGCAGGATATTTTTCGATCTTGGGATCGGGGCTCTCCGCCGCCTCGATCTCGATACACGCCGAGGGACAGGCCGTCGCACACAGCATGCAGGCCGTACATCGAATCCGCCCATCGGGCCGGAGCATGAGGCGATGCTCGGCCTTATATCCCTCAGGAATAGCCTTGGTCTCTTCGGGATATTCGTAGGTCTGGATATTTCCGACGCCCAGGAGATTTTTTAAGAGATGGGCCCCCGTGGTAGAGAGACCACGAAGGACCTCAATGAGATAGATCTTTTCCCACCATGTCAGACGGTAGCTTTTTTCAGGAAGGGGCACGACACGAATAGCCATAGGAGATTTCTCTAACCAGAAAATCCCCCCCCTGTCCACCTAATTTGCATCATGAAATGTGGTGAGAAGAGGGTCAGGAAATTTTCCCCCATCACGGTCAACATCCCTCCCCAAAGGGGGGTGTCTTGAAAGTAGAAGGCCAATGAATGGTTTTTTTTCTTTTTCCTGGTTTCCAAGAATCGAAGAAACAATTTGAGGGCCCCTGTATGCGTCATCTGTCTTTTTCCCACAACAAGAGTGAATGAAGATAATATCCCT
>Ga0156191_1028_pt3 | contig 18335 bp, 13 predicted proteins | sample RifCSPlowO2_12_FD_107844 | JGI IMG/M metagenome (GOLD analysis project Ga0156191, IMG submission 107844) | Deltaproteobacteria bacterium RIFCSPLOWO2_12_FULL_50_11
CTTTTTGAGCTCGGCAAATCTTTCTTTGAGAAATAAGCGGTAGTCTTTGAAATTATAAATGGAGATCACTGACACACCTCAATTTTACTATAAATCCCATGATCTTGGCTAGCCCCTCTCTGTATTATATTTATGAAGGTAAGGGGCCATCCCTACCTTAAATAAACTATAATGAGGAGAGGGATAGCCAAGTTTTGAAAATCTAGGTGTATTGTCATCTCAAAAATCAGGTGTTTTCTCAAGAAAACGGAAAGATCACCTTCCCCACAACCCCCCCACGACAACCGAACGATAACTGAGGATGAGACTAAAAAAAGTCTATTTATTCAGGGGGTATTCACATGAAACATTCACCTCATTGCATAGTCTACAAAACGGCTTCCTTCATTTTTTTGGCGAGCCTTGTTTCTTTTGTGGGATGCTCCAGTAAATTGTCTTCGAATGGGTCTGCTTCTGATATTGTTTCAGAGACCTTTCCCAAAGACGGCGCCACAGATGTTTCAATCACCACCCCTATTTATGTGGTTTTATCCAAAGACTTTGAAATTGATCCCAAGACCTTGGAGGCCTCCTCACTCAGTCTTTTGGATAAGTCTTGTAAGGTAGTGGCCACCAAGTCTGATTATGGGATTGATGAAGATCCCACAGATGATGATGAAGATGATGCGGATGAAAAGGAAGAAACCTATCTCTACCTGTATCTAGCCTCACCCCTCAAAATCAATACCAAGTACACAGTCTCTCTCAATGGAAAGGTTTCAAGCCTCTCTGGACTCTCTGTTGAAAAGGCATCCAATGGTGATTTTCAGTGGTCTTTCACCACACAGCTTGTGAATCCTGATGAAATTATTCCCACAGGAAATCCAGATCCAGATCCAGATCCAAATGTGTGTTCAGATTCTAAGGACTGCGATGAGGGAAAGGAATGTCTCTTTGGCATCTGTTCAGAGGCCTCAACATCCGAGAATGATGCCGATAACGATGGCATTCTGGACAATGCGGACAATTGTCCCTCTGTGGCCAATCCAAAACAGACTGATACAGACAAAGATGGTTTAGGAAATTCTTGTGATGATGATTCTGATGGCGATGGCATAATCAATGAACAAGACAATTGTTATTATACCCCCAATGCTGATCAGGCTGATAAAGACAACGACGGTGAAGGGGATGCCTGTGATGTGACCAAAGAAAGTAATATCTCTTTTTCATTAAAATGCCCGGACAATTTTTATATCGTTGCCGTCAAAGTCGATTATAGTTACTGGCTCCACGGTTTATCTTTAATATGCAAAAACAAGAATTCGGATAAAATCGAGACAGTCCTTGGAATAGGCGGAGGACCCATCACGCAATTCATCAGTGCGCCAAAAGGCAATATTCTTGCCGGTTTTGAAAACACGTCATGCGATTATAACCAGGAAACAGTAATTTGTATTTTTAGATTGATCGGTAAAAAATCAGTCGGTGATCCTCAACCCTCTTGGAAGAGCAATAAATTTGGAGAGACAGGCACCAATCCAGTAAAAAGCGAACATATATGCCCCGTGAGCCAATATTTTATCGGGGTGACTGGGCATTACAACAACTACGATAAAATCCCCGCTATCGTTAACGACATCGATCTTATTTGCCAATAGGAGGAACTATGAAGCTGTTTCAAATTTTATTGACCCTGTTTGTTGTCTTGGCGACGGGTTGGGTGGGAATGGTCCCAGGCCAGACAGGTGATCTAGAGGCTCGAGAGCAGGTGAGGAGACCGTACGTCCAGCGTCCCGCCAGGCGTCCACAGAATCGGGTTGATGCTTTATCCTCACGTCCTCGGTCTCAGGGTCTGAAGGTGGATACGGTTTGGGAACGCCGTTTTGACTTTAATGGTGACGGCTATTTGGACCGTCGGGAGGCCGAGGCTGCCTATCGAGCCCGCCTTCAGCTCAATGCCCAATGAGGTGTTGTCTCAAGAAAAGGGAGGAGAGAAACATGCGTTGGCCTCTTAAATTCAGAATTTTAGTGAGCAGTGTTTTTATTCTTTGGCCCTGTATGACTCTAGCCCAACAGGGGGCCTTTCCCCTCCACCTCTCGCAACACGAGTGCACCCATGAGACAGATCAGGGGAAGGACTATAAAAAGGCAGGTATCGTTAAGCTCTTTCTCATCGATGTGGCCCAGGATCGCTGTCACGGCAAATACCTTCTCAAGGAATATATTTGCAGTAACGGGCATTTATTATGGGGTGAAGTCAGCTGTCAAAATGTCGTGCCCGATGGGGTTTGTAAGGAAGGGGCCTGTGTCCCGGCGAGCGAGGCCGCCTGTCAAGATTCTGATGATACAGTTTTGGTCGACGCCCTTCCGCAGGCTCTATTCAGCAACCCCATCCTCTCAATGAATGAGGTCACGGACATCACGACCCTGACCACACCCGGAGAGGCCAGCGGTATGGGGGCCAGCACCTATCTCTCACAAATGAAAGATGTCTGCGGCAAAGCGGCGACGATCTGCACTGTTCCAAAATTGGCCTATGAATCCAATCCCGAACTCTGTGATTGTGAGATCTATCCCGGCAATTGCCTCGACTACTCCAAGGTCTTGAAAGAGGCGGTCTGCGTGGACAATCTCAATACGGCCAGTCCCCTCCCTCAAACACTCGTTTACAAACAGTTTGATTGCACTTCGGTGGCTCCTTACGGCGGCTGTCTCAATGGGGCCTGTGTCAAGGATCAGGATCAAGACGGGACCCTGGATCCTCAGGATGACTGTCCCTGTGACTCGGGCCATCGTGAGTTTCAGGGCTGCCCTTCCGAGATCCCACAGGCCTCGGCCAATGATGCCGATCAGGATGGGGCCTGCAACCCATGGGATAACTGTCCCGACGAGGCCAATCCGGATCAGGCCGACATGGACCAGGATGGTCTCGGTGATGCGTGTGATGAGGACACCGATGGCGACGGGATCCAGAATGACGAAGACAACTGTCCCCTCATACCGAACGAAAATCAGACCGACATGGATGGTGATGGTCTGGGCAATGACTGTGACGACGATATTGATGGGGACTCCGTGCCCAATCCCTCGGACAACTGCTCCCATGCAGCCAATCCCAATCAGGAAGACTCAGATAAGGACAAAAAAGGGGATGCCTGCGATAATGACGGCGATAATGACGGGACCATCGATGATCAAGACAACTGTCCAGATTTATACAATCCAGATCAAAAGGATACAAATAACAATGGCTTTGGGGACCTCTGCGATGACTCTGATTGCCTTGACATGTCAGGGCTTCAAGCCAAGGCCCCCTGGCCCATGACGACCTATTGCCCCCAGCACCACAATCGCAGTCCCTACAATGGACCGGGAAAGCCTAAGCTCAAGTGGAGCCTCGACCTTTCTCAAGTCAAGGGTTTCCCGGAAGGGGCCCACTTTACACGCCAAACCCCTGTGATCGCGGCAGACGGCACCCTCTATCTTTCCGGCACCATCCCCTCGGGGAGCATGGGTTTTTTTGTGGCGGTACATCCAGGGGGATCCGTCAAGTGGTTTCACATGCTTCTCAATGATACCTTCTCTTCTTCGGCAGCGATCGCCCAAGACAGCACGATTTACGTCGCGACGGACAACCATAAGCTCTACGCCATCCAACCCAATAAAAATATCAAATGGATCTTTGAGGCCCCCCATGAGGGATATTTTGTAGCTTCGTCGCCCGTCATTGCCCCGGACGGAACGATTTATATCGGCTCTTCATCGGATCATCTCTATGCCATTTCTCCGAAGGGAAATTTGGCATGGAGCGCCGCTCTTAAAAGTGGAATTTTGACGTCTCCGCTCCTCCTGGCCAACAACAATATTGTCGTAGGTTCCGGAAACAAGTGGGTTGCCATCACACCCGAGGGAAAAATTGCGTGGAGTTTTGAGGTAGAAACCTCAATCATGGGGGCCCTGGGCCATCACATGGCCTTGGTCCATCCGAGCGGGGCCATTTTTGTGGGGGGTGAATCGTTCTCCCATTACCTCTTGAACTCGGAGGGCGGTCTCATCAAAGAAATGGAGGTAAATTGCATTTTTGAGAGCCAACAGGTGCTGGGCAAGAATCAAAAGGTCTATTGTGTGGGGATCTCCGGCCTCACCACATTGACCGAGGAGGGCATCGTGGAAACGTTGATCCCGACTGCCGAGGCCCCCGTGGTCGAGACCATGATAGCAGGTCGCAATGGGACCCTGTACGGTCAACGCACCAGCAACGACAATACACAGATCAAGGCCTTCACCTCCTGGGGAACGGAGATCTGGACTTACGAGACCAATTCCGGGAGCACGGCCCCCTTTAAGACATATGGGGGTTCTGAAAATATTTCCCCCGTCATTGGAACGGATCATACCCTTTATTTTATTGATGGGCCCGGCCTCCTGCACGCGCTAGGTGATTAATCATTTGGACTGTTCAGCCTCCAGCTGGAGCCTGGGCCGATAGATGGGCTGGGTCATAAAGGTCCAATACTCCAGATCCTTCAATCGCGAATCAAGGAGGAGATAGGCAAAAATAAGGGAAAGAAAACAGGCCCCCGTATAACCATAACCATAGGCCGCCAGGCCGATCTTGATGGAAAGAAGGGTCAAGATCCCATTCAACAGGAAGAAAATGATGGAGACCCACAGGGCCTCACGATAAAATTCAAAATAAAAATAGATATTCATCAGTATCAACAAGAGGCCCTGCAAAAAGGCCCCAAGAATACCAATCCTCAAAACCCCTATCTGAAGACTGTTTAAGTGGACAATTTTAATGATCCACGGCACCGCCCAAAGGGCCATGAGGGAAACGATCCCCTGCAAAAGAATGACCTTTTGAAAACTGTCTCTCAGATTGTCGATCATATCTATTTTTAATCGACGCACTCCCTCCAAAGGAAGACGGGAAATAATTCCCGCAAAATATTTCTGATAGCGCACAAAAAACTGGGTCTCCATTTTCATGAGAAAATAGGACATGGCGGGAAGAATCGTCAGATAGGCCACAAAAATGGGGGCGTCGTATTGCGGCGCGAGATAAAGAATAGGATCCAGTTCACGCCCCACGTCAGAAAACCAAAAGACAAACTTGTCGATCCATATCCCCCAATAATAAAAAACACCAATGCCAAAAAGGGCCGGATAACGGAAAAAATATTTTATGAAATTAAAATCAAAGGCGTGATAATACCCAAATTCAACGAAGACACGAATACAGAGCAAAAGAAAGGTCAGCCCCTGACCCAGGGTAAATCCCAGGAGATACCCCATCAATCCGGAATATTTCCCCCAGAAAAAAGCCGCGACAAAACTCACACAACAACCCGTCACAAAAGACCAGACAATGCTTTTATACGAATAGGCGGCGGACAAAAATATCATCGACAACCAGATCCCGCAAACAAAAAGATAGAGAATATAAACCGTCAATGCCATCGGTAATGAAAATTGGGAAAATGACAAGGCAATGAGGGCCACGATGGCTTGGAATATAAATACAAATTCTATTACCGAAAGGAACGAGGGGACCAGGGACATGTCGTCTCTCAAAAACATCCTGTCAGCCACATAGCGCGTGGCGACCAACTGGACCATCCCCACCCCTATGAGTGAAAAGGCAAAAACATAAACGATGAGGCCCCGCAAAATATCCTGCTCCTGAAGGGTCAAATTTTCTCGAGAGACAACACCGATCAAGGCAATCGCCGCGACTGTGAAGATCAGCGGGCCTGCAGAAATAATGGACGCATACACATAGGCCCTGAAAACATCTGTATAGGTGTCCCCTTCCAAAAGTTTCTGTAATCTAAAACCAATTCCGGCCATAATTTTTTCTTAGTGCTTGGGTACTTAAGTTGAAAACCAACACTCTAGAAACCTCTCAAAAAGGACCAGATGCAAGGCGCCCGCCGAGCGAGGCCCGAGGCGTACTAGACAGTACGTTGAGGGCCGCGCGAGAAGGGCAACGCCGCAGATGGGACTTTTTCAGAGGTTTCTTACAAATACTTCTCATACACATTCAGATACCGGCTCAACAAATCCTTTTCATTATAAAATTCACGAACGCGCTTTTTTCCCGTGATCGACATCCTCTCATAGAGAGAGGGCTTTTCCAAAATCTCAACAATCGCCTCACCCGTCTTGTCGGGACTTGCCACCTCCGTCACCATGCCGCTCGGTCCCAATTGGCGGTCATTGGGGGTTCTCCCTTCAATCAACTCTCGGCAGGCCCCGACATCAGTGGCCACCACCGGAATCCCGACACAATTCGCCTCAATGATGACATAGGGCTGGGCCTCGCTCACACTGGTCAAAACGACCAAATCCACTTGAGAATAAATATCTTCAGGCTTCATTCTGCCCTTGAAAATAATATTTTCCCTCAACCCGAGGGTTTCAATCAGTTGACAACACTCCTTATAATATTCGGTCTCCTCATCCTGGGGACCAATGATCCAAAAAACAGCATTTTGAAATTTTCTAATGACACCGGGAGCCGAAAGAATAAACGTCTTGACGTCTTTAATGGGGACCACCCTACCCACAAAGGCGATACGGATCTCAGACTTGTCTGTCTTCAGTGGAATAGAGGAGTAAAAATCAATATTAATGCCGTTAGGGATAATATCAATTTTCAGAGGATCGGCACCATCGACGATTTGCCGCGTTTTATTGCCCTCATACAATGTAAAGATGTGATCCGCGTGCTTATAAGCCTGACGACTCATAAACTCAAAGAGCTTGATCCACCACTGTTTAAAATAACTCAATTCCTTTTCCGCACGAAACCCCTTTCTTTGCCTTTCATAAATCCATTGGGCCTGGACGATCTCCAGCATCCTCTCGTGGGTGTAAATGCCATGTTCCGTCAGCACAACAATTCCATTGGTCTCTATTTTTGCCAAGGCGGCCAAAAGACCGGCATAGCCGGTCGAGATGGTATGATAAATTTTCGCCGGAGGCAGGGAGGCCTTTAAAATATTCATCAAGGGGAGATGCGTCGTCCTCCATGACCAAAAATAATCAATGAAGGAAACATCCTTTGCATATTTCTCATAAAAGGCACTCAGCATGTTCCATGAATCCTTTGAAAAAAACATTTCCTGATCATCAATCGCAGGCGGTTTTTCGCGAAACAAGGGCAACAAGGCGTCTAAATGATCAAAAGATTTCCTTTTCAACTGGGCGTGAAAATCCTGCAGGACTTGATAACCCTTCATTTTCTTGCCTTTTTTTCTCTCCGATTCATACTCATAGTCATGGAGAAAAATCTCTTTCATATCCACAATATTGGAAGGGAGTGTGTATTTCATGGTCCTGGAAGGATCCGGCAGGGCGGCAATGCAGACCAGGGAAAAGCGGATATCCTCCATGGAAGAAATGAGTTGGTGCACCCATGTGGACACTCCTCCCGCAACAAAAGGATAGGTCCCCTCAAGGAGGAGGCAGACGTCGCTCATGGGCGGGCCTCCCAGACAAGCCTTTGCAAGGCGGTGACGGCCTTTTGAAAAACAGGATCCTTTTTCTGTCCAAGGGCAAATTTCAGGAGATGATGAAGGGCCTGTTGATTTTGAGAAAAACCCAGCAAATGAATAGTGACATTGACCACTACAGGATCCGTATCCTCAAGGCCCCCCTCAAGGGCATTGACGGAATATTGAAGCCTCTGGAGAGGAACAATCTGATCAAAAAATTGAAGCAATTGTCTCTTTTGATCATCATCGGTGCAGAGACTGATGATATCGTCAAGAGAAATGGATCTGTTCTGGACAAAGGAAAACAGGGCCAGAAAATATTGGTTTCTTTTTTCTTGCGGACATCTTTGTATGACATCCAACAACGCCTGGCAAATCTCCAAATACGTTTTCGGCAACCAGACCGTGTTTCTCAAAAACAGGCACAACACGTCAAGTGCAGGATTGTCGCATTCTAGCTGACGGAGCATTCTGATGACAGGACCCGGTTGCCCATTAAGACCCTTACGGAGCGAAAAAATAATGGCCTCTTTAACAGTGGGATGCTCCTCACTGGTAAGACTCGTAACCAAATCCTGAAAGATCACATCAATATTGACCTTCGCTAAAATTTGAACCACCAGATAGCGAATATTCATATTTTTGTCGTGAATTTTACTTTTCAAGACATCGATAACATCCTGGTTCAAAAATCTGGACTCCGTCTTCCTCAAAAAATGGCGCAAAATAATCTGCTGAAGAAGCGGGTTGATCCCCTCAATCTTGAGGAGGCGCAGGGGAAAATCGACTTCATTACGGTCCCATATCCTCGTCAAACTCGCCAGGGCGTAATAGGAGAGCCGCGTCATGGCGACCACCTGCTCCTCCAAAAAACCAGCCAGTCGCGGTGTCCCAATGGCACCCATGGCCTCGATAGCGGCCGCTTTCAGGTCCATCGGGGTGTTTTCATCCCTTAGTAATTTCTCCAAATACAGAGGATACTGATGACCGGTATAATGAAGATTTCCCAGGCGTGAAATGACCCGTGACCGGATCTTCTCATCTGAATGGTGCAGAAGACGGTGAAGACCCTTGGCCAAATAATGATGAGAAATTTTGCTCAAAACCAAATCCGCCTGCAGACGCACATTATCATGGGTATCATAGGAAAGGACGGTAACGAGAGGAGTGATGATCTTTCGTGTTTTAAGACGCCCCAATTGTCTGACGGCCTCTTCCCGTACATGATGATCCTCATCCTTGGTGGCGAAATGGACAAGCAATTTAAAAAATCTTTTGGAGGCCGCCTTCCCCACAATCCACAAGGCCACTTTCCGCAGGCGCGGGGAGGCATCATGACAATGGCGCACAAAAGACCCCGCCTGGAGAGTGGGATCTAATTCAAAAAGATCCCCTAAGGTCACCAGTGATAAATAGCGCAGCGTTTCATCGGGATCGTCGCAAAAAGGTCTGATGGCGGGCACGCATCTTACATCACGCAAAAAATGCAGGGATTTGATAATATCAATCTTAACTTTGTAATCAGCGGAAGGCAAAAGGAGGACAAGGGGCACAATCGCCGATCGCTCGCCCCATTCCCCCAACATCCGAATGATAAAAATGAGCATTTTCCCCTTGGATTTTTCCAAATAGGGCAAAATCTCTTTTCCCTTGGCCTCGTATTGATTATTTTTAAGTGCCTCGCAGGTTTCCTCGAAAACCCTGTCGTTATCAGAAGAAAGAAGCGCTATTAAGTATTGGATGGATCTCTTTTCATGAATGCGTTTTAAGGAGCGAATCAAAGTGATTTTTTCAATTTCTCCGGATCCATCAATGATTTTCTGCAAAAAGGCCTTGGCTGGATCGCTCTCATCATAATAGGCCCTTAAAAGATATTCTCGGCGTTCCAATTCTGACAAAGATCTATAGACGTCCAGTGAAAACTCATTTTCATTCATCGAGCCACCACCGTGCTTGACTGAAAAACTGATCCTCCCTGGTCCTGAAAGCCATTCCCAAACGCATATCTTTTTTCATGTCATGCCATTGGCCCAGGGCATAATGGAATTCTGTTCTTTTTTTCACCCATCTAAAATTTTCCGGTTCCAAACTTTTTAGACAATCGGCCTCTTCAATGGCCATTTTCCAGTCTTTTTTTAATTCATAAATTGTCATCAGTCCTTCACGAGCCCGGACATTTTTAGGAGAAAGCTTAAGAACCCTCTCAAAAATTCCTATAATTTCCTGAAAAAAAGACTCCCTCATCTCCTGATTAAACGGAAGAATGGTCGCATAGCGGATAAAGACCTCCGCCCAATCCAGTTGGGCAACGACATCTTTGGGATTTTTTTTAACCCTCTCCTGAATGGCCGAGAGTTCAGAATCAAAATCTTTTTTGATCCTCGTCAGGGAGGTCGTGGCATAAAATCGAACCTCCATATCATGATCTTTTCTCAACGCATCCAATTGGGCCACCGCTTCTCTCGATCTTTCCTGTTCCAGCCGTTCTATCGCACCCCTCTTCAAATCAATATTATCTCCCTGAAGCAAATCGACCAGGGGCTCAAAATCCAGGGCCTCCAAAACAGCGGCATGATCGGATGAAACCAGCCATGGAAAGGGAGATAAACCAACATCCGTTTCACCTTCTGCCTCTTCTTCACGCTTTTGATGGCCCTGGATCTGATAGGTGAGCCAAATGACAAATCCAATAAGACATCCAACAACCGGCAGGAAAAAAACAAAAAAGGCGAGGTTCCGCCCCCAGAGGCGCTGCCGATTAAAAAGATCCGTCATCCATCCAAAACCCGCGAGAACGACAAGGACCGCCGCCCCATGCAGACAAAACGGCGCTATCCAATCGGTCCAATGAACAAAGACAATTTGCCTCCAATATAAATAACCAACAATCCCTTCTAAAAAAAAGGCCGTCAAAAAACAAAAATAAGGCAACCATTTTTTATGTTTCACAGGACCCAATTTTCCCCGGCCTTTTGAACCATTTGATCAAACGTCTTGATTTTGGGATCAAATGAACCCACTCCAAACTCAATATTGAGTAATTCCCCTTTCCCCTGAAAATCACCCAGATGAAGCTGATGAAAAGACTTTCTCAAATCCTGGCATACTTCCATGGCCCCCTCTTTTGAGGTGGTTAATAGCAAGAGGGCAAAGGGGATGTCTTCCTCACCAAATTTCGTCACAATATCAATTTCACGACTTTGATGATTTAAAAATCGGCTGACAACCTGCAAGAGATTCAGCTGCACCTCTTTTGGATAGGTCGTCAGATTTTTGAGACGTATGAGGACAACAGAAAACGGCAGATAATAGGTTTTTGAACGCAAAAATTCCTGTTTCCCGCGGCTTTGAAAATAGTGATGTTGGTAGACGTTGTAAATCTCATCAATGATGGTCTTGGAATACAATTCCTCAAAATAATACACTTTTTCCAAGGAATGGGAGGCCCAGTCCAGCAACAAGGACAACAGGTTCAAACTCGTGCTCGTAAAACGCAAAAAAGGAATATTTTGAATACTGTAAACACCAATCACTTCCCCATCTTCCCTCTTGAGCGGACCTGCAATCATGGCATCCCCCAAAAGACCTATTGGGGAGGAATCTTTCTCAGACCGGAGAAAATCACGAACACTGACGATCTTGCCCGTAGAACCGGCCTGCCCAATAAGACCCTCCGTGCGATCAAGAATATTTTTCCGCCGATGATAATCCTGCCATCCCTTCTGATATTTCAAAACCCAACGATCCTCTTCCAATAGATAAATGGCCGACTCTGATGCCTCCAGGGTCTCGGAAAAAAAATCAAGCATGGCCGGATAGATGGTCTCACGATTCAGAGATTCCAGTTTTCTAGCACCACTATAGAGGGTGACAATCGTGGACATCTGGGAGACAATCTTTTTCTCCAAACCGGCGTTGACACTCTCAAGAAATTTTTTGTTGGACCCTAATGCGCTGATTTCTTGTTTTTGTTTCTCGATATCATCTTCTCGCTGGTGTAGACGCCGAATAAAACTCTCGATACCCACCCCTATCAAAACCCCCACCATAAGAAACAGCGAGGGAATAATATAAAACAAATAATCCTCAAAAAGATAGGGATCCCCCTTCAAATAAACGAGCGACAGATACAGCGATGAAGAGACAAGACCCGATACCAGCCCCGCCGACCAACCATAACGAAGTGGAAAGAAAAGAACCCCGATCCAGAAAGGATGGGGAGAGATACCATAAAACACAGGGATATCGGGATACAACAGATGATTCAGCAGTACAAGAACGCCGTAAAAGAATACAATTTCCCCGCAAATCTTGAAAAATCTTTTACCTTTTATTTGCTTTGTTATTTCGTCCTTGCGAATCCATTTCATGATTCAACCAAAAGCTTTCGAACCTTTTCAACCAGCTTGTTGGGTTCAAAGGGTTTGGGGACAAAATGCACCTTTAATTCCAAAAGCGATTTTCTTTCCTCATCCGTCAGCGTCTTCCCTGAAAGGACAATGAAAGGGGTGTCTTTGTATCTCTCCATCTTTCGAAACCTCCGGCAGATCTCAAACCCGTCAATCCCGTCCATCATCAGATCGCAGATCACCAAATCGTAATTTTTCTGATCAATCTTCCCCACAATCTCCTTGGGATCATTATAGGCATCCACTGAAAATTGGTGAAACTGCAAAAGGGTTGAAATCAATTCCGTAAAATCCGGCTCGTCATCAATCATGAGAATTTTCTGGCCCATTATACTCTCTCCTCTGGTTTACCAGTAATAATCGAGACCCACTGTCCCCCTATTAACCTGCCCGCTGACAGTTGACAAGGATTCTCGTGAGTATTCATAAGCCACCTTGGCCTCCCAATTTTTGTGAAAAGACCATACCCCTGACACCCGAACCCCGATCAACTCCGCCCTCATAAAATCCAGCCCCCTCTTAGAATCCTGCCCTATGAAAAAGGTCCCGTTGACCTGGTGACAGCTTCGAAATTTCTGGGTATAATTGAACTCCAGATAATGACTCTCCACCCGAGGGATCAGGGGAATGATCCCCGCAAATCGGGTCGTATCATTAACATCGCGAAAGACAAACCGATAGGCCGCCGAAAAATCCGGTCCATGAATGGCCTTGGAATTCCAAAAAACATATTCCAGCCCCGCCCCCGCCTCATTTTCACTGATTCGGGTCCCGTTGGCAATACGGTATCTATCATAATAGTATTCCCCGGAAAGATAAAGGGGGGTTGCGACATGCCAAAGAAAATTGCCCCCCACCTCGGAGGCCTGCCCCCCGGCATCCACGGCCTCAATGGGGTCCTGCCAAAACCGCCAAAGACTGGACCGGCCCTGAAATGTAAATTGGTCCGGCCTTTCAAACTGCATCCTCGCCTCCGGTGAAAAATAGGAAAAAAAGTTGTTTCGGGTGTTCGCCGCACCCATCCCCCCCACACCCACTGTCCAATAAGGCCAAAAATGATAATCGAGTTTGACCTCTGTCGTATTCACCACATGATCATTGGCCGTGGCATTCTTATAATAAGCCGTTTGGTTGTCCCCCCAATATTCGAGAGATTTTGTGATATATCCGTGGGCCTCAACGCCTCCGCTCACGGCATAATTACTCCCAAGATGATAGATCTCAAATCGCGGTCCCACACGATGATCAAATTCCCGGCACAAATCACACAGGATCTCCCGGGTTTCAATATCCAAAGGATCCTGTTTCAAAATCTCCTGATAAATCTCTTTGGATCGGGGCCACTCCCCCCTTTGCCATAGAATATAGGCCAAATCCCTCTTCAATCCCGAATGGGAGGGATGTCTCTCAATTTCCCGTTCCAAGAGAGGGAGGGCTTCCTTATATCTTTTTTGGCCCAAATAAATGGCCAATTCATAAGAATCGACCAGGGCCTCCTGATGGGGCCCATCGCGCCCCTGGCGCCCCAGGGTCCCAGCGCTCTGCCGATGGGAAACCGCTTCTACATAATCAATAAGGATCTTTTTCGCCTCTTCGAACTCCCCGCTATCAATCAAGAGATCCAAATAATCGGCCCTCAAACCCTCATCCTTGGGATACTTTCGGAAGGCCTCTCCGTATTTTTCCCGGACCTCCCCCACCCCCTTTAATCTCCCCTCTGATTTTAAAAGGATGCGCCATAATCTCAATTCCTGCTCCGCGTCCACCTTCACAGAGGTCTTTTTCGCTTCCGCGGCGCCAATCCCCGAAGAAAAAAAACCATGTGTCGCCAAAATAAAAATAAAGAAAAATATGCAATATTTCACATCGGCCCCTGCAGATGAAGAACGCGTTGATAATCTTCCTCCGCCCGCCTTTTCTCACCAATGGCCCAACGGGCCTCTCCCAGCATAAACCACGCCTCTTGATCCTCCGGACGTTGAACCAGATATTTTTCATAGTAATCAACCGCTTTTTTATAATCCCCCGAGGCAGAAAAAAACTGTCCCAACTCCCTAAAAAGCCCCGCATCTTGAGGCGCAGAATTTTCATACCTCTCAAAATAGATCTTTGCCTCTTCCATATTTTTTTGATCCTGATAAATCTTGGCCACATGCAATAGGGCAAAACCCTCCTTGGGCTCGTCATTTAAAATCACAAGAAAATGAGCCAAGGCCTTCTCGTCTTTCTTGTCACCATAATACTGCTCCGCCAAAATAAAGCGCATTTTTTTGTCCTGGGGTTTAAGTTTGAGATAGTCCTCGTATACCGAAAAAAAATCTCCCCTTTTTCCCTCCTCAAGATAAAGGTAACCCAGATTCATGATTCCTTCTGCACTTTCAGGCTGAAGGGCTATTATTTTTTTATAAGTTTCAAGGAGCTTCTCCCTCATCCTCTGATCATAATAAATATAAGACAACTGATTTAAGTATCTGATTTCTTTTTTGTTTTTTTCGTGAGCCTTCTCATAAAGCCCCAGGGCCTCACTCGTCCTTTTCTCACTCAAGTAGAGACTCCCCAAATTTTCGACGGACTCAATATTTCCAGGCTGAAGGGCCACTATTTTTTCATAACACCCTATCTCCTCATTTTTCATGTCCTGGGCATGGTAAAGATAGGCCAGCTCCTGTAGATAGTGGACCTCCTTCGGATGCTTTTTGATTAAATAGTGAAGATCGACCTCGGCCTCCTTGTACTGCTTTTTTTCCGCATAATAATAAACCCTCTGCATCCGGAATTCGGGGTTTTTGGGTTCCAAATCAATCTTGGCCTGCAATTGTTTCAAGGCCAGGGGATTGTCATTTTGCCATTTTGCGACAGTGATCAGCTGGTCACGGAGCTCCATATCCCGAGGATCCCATCGAATCAATTCGACAAGCATTTTCTTGGCGCTCTCCAGATCCCGATCGGACAAATAATAACGCAACATGAGATCCCGATACTCATGATTTTTTGGATCGCTGTCTAAAAGCTGTCTCAAATAATGCCGGGCCAGATCATATCTCTGCTCCCAGGCCGCATAGGTAAACAACTGATTTAAAATTTCAAGATGGGTATCATCCATATGCTTGCGGTATTGAGTCAAAATATTGTAAATCCCTTCATAGGCCACAAACATATTGTCATAATCCTTTAAATCCTCATAGGCGCTGGCCAGTGATCTCAAGACCCGCCAATCGCCGGGCCTCAAGGATCGCATCTTCTCAAGAAGTTCAATTGATTTTTTGGGCCTGCCTGTATGCTGATAAATAACGGCTATATTTTTGGCCGCAGTCCAAGAAGTCGGATTCTTTTCATAAACTCTGGAAAAATACTCGAAGGCCTTTTCATAATGGCCCTCTCCCAAATACATCTCGCCCAAGGTAAAATCCCTCGGATAGACAAAAACCCCCACAAAGACGATAACCACAGCAAAAAAAACAACTTTTAACCAAGAAATCCCCATCTCAATTCTATCCTTTTTTAATACCGACAAAAATTTCTTTTTCGGGAGGCGGTATCTGCTCCGTTTTGACATGAAGAATTCCGGAGCCGTCCGTCTTCAAAGAAAATTTCTCCCCCTGGATCTCAATGTGATAGCGAGACGAGGCCTCAAGACCGCCAATCACCAGCTCCACCCCCTGCCATCCCCTCACGAGAAAATCCACCCCATCGGGATTGACCCTCCATCGGCGAATGTGCCCGTTGGCCTCGATCAAATAAGGCCTCTCGGGTGAAGTATTCGTCAAATAGATCTTGTGGGAGGGCTGCTCCTCCAAGGCGACATAGAGATTGCCCTGATGATGATAAAAACCCAAAACACCTTGGGAGCGATTCAGATCAACCTTTCTTGCCTCCCGATCAAAGCGTATCGTCTTTGTATGGGGTCCCTGATCCACAAGCCATCCCCCGTCTTCTATGGGTGTCATCCGGACATGATAAAAATCACCCGCCATGGCCACATATTCGGAGGCCGTCATCGGAATCAATCTCTGCTCTTCTACCCAATCATAAATCTTTTTTAGGGAATTGAGCCCCGCCTCACGCTCCGCAATATAAAAATGATAATAAAGATTGACGGGCTTAATGCGGAGCGGGGTCTCGGTATTGATAAAAGTATCAATAACATTGATAAAACCATAAAAAGGGCCCGTCCAGAGATTGGTATAGACATCCTCATTGGCCCCCGTTGAATAGATCTGACGCCAGGGCCCCCGCTGGATGCCGACAGGAAAAACCCCCGTATAACTGTCATAGCGGCCGTCAAATCGGGAATCCCCCCCATTCATTTCAAGATAATGATATTTTTTGACTACCTCCATGGCCTTGAGCGTGGGAACACAATTACCCGTCCACAAAAACAGATTCAGATCCTTGTCCGGGGGAGCGATCTCCTTTTTGATAAATTCCATTGAATCATGGATCTCTCTTTCTTCATCCTGTACGTAGCCCGGTATATCCAGGGCCAATTTTTTTGTCTCCCAGATGAGTGGATGCGCATAACCATGGGACGCCAGCTGCACGTTGGGGAGATTCGCGATTTTCCTGGCAATATCAAAATGCATTTTTTTGGGTCGCATTTTTGGATCAAAATTCCCTGAAATAAAACCGATGGTAATGGGAATGTGGGGATGTTTTTTTAAGACCTCTTCCAAAATGATCTGGCCAGCATATCGCTTGTCCATCCCATAAGAAGGATTAAAAAGCCCGTCACCATCCACGTGGGCATAGAAAATACGCCGGCCATTGAGCGTCGTCAGATCCGGCCTGGGAATTCCTTTGACCTGAAAGGCCTCTTCAAAAAAAGCAAACGGATTGAGGCGCCACTGAAATCGCCTTTCATACGGAAAAAAATAGACGGCATAATTGGGCGCTACATACCCCCCCTTGGAATGAGTGAAGACCATATCAGCCATGACATCCGGTCGATCCCGAAAACGCGCCTGCAAATAGACTTTTTTGCGGGGATCCGTACCTCTTATATTGAGAAGGGTGCTGATCTCTTCCGGCCTCAATTTTCTTTCAAATTCAACCATGAACGGCGTCTTGTTCGTAAATTCAATCAGGTAAGGATCCTCAAGAACACCACCCACTTTTTTGATATCCAGGGCCTGATAGACATCCAGACATTCCGGCAGAGACACGTCTCTCATTTCTTCCGTCCCCACATTGCCGAAGACAACGGTCTTTTTCCCCTGACGAATCTGCCTGGAAAGCCAGCGACAATAACTACCCGGATTTTTCAACCGGCCGTCCTTGAACCAGATAAAAATCCCCCGATAATCCCTCATCTCCTCATCCGTGGGCAGGGGATCCTGCACGGCCCTGTGATCGAGGATCAACCCAAGTTGATTGAGGGGCATCTCCGCATAGAGATGCGCGTTCATAAAATCGATCTTTTCTCCTTCGTCCCGGTCATAAAAGGTCAGGATTTTTCGCACAACGGGATCTGCCTGGGCCATAAAAGGAAGGAGAATCAAAAGACACAAGACACAAATAAAGACATGAAACCTCTGCAAAAGTCCCATCTGCTGCGTTGCCCGCTCGATCCCTCCCTCAACGTACCCACTAGGTACGCCTCGGTCGTGCTCTCGCGGGCGCCTTGCATCTGGGCCTTTTTGAGAGGTTTCCAAGATAGAAGGTTTTAGGGTTTTCATGGGGCCAATTTTCCAATACTTTTTAGATCGACCGTCGTCGTATAAGAGCGATAGCCCTTTTCGCGGCTCCGCCGGATCGCGTCATCCGCGAGCGCCTGATCCCTTTCCTGGGCATAGTGAATGACAAAAACAGGTTTGTTCATCCGGCGCATGAAATAATCGAGAATCGTTTCCTTGTCTTCGGTCACCGAGGGGGGCGTCCTGTCACAAGTTTTTGTCTCAAAATTATACCGGGTATACAAATCCTCAATCACCACACCATCGACATGCCGCTCTATAGAGGGGAGCAAAGACAATCCATTATTGGGAATAATAATCATTTGCGGATATCGTCTTCGTATGTTCTTGACAAGTTTGACCAGTGCCTTTTGGCTTCCCTTCCATTTTTCAGGATCCTTTCCTTCGAGATATTCCCCCGTATCCAGTGTGTCGAGAAAAACCCCCTGATACCCCCTGTTCAGAAGGCGTGGAATCATGTGATCCAGGATCAATTCCTGCCATTCCTCCGATCGCACGTCCACCCAGTGATTGCCGGACCAGTTTGGGTTTTCCTCCAACACCCAGGGCTTGTCCTTTATCAAAGGCCAATACCAGCGGTATTTTTCAGCCTCCCCGACACTCACATAGCCCACAAAAAGAGGAAGCGCCTCCGACGGAAATATCTCCGGAAAAATGATATCCGGATCGGCAATAATGAGCTGTGTCTTTTTCAGGAATGCCGCAGAAATCTCGCTTCCATAATAGCAGATCCATTGGTGGACATGATC
>Ga0156191_1083_pt1 | contig 17664 bp, 18 predicted proteins | sample RifCSPlowO2_12_FD_107844 | JGI IMG/M metagenome (GOLD analysis project Ga0156191, IMG submission 107844) | Deltaproteobacteria bacterium RIFCSPLOWO2_12_FULL_50_11
CGACCTTTTGTCCCGAGGAGGGTTGAACCTCTTCACCTATGGTCGTCATCCCTTCGTCGGTAATGGGCTCCGATATCGCCTGAAGCTGGACATAGGCATTGGCCCCCGAACCCGTGATCGTTCGAATGTAGAGGACGACAAAATTGGGGTCGGAGGGATCAAGATAGTCATCCGTATCGAGGGTGATGGAAAACTGTCCGCCCTTAACCTCCCCCGAATCGACGATCTGAAATCGAGAGTTAAAAAATTGGACGAGGGTCCCATCAGGGGCATTGACCAGGGTCACAAACTGCGAGGGCTGGATCGCCGAGACCTGAAGGGCCTGACTGGAGGAGGCAGAAACGGCCGCCGCCGCAGACTGGGGGATCATGACGGCCCCCGAGAGGGCAAGGGGCGTTCCCGTCATCTCTTCTCCCTCAGGATTATCCAACAAGCTCTTCGATTCGTTGGGATTCATCCCGCCAAAACACCCCCATAAACTCAGGGTAAATATGAGAATAACTAACAAATTCAATATATTATATCCTCTGTTTTGCTTCACAAACACATCCCCTCTCCATCACCCTTAATAGGAAGCATATCACATGCCAACGCCCTATAATCGTAAATTGTTGTTTTTATTAGGCTTTTATGAATTCCGAGAGAGGGGATGGGTTGTATATAACCCATCATTGAGTACCATAATGGTAATATATTTTTATCGTTATTGAAAAGCCGTTTTATGACGCGATGTTAGAAGAGAACTCACAAACCACACGAGGGGGTCCTTCCCACCAACTCCTTGATAAAGGCGTCAAAATATTAGCATTTTGTGGACATCTTCTCTAACCCCGCCAGGGAGATTTCCTTCAGATTGGTGACGATAAGATCGGCCTTTTGGACCTGGGTGTGGGGATAGGAGGTCGTCAGGGCCAGGCAAACCATACCGGCACGTTGCGCCGCCTCGATCCCCCAAGGGGAATCCTCGATGACGAGGCACTCGGAGGGCTCGAGGGGCCATTCACTCGAAAAGACATTGACGTTCAGCCATTCGACGGCCTTCATGTATCCCTCGGGATGGGGCTTGCCCTTCCTCACATCTTCGGCCGCCACGATGACGGGAAAATATTTCTTGAGATCTCCTCGATGAAGGATGCTTGAAACCTCTTTTTTGAGGGCCCCCGAGACAATCGCCAGGGTATATTTTGAGGCCAGTTTTTTGATACAGGCCTCCGCCCCCGGTGTCAGTGCCACCTCCTTGGCGATGGCCTCTTTGAAAAAACGGGCCTTCGTCTTGGCCAAACAGTCCAGATCTTGTGGACGCAAGGGACGCCCTTGGGATTGAAAGACGGCCGTGAAACACCCCCGATCGTCCAGCCCTAAATATTGATCATAGTATTCCTTCCGGGTAAGGGTAATCCCCTCTTGGGCCATAACCTTTTGAAACATCTTGAAATGGAGGGGCTCCGTATCCGCAATGACCCCATCAAAGTCCATTAAGATGGCACGAAGCATAGACCCCTTTTATTCATATCGAATGTTCTGAATCTCAAACTCCATCAGGCCCCGGGGAGTCCCGACCTGAACGACGGCCCCCTGCTCCCGACCAAGAAGGGAGCGGGCGATGGGGGACTCGACCGAAATCCTCCCTTGACGCACATCGGCCTCATCCGCCCCCACGATTTGATAGACCTTCTCCTCCCCCGTCTCCGTATTGACGAGTGTCACGACCGCCCCAAAAAGAATCTTGCTCGTCTCCATCTTTGAGGAATCGATCACCTGGGCACGAGCAACCTTGTCCTCCAGCTCAGCAATCCGAACACTCAGAAAGGCCTGTCGTTCTTTGGCGGCATGGTACTCTGCATTTTCAGAAAGGTCCCCATGACCCCTGGCCTCTTCGATATCCCTGATATTTTGAGGGCGCTCGACGGACTTCAAACGCTTCAGCTCCTCTTCCAATCGCTTTCTTCCCGCAAGCGTCATGGGGATGGGGCGCGTCATCTTGACCTTCCCTTCCACTCCGCCTCCAAATGACCCTTTTGGGCATTGGACCACCGGGCCATGACAAAGAAAAAATCGGACAAGCGATTGATGTAGGCCAATATCTCGGGGGAAATCGTTTCTTTTTGGGACAAACCGACGATCTTCCTCTCGGCATAACGACACGACGTCCGGGCCACATGACAGAGGGAGGCCAGCCGCGTCCCCCCTGGTAAAATAAAAGACTTGAGCGGGGTCAACTCAGATTCCCAGCGATCGATCGTCCCCTCCAAAGATGAAGTTGCATTCTTACGAAGGCTTAACTGTAATAAATCTTCGACCTTATCAACATCCGGTGTCGCGAGGATGGAACCTATGGTCAAAAGGTCTTTTTGGATCTCAAGGAGAATCTTGCGCCCCTCACCTCCCTCTGGAATCTCACAAAGGATGAGCCCCACCCAACTATTCAGCGCATCAATGGCCCCATAGGCCTCAATCCGGGGGTGGTCCTTTTTGACCCTCTTACCCCCAAAGAGAGAGGTCTCGCCCTCATCTCCCTTTTTTGTGTAAATCTTCATGATAATTTCGATCGGATCCAGGCCTTGAGCAATATGGCAAATTTTTGAATCTTGGAAACGGTTATCTTTTTCTCGAAGACATGAAAATGACGTCGCCTGATCTTCTTTAAGATCCGATAATAAATCCCATCCATGATCTCTGCCGCCAGCAATCGACGACGCTCTTTCCCCGACAAGGTCCTGTGGGCCTTTTCAAAATACCTCTTGGCCCGGTCCCACTGAAACTCCATGAGCTTAAAAAACTCTGGAGAATATGTCTTTGTCAAGATTTGCTGCTCAGAACATTGGAAGCGTTCCAACTCCTCAAGGGGGAGATAGATCCTCCCCTGATCCGCATCGATCCCCACATCCCTCAAGATATTTGTCAATTGGAAGGCCATCCCCAAATCAAGGGCGTACTGATGGGCCCTCTTGTCCTCCCGTCCAAAGATGGCATTGCAGATGAGCCCCACCGTACCGGCCACATGATAGCAGTATTTCTTGAGCTCTTCGAAGTCCTGATACCGGTGTTTGTGGAGGTCCATCATCATTCCCTCGATCAGATCAAGAAAATACTCCCGGGGAATATTGAAATGGGCCACCACCTGGGCGAGTTCACGCATCACGGGATGCGAGGCGCCCCCATTGTAACAGGCCCCAAGCTCCCTCTGCCATGCCGAAAGGGCGGCTATTTTTTGTTCCATGGGGGCCTCCTGATCCACGGCATCATCGACCAATCGGCTAAAGGCATAGGCCGCATACATCCCGGCCTTTTGATCGGGAGGAAGAATGCCAAAGGAGAGATAAAAATTGGATCCGCTCTTTTTAGCCACTTGGTGGGAATGTTGGGGAAAGGGGATAGACATCTAAGGGCAGTCATGCAATGAGAGACCCGCCCCTGTCAAGGTCTCATCCGGATCAGCATCTCTGATGCCTCAGGTGCTGTGAGCTCTGCGAACAGCTTGCCTTGGTAATACAGGTCCTTATAAGGACTTTTCAAGAATCACAGATACTGGCGATAGTAACGGATGGGCCATTGATTCTGCTGAGCGATTTCGCGAATTTCTTTGTCGGGATTGACAGGACGGGGATGTCCCACCCGGAGCATGAGGGAAAGATCATCAATGCTGTCGGCGTAATAATAACATTCTGAAAGATCGGTCCCACAGCTCTTTGCGATCTGCTGGGCAAAAATCGATTTGCCGTCTTGATAACAAAGGGGCTTCCTGACCTCTTTTTGTATAATACCCTGTGTCACGACTGGACCGATACTCCTTGCTCCATCCACCTTAAAAAAGTCCGCCACATGATCGATCACCATTCCTGGTCCAGAACTCAACAAATATATTTTATGTCCTAAATTCCGATGTTCCGCGATGGCCTTCTCCCCTTCTTGAAAAAGTTTTGGGCGGATATCTTTTTCAAAGCATTCTTTACCGATCCGCATGACCTCTTCAAGAGAACGGCCAGCAAGGTCCTTTAAAAGAATCTCATACATCTTGTAGACATCCCCTTTATAATAAGAGGCCACGGCCCGATAAAAAAGCGCCGCCAGGAGATGTCTATACTGAACAATCTTTTTTTCGACCAGGATTCGGGTGGCATGATACCCTGAATATCCGTCAAACAAGGTATGATCGACATCAAAAAAGGCAATTGCATTCATACGATAAGATATTAACAGTTTGTTGACAAAGTACATTTCTCAGGCTGTTGAGAAAGGTCCCTGTCAATCCAAGATGGCCTTGCGTAAAAGATTGGCGTTGATATCACGGCCCTGATAGAAATCCTCAAAAATCTGGCTAGCGGCCTGGTAAAAGGCCGCCAAAAGGTTCAATTGTTGTTCCATAAACTCCGCGTCGATTTTCTCTTCGCCCCCTAATCCTTTTTGAACCTCTTCAAACTGATGCTGGCATTTATGGATCACCCGCAAGCTGTCCTCAATCCCTTCTCGAACGCGATCAAAAAACCCTTTAAGAAACTTGCGGGGATAATCCCGATTGGCAATATAGTAATCCTTGCGCGTGCCTTTGATCCAAACCTTATTGACGAGCTTGTGCTCTTCCAGCATCCGGACATTGATGCTGATATTTCCCTTTGAGATCTCTAATGTCTCCGAGATATCATCCAAGGACATCGGACGCCGTGATAAAAAAAGGAGGGCGTAAATCTGCCCCCCCACCTTGCTCACCATCCCCAGCATATTGGCCGAAATTTTTCCAGCACTCTCAATAAAACTATCCACGGCCTGATTGAGCTGGGGATTCATCTCCTTCTCTTTTTCCGCTCCAGCAACGATCTTCATCATAGTCATGGTTTGGGTTGTAACGGTCCTCTTGGGGGATTGTCAAATTAATTAATGTTATGTCCCACAACCCACTTAAGAGAGGAAACCTCTCCCTCCTTGATCCTGACCCTTTTGGAGAAATACCCCAACTTTTCGTGCCACGCCTTGATCAAATAACGTCCCTCAGGGACATCGACGATTTTAAAACGTCCTTCCCCATCCGTCACAACAGTATAAGGCAAGTCGGTCACATACAAATACCCCGTCATCCAGGGACGGAAAGCCACCTGGAGTTTTAATATTTCCGGAAAACGGATACGGAGGGTCTTCACCGGGGTCTTTTCCGTAAGGGCCGCCGTCATGTGGGTGTTGATGGGGGGATCCCGTAGTGATTGAGTGCTAATCTGATGTGAAATGGAATCCCCATTGATGACATTTAATGTCCCCGTCGTAGAAACCAAGGTGATATAGGGCCAAAATTCACATCCCCTGATCGTCATGATCGACTGCTCAAACGGCGCCGTCCTCAATTCCTTTAAATGCTCGATGGTGACGACAACATTCTGAATCCCGTGACCCTCATGGACAAGAAACTCCTTGGTATATTGACTCGTCCCGCAAACCTGGGAATCCTGAACGATCCCAAACTGTTTGGGTTTGGGGGGATTCCCCCGATACACGATCTGACCCTCAAAGATCCCCCCAGCTCCTGCCTGTAGAGGAAACTGCGAGACAATAAAAAATACTGCCATGATTCCGATCCGTCTTGTCTTTTGTGTCCAAGATCTATCCCTCATAAAATTGCCTCACCTCTTTTTCTATCTCCTCGTATTGGTCGGGCGAATACCAGAGAATCTCGGGATCGGCCCTGAACCAAGTCATCTGTCTCTTCGCAAACCGGCGGCTGTTTTGTTTGATCTGCTGAACACAGGTCTCCCAGTCCACCTTTTTCTTCAGATACAAGACCAGCTCTCGATATCCTATATTGGTCAAGGCAGGGGCCTCGTCTCCATACTCGCGTACAATATTTTCCACCTCCTGAAGCCACCCCCGTGCCAGCATGGTCTCCACTCTCCGATTGATCCTATCATAAAGATCCTTCCGATCCAATTGAAGTCCGATTTTTAGCGCCTCATAACGCCTTTCCTGAAAGCGATGCGCCTCCTGCCATTGGGAAAGGGGACGGCCCGTCAAATGAAAGACCTCCAGGGCCCGTATAAGACGCGTGGGATCATGGGGATGGATACGGCGGGCCGACAAAAGATCCACCTGTCTCAAACGATCATGAAGGGCCTCCCCCCCTTCCTTCTGAAAAAGGGTCTCAAGCTCGGCCCTTAATTGAGGATCCTTCCGAGGCAGGGAAACAAGGCCATGGAGGAGCCCTCGAAGATAGAGGCCCGTTCCCCCGACGATCAATGGACAATGACGACGTTCTCCTATTTCACGAATCACCTGATCCGCCAGCTGGCAAAAACGGGCCACATCTCCCCTCTCCCCAGGATCAAACAAATCAAGACAATGATGGAGAACCCCGCCCTGACCCCCAAGAGGAGGTTTGTCGGTCCCGATATCGAGATGACGATAGACCTGGCCAGAATCGGCATTGACGATCTCTGCCCCTATCTTCGGGGCCAATCGGAGGGCCAGGGCCGACTTTCCCGATCCCGTGGGGCCGCAAATAATAATTAATTTCATTTTTTTCTCTTAAACCACCTCTCCACCTCCTCAAACATCACCTCCACGATCACGGGACGTCCATGGGGACAGGTCATGGCCCGAGGGGTCTTTTTCATTTCTTCGAGAAGGGCCCAAATTTCCTGGGGGGACAAGAGATCTCCCGCCCGCACCTGACGATGACAGGCCATCGTCTCCAAGACCTCATTCCACCTCTTCTCCAGGGGTTGCAGCAATTCATAGGAGGCCATGGACTCAACCAGGTCCTGTACGAGCTCAACGTGACGGGTATCTTCCAATAATAAAGGAACGGCCTTGATGGCAAAGGCATGATCTCCATAGGAATCAATATCCAGGCCCCATCGCCTGAGATCTTCCAGGTAATATCTGAGGATCTCGGCCAGAGAGGGCTTGAGCTCGAAGATCTCAGGGACGAGGAGTCTCTGTGAGAGGATCTTTTTCGCCTCATACTGCCTTTTGAGGGCCTCGAAGCCAATGCGTTCGTGCGCCGCATGTTGATCGACAAAAATCAGTTTGTCGGGCAATTCACAAAGAAGATAAGTCTCATGGATCTGACCCACGATTTTCAAGGGAGTCATGGGGGTCCTTCCCCGCTCATCGCCCAATAGGGGCTGTTGAAAAGAGGGTGCAACGGACGGGGTCCCGCCCCTCGGATCTCCCCAAGCGGCCGACGGATCCCCCACCATGCGGACCGAAATCCCCCCTTGGTTTTGGAGATGGCGTTTTAGGGTCTCTACGACAAAGCGATGGACGTGAGTGGATTGGGCAAATCGGACCTCGAGCTTGGCCGGGTGGACATTGACGTCGACCTGATCCGTGGGCAATTCTAAAAAGAGAAAGACCTCGGGATAGCGCCCCCGCATCAACAACGTCTCATAGGCCGTCAGCACCGCATGATGAAGGGTTCGATCCTTGACGGCCCGACCATTGACAAAGAAAAAGAGATTCCTGGCAGATCCATGGTGGAGGGAGGGTCGACCCACAAGACCCGACATCTTAAAGCCCTGATTTTCCCCCGTCACAGAAAGACACTGGTCGACGATCAGGGCCCCGTAGAGAGAATGTATCCTTTGTCGCAGGTCCTGGCGGAGAGGACAGGAAAGGGTCTTTTTCCCATTGTGAGTCAATTGAAAACCAATCTCGGGATGGGCCAGGGCCATCTGCTCGACGACGGTATCGATATGTGAAAATTCAGTCTCTGGCGATTTTAGGAATTTTAATCTCGCCGGGGTATTAAAAAAGACATTCTCAACAACAATCTTTGTTCCCTCGGCCGAGGCACAATCCCCTACCTTTAAAACCCGGCCCCCTTCGATATCGACTCGCGTCCCCGTCACTTGTGAGGGCTCTCTGGCGCGGGTCATCAAGGTCATCATTGAAACAGAGGCAATGGAGGGAAGGGCCTCGCCCCGAAACCCCAATGTTTGAATATTATACAAATCCTCGAGGGTGGAGATCTTGCTGGTGGCGTGACGCTTGAGGGCCAACAGCACCTCATCCTGAGTCATCCCAAAACCATCATCCAGGAGGGTTATCGAACGCCTCCCCCCCTGCTGGATATCGACATGGATATGGGTGGCCTGGGCATCAACGGCGTTTTCAACGAGTTCCTTGACAATGGAACTGGGCCGTTCGATGACCTCACCGGCGGCGATCTTTGAAATAAGAGAATCATCCAAGATATGGATCCGTGAGGTCATGTCTTTCTCCAGTGGAAATTCAAACTAGCGGTTTGCCCTATTTCTGTCAAAGAAAACAAGATATCTCTTATAATATCAAATAGTTATGTTAAAAAAGTGTCTGGACAGGCCCCCAAGGCCTATGTCATAATCACTCCTATCATGAATTTCCAGGTCCATCATTGGTCGGAGAGGGTCTCCCATGCCTATGAAGAAATGAAGACGTGGTTGGCCTCTTTGGTCACGCACTATCACGCGGCGTGGGTTCGCTATCTCAGGAGCAAGGCCCCCTATCTGCCCCACTCCCTCCCCCAGCGACGCAGCAAGGTTGTTGAATCGATCCTTTCGGATATCCATTTTCAGGAAACGCTGGAGACCTTTGTCTCTTCCAGTGGGCTTTCCATCCTTGAGGTCGAAAAGAAGGCAAGGTCCTATCTCATGGAGATCTCTTCTGACTTGAGTTATTTTTCCTTTCCCCTTTGGAATAAAATACTCGCCTGGGTTTTTAAGCAATTCTACGAAGATATTGAGGTCAATAAGGGAGGACTCGAATCCATCAAACAACTGGCCGGCAAGAAACCCATTGTCTTTGTCCCCAACCACCGAAGTCATATGGATTATCTCCTCGTCTCCTATCTCCTCTACAACGAACGCCTCCCCATGCCGTACATCTGTGCGGGTATCAATCTGAGCTTTTGGCCCATGGGAACGATTTTTCGAAAATCAGGGGCCTTTTTCATCCGCCGTTCCTTTGAAGGAAACAACCTCTATAAAAAGAGCCTCGAGGCCTATCTCCACTATCTGTTGAAAAAGCAATCCTTTATTGAGTTTTTTATCGAAGGCTCTCGAAGTCGGACAGGAAAACTCATCCCCGCCAAAAAAGGGATCGTCTCCCTCCTCCTGCAAAACTATCTGGAGGGCGGGCTTGAGGACGTGATCCTGATGCCCATGTCCATTGTCTATCAATCCGTCATCGAGGAAAAAAGCTATCTTGACGAACAACAGGGGGCCGCCAAGTCCCAAGAAAAGTTTTCAGACCTCTTCAAGCTTCGTAAATTATTTCAAAGGAAATACGGAAAGGTCTATGTCCGATTTGATGAGCCTCTCTCGATCAAGGATTTTATTGCCTCACGCCCTACCGCCGATGTCGATGTCCTCGCCAATGCCATTACCTATGGAATCAACCGATCCACCGTGGTGACCCCCACTTCCCTGGTTTCTCAGGCCCTCTTAACCCATCCCCGAAAGATCCTCCTTAAAAAGGAGATTGAGGAGCATGTGCGTGAGTCTCTCGAATACCTACGATACAAGGGCTCCCCCCTGTCCAATTGCCTGCAGAATCAATGGAACAAGACGATTGATGAGACCCTTTCTAATCTCACTCACTCGCGACAACTCCTCCACTACCGGGATGAAGAAGGGACTTTTTATGTCGTTCCTCAAAAACAAACTACCGCACTGGATTATAACAAAAACACCTCTATTCACTTCTTTGTCTCCCTTTCGGCCCTGGCCTCTATCCTGCTTCAGTCCCGCTCTCATAATAATTCCATCGATTTCCCGACAGTGGAGGAGCACTATCAGTTTATCAAAGACATTTTTTGCCGCGAGTTTATCTTTAGTCTCCGCCATTCTTTAAGGGATCATCTCACAAACATCCTCGAGTATCTGAAACAGCGCCATTGGATCACCATAGATGGTGACCGGATCCTCCTCAAGGAGGAGGGCCTCAACCCTCTTCAATCCTTTCAACGGATCCTTCAGAGTTATTACGAGGCCTATTACGCCGTCTGGCGGGTGCTACGACACCTCCAAGGCAAGACCACGGAAAGGGTAGAAACGGAGCGCTATCTCTTAAATCGTGTCCACCTCCAATTTTTGAGAGATGTCATCCAACATCCCGAATCGATCAATAAGAATCTCGTCCAAAATGCCCTGGCAGCCTTTATCCATTTAGGACTTGTTCAGAGCGAACATCGTGGCATAGGGCGACAGAAAAAGACTTATTACCACTTTTCCTTCGACACTCCTTCCTACGATTCTATCGGTCATCGACTCCTCTCTCTCATCCCTGCCCTCTCATCACCCAAAAACTGAACATCCCCTCAAGTTGCCATACATTGCCATACATCATATGCACAGGATTATCCCCCACCTGTGGATAATCCTTCCCCCCATCCCCCCTCCTCATGCCTAACAAATAGGCAATCAGGAATAGGTTATGGAAATTGAAATTCTTTTTGTGACTCCCGGACATTTTTCAACACACTTATCCACAAATTCTGGGGACGTTTCCCTCCTCACAATTACTTTCAGATCCCCTTGTGCATTGACAGAAATTGCGGAATATTGTTAAGGTTTTGCCTCGATAAACACAAACTTTCTATAAGGGAGAAAAATAATGAGTGATGCCTATATCGTTGATGCCGTCAGGACCCCTCGCGGACGCCGTAAAGGGGGACTTTCTTGGACTCATCCCATTGACTTAGCCACCGTTCCCTTGAAGGCCCTTGTGGAACGCAATCGTGTGGATCCCCGCGATATCGAAGACATCATTTACGGCTGTGTCAGTCAGCGTAACGAGCAGGACAATGTCATTTCCCGCGAAGCGGCATTGGCCGCCGGATTTCCCATCGATGTCCCCGGAGTGACCGTTAATCGTTTTTGCGGTTCAGGTCTCACGGCCTGTGTGATGGGGGCGACAGCCGTCGCCTCGGATCAGGAAGACCTCGTCATTGCTGGGGGTGTCGAACATATGACACGGGTCCCCATGAACATCACCTTTGAAATGCAGGGGTCCCTTCTCTACGAGCGATATCCCGATCTCGTGCCTCAAGGAATCTCTGCAGAAATGGTCTCAGAAAGGTACGGATTTGGCCGGCGCCAACTTGACGAATTTGCTGCAGCCAGCCAAGAAAAGGCCTCGATAGCCTGGGAAAAAGGGTATTTTAAAAAGAGCATCGTCCCTGTGGAGGCCAAGACAGAAAATGGGGGCTCCTTTTTATTCGAGCGTGACGAGCATGTCCGCCCAGGAACAACCCCTGAAATCCTGGCGGGATTGAAGACCGTCTTTAAGGAAGATGGTGTCATTCATGCGGGCAATTCTTCAGGGATCGTCGATGGATCCGCCGCTGTTCTCTGGGCCTCTAAAAAGGCCTGTAAAAAATATGACTTAAAACCGCGAGCCAGATTTGTGGCCTCCGCCACGATCGGCAGTGACCCCATCCTTATGTTGCTCGGACCAGCCCCCGCCACAGAAAAGGTATTGAAAAAAGCGGGGCTTCACTTAAAGGACATTGATCTTTTTGAAATCAATGAGGCCTTTGCCCCTGTCCCCCTAGCCTGGGCCAAGGACACGGGGGCCGACCTCAAGAAGACCAATGTCAACGGCGGGGCCATTGCAATGGGACATCCCTTGGGGGCCACGGGGGCCATGCTCCTAGGGACACTCCTCGATGAGCTTGAACGTCGAGACCGGCGTTATGGCCTTGTCACCCTCTGCATTGGTCTGGGTATGGCCGTGGCGATGATTATTGATAGAAAAATCTAATGATCGTCTGACAAACAATTGAATTGAAGGGAGTTTTTCATGAAAAAATATGCGATTGTCATGGGTACCCTTTTTCTGGCCTGTTTTCTACTCACTCAGTGTACCCCGAAAAATGCCACCCCTCCTGAGGAGGAATCTGGGGCGGCAACGAGTGGGGGTGCCACCACTCCTCAAGGAACAACCGGTTCTCTTGAAAAAGGGGCGGCCCTGACAACGGGTGCCGAATTGACAGAGGCCTACGTTGCCCTTGTTTGCGGTAAGTATGACGAATGTAAGATCCCCGGCTTTAAGGATCGCGAGGATTGTGTCGGTCGCATCACACAAATCCTTTCCAACAATGAAGAATGGAAAGGGCTCCAATTCAGCAAGAAAAAGATGAATCAGTGCTTAAGTGAGGTCAAGACCATGCCTTGCGACGACTTCAAGAGTGGAAAAACCCCTGCCTCATGCACCGAGGTCTGATTTTTTTAGATTATTTTTCGTGATCAAAAACAGAGACTGCTGGCGCTAAAGAGGACGGGAACTTCCGGAGCGAAAACCGCATCGGGCTCCGTCGCACTACCGGTCATTGTCACCTTTGTCCCCAAGGCATTGGCCATGGCAACAGAAAGATCAATCCCCGTAGGTCCGGTAGTGTTCACAAAAGAGAGGACAATCGTCTTATTGCCCTGATCACAGCTCACCACTGAAAACGTCCCCGTCTCCGTGGTGGCCGCACTGCCATCATAGGGCACGATGGCGTGGGAATAATTTCCCCCTGTAAAATTGGCGGCCGGATCAAAAATAAATTGGGCCATCGCCCCAGACACGACTATTCCATTTCTCCAACAACCCACATTTCCAAGACGGGTCAGCATCTCGGTTTGACATCCTGTATCCACCGGTGTCTCCACGGGTTCCCCACCTCCCGACTCTGATCCGCCCGCTCCCATATCAGGGGCCTTGCATTCTCCTGTCGCGGCCTCGCAGGATTTTCCCTCTTCACACGTCACACCGGCACAGAGATCCACCTTGCATTCCCCCGTCGTCGCCTCACACACCTCTCCCTCCTTGCAGGTGACCTCCGCACAGGGATTTTCTATCTCCCCGGCAACGGGTGGGGCCCCATCTTCAGCCCCCTTGAAGTTGGGATCAAAATTGCCCTCACTACAAGCCACCAGACTCACAAGGGCCATCATCAAGACACCCATGAGGAGAATGACAAAAAAATGACGACAGGATATCTTATTCACAATAAGGGGGGACACTTCTACCTCTCTCTTAGCTATTATCGATTTCTTTTGAAAAAAGTTGCTTCGTTTCGCGTCTCAGGCTATGGAAAATGATTATCCATATTTTTAATTATTTCAATTAGTTACATCCATTTCCCCAAACTGAAGCTGCCTTAGACCCTCATAAAGGACAATCCCGACCGCCGTTGCCAGATTCAGACTCCTGACCGGTCCCGTCATGGGAATGGTATAAAGCCCCTGGGCCTTGGTTTGATAAATATCCGGGGGGAAACCTCGCGTCTCCGACCCAAAGACAAGGACATCCTCCGACTCATACGAAATTTCAGTGTAGGAACGTTGCCCCTTGGTGGTGAAATACCAGATCCTATTACCTTGAAAATGCGTCTCAAAGGCCTTTCGATCCTCAAGAAGGATAAGCTCCAGATCCTTCCAATAATCGAGCCCGGCTCGTTTGAGATGAGAGTCATTCAGTGAAAAACCCAGGGGTTTGACCAAAAAAAGAGGGGTTTGAGTCGCCACACAGAGTCGACCGATGTTTCCCGTATTTTGGGGGATGTCGGGTTGAAAGAGGACGATTTTCATATGAAACCAATCCTGTAATACTATACATAGCGTCATATGTCACGGAACGTCAGAAATGACGTTAGCCAAGGCGCCCGACGAGCGAGGCCCGAGGCGTACTGGATTGTACGTCGAGGGTCTCGTAAGGAGGGCAACGAAGTAGCCCCTCTTTATGGGGGAACGCAGGATCACGTCATTTATGACGTTCCGTATAAAAATTAAAGTTGTCTTTTATTTCAAAACCTTTTATATAGAGGCCCCCTTGAATAAAGCAGGGTAAAATCACAAAGATTACATGGAGTTTGTCAACAAGCCTTAAATTGTCACAGTCATAAGTAAGGAGGACGCATGAGAAGGTGTATAAAGAAAATAACAACCCCAACGCTGGCCCTTTTTTTCTTGATGATCTCCCCCATTTTATGGGCCAGTGAAGCGGAGTTGGTCCTGCCGGACATCGCCTCTGTCCAGTTTTTGGGCATCAGCGGTCACACCCTCTTAACCTGGGGGATCGCCGTTTGTGTCTTAGGGATGCTCTTTGGACTGGTCATGTACGTAAAAATCAAAAATCTGCCCGTTCACAAGAGCATGGCGGAAATCTCAGGGCTCATTTATGAGACCTGCAAGACCTATCTCATCACCCAGGGAAAATTCCTTCTGATCCTCGAGTTTTTTATAGGGATTATTATTGTCGTCTACTTTGGCTATCTCTCCCATTTTACAGTCCTCAAAGTAGCTATCATATTATGTTTTAGCGTTGTCGGTATCCTCGGTAGTTATGGTGTGGCCTGGTTCGGCATGAGGATCAATACCCTCGCCAATTCTCGAACGGCGTTTGCCAGCCTTAAAAGTAAGCCCTATCCCGTCTATGCCATTCCCATAAAGGCCGGGATGAGCGTGGGCACGCTTCTGATCAGCGTTGAACTGATCATCATGCTGGCCATCCTCCTTTATATTCCTGGGGATTACGCCGGCCCCTGTTTCATTGGGTTTGCCATCGGAGAATCACTGGGGGCCGCTGCCTTGCGCGTCGCTGGAGGTATTTTTACCAAGATTGCGGATATCGGTTCAGATCTCATGAAAATCCTCTTCAAAATTAAAGAAGACGATGCCCGCAATCCAGGGGTCATCGCCGATTGTACGGGAGACAATGCCGGTGATTCGGTGGGCCCCACAGCGGATGGATTTGAGACTTATGGCGTAACGGGTGTCGCCCTGATCACCTTTATTCTTTTGGCCGTCAACGATCCTGCCGTGCAGATTCAACTGCTGGTGTGGATTTTTATCATGCGTGTCATGATGATCGTGACCAGTGTGGTCTCCTATGCCCTGAATGAAACGGTGGCTTTTTTAAGATACGGAAAAAGCGATACCATGCACTTTGAATCCCCCCTGACATCCCTTGTCTGGCTGACATCCATTATCTCTATCGCCATGACCTATGTCATTTCCTATATCCTGATTTCCAAACTCGGTGATGGTTCGCTTTGGTGGAAACTCTCCACCATCATCAGTTGCGGCACCATTGCCGGGGCCCTTATTCCTGAGTTGGTAAAGGTCTTCACTTCGACTCGATCCGGCCATGTCCGCGAGATCCTCAATTCATCGAGGGTCGGAGGCCCCTCTTTGAACATCCTTTCGGGGCTCACCGCCGGAAATTTTAGTGCCTATTGGATGGGGCTGGCCATCATCGCCCTCATGGGAATTGGCTATCTCGTCAGCACAACAGGATTGGGCGCCCTCATGATCGTCCCGTCCGTCTTTGCCTTTGGACTCGTGGCCTTTGGATTTTTGGGAATGGGACCCGTCACCATCGCCGTCGACTCTTACGGCCCCGTGGCCGACAATGCCCAATCGATTTACGAACTCTCCCTCATTGAAACCCTTCCCGGTATCAAGGCCGAGATCAAAAAGGATCACGGATTTGATCTGGATTTTAGAAAGGCCAAGGATCTCTTGGAGGAGAGCGATGGGGCCGGAAACACCTTCAAGGCCACGGCCAAACCGGTACTCATCGGTACCGCTGTGGTAGGAGCAACGACCCTCATCTTCTCCATCATCGTTCTCCTCACCCACGGCCTTCAACCCGACCTCATCGCCAACCTCTCCCTGCTCCATCCGCCCTTTCTCCTCGGTCTGATCACAGGAGGCGCGGTGATTTACTGGTTTACAGGTGCTTCTATCCAAGCGGTGGTGACGGGTGCTTATCGAGCGACAGAATTCATCAAATCCAATATCAAACTCGACCAATCCGCCAAAAAGGCCTCGATCACGGACAGCAAACGTGTCGTCGAGATCTGTACGCATTATGCGCAGAAAGGAATGTTTAATATCTTTTTAACCGTCTTTTTTAGCACGCTGGCCTTTGCCTGTTTGGAGCCCTTTTTCTTCATCGGATACCTTGTCGGCATTGCCATTTTTGGTCTCTTTCAGGCGATATTTATGGCGGATGCCGGCGGGGCCTGGGACAACACCAAAAAGATCGTGGAGACAGAATTGAAAGAAAAAGGGACGGAGCTCCATGCCGCCACTGTTATCGGAGATACCGTCGGTGATCCTTTTAAAGACACCTCCTCGGTGGCCATGAACCCGATCATCAAATTTACCACACTTTTTGGTCTCCTGGCCGTCGAGTTGGCGATTACATTGCCTCGAATGACGAGTGGCATCATTGCCGGCCTGTGTTTTGCGGTGGCCCTTGTCTTTATTTGGAGGTCTTTTTACGCCATGAGGATCACAAACTAAGATGAGATTTGCTAATAAAATCAATGAATTAAAAAGGCTGTCCCTCTTTTTGACAAAGCATGATCGGGAGCTTGACACCACTATCCCTGTTGGGATAGAAAATAAGGGTTAAATAGCGGTTTGATACGCCTGTCGCTTTATCGCGATGGGTTCCCTCAACGCCCCGTCCCATTCGCCTGGGACGGGGTTTTTTTTAGTGCCGACGGGTTACATAAAAAAGCCCCGCTTTCTAAAGAAAGCGGGGCTAATTTAAATCCGGCAACAGCGAGGCAAGGGGCCCCCATTTGTCTTGCAGGCAAATGGGGTAGCCGAGCAGTACCGTAAGGTCGCAAAGCGAACTTACGGTGCGTCCGGTGTTTCAATGGCTGCCGGGATAAAAAAAGGCCCGTCTCCATAAAGAGACGGGCCCTTCAATTTAAATCCGGCAACGTCCTACTCTCCCAGACCACAAAAGCCTAGTACCATCGGCCCTGAGGGGCTTAACTGCCGTGTTCGGAATGGGAACGGGTGTGACCCCCTCGGTAAAGTCACCGGAAATTTGTACCGGATGTTATAAAGACCCATCTACTTCGTTGCCCCATAAAGAGGGGCTGCTGCGCTGGCCGCTCATGTACGTGTATACACGTCCCTTTAGGGATCGGCAGCTCTTCGACGTACTTGCTAGTACGCCTGCGTCGCGCCTTAAGCGACCCGCCTCGTATCTGGCTCTTTCTAGACATCCTATTAGTTTTAATATCAAAAAACGCACGCACGATTAACTTATGAGAACACAAAACCCGCCCTTGCGCTTGCAGTCACAAGTGCAAGGGCAGGTAAAAGAAAATATGGTCAAGCCGCTCGACTGATTAGTACGGCTCGGCTAAACGTCTTACAACGCTTCTACCTGCCGCCTATCAACCTCCTAGTCTCGAAGGAGTCTTACCCCGTTTACACGGGAGGGAAATCTTATCTTGAGGTCAGTTTCCCGCTTATATGCTTTCAGCGGTTATCTGATCCGAACATGGCTACCCAGCCATACCCCTGGAGGGATAACTGGTGCACTAGAGGTTCGTCCATCCCGGTCCTCTCGTACTAAGGACAGATCCTCTCAAATTTCCTGCGCCCACGGAAGATAGGGACCGAACTGTCTCACGACGTTCTGAACCCAGCTCGCGTACCGCTTTAATTGGCGAACAGCCAAACCCTTGGGACCAACTTCAGCCCCAGGATGCGATGAGCCGACATCGAGGTGCCAAACCGCGCCGTCGATATGAACTCTCGGGCGCGATCAGCCTGTTATCCCCGGCGTACCTTTTATCCGATGAGCGATGGCCCTTCCATCCAGAACCACCGGATCACTAAGACCTGCTTTCGCACCTGCTCGATTTGTAGATCTCGCAGTCAAGCTCCCTTATGCCTTTAC
>Ga0156191_1094_pt1 | contig 16493 bp, 16 predicted proteins | sample RifCSPlowO2_12_FD_107844 | JGI IMG/M metagenome (GOLD analysis project Ga0156191, IMG submission 107844) | Deltaproteobacteria bacterium RIFCSPLOWO2_12_FULL_50_11
ACTACAATGCCTACGGAGAAAAATACGACGAACTTAAAGCCGACGGCCATGTCCCCAAGGCCATGAATAAAATATTAAGACTCCCTACGTTTGAACCCGACATCATCATGGAGGGAGGGGCTATTGAAGTCAATGGACAGGGACTCTGTCTGACCACTGAGATGTGTCTTTTAAACAAAAACAGGAACCCCCACCTGGGTCAAAAAAATATTGAGGCCCTTCTTGGCGATTATCTCAATGTGGATCGCATCCTCTGGCTCAAACACGGCATTGTGGGTGATGACACGGATGGACACATTGACAACCTGGCCCGTTTTGTCAGTCCCCATAAGATCGTTTATTGTCTGGAAGAAGATCCTCAAGATGAGAATTATGAATCGTTACAAAAAAACCTGTCTGACTTAAAAACGATGTCCAAGGGATTGAATCTTGAAATCATCCCCCTCCCCATGCCAGGACACGTCTCCAACAAAAAAAGCGGCCGACTACCCGCCTCCTACGCCAACTTCTATATCGCCAACGAAGTCGTCCTCGTCCCTCTCTACCATCAACCGAATGACAAAAGGGTCCTTTCCCTATTTTCGGACCTGTTTCCTCAAAGAAAAATTGTCGGGATTCATGCTACCCCCTTGGTGTGGGGGTTTGGATCCATCCACTGCGTCACGCAACAACAACCGGCCTAAACAATCCCCAGATCGGTAAGAGTCTCAAGGGGTTGAACAAAACTGAGCCCCATCCTGCGATGCCCCTCATGGACATGAACAATCTGGGCCCGGGCGGTCTTTTTACAATCCTCATACCTCAAAACCAGATCCACCTTGGATTGGGGTTCCAGGGAGGAGAGATCCGGGTCAAAATCAAAGGAAAGGCTTAATCCCCCCCGGCTGACATCAAGGGGTCTTCCTTCAAGCTCAACCAAATGAGGTGATTTTAGACCGATCAAAGACCCGCCGCTCAAGAGGACCGAGACCTTAAGCTTAGGATTCTCTGAACATAAATGGCGTGGATAACTTCGTCTTTCCACGATAATACCCCCCTTGCCAGGATAGTATTGTCTAACGATACACCTTTTTCGACCCTATACCAGAAACGTTGCTATAAATTTTCGATTTTTTTTACTATAAACCCAATCACGACTTTTACCAAGTGTTTCCACCACTTTTACCAAAAAAGTCTAAAAAATGGGCGACACAATAGTGGTGTAAAATGATGTAGGGCGGATTTTTCAACTGGGTCTTTCCAGAAATTCCGGCAATATCTCCTTGAGTTGACTCAGGGCCTGACCTCGATGGCTCCATTGCATCTTTTCCGCCAGACTCAGTTGGGCCATCGTCTTTTGGAGGGAAGGGATAAAAAACAAGGGGTCATATCCAAATCCATACCGTCCTTGAAGCTCCGTGGCAATCATCCCCTCACACTCCCCCTTGATCACCCGTTCCTGCCCCGAAGGGTGGACGAGCGCCAAATAACACGTAAAGATCGCCTGGCGTGCCTCCCCCGTAACCTCTTGAAGCTCTTGAAGGAGTTTTTGGTTATTTTCCTCATCGGTCGCCTGGGGGCCGGCATAGCGGGCCGAGTAAATCCCCGGCTGCCCCTTCAAATGAGGGACAATCAGCCCGCTATCATCGGCCAGCGTCAATTTTCCAATAAATTGAGAGATCGACCGGGCCTTTTTCAGGGCATTACCCTCAAAGGTCTTTTGATCCTCAACAATGGGGGGGAGCCTGGGAAATTCGCTCAACTGGCGTATCGCCAAGGGAAACGACCGCAGGGCGGTGCTGATCTCCTTGATTTTGCCGCTGTTATTGGAAGCAATGACCAATTCCATACAAATACCTGCAACCTTTTGTTATGACTGTGAAATCTGAGCGTCGATCATCTCACGGGACAAATTCTCAAATCGGGTGTAGGAGGACAAAAAGGACAATTTGACCAAACCAATGGGACCGTTACGCTGTTTCCCAATAATAACCTCTGCCACCCCTTTCTCTAAGGTATCTTTATCATAAACCTCTTCACGGAAGATAAACATGATGACATCGGCATCCTGTTCAATGGCACCCGATTCGCGAAGATCAGCCAGGATGGGTTTTGGAGGTTTGCGGGATTCCACCATCCGGTTGAGCTGGGAGAGGGCAATAACAGGGACATTGAGCTCCTTGGCCAAGGCCTTTAAGGATCGTGAGATCTCTGAAATTTCCCGTTCGCGCCCCTCCGTGGAGGCCAAACCACGCATCAATTGCAGGTAATCAACGATGACCAGTCCCAAATCGTGTTCTTTTTGGAGTCGCCGGGCCTTGGCCCGGACCTCCAAGACGTTCATGGCCGGCGTATCATCAATAAAGATAGGGGCCTCTGAAAGATTGCCCGCCGCCCGCGTCAGCTTGGGCCAATCACTCTCTCCAAGAAAACCGCCACGAAGACGGGAAGAATCCACATGGGCCTCACTGCACAGCATCCTTTGCACCAATTGCTCTTTTGACATCTCCAGGGAGAAAATAGCCGTGGGCACCTTACGAGCCGAGGTGGAGGCATTGACGGCGATATTGAGGGCCAGGGCCGTCTTCCCCATGGAGGGACGCCCTGCAATGATCACCAGATCAGAGGGCTGCAGACCCGCCGTCAAGCGATCCAACTCAATAAAACCCGTAGGGACGCCTGTAATCATCTCCTTCTTTTCATATAATTCCTCGATCACCTTAAAACTGTCCTTGATAATATCCTTTATTAGAAAAAAAGAGGGGCGGATCTTTTTTTGAGCAATCTCAAAAATGGCCTTTTCGGCATTGTCCAAAAAGACATCGACATCCCCTCCCCCTTCATAACCCTCGGTAATGATGTCGGTGGCTTTTTCAATCAAGTGGCGAAGGATGGATTTTTCACGGATAATTTTCGCATAGGAAGCCACATTGGCCGCCGTCAATACCTGTTCGGAAAGGGAAACCAAACAGGCAGCGCCGCCCACTCGATCCATGAGGCCCTGATTCATCAAATAATTTTGAAGTGTCACAAGGTCTATCGTCTCATTGCGCTCGAACAAATCTAGCATCGCCCGAAAAATAACGCGGTGAGAATCACGATAGAAATCCTCCAGAGACAGCACCTCTATCACGCGATTCATGGCTTCATTATCTAGTAAAATGGCCCCTAAAAGATATTGTTCTGCTTCAACGTTTTGAGGGGGAATCTTGCCGGAGGCCAATCCTAACGGAGTGGTTGGACGCTGGGCCTGTTGAGACGCGGGATTTGTCATTTTTTTACAACCCAAAGTTTCACAGAGGCCTTGACTTGTGAATGCAGCCTCACCTCCAGATTATAAACACCCAACTTTTTTATGGGCTCACTCAATAAAAGCGTTTTTTTATCAATAACAACATTTTCTTTGGCCAGTTCTTGAACAATCTCAGCCGTCGTCACTGAACCAAAAAGCTTTTCTTCCTCTCCGACCTCTTTAGCAATGGTAATGGATAATTTGCCGATCTGATCCGCCAGCTTTTGGGCCTCCGTCAAGATCTGGGCCTCTTTGACCTCTCTCTCTTTGCGTTCGCGTTCCAATCGGGCCACATTTTTGGGGGAGGCAAGCAAGGCCTTTTTATAAGGTAATAAATAATTTCTTGCATAACCTGTTGAGACACGAACCACCTCTCCCACTTGTCCCAATTCGGGGATGTCTGTACATAAAATAAGCTCCATCATACTTTCTCCTTTACTGTCTGGATCCTGCGTAATTTCCTAAAATCCACCCATAAATCAAAAACGCCCATGACTATAATCACAACAATGGATAATTGAAAGAAGATAAAAATAACTAAATAGAGAGACACTTTTAATAGCAGCGAACCCCTTTTCTTCAAATAATAGGCAACAATACTCAAACCTTGAAAAAAATAGAGAAACAACACAAAGAACAAGACGTTGCTGGCCAAAAAGGTCACTGTCGGAAATTTAAGAAAATACGCATTGGCAAACAAAAGGCCCAGTGATCCGATCAGGGCCCAAATCCACTGATCCTTCAACTGCCAGCAAGTAAGGTCTCCAAAATTCTCAAAGGCCAAAAGGCCCTTAATCCACCGCCTGGCAACAAACAAATTACACCACACAATAAACAGTGTCATGTTAAGAATAATAACCGGCAGCAAGATGACAACATGATGAATCATCTCTTGGCCAAACTGTTTGAGAAAGACCAATTCATCCCCGGAAAGACCGGATTTCTGGTCCAGGTTCACAAGCTTATCCTGGATATATAGAAGATATTTTTGGGTTTCAACGAAAATATCAAAACCGTAAGCTCCTGAAAACAAAATGACAATTCCAACACAAAACAAAAGAGGGCCTGCCGTCAAAAAAAGATACGTTTTTTCAACAGACCATCTCTGACCCGCCGCCACAACCATGGCCCAAGAAAGAACCAGATAATAAATAAAACAGAGAATCCCAACGCCCAAAACAGCAGAAGGTCCATAGATCTCCAAGAGTCCGAATCCAGGCAATGACAGCAAAAGGGGCAACCATTGGAGTTGAGCATGACCTCCAAGAATTGGAATGAGTCCCTTATAGAGCAAAATCAAAATGAGAAAGGAAATAAGTGTTGCGCCAATACCAAAACGCCGACCTTCTTTCAGGGTCGCGTACGCTAGAGGAAGGGCCGTCACGATAATAAAGAAACCGCTTAAAAAGAGTAAGATTGTCAGGAGGCAGATAAAGACGAAAAAACGGCTTTGCAACTTACTAAAATTCAAAAAGATACTCACCGTGGTACGGTAGAAGAAGCAAACGCAAGAATCCGTGCCCTTTTAATCTCACGTGCCAACCATCGCTGATGATAAGCACAATTTCCCGTAATACGACTCGGCACAATTTTTCCCCGCTCAGAAATATAATTTCTCAATAACTGAGGCTCTTTATAAAGAGGTCTTGTAATTTTATCAATGCAGAATCGACAGCCTCTTCTACGATTTTCAAACTTAAACATTCGATTTCCTCCTGTTAATATTTGGCTTCCGCTTCTCGAGGAGGTTCTGCCTCCCCTTCGCTCCACGCCTTCTTCCGATGAGCCACATCAACATTTTTACTCACCAAAACAGTCAAAAAACGGATCACTCCATCCGCAATCCGAAGATTCCTCTCCAACTCATTGACCACAGCACCATCACCTCCAAAATTGAGCTGGATATAATGCCCTCGTACCCCATGCTGAATGGGATAAGCCAAATGATTGGTCCCCTGATGCTTTTGGAAAAAAACCTCACCCTTGGTTTTCTTCACAACATCTTCCATCTGGTTCTGAAACTTGCTTATTTGATCAGCAATAATATCGTCTTTAAGAATATAAATTGTCTCGTATTCATTCATAAAACATTCCTTTGCCTAGGCTGTGTCTCGGTTATGGCACATCTGCTGTGCCTTCTCAAAACCCTCTTCCATCAAATTTATAACAACCCTACCCGCCTTTTCTATCAAGTGATTTAAAGGATCCTCTTCTTCTTCAAACGGGCTCAGCACATAATCAACTTCTTGCCCTTTAAGCGCCGGTCTCCCTATTCCGAAACGAAGCCTGTAGAAGGCATTGGTTCCCAATCTATCAATAATAGAAGCCACCCCGTTATGCCCTGCCGCCGATGACTGGAAACCCAATTTCATCTTCCCAAAAGCCAGATCCAAGTCATCATGAACAACAATCAATTCAGAGGCCTCAATCTTATAAAACTGCATCCACTCTTGAAGCGCCTCACCACTGCAGTTCATATAGGCTTGGGGCAAAATCAGAGTTGTCTCAATATTTTTGATCCGCCCTCGCCCTATCAAAGATCGAAACTTTTTCTCCTGGATCGAAATCCCAGACTCCCTTGCCATCCATTCAACAACTCTAAATCCAATATTATGTCGGGTCTTCTCATATTTGGGACCCGGATTGCCCAGGCCGGCAATCACTTTCATGATAAACAATTCCCTTTTTACGATTCCTTCTTGCCCTCGGGCTTGCCTCCCGCCTTGCCTTCTACCTTACCTCCTGCCTTGCCCTCTATCTTACCTCCCGCCTTACCCTCGGCACCTTCCTCCGTCTTACCTTCCTCAGCCACAGCGGCCTCTGGAGCCACAGCCTCCGTCGGAGCTGCAACCACTTCAGCGCGTGGCAAGACAACGGAAGCCACGGACTGGTTGATATCTTGTTTTAAAGACACGCCTTCGGAAAGGGTTAATTCACGAGTATGAATAGATTGACCGACATCCAATCCGGAAATGTCAACCTCAATACGATCCGGAATCTGCCCGGCTTCGCAACGAATCTCGATTTGACGCATCGTATGATCGACAATACCACCCTTTGCCTCCCCTTGTGCCTTCCCCGTCAAGACAATGGGCACGCTTACAATCACCTTCTTTTTCAAATCAACAACCATGAAGTCGAGGTGCTGAAACTCACGACTGATCAAATCAACCTGGAAATCCTTGATAATCACCGTAAAATCTTTGTTTTTTTCTCCCTCAACACTCAGACGGAAAAGGGTATTCATCGCCGCCCCACTACGATGAATAATCTGGTTGAGATCTTTATTATTCACGGCCAAGACCTGCAGTTGTCCCTTATCCCCATAAAGAACAGCAGGGATTAATCCATTGCGTCGTAGGCGACCCGCCCCTCCCTTGCCCTTCTCTCGCTGAACCGCCTTGATATGTAGACTTTCCATATGACTTCCTATACAAACAATGAAGACACCGAATCGCCTGTATGAATCCGGCGAATCGCCTCCGATAAAATCACGGATACCGATAATTGGTGAATCTTGCTACAACTCTTGGCCTTTTCCGTCAATGGAATTGTGTCACACACCAGCACGCCCTCCATGGGGGATTCGGCAATACGATCCACCGCCGACCCCGACAAAACGGGATGGGTACACATGCCGTAGACCAGTTTGGCCCCCTGATCCTTGAGGGCATGGGCCGCCTGAACCATGGTCCCCGCCGTATCCACCATGTCATCCACAATGATGATATTTTTCCCCTTCACTGAGCCAATAATATTCATCACCTCGGATTCATTTGCCTTTTCACGACGCTTGTCAATAATGGCAAGATCGGCCTCGAGGCGTTTGGCGTAGGCCCGGGCCCTCTCGGTCCCCCCCGCATCAGGGGACACCATGACCAAATCTTTATTGAGCTTTTTTTCCTCAATGTATTCTAAAAATACAGGGGTCGCAAAGAGGTGGTCAAAGGGAATATTGAAAAAACCCTGAATCTGTCCCGCATGGAGATCCATGGCAAGGATGCGATTTGTGCCAGCCGCCGTCAGCAGATCGGCCACCAACTTTGCCGAGATAGGGGTACGCGGCTGTACCTTTCTATCCTGTCTGGCATAACCGTAATAGGGGATCACTGCCGTAATCCGGGCCGCAGAGGCCCTCTTGAAGGCATCAATCATCACCAGAAGCTCCATCAAATTTTCATTGGCCGGGGCACAAGTGGACTGGATAATAAAAACATCCGCTTCTCTGACATTTTCTTCGATCTCAGTAAAAATCTCCCCATCGGAAAAACGGCGGACAGTACATCGCCCAACAGTGACTCCAATTCTCTTGGCGATTTTATCGCCTAACTCAAAATTGGACGTCCCGCAAAACAACTTCAAATTGCTATATCCATTACTGGTCATCATGAATGTCTCTCCATCTCTTTTGCTGTTCGGGGACTAGGAGTCGAACCTAGATTAACGACGTCAAAGGCCGCTGTCCTGCCATTAGACGATCCCCGAATAGACTCCACAGTCCTCATAAAGGGCCGTTCCCCGAATCTGTAAAAATATGTCTGGAATTCAGGTCTCTGAAGGCCCCTCTGAAGCCGGCAACGACTCTTCATCGCGAGTTGAAGAGGAGGTTGTCTCTTGAGTTAGGCCTTTTGTCCCCGCCTCCCTGCGGTAGGCTTCTAATACCTGATGTTCGAGTTTTGTCCTAAATTCATTATTTAAAGGGTGGGCGATATCCCGAAAACTCCCATCCTTCATCTTTTTTGAAGGCATGGCCACAAACATCCCATTTGTCCCCTGGATAACCTTTAAATCACGAACGACAAAACTCCCATCAAAGGTAACCGACACATACGCCTTGAGCTTCTCCTCATTCATTAAGGTAATGCGTACCTCGGTGATTTCCATAAAGCCTCCCTTAAAGTTCATCTCGCCATCTCAGTCTTCGTTATCCAAAACGTCGGAAAATCCTTCTTCATCAATTCAAAGACCTGATCTCTCTTTTCGGCCGTCTTAAAAATACCAAATACCGTTGCGCCACTTCCACTCATCAAAGACCTCTTGGCCCCATGACACAAAAGGGCCTCCTTGAGATGTTGGATCACCACATATCGAGAACACGTCGAGGCCTCTAAATCGTTCTCCATCCAGGCACAAAGATCGTCTAACCTATTGTAAGAACGGGGCAAACTAACATCGGAGGTGGGGGATGTCAACCGCATTTTGAGCGTGCCGAAAACCTCTTTGGTACTGACTTGGATCCCTGGATTGATCAAAATAATGGGAAGGGGAAAGGCAATTTTAATGGGGGACAAGACCTCCCCTATCCCCTGTGCCCTCTGGGCCCCTCCGGAGAGAAAAAAGGGGACATCCGCCCCTATTTCATGGGCAATCCTTGCAAATTCCCCAGAAGGGATAGAAACCCCCATAAGCTGGGCCAGACCCATGAGTGTGGTCGCCGCGTCACTGCTCCCTCCCCCCAATCCCCCTGCCAAGGGGATGTTCTTTTTGAGAGTCACATGGCACCCCTGGTTAAAATGCCAGTATTTCTGGGCATAGTGCACGGCCTTCACTACCAAATTTTGCTGCTGCCCCTTTAGATCGGGGTGATCACAATCCACCAAGATCCCATCGGGTCTAAGATCCAGATCCATCAGATCGGCCAGGGTGAGCGGGACCATCATCATATCAAGATCATGATACCCGTCGGGTCGCCGACCCATAACCTTGAGACGTAAATTAATCTTGGCAGGGGCTTCAAGTCCCTTCAAGGAAAGAGGACGCATTGTATCTTAAGGGTTATCATAACCCCCATTTCTGTCAAATTTAAGTATTGCATTTTCTCTCTTCCTCAGTACGATGGCCGGTTGTTTATTAACAGGACCGAAATAATAAGAACAGCCCGATAGGGCTAACAGCCGGTCCTGTAATACTGACAGTCCCCCAATGTCTATACAATTTTGGGACTGTTAGTAAGCCCAGGGGGAATGCGACATGGCAACCACCAAAAGTCTCACACAACCAAAGACACAGAAAAGAAAAGGGGCCCTTGTCCAACTCACCAATGTTAAAGAGGGAAAGGTTTTAAGTTTCGACAAAACGAGGCTGGCTTATCGCTCTGTCGGCAACAAGGGATACCCCATCATTTGTTGCAACGGGCTGGGGGTCTCTACCTTTTTCTGGACCTATTTTGAAAACTACTTTCGCTTCAAACATAGGGTGGTGACCTGGGACTATCGAGGACATGGGAATTCGGAGCTGGGAGACAACCCGGAAAATTATTCCATCGACGCCCTCGTCAAGGATTGCAAGGCTGTCCTGGATCATCTCAATATCCAGAAGGCGATTCTGGTCGGACACAGTTTGGGGGTCCAGGTGTCTCTAGAATTTCATCGTCGTTATCCCGATCGCGTGATCGCCCTTGTGCCCTGCTTTGGCACCTTCGGTGAGCCCATGAGCACCTTCTACAATACCTCACTCTCCAAATACATCTTTGATCTGCTTTACTGGTTTGGTGTCCATTTTCCCGCCCCCGGCAAGATGGTGAGTCGACTACTTTTGAAAAACCCCTTCACATTTTATCTGGGTGGATTTTTTAAGGTGATGCATACAGGAATGATGTCAAAATCAGATTCGGAAAGATATATCGATCATGTTCTTTCCGTAGACCCCATCTTCTTTTTGACCCTTCTCAAAAACGCCCAGGAACACTCTGTGGAAGACAACCTTAAAAAAATAAAAATCCCCACCCTTGTCGTGGCCGCCGAACATGATCAATTCACGCCCCTATGGCTTTCCAAAAAGATGCACCACTTGATCCCAAAATCAGAAATGTTCATCATCCAAAACGGAACTCACGCCGCCATCGTGGAACAACCTGATTTGATGAACCTTCGCATTGAAAAGTTTATCCAAGAACGCCTGCCCAAGAGGGTCAGAACGACCTCTCACTAGAAACATGGGCAAGGGCCACGGTCTCCGTCCCCAGTCCTTCATCCCGGTCCCATTCAGCCACCGCAAAGTCAATGACTGTCTGAGCAATCACGTCATGGTTCCCTCCCTCGAGGGCCCCAAGAGAAGCCACGGACGAACGGTTCTCCATCGTAGGGATCATCTTATAGAGAGAGGCCTTGGGAGAGGACGCCAACAATGGAAGCGCCACCGCCAAGACATAAAGTCCCCAAAAAATCGATTTTCGTAAGCCCTTCATCGTCTCCTCCTCGCAAAAGCAATCCCCTAGCCACAACCTAACAGTGCAAGTGCAATGCCAAGCCTCAAATTAAAATTTTTCTTTAAAACTAATAGGTTAGAAATATTGAGGGGTTCTCAAAATGAGAAAATATTGACAGGACCGTCATTTTCTTGACGATTTTTTTAGGATTCTTGCCGAAAAGCGAGCGGCCCCCCCGGACATAAATCCACCTGAATAGGGGCCTGACCACGAATCTCTCCCTTCAAGATCTTGAGAGACAAGGGATCCTTGAGATACTTCTGCAGGGCCCTCTTCAGGGGACGCGCCCCATAAATGGGATCATAACCCTTTTGGGCCAGAAAGGCCTTGGCCCGGTCGGTGAGTCTTAATTGAATGTGACGGTCTTTTAACAGGGTCTCAAAATACCTCAATTGAATATCGACAATGGCCTGAATATCCTCCTCCTTGAGGGCCTGAAAGGTGATGATATCGTCAACCCTATTGAGAAACTCAGGACGAAAGTGCTGCCTCAAGGCCTCCTTGACTAACTCCTCCATTTTTTCCGGGTCCCTCGGACCCTTCTCGGCCATCCACTGACTGCCAATATTACTCGTCATGATGATCACGGCATTTTGAAAATCAATGGTCCTTCCCTGACCATCGGTTAGGCGTCCATCATCCAAGATCTGCAAAAAAAGGTGGAAGACATCCTGATGGGCCTTTTCAATCTCATCAAAAAGGATCACGGCATAAGGCCTCCGTCTCACCGCCTCAGTCAGCTGCCCCCCCTCCTCGTAGCCCACATAACCCGGTGGGGCCCCAATCAATCGCGAGACCGCGTGTTTTTCCATGTATTCGGACATGTCGATGCGGATCATCGCATTTTCATCATCAAAGAGAAATTCGGCCAGGGCCCGCGCCGTCTCCGTCTTGCCCACCCCCGTCGGTCCCATAAAAATAAAGGAACCAATGGGGCGATGAGGATCGGCGAGACCGGCACGACTCCGGCGGATGGCATTGGCCAATTTTTCAAGGGGTTCTTTTTGGCCAATCACACGCCTCTCCAATCTCTCTTCCATCTTTAATAGCTTTTCTGTTTCGCCCTCCATCATGCGTGTCACGGGGATCCCCGTCCACTTCGCCACCACTTGGGCCACATCCTCTTCTTCCACCTCCTCCTTCAACATCCTGAGGTCTTTTTGGAGCTTCAGGAGAGCCTGATTGTCCCTTTCAAGATCCTTGTGGAGTTCAATCAATCGACCGTATTTAAGGGTCGCCGCCTTTTCAAGATCCCCGGCCCTCTCCGCTCTGTCCGTCTCGATCCGGGTGTTTTCAATCTCCTCTTTTAAGGTCCTGATCTTTTTAATGGCCTTTTTTTCATTCTCCCAATGGACATTGAGACGGGACAAGCCCTCTTTCAATGAGGCCCCTTCTTTGTCGATCTTCTGAAGGCGTCCTTTTGAGGCGGCATCACTTTCTTTCTTCAGGGCCTGTCTTTCGATCTCAAGCTGGGTCACACGGCGCTCGATGGCATCCACCGCCGCAGGGCGACTGTCGATTTCGATCCTGAGCTTGGAGGCCGCCTCATCCATGAGATCGATGGCCTTATCCGGGAGAAAACGATCCGGGATGTACCGATGGGACAAGGTCGCCGCGGCCACGAGGGCGGCATCCTGGATACGGACCCCATGATGGACCTCATAACGCTCCTTGAGACCCCGCAAAATGCCGATGGTTTCCTCCACACTCGGTTCACCGACATAAACGGGCTGAAACCGTCTTTCTAAGGCCGCATCTTTTTCAACATGCTTGCGATATTCATCCAGCGTTGTGGCCCCCACACAATGAAGCTCTCCGCGGGCCAGCGCCGGTTTCAACATATTGGAGGCATCCATGGCCCCCTCGGCAGCCCCGGCCCCCACCAAGGTATGGAGTTCATCAATAAACAAGATCACCTGCCCCCCAGCCTGAGGCTGGGGACCCTGAGAGCCCCTGAGGGGCGATGGGCCTTCGGTCTGGGCAATGGCCTTTAAGACGGCCTTTAACCGATCCTCAAATTCCCCCCGATACTTGGCCCCTGCAATCATGGCCCCCAGATCGAGGGACAAGAGCCTCTTCTCCTTGAGACCCTCCGGGACGTCCCCATGGGCAATCCTCTGGGCGAGACCCTCCACAATCGCCGTCTTTCCCACTCCGGGCTCCCCAATCAGGACGGGATTATTTTTTGTGCGCCGAGAAAGAACCTGAACCACACGACGCACCTCTTCATCACGACCGATGACGGGATCCATCTTGCCGCAACGGGCCCGATCCGTGAGGTCAATCGTATATTTTGTCAAGGCCTGATACTTGTCTTCGGGATTTTGATCCTTCACCCTTTCAGAACCGCGAATCTCGATGAAGGCCTTCAATAAAATATCACGCGTCACCCCTTCCTGTCTCAAGAGTACGGAAGCGCAGGTCTCTTTGGTTTCTAATAATCCAAGTAACAAATGCTCCGTACTCACATAGTCATCCTTGAGCTGTCCCGCCTCCTCCAGGGCCTTTTCCAGGACCTTTTGAAGGACGGGCGAGACCCCCGTGTGAACGGCCCCAGAAGAAACCGCCGGGAGTTTTGACAGGGCTGTCTGGATTTTTTCCAAGAGCATGGCCGCATTCACACCCACTTTTTTGAGCAGCGGAGGAACCACTCCGTCACCCTGATCCACAAGGGCATACAAAAGGTGCTCCGGTTCTACCTGAGGATTCCCCCGGCCCTGTGCCAGTCTTTGGGCCTCAAAAATGGCCTCTTGGGCCTTGACGGTAAAACGATCGAGTTGCATCACACCTTCTTCCTGAGGATAAAAATAATGTCCTATGAATTAAGTGATGGCGAAATAGGGAATGTCAAGTCGGCGGCTATTAAAGAAGCCTCAGAAACGCCACGATGGCAAAGACAGCGGCGAAAATGACCATAAACCAGAAAAGGGCCAGGTACCACTTGGGCCTTCCCCTTGCACGCCCGCGACGGGTCAGCGTCCAATCAAAGAAGGGGACAAAGACCGTGGAACCAAAGGCCTCCTCACCACCCCTTTCTTTGTCCTTTTTCCACAGAAAACCGAAAAGCCTCCCAAGACCCTTCTTTTCCCTCTTCTCGACAATTTCACCTCCAATAGCCATGCCCGCCCGTCCCTCGATAGAGTCGGTGGCCGCCTGACGCCCCTCTATCCCCGTAAGGGCCCCTGACAAACGGACTTGAGGCATATCCAGGCCCTCAGCGGCCATCTGTTGGGCCTGGGCGGAGAGGGCCGTGGTTCCTCGCTGCATCCCCTCGGCGGCACGTGCGGCGGCCTTGGCCTGTTGCTGCAGGAGGAGGGCCATGGGGTCTTGTTGCTCTAAGGCCTTCTGTAGGGCCACTGGCTTGTACGAGAGGGCTTGATAAAGAAGGGCCCCTTTGATGCCCATTTCTTGGATCAAGGATTCGCCGATCTTGTTTCCCGGCAGGAGCTGGCCCAGGGTCTTTGCCACGGACTGACTGGCAATCGCCATCTGGGTAAATTTGTCCGCCTTGCCGCTTTGAAAAACAACATCGGAGACCAAGACGGGTTTTTGAGCCCCCTCCTGACCTTGAGACTTCTCTCCCACAAGACCACGATAAATCATCTCCTTGATGTCTTTCACCTCTGATGTTTTGGAGTAGAGATAATCCCCCACCCGCTGAAAGAAACCCTTCCAGTCTCCCTCCGATTTGGGTCGAAAGCAATGCTCCCCCTTTTCCAAGGCCCGCCCCAAAGGAATGCCATCCTTGAACCGAGCCAAAAAGATCTTCTCAAAGAGGGTGAGCTCCCTCACCTCACGCCCTTCTCCCGGAACCATCACCCCCTGCCGCCCCTGAGGGAGATTACCACGTTGTAAGGGCGGGGATTCTTGAGCCACGGCCTCCTGCAATTGCCGGGGCTGGATCTCTTGGAGCTGTCCCCCCCGAAGGGAAAATTCCCTCGTCGCCGTAGGGGGCCCCTCCTCTCGATTTTGAACAAGGGTTTGGATGTGATGCTGCGTGGTAGGGCGCAATGTCACGAGTTGGCGCACATTGTCCATGACACGATTAAGAATTTGTGGATTATATTGATCCAACTGGACACGAATCTGGGGGGTCTCCTGACCTTGGGCGGGGAGACGGGGCTGAAGGACATGGCGATGAATGAGGGTCTCGGGGTGTTCCAATTGGATATTGAAATCGGTTCGGGACAGATTTTGGGTCACGGGGGGGGGTAACTGAGGATCTCGGGTCATAAAATCACCAACCTCTCCCTAAGTACATGTACATGTACCTATTGAATAATACTGGGTTTTTCTGCAAAGACCAAGCCTTTTTCCCGCCTATCCCTAAAGGGACGTGTAGACATGTACATGTAGGTATTATCGGTCCCTCAAGAGGGGACGTTTCCACCTCTCCTAAATCATTGAATTTGTTAGCCTCTTTGCATACACAGTCACCCATAATACCGAGTGGTGAGACGAGCGAGAAACGTCCCCAAAAATCGCGCAACAATCAAGGGCTCAAACCGATGAGGGGGGTATGGGTGATGAAATCAATACCAACCCCGCTCGGCGCACCATCACTGGCAATCCCATTCACCCCATCACTCGCCCCGAAATTGCTGAAGGGCGCCTGGGGATGCCCATTTTTTTAAATGATGATCGTGTCTTCGTCGAAGGAGAGGGTGAACAAGGTGGCGAATTTTTCATCCTGGTCGTCGCCCCTCGTGAGACGACTCCCAGAGATGGAGGATCCGAGGAACCCGAATGCCACCATGGCGAAGACCATCAGGGTCCCCACGAAGACACCCTCCCTCACTCACGCGCCCATGACGTCGCCCAACAACTCCAACAGGAAAGTCAACTCTACATCCGTCCCTTTCGAGGCCAGGGAGACACGCGTTTTGAAATCACCGTCGATCCCAACCGCTCTTTTCACTATCTCGATTCAGAGGTCCGCAATGAACTCCACTTTAATCAAGATGATCTCCAAAGATTGCGAACAAGTTATGGGGATAATGTCGATTTCTTCATGGTTTCTTGTCGCCTTGAAAACAGGCGTCAGGAAATCTTTGGTGACGAGTTCCGCCTGATCCTTGATGGACAAGGAAATCGCACCCGCAACGAACAGAGCGGCACCCTTCACAACATCAACACCCGCAAATTTGATCTCATCCAAGACTTTGCCGATCAGGGTGTGGACATCATCCATTGGGGGGGCCTTGCCCTCTTCGATCGACAGGACCCTGAAGGAACCCCTGATTATTTGTACGGGGTCAACCTGACCGATATCCATCTCTCGCGGCGCAACGACGCCTTTGAAGAGGCCCTCCTTGTCCGCATGAACAATGAAGACGTCTATCTAAAACTCAACAACGCCAATGCAAATGTCGATGCGATCATCGAGTGGATCAATCAAGAATACACTGCCGGCCATGTCGACTGGGTGATGGTCTTGGGAGACAATGTCGAATATGATGGCAACTCCTACCTCCTGGACGAGGCCTCACAAAATTTAAGGGATTCCAACCATTACTATGTGGCCAGGGCCGTCGGTCGGATGTTGCCCCCCGTCTTTGTTGGCCTGGGAAATCACGATGTCCTCCCCAGTGGTTATCCGGCCGCCATCAATTCCAATCAAAATTTAAGTTTTGCTGAGGCCATGGAGCTTGAGCGAGACCGCTATCCCGATGATGACATGTCGGGGATTTTAAACTTCGTCAAGGACACCGTTTTTTCCGGCGTCAATAATGACAACGCCACGACGGCCCATCATGACAACACCAATCCCTTCAGTGATTTTACCATCGATTTCGGTGTGGGAGATCCCGGCAATCTCCGTTCCCGGCAAACCCAATTTGTCTTTGTCAATACCGGCGGGGCCGATACTATTCACACTCGTCCCGACGATCCCCTCTACAGGGATATCCAGGCCTGGTTTTGGGGTTGGGATTGGGTCCATTTTGACACGATCTGGGAATTTATCACCAGGGGTTCCCCGGACACCCACGGACCGACCCCCACACAAAATGCCTG
>Ga0156191_1006_pt1 | contig 15507 bp, 20 predicted proteins | sample RifCSPlowO2_12_FD_107844 | JGI IMG/M metagenome (GOLD analysis project Ga0156191, IMG submission 107844) | Deltaproteobacteria bacterium RIFCSPLOWO2_12_FULL_50_11
ATAAGCAAATGTTTCGCTTGGGCTTTACTTTGATTGAATATCAAGCTTGGTCGGGACAACTGGTCGGCCGCCGAAATTTAGCCGGATAATTCCTTCCGTTTTTAAGGCATGGGCCCCAACGATAAGATAACGAATTTTATAGGTATTTAATGTTTTGAACAGATCTTCGTAATCTTGACTGATTTCCACGTTTTCCCCTCACTTTAAAAGAATCTATGACCATGATCCAGGCGGCGGCAAAACGAGCTTGAGCGCCGGATCTTTTCCAAAAACGGATATCAAACTCCCTGGCCTCCCTTGGAGATTGGGCTTTATGGAGGAGGACTTTCCGCATACGAAAATAATATCACATTCGTTGGGAAACGCAACGAACTCTACAGACTGATATCACCGCTTTTTCTTGCCCGAAAGGCCCATTCATGATAGTTTTTTCGCTGGATAAGGTAAAAGGAGGGTAGCGTCTTGATCCCCATGGATCGCGATGATCTTATATTGATGATGGAGGCGGGGTATATTTACCTTGGCATGAAGAAGTTTAAGGAGGCCAAAAAGGTCTTTGAGGGGGTGGCGGTCTTGACCCCCAAGAGTGAAGTCCCCCTTGTGGCCATTGGGGCCGTCTATTTTGGACAATTGAAATATGACCAGGCCATTCGGATGTATCGCAAGGCCTTGCGCATGGTCCCGGAGAGTCCCTTTGCCCATGCCTATCTGGGCGAGTCCCTCTTCTTCAAGGGTGAAAAACAGGCGGCGGTCAAGGAATTGAATAAGGCGGCAGACCTTGATCCCAAGGGGAAGTCCGGGGATTTTGCCAAGACATTGCTGGAGGCGATCCATAATGGCTTTGAACCTCCTCAACCGGGTTCGAATCCTCCTCCGTCTGCAGCATCCAAGTAGTCAAAGATCGAGGTGGACGTGAAGGAAGTCTCTCTCAAATTTTCTATACTTCTCTTGGTTGTGACCCTGTGCGTGGCTTGCCAATACAACAGCCTCCATCACAATCTTTCGGAGACAGAGGCGGATCAGATTTTAGCGGTTCTCCATCGCAGCGGCATCAAGTGTCGCAAGCAAAAGCAGATCTCTGCTCAGGAAGTCAGTTGGACGGTGGAGGTCCTGTCAGGGCAAGCGGATGAGGCGAGACAGATCCTGATCGATCATAATCTTCCCCGTCAAAAACAACTCGGTCTCTCCGGGGTGTATCAAGAAAAGGGTCTCATCCCCACGCCGGATGAACAACAGGCGCGCTATTTGCTGGCCCTGAAAGGGGAGATTATTAATTCCCTGGAGAGCATTCCCGGCGTCGTGGATGCCGATGTTGTCTTGAATATTCCTAAAAAGACGGAGTTTTCAGAATTGGAGGAAAAGGAGGAAAGACCCACTGTCTCCGTCGTCGTTCGCATCCATGAGGGGTCGGAGGCGACAAATCTCACAGAGGGCAAGATTCAGCGCTTTGTGGCCAACAGTGTTCCCAACCTGGATCCCAATGATGTGACCGTGATTATGTCCGTGACCCGCCGTGTGGATATTTCTTCCCCCTCCTTTGGCCCCTTGCCTGAGGACCTGCCACCTGGGGAGGAGGTTCCTCTCGACGGGGAAGAAGATATTGAGGTCCCGGTCTCGGACTCCCCTTTGGTGACGATTGCCGGTATCACGATGGACGTCGCCTCCAAGGACCGTTTTAAAACCTATGCGATAGTCTTTTTGGTGATCCTGATGGTGATTGCGGCGGCCCTCCTCCTCAATGTCTTTCGATTTAGCCAGTACCGTCGCCGGGTAGAATCCGGAGAGGCCGTTGAGGCCTTGCCGTCAGGGAAAGATCAGTATAATCAAGGACTTTTGGGAGGAGGACCGCCGGGGGGACCCCCTCAGGGTGGGGGCTAAAACCAGGGAATCTCCATTTTTTGCCCGAGGGGCAACTCAAGTCCCCATCCATTCCGATAATACATTGTGAGAGGGTTTTAATAAGTGACAGGGGACCAGTGATGCGGAATGTGTTTTTTTAAGGAGTCTATTCATGTCACCCGTTGAGAGTCAGTTTCATGGGGTCAATGTCAATGTCGTCAAGACAGAGGCGCGTGTGGCCCAAATGGGTGATCCCATGCCCATCCGCCGAGGAAAGGGTTTTGGGACCTTTTTGCAGGCCATGGGGTCCTTTTTGGGACCTGTGGGGATGGCGGCAGGAATGATTGTTCCTGGCGCCCAGATTGGGGGCCTAGCCGCCTATGGGGTGGCTGGGATGGGATCTCATATTCGAAATCGTGCCAGTGAATCCGTATTAGAATCCAAACCCATGCCTGTTTCCTTTCCTGGTATGGGAGGACCCGCCTCCGGTGGTGGCATTCAGCCAGTTGCCTTTGGCAGCCAAAGCGGTTATACTGTTCCCAGCGGTGACGCTTTGGATGTCATTACGCAGCGGAATGGATCCACTCATCAAATGATTCATTCCATAGGAAATCCATAGTCAGAAAAAAAGAGGGGTTATGAGCGTTCGACGTACGGGAGGCGGCAGACCTTCAGGGGGATCTTCATCTGTTACGGGTTCCGGGGGTGTTGGCGGGGCTTCTTCGGTCAAAGGACCGGGAGAGATCGAGGCTGCGGAGGCCTCATCGGGGGCTGCCAATTCCATTCGAGCCGGGGCCGCAGAACTCATCAAAAAATTAAAAGAGACCGGAGGTGTTGGATTTGATCGTCACCGCCAGGAACTCGCTCAGGGTGTCATCAAGTATTTTGGAGAGATGCTCGAAGAGGACCCGGAGATGTTTAAGAGATTTTTTGAGGGCCCGGAAGATTCTAGCGATGATGGTTCGGCGACTTAGTTTCTTTACTAGGGAGGAATGTTTTGTTTGGTCGATTCAAAAAGAAAAAGATTTCTGCGAAAAAAACGATCAGCCCCAAGGTGGTAGCGAAGACGCGAGGCCCTGTCAAAGACCATAAGCCCGTCAAGAAAATTGCAGCCCCTCCCCCTCCTCAAAAAAAAATGACCAAAAAAGAGGACAAACTCATTCAGCAGAGAAATGCGATCGTGGAACAGTATATGCCCTATGCGACTTCTATTGCCGGTCGTGTGATGCAATCCCTCTCCTCCGCCGTGGACTATGATGACGTCCTTTGTAATGCCCGGTTGGGTCTTCTGGAATCCGCCCGCCGGTTTGATCCTACGCTCAATGTCGATTTTAAGACCTTTGCCTATTATCGTATCAAAGGAGCTATTTATGATGGTTTGCGAAAGACGGGATGGGTTCCCCGTTCTCTGTATGCCAAGATAAAATTCGAACAAGCGACGAACGAATACTTGCAATATATGTCAGAAAAATCAGGGGGCAAGGAGGCGGGATTTCGTGGTGATGAGGAGATCAGCGAACTCTACGATACGGTCAATTCATTGGCCTCCATTTATGTTATTTCCATCGATGCCACAGAGGGAGGAATGGATGTTGCGGACACCCATGCCGTGGACAGCGAACAAAGCGCCGAATTTCAACAGATCAAGAAACACATGAAAGAGGCCATTGAGCTTCTCCCTGATAAAGAACGCAAGCTCATCAAGATGTATTATTTCCAAAACAGGACCCTTGAAGAGGCGGGCGAGGATCTGGGTCTCTCTAAATCCTGGACGTCCCGCCTTCATGCCCGCGCCCTGGAAATGCTTTTCAAGAAGATCAATTCAAAAATCCGGATGAATCGGGAAGGAGACCGGTCCCAGTTTTCCATCTCCCCTCAGGAAGGGGCGGGGGACTTTTCATCGGAGGCCCCGACGCCCTCTCGATCACCTCCTTAGGGAGTATGAATTACGGACCCTCATGGGGCCTTGAGTCCCCACAAACGGGTCTCCTCCCCTGATTTCCCTGGTTTTTACCCCCCGATAGGGCCGGCAGGTAGTTAAAAACTCCTTAAATTTAAGCAGGTTATAAACCATCCTTTTTTTGGTGGGATGGTTTTTTTTGGCACCAAATCTGCATATAAATAAAAGTGATCCTCCAAGGGAGGGTTGAGAAGGAGCGAGAAGGTATGGCCATCGTTGAGTTAAAGACAGCCCGTGAGGTCGTGACAAAGGCCGTCCAGCCTGAGATCAAGCCCCAGACCCAGCCCAATCAGGACTATTCCAAATTTCAGAAGATGTTGGAGGCGCAGCAACAGTCTAATGCCCAGGTCGTCGAAAAGATGGCCGATTTGAATTTGGTCAACAATGGATCCGCCATCCAGATGAAGTCAGTTTCGGCGGAAGGTTTGAATATTGATCCCTCCAAGATCGAGACCAAAGATGAGATTCAGACAACGAACAAATTGGGTAATATGTTCGCCGAGGTCAATCGTGGGCAATTACAGATGGAAAATATCATGGAGATGATGGGGAGTGGGCGCAATTTTTCAGGTCAGGAACTCCTGGCCATTCAGGCGGGCATTTATTCTATTGTGCAGGAAATGGAACTCGCGGCCAAGGCTGTGGAGCAGGTAAACCACGCCCATAATACCCTCTGGAGAACGCAACTTTCATAATCAGCTACGTCTCATTCTCGGCCTTCACAAAAAACAATATCTAATATATAATATTTCCACTTTTATGCCCCTGAATAGTCGGCAACAAATGTTGGCCTACACGACCTTGATGACCGAAGGCGATCATTTTGCCACCCTTTTTCGTTTTCTTCCCCCGGAAGAAGAAGGCCCCTTAAAAGAGTTTGCGTCAAAGATTTGGTCTCAAAAAAAAGAGCATCGTTCCAAGGATGTGATTCAAAAAATCAAAGAGGTCTTTGTCCAGAAAAAAATGTCTATTTTGCACGAGGTGCATCCGGGATGGATTGCAGAAAGGCTTAAAGATGAATCCCCCCGTGTACTGGGAGTCTTGTGTCGCTATCTTCCTGGGGAGACGGTCAAATATTTGATCGACCATCTTCCCAAGGCACAAGCCCAAAATCTTCCCAAGATCAATGAGACCTTTGCGGTTTCTTCCGATCTGATTTTGTGGATCAAGGATATATTGGAAAAAAAGTTTGCCCATCCCAGCCTGCCCGCCCTCGAGGAACGATTTTCCTTTTCTCATATTGGGCTCATGAGTGGCAAGGATCTCATGACGCTTTTTCGCGAATTGGGATTGGAAGAGATTCGAAAGGCCTTTTCCCAGGTCGAGGTGCAGTCCCTTAAGGTCTTTTTTTCTCGCTTTTCAGTCAATGATACGCGAGAGCTCAAGGCGCGCATCCTCGATGCCCCTCCCTGCCATTCTGAGGAGAAAAAAATAGCACAACAGCATATCGTGACCATGGAGTTGCAGGCCTTAAGTGCGGAGGCCCTGTTTTATGAAATTGGATTTTCCTATTTTGCCCATGCCATTCTGCCTTCAGAATCCCAATGGGTGGAGGCCGTTTGTGAACGATTATCCCCTCAAGATGGTTATGTCTTAAAAAGATTTATCAAGGAGTATGCCTCAAAGAGGTCGGAGGGGCTTCAACAAAAATTTCGTGAGGAAATTCTAAGGAGGATCTTTTACTTGACGGAGAAAAGAAAGATTCGAAAATATTGGTTGGACCCTTCTGAACACGAGCAGACGGGAAGCTATACTGAAAAATATTAACAGGACCGAAATAATATGGACAGCCCGATAGGGCTAACAACCGGTCCTGTAATACTAACAGTTCCCAAATGTCTATACAATTTCGGGACTGTTAGTAAGGGGGAATGATGGCTCATATTATCAAGGGAAATGATGTAGATCCGATGGCGACACTTACAGGGGATCTCAAGAGACCTCAGGGGACGGTATCGACCGGACTGCCCCCTCGGGGGGTGATCAAACGCGAAGTCTTGTCGGCGACGGGAGAGGCCGAAAGGATCTTGAATCAGGCGAAGAAAGAGGCGGCCCACCTGATCCATCAGGCCCAAGAGGTCCTCAAGGGCGCCCTCAAACATGTTGAATCAGAACGCGCGGCTGGTTACGAGCGAGGCCATCAGGAAGGACTTTCCCAGGTGACGGAGCTGATGACCAAGGCCCGTTATGAGTATGAAAAGAGCCTGCAAGAGGCGGAGGGTGACATCGTGGCCCTGGTGATGCAGATTGCGGAAAAGATCATCGGAAATGCCATTGAGCAGGGGGCGATTGTCGATATTGTCAAACAGGCCCTGCAAGGCGCCGTGGGGCACAAGATTATTGTGCGCCTTCATCCCGATGACTTGATGAGGGTGCGCTCCCATGAGGCGGAACTCAAAAACAAGTTGGATCACCAACAAACCCTCCAGCTTCGCGAGGATGAAAGCGTGATCCCCGGCGGTTGCCTCATCGAAACCGAGGTGGGGACCATCGATGCTCAGCTACCGACACAGTTGGCGGCGATCAAGAAGGCGTTGGGGCTTGGGTCTTGAGTATGGTATACTGATGAAAATATGAGTCGCATTGTCGATTTAAAAAAAATTCAGCGGCATCTTCATCAAGTGTCTTCCTATAAAATCAAGGGCAGGGTGAATGAGCTCATCGGGTTGGTGGTTCGGGCGACGGTTCCCGGTGTGAGGGTGGGAGACCTTTGTTTCATCGACACCCACGAACAAACACAGCCCATCAAGGCCGAGGTGGTGGGTTTCAAGGACAATGATGTCTTGCTGATGCCCCTGGGCAATCTGGAAGGCATTGCCCCGGGGAGCTTTGTGACACCGACGGGGAGCTGCCTGTCCATCCCTGTGGGCGAGGCCCTTTTGGGGCGGATTGTGGATGGTCTGGGCGATCCTCTGGATGTGGACAAAAATGGGCCCCTGGATTGTCAGGAGTATTATCCCGTTCATCGCAATCCCCCGGACCCCTTAAAAAGGGTTCGTGTGACGCGTCCCATTTCAGTCGGGATCAAGGTGATTGATGCCCTCAATACCGTTGGTGAAGGTCAGAGGATCGGCATCTTTTCGGCCGCCGGGGTGGGAAAATCGACCCTGATCGGCATGATTTCCAGAAATTCTGAGGCCGATATCAATGTGATCGGTCTTGTGGGAGAGCGGGGTCGTGAGGTCCGTGATTTTCTCGAGCAGGATTTGGGGGAAGAGGGGCTCAAGCGCTCCGTTGTGGTGGTGGCCACCTCCGATCAACCCTCACTGGTCAGGGCCAAGGCGGCTTATGTGGCCACGGCCATCGCCGAATATTTTCGCGACAAGGGCAAAAAGGTTTTTTTGATGATGGATTCGGTGACCCGTTTTGCGAGGGCCCTTCGTGAAATCGGTTTGGCGGTCGGGGAACCCCCGGCGCGCCAGGGATACACTCCTTCCGTCTTTTCGACCCTCCCCCGTCTCCTTGAACGCTCCGGCAATTCGGAGAAGGGCTCCATCACGGCCTTTTATACGATATTGGTGGCCGGTGATGACATGAATGAGCCCGTGGCGGATGAGACGCGTTCCATCCTGGATGGACATCTCGTGATGTCCCGCGAACTCGCCAATCGGGGCCACTTTCCCGCCATTGATGTCTCGGACAGTTTGAGTCGTGTCATGGCCAATATTGTGGATCCTGATCATCTGGCGGCCTCTCAAAAACTCAAGGAGGTCGTGGCGGCCTATGAAAAGGAGAGGGACCTGATCCTGATCGGGGCCTATGAGTCGGGGACGGATCCCAGGGTGGATTATGCCATCGAAAAGATAGAGGAGGTGAATCAATTTCTCCGGCAGGGGGTCAATGAGCCGGTCCATTTGCAGGAATCGACGGATCAGTTGAAGGCGATTTTTGGAGATGTTTAGTGGCCAAAAAAAAGGATAAATATCGGCTCCAGGCCCTTTTGACGATTAAGGAGCGTTTGAAAAACCGGGCGGAAATCGTCCTGGCCAAGGCCATTAACCAGTTGGAGAAGGAAAAGAAAAAACTCAAGAAATTGGAGGAAGAAAAGGAAAAAATCATTCAAAAACAAAAGGATATACGCCGGGAGTTTCACGAAAAGGTGTGTACGGGGATCAGCCAGGCCAAAGAAAGTCATGTTTTTGTGAACTTTGTACGCAAGTTGAAGGATGACCAAGCCGATAAAGAAAGAGAGATCCTACAACAAAAGGAAGTCATAGAGGATGCGGAGGTGCAGGTGCAGAGGGCGAGGCGCCAGTATGTGGATGCGGCCAAGGAACACCGCATCATGGAAAAACACAAGGAGCTTTGGAAAAAGAAGGTCATGGCCGAGATGAATAGGATAGAAGAGAGAGAGATGGATGAATTGGGACATGTGGTGCATCAGATGCGGAGGGTCCTATGAGTGAGGACAACAAGATCCCTCCCCCGAGGGATTCCCGTGATCGTCCCAAACCGCCCCCTCCCCGGGCAAAAAATACATTTTCCCACCAAGCCTCAGGGACAAAGTCCGGACCGGGACAAAAGAGTGACACGGAGAGTCCCTTTGATGAGATCTTAAAAAGCACAGTGGAGCAGACACAGAAGCGGACACAGAGCGCCCTTTCCTCCATCGCCAATGAGGAGAAACAGGCCGTTCAGGAAGAAGGATCACGGCGCGCCCCTCCAGAACGCAAAGATTCCCGCGAGGAGCCCAAACCCTTGGAAGAGAGGATTTACAAGGCTACATTGCAGCGAACAAAAGATTCGAAGACCACAAAACATACCGGAGAGACGCGGGAGACCGCGGAGGGCAAGGGCAAGGATGCCGAACAGCGTGTCATAGGACGGCAGGGGCCTTCAAGACACTCTCACGAAGGACAGGGAGGGGTGCAAAAATCAGGGGGACAGGGTGGGTTTTCTCATGAGAGGGGTCAGGGCTTTCAAGTGGTGCCTCAACAATTAGTTGAGAAGAAAAAAATGGCGGCCACTCACCAGAGCCTGTTTGGGATGCCTTCCCAGACGGATTCGGTCAGGGGGAAGACGATGATGCAGACGCAACAAGTGCCCCAGGCCCTGCCGGAGGCGATCCTCCAGCAGATTGTTCAGTACTGCCGGATCGTCACACGGACCGATGGCGACAAGGAAATGGTTATGAAGCTACGGGATGAGATCTTTCGGGGGATGGATATTCGCATTGCCCTGGTGAAGGGAAAAATCGAGGCGACATTTACCACCGATCATCCGGACGTCCAGCGTTTATTTAATGCCGAAAAGGGAAAAATCATCAAGGCGCTCGCTGAAAAATCTATTGATGTTCGGCAAATAAATGTTATACTTGCCTAAATTTATCAAACACTTATAAACATTTCGTGACTCACGACGCCTGACGCAGGGGAGGGGACTGTTTGGGTTTTTTTAGCAAGAAGCAAAAATACAAGCCCTTCAATTATGAGGATCTCAAAAAGGTCACCCTGGAGGAAGTCCGGTTGATGAAGGGCCTTTTGAATCTTTTGCCGCGGCTGGGCTTTGACGCCTCCCTTCAGGGGGCCGTCGTCGACATGCTCAAACCCTATTTGGGCGATGATTTTTCGCTCACCCTGCGTGGGATGGCGACGGCACACGAATCCCCCTTTTCCAAGGGACATGGTTTTGAGGAGATCTACGCGGTGATTGGGATGTCCCCCCTGCCTCACAAGGCCCTTATCAAGATCGATCCTGTCTTGGCCTTCGTGATGATTGACCGGATTTTGGGCGGAGAAGGGGAGGTGGCGGTCAATCGTTTTGCACTGACAGAGGCGGAGCAGGGGGTCCTTTCCTATCTGATATTAAAATTTTTGGCACAAATTTATGAGCGGTCGACCCCCGAAAAACAGGTCCATTTTCGCTTTGAGGGTTTTCGTTTTTCCTCTCAGGAACTGCAGGGTCTTATTGCGGAGGGAACGGCGCTCGTCTTTCTCCATTTTGAGGCGGTGGTGGGAAAAAAGACGGGGATGATTCAGGTGATACTCCCGGACCCATTTTTGACGCAGGCCCTGTTGCAGCCCTTTGCCCGTGTGGCCTCCTCGCCTCAGGAAAAAGAGGCCCAAAAAAGACGTCAGGTGAGGATAGCCCATATCCAGGCCCCTGTGTGGGCCGAGATTGGTCAGGCCTCGCTGTCACCACGGGAGATTTCGGGTTTGGAGAGGGGAGACGTTGTCTTGCTGGATCAAAGTTTGGCGACTCTTAAAGAGGGGCATGTGGGAGGAAGGGCGACGCTGCGTGTTGGCAAGGGAGAGATTGTTGCGATCCCCTCGGCCATTTTAGACGATGGCCCCAAGATGAAGTTAAAATTAGGATTGACTTAAGGAGAAACAACTGTGGCGGATAAGAAAAAAAACCCCCCTGGCAATGAATCCATTGAGGATCCCTATTTAGACCAGTTGGAATCTTCTATGGAGGATTTAAATCTCGAGGATCCCACGCGGGCCGATGTCCCTGTGTCGTCCCAAAAGGCATCGAAACCCCCGGTTTCCCAACAACCCCAAAACAAACCGAGAACCCCCCCCGCGCCCTCGGCCCCCCCGGTCCAGGCCACCGATTTTAGCCAGATTTCTCCGGATATCCCGGTCAATCTCGTCGCGGTGATCGGAAAGCGCCATATGACCGTCAAGGATTTATTGGAGTTGCAGATGGGGGAGGTGGTGGAGCTGGATCGTGCCCCCCACGATGTGGTAGATTTGGTGGCCAATGGCAAATTGGTCGCGCAAGGAGAGTTGGTGGAGATTCAGGGCAAGTTGGGAGTCCGGATCTTGAGGATGGTATAAATGGGACTTCTTTGGACAGTGGTCGCCCTGGCGGCCCAAGAGGCGGATCAGAAGATCCCGTCAGGAGGGATGGAAGGTCCGATGCTGGATTATACCTGGTTGTTTGTAAGGGTGTGCGTGGCGCTTGTCCTCGTGATTTCCCTGGTCTTTGTCTTTATCCGGTTTGTCCTGCCGCGACTGAAGGGGTTTCATCGCTCCTCCCAGAGTGCCATCAAGATCCTCGATCGCAATACCCTGGAGCCGCGAAAAAGTATTTATCTTATTCAGGTGGGAGGACGCCATTATCTGATCGGGACCGCAGATCAGTCGGTCTCGCTTATTGGGGAGTTGTCAAAGGATGAAGTCGAAAAAGCCTATCCCTAAAGGGACTAGGGGACATGTTCTTAAAAGGATGAAAAGGGCGGGGACCCTTCTCATGAGGACGGGTCTCTTTTTTCTCCTTATGAGCTGTCTGGGAGACGGGAACCTGATGGCGCAGACAGGGGGGGTCGGTCTCAATTTGGGCGATCAAACGGTCTCGCGGCCGCTCGTCCTCATCTTGATCTTGATGGCCATGGGGCTTGCCCCCTTTGTCATCATGATGACGACATCCTTTGTGAAGATCTCCGTGGTGCTGGCCCTGCTTCGCAATGCCCTGGGCACCCAGCAGATCCCGCCCAACACGATCATTACGGGACTCGCCATGATCCTGACGATCTATATCATGATCCCCGTGGGGATGGACATCTACAAGGTGGCGGGCGAATCGATCAATAAGGGGACCAAACAGCCGATACTTTCCCAGGCCTCGGTGAGTCTGCTTCTCAAGGCCGTTGAGGAGGCCCGGGAACCGATGCGTGATTTTTTGATCAAGCATGCCCATGAAAAGGACAGGGATCTCTTTTTTTCCATGTCCAAAAAGATGATGAAGCCCGAGGATCGGGACAAGGTGACGGACAGGGATTTTACGGTCTTGATGCCGGCCTTTGTGATCAGCGAGCTGGTCGAGGCCTTTCAGATCGGTTTTTTAATCTATCTTCCCTTTTTGATCATCGATATCGTGACGGTCAATGTCCTCTTGTCCTTGGGGATGTTTCAGGTCTCGCCCATCACGATCGCCCTCCCCTTCAAACTCCTCCTCTTTGTCCTCGTTGAAGGGTGGCACCTGATCGCAAAGGGGCTGGTGTTGGGATATCTTTAGTCGGAATAGGAAAGGGGTCTTTATGGATACCTTTTACATCGCCATGGGCAAACAGGCCCTTTTTTTGGTCCTGATCCTCACGGCCCCCCCCGTGCTTGCCGCGATGCTGGTGGGACTCACGGTCTCCCTTTTTCAGGCCACCACCCAGTTGCAGGAGATGACGCTTACCTTTGTCCCCAAGCTGGTGACGATCATCCTCGTCTTGGCCCTGGTGGGACCCTGGTCGTTGATGCAGGTCGTGGCCTTTGCCAATAATGTCTTAACCGCATTTCCCCAGTATGTAAAGTAGAGGAACCGGAAGGATCTTGTCATGAATGCGGCCTTTCAAGCCCTGGGTCTTGATGTCAACTGGCAGGCGACCCTGACCTTTGGGAGCCTGGTCATGACGCGTATTATTGCCATGGCCTCGATCATCCCCTTTTTGGTGGGGCGTCCGGTGCCTGTCCAGGTCCGGATGGCCTTTGCCATCTCCCTCCTCATTTTTTTGTTTCCCTATGTGCGTCCCCCCGACGTGGCAATCCAGCAGATTCCGACACTGGGTTTTGTGGTGCTTTTCCTGAAGGAGACTCTCTATGGGGTCGCCATTGGTTTGATAGCGAGTCTCGTCTTTCACGCCTTTGAGGCGGCGGGCTCCTTCATCGACAACCAGCGCGGTGCCGCCCAGGCCAGGCTCTTGATCCCCCAGTTGGGGGAGCAGGGGGGCATGTTTGGGATGTTCCAGATGCAGCTGGGGATCGTCATTTTTTTGTCGACGGGGGGGCATCGGATTTTTTTAAAGACCTTTGTGGAGAGTTATACCCGCCTCCCCGTCCTCGAGATGCCCGGCGGGGCCGTGGATTTGACGGGGGTGATTGACCTCTTTATCAATATGACCGGGGATGTGATCCTTGTGGCCGTGCAATTGGCCGGCCCGGTCATGGTTGCGATCTTTTTGTCCGATCTGATCCTGGCCCTCATGAACCGCATGGCCCCGGCGATCAACGTCTGGGAAATGGGGTTTGCGGTCCGGGCGGTGTCGGCGGTCGTCGTCTTTTTCCTGGCCTTTGGCTTTATCGTCGAGCAGATGGATTTCTTGAATCAAAAGATGCTCCTTCAGGTCAAGGTCCTGATCGAGTATCTCATGCACTCCCTCCCGCCCCCTTCGTAAAATTCGGACCTCTTTTGGCACGTCCTAAATTTCCCCAGTTGTATACAATTGAATACTGAAAATAGGGGCCCCGCACAACATCCTTTCCCCCCCTCCCGATAATGAGCAGTAATAAAGCCGAAACCCTGCACCTGCTAAGGAGGAAACGATGTCCGGAACCTATGATGTCATGGTCTGTGTCAGCCAGGGGGATTCTTGTGAGTGGGTCGCGGTGCGGGAGGATCAACCCGTTCCCGAGACCGACGAGGTCGATGGGATCACAAACATAGAGGAGGTCGTGGCCATTGAAGGGACACTAGAGGGGCCGGCCTTTGAGGCGGAGGTCCGTTCCCGATCGGGGAGGGGACCCGATGAGGCGGTCACTATTATTGGAAGATCGATGCGGTCCCGTGAGGGGCGTTTAGCGGGGGAGTGGATGCCCCTGGAGGATTTTCGGGAGATCTTGATGCCGAGAACGCCCATTGTCCCGCTTGTCCAAGGGGCGGTGGCCGTTGTGAGGCGGGCGCAGGCGGACGATCCCCAGGGGAGGGGGCGGCTCACCCTGACCTTTACGGACCTTCGTGAGGGCGAGTGCCTGCCGGAGGATCTGGAGCTTCGCTATAGTTTAAATGGGGCTGAAGAAAGGGTCTCTGGAGAGACCCAGTATGGGGACACGGTTGATTTTGACTTGGGGGATATCCCGGTCGGTAGTGTGGGGTCGTTGGCGGTTCTGGGCCTGAGCTCGGAAATGGCGGAAGGCCCCGGGGAGGGCTACGCCAATGAGTCCATCCCCATCGAGTATCCCGAACCCATCGTAGTGACGTGCACCCACAATGACGATGGAAGTCCAAGACAGTGTTTAATTGAGTAAAATCAATGACTTAAGCCAATTAGAGACGTTCAGGGAACAGGACCGATCCCTCAAGGGACTAGAGTCCATGAAAAAATAATAAGGACGCAACATTGGCGGGGTCGGACCCGATAACTCTTGTAGGTAAGGGATTTCCTCCATGTTTCCACCACACGTTTCTGCTATAATAGGCTGGGGAGTCTAAGGGAGAAGAGAATGGTACCCATTCAATTTAATGTTCGCGTAGATTCCGAAGCTGAATTTATTTCCGACAGCAGTGTCGGTGATACAGGCTCAGCGGGGCTGAGTGATGAGACTGAAATTCGAGCTATAGTTGCAGCAATTGAAGCAGGGTATCAAAGCGCATATCCTGGAGCCGTTACCATACCTTGGGCAAACATTCAGGCTAATATCTCTGGCCAATGGAAAACGATCGAAGAATGGCGTGCAACCTTAACCCCCGCCCCCGCGACGACCACCCCTGTCGTCCCTTCAGTTACCAGAGCTGATGTAACTGCGACGAGGGCTAATAACTCCGACCCTAATGGTACAGGGAGGCTGACGATCACTTTTCTCGCTCCCAGCACCGACCAGAGTCTCGCGAGTGACATGATTGTCTCCTATCAAATAGGTGCTGGTGCTGTTCAAACAGCTACGGGAACGGTCAATGGCAACCGAGTGACCTTCAACGTCGGAAATATCCCGACATCTATTACAGCTCTTAGTATTACTAACCTGCAGTCCGCTTCAGTCAATGGGCCAGGTGAGGGTTATGCAAATCCTTCTGCCACTATCACCCACGAAGTAACAGCGGCCCCTGATCCGGGTGGCGCAACAGCCGTACCCCAACCCACGAGTGGGACCTATACCGTCAGCGGCCGGGATGTGACGGTTACAGTGACTCTTGATAATCCTCTCCAGTCCGGCGATGTTGTGCAATGGAGCCAGGATGGTACGACTTGGTCACCCATGACTTCTTCAGGAACTCAAGGAAGAGTTGCCTTAACAGTTCCAGGCACCGACCCTATAAGCGGACCCGTCGCCCTCCAATTTCGTGTCAACCGAGGAAGTGTTAATGGGACCGCTGTCTCTCTCAATGTGACCCCTGCTTCCGCCGATCCCGCCCCCGTTGAGCCTAGCTCGGGTGGGACCGTCACCCCTGCCGTGGGGACAGTGATGACAACTAATGCCGCCGAGGGTCAGGCCTCAGTCCAGATTACGGGATTGGCCGCAAATACAGAATATCGCTTTCGTTTTACCAACGGGGGCCAGACGATGAGGGGGACAACGGATGCAAGCGGCGCTGTCACGTTAAATGTGACAGGACTCCATCGGGGAAACAACGGTGGCGCGAGTTTTCAGATTGGCGTCTATCCGGCCACGGGCCCGATGAGGCCCACGGGGTCGAACGCTACGCGCCTGGCCTCCTTAGACGTCCCCTTGTCCACACCCATTACCCGTCCCCGGAGTGGTGGTACCACCGTGACTCAAACGACTTTTAATACTACACCAACGGTGGCCGATGTCAGTGGCAATACGGCCCGGAGCCTGGTGACGGTGACACTAGCGGGGCCCAATTTGCCAGCGACGCCACTGCCAACGGTGACACTGACGGGTCCAACAGGTTCACCAGCCCTGACCGCCGATAATGTGACTGTGAGTGGCAATACACTCACCTTTGAGGTCGCCAAACAGCCCAATGCCCTGACGGGGGTGACCGTTACTGTTCCTGGTGTGGGGGGGACGACGACTTTTGATTTACCCGGGACC
>Ga0156191_1016_pt1 | contig 15154 bp, 16 predicted proteins | sample RifCSPlowO2_12_FD_107844 | JGI IMG/M metagenome (GOLD analysis project Ga0156191, IMG submission 107844) | Deltaproteobacteria bacterium RIFCSPLOWO2_12_FULL_50_11
AAGGCTCTTTCATCTAATGACGCTGGGACTTCTCTTGGGATTTGGATCGGCAGCGGGTCTTGACCTTGTTTACAATATTGGATGTCTTTTTGTCGCGGTTCTCCTTACCTGGGAACACAGCCTCATCCGCCCCTCCGATCTCTCAAGGATCAACATCGCATTTTTCAATTTTAACGGGGTCATCGGCCTCGTCTTCTTGGCAGGGGTGTGTGTGGATGTCCTTATGAAGCCCATCGTCGCTTTCGTGCTTCAATAGCCTCTACAAGTAATTGGCGAACAACAGAGGCCTTTGAATTGGCCTGAAACTGTGCCAAGTGTTCAATTTCCATCGCAAGCCATGCAGGAAGATCCATGGGAGGCAATTTCATAGTCTTGCCAAGACCTTCTGTCACCACACCTGATGAGAAATCAACTGCCTCACTTCCTTCATCGAAACGCTCATCAAAGTCCTTTTTCTTTTGCCTGTTTTTCCTCTTCATATCGTGCCCTCCTCACAGAAATGATCCGTATCCCCTGAGGGGTGATTGTAAAAATCCCAACATAATACCTACCTTTGAATCTCCCCATCACCGCATGCCTTATTTCACCCTTATGATAGGCAACCTCTGGGACCAGTATATTATCACTTTCAAAGATGTGGTCTCTTGCCTCTTCGAAACTGATTCCGTGTTTCTCCCGATTGGTCCTCTCCTTTTCTTTATCCCAGATGTAGTACATATTAATAATATATTACTTTAATATTAAATTCAAATACTTTAATATCTCTTGTCTTTTTGGGATCGAGGCGCCAACCTAGTCATTACCCGGTGAAGGAGGGGTATTGGCAATAAAATCAGAGGCGTTGTTGTCCGTATCTTGGGCCCCTGTCTGTCGAGAGAGACTCTGGCCTGCAGGCACATCAGTGGCGGGACTGGTCTCCCCGCAGACAAGACCATTTTCCGCCATGACGATCCCCCCCACCCCATAGGCCAATGAATCGATCATCGCTCCCGTCCCGTCAAAAAGCTGGACGCAGTCGGGCCCATTTTGGGGGTCAAAATTGGCCAGAAAATGATAAAGGGGCACAAGGGTCTCTGTAGCGGATCCTGTTTTGAGGTCGGCCACGACAAAAAGACCTTCATCACCGGCAAGGGCCTCTTGATCCAAAACAATCGTATCCGTCACCTTTCCATCACTCCCGTTGATAAAAACGATTTTGATCCCCTCGAGTGAAAGTCCTGGCTCTCCCTTGAGCTCGATAAAGACCTCCCCATCCGTCTCACTGCCGTTGGCGTCGTACAAAAGCTCGTTGATAATAAGGAGCCCCTTTAAAGAGGTGGGGGATTTTGTCGTTTCGACCATCGAATCCTCACCCGTCCCCTCCTCTCCAGGATCTTGCGAAGGTTGGATTGGATCCGGGTTCTCCAAGGGAGAGGTGATCGGAGTCGTTTCTTCTCCCACTTCGTATAATTTTAGATACGGAACCGGACTTTCGCCCGGTTTTTGATTCAAGGGAAATTTTTCCTCAGAAAAAATCCGGGTCGTGACGATCATCGAATACACCTGATTGGCCACAAGGGGGGTTTGTGGCTGGATCAAGAGGGAGGAGTGTTTGTCATCCAGCCATTCGTAACTCATGGGGTGGTTTCCCCCCAATTTGTTCTCTGTCAAATACTTTTCAAACTCCCGCCCGTTTTTGAAATCTCCATGGGATTCATCGCCCGGAATCAAAAAAATGCCTTCTGGAGTCAACGATGTCGGATCGATCGGCTGTGAAAATTGCACAAAAAAAGAGCTTTGGGGTGAAATCTTCCATTGATTGTCCGGCATCACATAGAGGACCTGCGGCTGTTGTGCCAGAGAATCACTCATCGTGGGCGGAACGGCACCACATCCCGTCACCACCAGGATAAGTCCAAAAACAACTAAGCGATGCATCATCGATCCTCCTTTTCAGGGGCATTGTCGTGAAAACCATCCCCCCGTCAGTCCATCGAGATGGGCCGTCAAAACCCTGATCCTTGTCTCCAGGCGCCGTCTTTTGTTGACACCCACAATCTTCACTGCCTGTTTCACAAGCTCTTCCCTCTCAAAATATGTTTCTTCAAGATCGGACAGGATAAGATTCCTCTCCCTGACCCACAAACGGGCCACCTAGCTCACATTCATCTCATCACTATTAAAAACAAGCCCCGCCAAGTCCCAGACCACCTTGACCTCAAAGCTCGTCCCCTCATTAAAATCCTCATCAAAATTTCTTTCCTGGGGGCCGATCGTGACGTCCCCCCCCGTAATGGAGATATTGTCCCGCGTCGCAAGGCTCACGACATCCTTTAAATCCCGATCGAAACCAAACTGGAGTTTGGGAAGGGCCGCTGACCATCGTACCCGGCCCCGCCAATCCTCAAAATCGTCTTGATTGAGTCCCGCGTATCTGAGGGCCCTTTGTTGCGTCGCCTCTATCGAAGGCCGACAATCCACAACACCCGTTTCACCCCTGGAGGGAACGGGTAAAAAAGAGACAATACAGAAAATAGCCCCGATAAAATAAAACCTGTCCCTCTTCATGTGTTGTTGGAGTGAAGCAAAAGAAATGCCATCGGACCAAAAAAATAAATCTCCTTAATAATTCACGATTTAGTCGGTTTGGGGGGATTGGGACCCTTTCACACACTTTCGATTCAGGTCTTTTGAGGTCCGGATTTAAAACCCTGCTAACTTGTTGACCGCACCTTACAAATTGTTTAATCTAGCGTCCTTTTAAAAATGAAAACTAGGGTTTGGAGAAATGCTGGCGCGGTTGCCCCTTCGCAGCACCCTCGCAAAGTTCGGGTGCGCTTGGAGCCCCAGAGGGGCGTTGCGAGCTCAGGGACTATTGGAGTGCCAGTGGCGCGGTTGCTAAGTGGTAAAGCGACGGTCTGCAAAACCGTTATACGAGGGTTCGATTCCCTCCCGCGCCTCATCCTTTCGTTAATTTGCGGGGGTCCTGCGCCCCCGCAAATTTTACGAAAGGATTGCACCGTTTTGCGCAGTAAAACGGTGCAAAAATAGTCAATTTGCGGTGGCCTTGCGTCGCCGCAAATCTTACAAAAGCTTGTCCCGTCTCGGAATACTCGACGGGACAAAGGAAAAAGTAAAATGGCCTTTTATTTGCAGGCAGATCCCAGCATGTCCAAGGAAAAAAGTCGGGGGGTCTTCCCCAATCATCACTATACCCAGATTATCCTTGAAGAAATGCGCTCGCAAATCGCTGGATTGGCAGAGATCATCGAGTCCAAATACCAAACCCTTGATGCCAAAATTGATCATCTCGAACGAAAACTCTCCAGTGAAATTGAGATCACCCAGATGGCCTTAAGAACCATGAAACTGGACTATGATAAGCGCTTTGATGCCATTGATAAAAGATTTGAGGCGATTGACAAAAAATTTGAGGCAATAGATCGAAGATTTGAGGCAATGGATAAGAGATTTGACATCTTAGAGGACAAATTGGATCAGCTCAACACAAAAGTAGAAGGGCATGATCACTACAGGGCAGTACATTAATTACTATACAATGATCTGCCCAGTATTAAGCAGTAGTGAAGGTATTTTGTTTTTTCAGGTAGGGTGGAATTTGAACTGATTAATATATAACCGGCTTAAAAGGGACTGCATAAGAAAAGTGAAACAGATCCTTGTACCGTTTCACGAAGTGAGATGGAAATCCTTGTACCGTTTCACTTCGTGAAACGGTACCTGATTTCGTAAGATTTGCGGGGACGCAAGGCCCCCGCAAATCTTACGAAATCAGGCCCGGGTGGTGGAATTGGTAGACACAAGGGACTTAAAATCCCTCGGGGACTAAACCTTCCCATGCCGGTTCGATTCCGGCCCCGGGCACATCCTTTTGTTAGTTTGCGGGTGCTTTACGTACCCGCAAACGTTACAAAAGGATGTGCCGTCGAATGAAATGAGACGGTACAAGAAAGTTAGTTTGCGGGTGCTTCTGAAACAGGCTGTACGACTAGATTTTCGAGGCACCGTTTCGCACAGCGAAACGGTGCAAAAAATAGCTTTGCTAGAGAATCTATTAATTTTATTATATGCCCCTCTTAGAAACCCTTCAAAAATTCGATCTTAAAAAAATCCTCAAAACCGCACTCGCCCACGGTGGGGATTTTGCCGATCTCTATGCCGAGGAAATGGAGACCACCCAGATCATCTCCGAAGACCACAAGATCGACACGGCCTATACCGGGCGGGACCGTGGCGTCGGCCTTCGTGTCCTCCACAATTTTAAAACGGCCCATGGGTTTACCAACGACATTTCTGAAAAATCGCTTCTTAGGTTGGCCCATTCCGTCGCCCATGCCGTCAAAGAAAAAAAAATTCTTCAAGATATCCATATCCATCCCGTCCCTCCCCCCCTGCAACACCGCATCCAACAACCACCCAAAGACAAGGACCTGCAAACAAAACTCAAATACATCCACCAGGCGGAAGCTGTGGGGTGGAAACTCTCTCCCCTCATCAAGCAGGTCAAGGTCCTCTACGCCGATATCCATAAAGATGTCGTCATGATCAATTCCCTGGGTGAGGTGACACACGACACACGCGTCTATACCCTCTTTTACACACAGATTGTCACTGCCGAAGACGGCCGACTGCAAACCGGCTATCATCCGGTGGGCGGTCTTGTAGGCCTTGAGTTGTTGGAGCAGGAGCCCCCTGAAATGATTGCCCGAAAGGCCGCCTTACAGGCCCTCTTGATGCTCAAGGCCCGTAAGGCCCCAGGGGGGGCGATGCCCGTCGTCATTTCCTCCGAGGCCGGAGGCACCATGATTCATGAGGCCGTCGGGCATGGGTTGGAGGCCGATCTCGCCTGCGAAGGTCTCTCCGTTTATCACAATAAACTCGGCCAAGAGATCGCCTCTCCCCTGGTTTCCGTCCTGGATGACGCGACGATCCCGAATAAAAGGGGCTCTTTTGTCTTTGATGATGAGGGGGTCGCCGCCCAAAAAACGGTCCTGATTGAAAAGGGGGTCTTGAAAAACTACATGTTTGATCGGCGTTATTCCTTGAGAGAAAAGACATCCTCGACGGGCAATGGCCGGCGCGAGAGTTTTCGCAAGCCCCCCATCGTTCGGATGACCAATACCATGATCGCCCCGGGGAAGACCCCACCGGAAGACATCATCCGCTCCACTGAAAAGGGCCTCTTTGTTAAAAAAATGGGCGGCGGTCAGGTCAATACCGTCAATGGGGATTTTGTCTTTGAGGTCCAGGAGGGTTATCTGATCGACAAGGGCAAGATGGGAGATCCCGTCCGGGGGGCCGTCCTCACGGGCAATGGTCTCCACGTCCTCAAAATCATCGACAAAGTAGGAAAAGACCTGGGTTTTGCCATCGGAACCTGCGGCAAGGACGGTCAAGGGGTCCCCGTAGGCGACGCCCAGCCCACGATCCGCATCCCCGAACTCACGGTCGGCGGAGAGGTGTAGACTTCTTAATGGACTGGTGAAAAATAACTTTTCTTGAGCGGCTTTTGGAAAATCAATCACCTTACCGCCTCAATGATATTGATTTTCCAAGCCGTCCCAAGCCTGGCAGTGGAAGGCTTGGGGCGAAAGCGAAAGAAAAGTTATTTTTCACCAGTCCATTTAAATCAGCTCAATAAAACTCAACTGCCGGCCGGCTTCTTCCTTTTCCCTTCGATAAGAATAAAAATGTCGAGGTTCGCAATAGGTACATCGGGATATCACATCAATATTTTTCAACAAGACCCCCGCCTTCTGTAACTGCACCACATTGGCCCTGGGAAGATCCAGATGCCATTTGTTCTGACTCTGCCGGGATCGTGAAGGGAGTAAAAACTGGGATTTTTCCGAGACAGGACCTGCAAAGGCCTGAAAGACATCATCGCCCACCTCACAACACTCTTCCTGAATACACGGCCCCAGGGCCACCAAAAGGGTCTCGGATCGGCATTGATATTCCTTTTTCAGGGCCTCCACGGCATGAATCGCAATATCTCGAGTGGTCCCCAGCCATCCTGCATGGACAGCCGCCACCACCTTTTTTTCAGGATCAAAAATCAAGATCGGCAGACAATCTGCCGTGCGCACGGCAATACACACCCCCTGACAGGCCGTCATCACGGCATCTTTTTCAATATTGGATACCCCATCGCCCTTCAGGGGATCCCTGATACAATGCACTAGGTTAGAATGAACCTGCTTGAGCTGAAAGGCCCGGGTAGGGGTATCCTGTTGCTCACTAAAACCGTGCCGGATAGCGGATTCTTTCCCTAAAAGTGTGCTAACAATCATTTTTTAGCCCTTATTCCGCGCCCTTCATATATGAAAGTATTTCATTAAATTTACTATCTAACTTACTGTTAAATAACATATTTTCATTTAGTTTTGGATGAATAAATCCAAGCTCGACGGCCTGAAGCAGGGGGTGGTCGAGGGTCGCAAGGAGGGAGGCCAAGACCTGACTTTTGATTTGAGTCCACTTGTTCTTGCCCCCGTAGATATCATCCCCCACCAAGGGATACCCCATTTCTGAAAAATGGACCCTGATTTGATGGGTCCGTCCCGTTTTGATCTCAATCCTCACATAGGAGAGGCCCTCTCCCCGCTTGAGGACACGATAAAGGGTATGGGCCTCCCTTCCCTTTTGTGTCCTGGACGACATCTTCTGGCGATGAACCCTATCCCGACCAATAGAGGACTCTATCATCCCCTCATCTCGGGGAACCTCCCCATAGACGATGGCATGATAGACCTTTTTGATCCTCCTTTTTCTAAACTGTTTTGAGAGGTGTCGTAAGGCCTGTTCATTTTTGGCCACGATCATGACCCCCGATGTCCCTTTATCGAGCCGATGGACCAGCCCGGGTCGAAAGGGATTGTCCGTCGTCGCCAAATCGCGGCAGTGATAAAGCAAGGCATTGACGAGGGTGCCGTGTCGATTTCCAGGGGCTGGATGGACCACCATCCCCACCGGCTTGTCGACAACAATAATCTCTCCGTCTTCATACAGGATTTTTAAAGGAATATCCTCGGGAAGGACATCTAAGGGCTCTGTCGGCGGCTGGTCCAAGACGACAGAATCACCTTTGTGAAGAATGTGGCCGCATTTGGAAACACCCTCATTAATCTTTACAGCCCCCTTGTCAATCCACTTTTTAATGAGAGAACGGCTCGCCCCCTCAATTTTTTGTGTCAAAAACTTGTCGAGACGTTGGCCGTGTTCTGAAACCTTGATGATAAATTTATAGATTTGAGACATGATCAATAAAGTAACAAATTCTCAGGCCATCCGAAAATAACTTCTATTGAGCCTCAAGCCAGAGGCTTGAGACCCTAAAGCATCAGAGATGCGATGGGCGGCTTTAGAAAAATCAATTTCCTTACTGCCTCTAACCTATTGATTTTTCTAGCTGTCCAAAAACCGGCAGTGGAGGTTTTTGGGCAAAAGCGAAAGAAAAGTTATTTTCGGATGGCCTAGACTTGGAATTTAATCCTGTTGCAATTCCACATTCCAATAACTGAAATCGATCACATTGAAGAAGGGCTTCCATTCATCATAGAGCTTGGCCTTGAGGGAAAAATCCAAAAAAGGGGTCCATTTGGGCCTGACGGGGGTCCGGATCAATTTCATCCCGACCTCTTCAAGGAGATGTCCTCCCTTGCGCCGATTACACGGGATACAACTTGTCACCACATTTTCCCATGTGGTCTTGCCCCCGCGACTCTTGGGAATCACGTGCTCCAGATTGAGTTCAGAGCGCGATTGAGTCTTTCCGCAATACTGACAAATACTGCAATCCCTCAAATAAATATTGTGACGAGAAAACCTGACATAGCGTTTGGGGACACGATTGTAGGCCGTCAATAGGATGACCCGGGGGACCCGAATGACACGATCCACGAGATGGATCCCCTCCCCCTCCCTGGATGCCGACAAATCAGACCAGGATGAAAAATCGAAGGTTTCGTACTGATGATCCACGGCACGCGCCACTTCCTGATACATCAGGATCAGGGCCCGCCGCACCGTCGTAATATTAATCGGAATAAAGGAGCGATTGAGGACGAGGGCGCTGGAAGTGAGCATGGGTTAATGCTGACATGAAGCGCCCCTGCCGTCAAGGGGGTAGTAGGAAACCCCTACTCCATCGCCCCTGTGAGGTCGCTTACGCTGGGGATCTTTTCCTTTTCGAGATAACAAGACAACTCCTCAATCAGGCGCGGCGCCACATAGGGATCCACAAAATTGGCCGTACCGATCTGAACGGCCGTGGCCCCAACAAGGAGAAATTCCAAGACATCATTTAAACTCATGATACCGCCTATGCCTATGATAGGAATCCTGACCGCACGAGCCGCCTCACTGACCATGCGAACGGCAACGGGACGGATCGCCGGCCCTGAAAGACCTCCTGTCCCATTGGCCAAAACGGGTCTCCTTTTTCGGACATCCACCATCATGGCCGGAAGGGTATTGATCAGTGAAAGACTGTCGGCCCCCGCCCCTTCAAGGGCACGAGCCATCTCGGAAATGGAAGGGGCGGAGGGTGAGAGCTTGACCATCAAGTGGGTCTTGGCCGCCTTCCTGACCGCCTTGACCAAACGCACGGCCATTTCAGGCTGACCACCAAATTCTATCCCCCCCTTTTTCACATTGGGACAGGAAATGTTGAGCTCCAGAGCGGCAATACCCCGAACCCCATCCAATCTCTTGGCCAGCTCAACATAGTCATCCATCTTTGTCCCAAAGACATTGACGATCACTGTGGCCCCTGACTTTTGCAAAAAAGGCAGTTTTTGACTCAAGAACTCCTTCACGCCCACATTTTGAAGACCAATGGCATTGAGCATACCGGAAGGGGTTTCGACAATACGCGGAGTCGGATTCCCCTTTCGAGGCCTGAGACTGATCCCCTTGGTACAAACAGCCCCCAATTGTCCAATATCATAGAGCCGCTGAAACTCCTCCCCATAACCAAAGGTCCCCGAGGCCACGAGGATCGGATTTTTAAGTTTTAAACGCCCTATATCAACGGACAAATCGGGTTTCATAACTTCTTCCTATTCCCACGACAAATCTTGGGCCTTAAAAACAGGCCCTTCCATACAGGTCCGAACCTTTTCATGACTCGCATTGTCAACCACACACCCCAGACAAACCCCCGAACCGCACGCCATGGAGGCCTCTATGGAGACCTCACATAAAAAATTGTATTTTTTTCCAAGTCGTGCCACCTCTTGGAGCAGGCCCGTAGGCCCGCAGGAGGCCACATAAACATCCTGGGGATCCCTTGATTGAAGGGATTTCTCAAACAAATCGGTCACCACCCCGCAAAACCCCTCACTCCCATCCTCCGTACAATAATGAACCGTTACGTCCAATGACTCAAAATCCTTTCTTAAAAGCAAATCCTTTTTTGTCCGGGCCCCGTAAAAAAGATCCACCCTCTTGCCCCGGCCCTCGAGGAGCTGGGAAAAACGCAAGAATGGGGCAATCCCGTACCCCCCGGCCACGAAACAATAATCGGATTTGTCCGGGAAAGAGAAGGGATGACCGAGAGGACCAAAGACCTTGATCCCCTTTCCAACAGGGATATTTGACAAAAGCCGTGTCCCCGCCCCAACGGCCTTATAGACGATTTCCCAGGCACGGTCCTTCTTTTGACACAAACTAAAAGGACGTCTTAAAAGAACCTCTTCACCGGGCACCTGGATCATGACAAATTGTCCCGGCTGAAAATCTAAGACCTCATGGACAAAACCCAGGCGAAAATAATCCTCTCCAAGGGTCTCATGCCACTCAATACGACAAAGGGCATCCTTCATAATCGAAGCTCCATCACGAGGGCATTCTCCTTATTATCCTCATAATAGGCATCACGAACGGCCACGGCCTTAAAACCAAAACGCTCATAGAGATGAATGGCCACGGCATTGGACTCGCGGACATCCAAATAAATCTCCTTCACCTCATGTCCCTTGGCATAATCAATCATAAAGCGAATAAACTGCCCCCCCACCCCCTGATGACGACAATCGGGATGAACGGCAATATTGATCAGATGAATCTCCGGTCCAATATGCCAAAAATCAAAATATCCCACAACCCTCTCCCCACCTACTCCCACATACATATGCGCCACGGAAAGCCTTAATTCCATCTGAAAGAGATTTTCTGAAAAAGGGACGGGAAAAGAGGATTTTTCTATCTCAAGGACCTGAGAAAGGTGGACTTCAGCCATGGGGCAAATTTGAATCTCCATTCATGTAAAATATAATGGAAGGGGGCCAAGAAGGCAAAAGCAATTCATGTCAAAAGTGAAAAATTTTTTATCACCGGAAAGAGTCAAGACCCGGATAGATCGCACTGGATCCCAGTTCTTCTTCAATGCGTAAGAGTTGATTATACTTGGCCATCCGGTCCGTGCGACACAGACTGCCCGTCTTGATCTGACCGGCCTCTGTCGCCACGGCAAGGTCGGCAATCGTCGTATCTTCCGTCTCCCCTGACCGGTGGGAAACAACCGTTGTATATCCATTGTCATGAGCGAGCCTCATGGCCTCGAAGGTCTCCGTCAGGCTGCCTATTTGATTGACCTTAATCAGGATAGAATTGGCAATGTGTCCCTCAATACCCTTTTTAAGCCTCTCCGTATTGGTCACAAACAAATCATCCCCTACCAACTGGATCTTTTTCCCTAGTTTCTTTGTCAAGATCTTCCATCCCTCCCAATCTTCTTCGGCCAAACCATCTTCGATGGAGAGGATCGGATACTGACTCACCAATTGATCATAATATTCAGTCAGGGCCTGGGCCGTCTCACATCGTCCCTCGGGTGTCTTGAGACGATAATGATTGTCTGTAGAAAATTCGCTCGATGCCGGATCAAGGGCGATAAAAACATCTTTCCCCGGCCGGTATCCGGCCCCCTCTATCGCCTCGACAATCACGTCCAGGGCCTCATGGGTCAGGTTGATCCGGGGGGCAAATCCGCCCTCATCTCCCACGGAGGTCGACAGTTTTTTTTCTCCTAAGACCTTTTTGAGCTCGTGAAAGACCTCAGCCCCCATACGCAGGGCCTCCCTGAAACTCGCGGCCCCCGCCGGGACCACCATAAATTCCTGGATATCCAGACTATTGTCGGCGTGTCTTCCCCCATTCAAGATATTCATCATCGGGACCGGCATCACACACCCCTTTTTGCGAAAAAGACCGGCCAAATATTGATAAAGGGGTTTCTTGGCGGCCTGGGCCGAGGCCTTAGCATAGGCCAAAGAGACGCCCAAGAGGGCATTGGCCCCCAGCTTTCCCTTATTGGGTGTGCCATCCAGGGCAATGAGCTTTTTGTCGAGCTCTTCCTGACGTCCCAGGGGAAAACCTCGAAACTCCCGAGCCACGATCTGATTGACATGACCCACGGCCTTTTGAACCCCCTTGCCCCCATATCGTTTTTTGTCCCCATCCTTAAGTTCCACGGCCTCGTAGGTCCCCGTAGAGGCCCCTGAGGGAACCGCGGCCCGTCCCCACACACCTCCTTCAGCCATCACATCCACCTCCAGCGTCGGAAAACCACGAGAATCCAAAATTTCTCTGGCCAAAATTTTTGTAACCTTAGACATTACTGCCCTCTCACCGATTTTTCATCTAATGTACGGATAATATAAACGGCCCGATAGATGGCCGTCGCATTCGTCATGATGGCCATGAAAATAAGGGCCGCAATAAAGAGGGCCCATTGTGGCCAGTACGGTACAAAGGCAAAGACCCTGTCAAAAACAGGGGCAAAAATAGAGGAAACACTTAAGTAAACAACTCGCTCGGGTCGCTGCATGCTCCCCCGACTGCAATCAATCCCCACCCCCTGACCCCGGGCCCGCGTGTAGCTGACCATCATCGCCCCCGCCATAACAAGCAAAACAACATACATCATCCAGGAGTCCCTGAAATAACTTGCAATCCCGATATAAACGATGGATTCACCAAAACGATCCATGATGGAGTCAAAGAAGGCCCCCGACTGAGTAGACTGATTGGTCAGGCGGGCCACACGACCGTCAAGCATATCAAATGAGGCCCCAAAGATCATGAGCCACCCGGCAATCCCCAAACGCCCCAAGTGAAAAAAATAGGCCGACAATATTGAAATTAAAAAACCAATCAAGGTCAGCATATTGGGGGTGAGTTTGAGTCTGAGGGCCAATTTCTCCGCGGGACTGGCGATCCACAACCAATACTCTTTAAACCACTGATTCAGAAATCTTGAATGATATTTCTCTTTATAGTAACCCAACGGGCGTCTCTTATAGAGGGGAATAAAAGTGAGGACTGTGACGAGGGCAATAACATTGATGACAATCAACGGCCCCAGTGAAAACCAAATGGGATCAACATTTTCGATGAATTCCAACATATAATATTTGCCTCGTTTATATTAAGCAGGCCAAAAGCCACTATACATAGCAAGCCTCATTAGGCCCAAATCTGCTTATCCCTAAAGGGACTAGAGTACATGATACTGGTCAGGGACATCGTATAGTAATTAATGGCCTGACCTGTAGAAATAGGCTTGAACGCGTTGTATCGGGAATAATGGGCTTATCTTTATCCATAATTTTTGTCAGCTCCTTTAATCGGCTCATCTGTTCTGTTTGTTTTAAACATTCTAAACTATTGATATTATTGTAATTTTTAACACCTTCATTATCGAGATTTGATCCCCTTGTCAACTGATTATCTTCCCCTCCTCCATTCCACCATCACAATCCCCCATAGATCCAAAAGATAATAAAAAACACAACTTATTAAAGACCTTCCCGAGAAAACCACGGAGAAAAGGATTTTCCATGGCTATCGAAGGTATTTCACCCGAAATAGGTCTTATCGCCTCAACCCAAGTCGAATCGCATTGGGGAAGAATGATCGGGAGTTTTTCCAGCCGGGCCGTCTCCCCCGAGCACCTCGCCTATTTTCGCGATCGGCTCGCGGATGAAGCTGTTCATCCCTTGGATCCCACCACGTTTCATGTCCTTAATGTGGCCTGGGAGGCCATGACCTTCGATGCCGACCTCCATGCGCGCGTCGGGCGTCCTTTTACCTATCAGGCAGAATATGACGGACTTCGTCGGTGGCAGGAGCAGTCAACCCCCACCCTGGCCCGTTTTCAGGATCGCCCTCCCATGATCGTGACCCCTTCTACGCGTACCGACCCTTCCCAGATCGCCTGGGATCCCTCTTGGGAGCACATTTTCTGGTGGGCCTGGAGCGATGAACCCTTTCACACCTATCACTTTCGCCAGCCTCACTCTCTCGGTACGCTGATGGCCATCGGGGGTTTTCAGGCCTACAATTTGATCGATCCGGAAACCGAGGCCGTGATGCGAGTCGATTACGACGCCCGTCAGATCCTGCACGACACCCTCTTCGGCGGATTGATACTGATGTCTGAAACGCCAGAGGCCCTTGTCGACCATCTTCTCCATTTGCTGGACACCCCCATGGATACAACCCGCGTCGATGCCTTGCTGAATGTCATCGAGGAGGCCGAACAGAGGGGACAACTCCCGCGTGGTCGCGCCCAATTTTTTGCCGAGGCCGCCCAGCGGACGGGGGCCTTAAGCCTCCTAGCCTTCAATGCCGCCTACAAGGTACCCTTCCAACAATGGCAAAGAGGTGAGATCTCTAGCGCACTCGTCCAGGAAAATCTTGGCTGGCTCCACGATCCCGACCAGTACGCCCTCGTTCGTCGCCTTTATCAGGAAGGTCGTATCCGTAGTGTTCAGGCCAATGTCTTTGACCCCGAAAGCCTCCATCCAGTGGTTCAAGAACTCAGAGACAGGGGACAGACCGTCACGACCCTCTATCTCTCGGATCCCTTGGATATCGTGAGCGAGGCCGATTATGGCCGCCATGCCCGTGCCTTAGAAGGGTTACGCCTGACGCTCCATCAAATCCCCTTCGCCAAAGACGCCCGTCTCCTCTGGACCCAGGCCCATGGCGTCCGCCACGTCTTCCTCCATAGAAACCAATTGTGGGAAGGGCTCATGGGCGACCACCTGGTCGATCCCGATCCTTACGATCACTACATCTACATTGAAATGCCCCTCGCCGTAGCCCGACAATGGCTGGCCCCACCCTCCCCTTATCACCTGGGATCCCCCCACGGAGATACCTCTCCCCAAGAGGCCGAGGCCGCACGGGGGCGCTTTTATTTTTATCGCCTCAATCGGATGATCCTCCGCGATGGGCTTTGGGAAGAGGGAAAACTCTACTTCCCCGACCAGTCTCTCTGGAGATCGGAGGCCTATGGCCATCTCCCCACGACCCATACCCATTATCGCGCCCTTTACGAGGCTGTTAACCTCGGTGAAGAACACCATGAGAGGGTTCAGGAACTCCTCAGACATTTCATGGCGGAAGACCCCCAATACCTCCCCTCTCTCCTTATGACCTTCCTCCATCGGTATCGGGAGGTCCATGGCCTGACACCCCGGGGCATCAATCATCAAAGGACAAGGCACTATGGAGATTATCAGGCCACATTGTATGAGACCAGCCATCCCCCCGTCTCACTCATGTCCCTCGTCCGCCTGCTCGTGGAGGATCAGGTCATCCCGGCGAGTCACCTCTTGGCCACGGCCGAGTCCTCTGCCGGATTGGACTTCGGTGAAATGCGCCGGGCCCTGACAACCGCAGAGATCATCCTCCTTCCCCACGAGCGGGCAAGATTGCGTCAGGCCTTGTTTCTGGCCGAGGAGGCCTCGGACCCGCACAGGGACAGGGAACTCCTCTGGGACCCGGTCTCCCGTCATGTCCGCCAGGTCAGGACGGCCCGCCCCCTGCAACACCAGGAGAGGCTGCCCCTGCGCACCATCCACGAACGCCGCCGGGAAGAACAGAGACACTGGCGACCCCGAAGAGGGTAAAAAAATTCCACGCAACTTTCTCCCCCCTTAACCGAAATGAAGGCGCCCCTGTGGCAAGGGAGGTCACTGATGTCCGTCGGCGATACCCAACGTTCAGAAACCTATCTCTACGACATGGTGGCCCCTTATCTGGAGGGGCTTTCCTGGGCTGACACCCCTCCACCAGAGTCTTTTTTGGCCGCGAGCCCGGACCCCAGCGCCTACTTTAACCCCGGGCATCCCCATAATCG
>Ga0156191_1074_pt1 | contig 14802 bp, 12 predicted proteins | sample RifCSPlowO2_12_FD_107844 | JGI IMG/M metagenome (GOLD analysis project Ga0156191, IMG submission 107844) | Deltaproteobacteria bacterium RIFCSPLOWO2_12_FULL_50_11
CCCCTTTTAATGGTCGCCCTAGACATCGTCATCGACCCCCTGGCCGCCCGCGGCGATCAGTGGTTTTTGGGCAGGATTTTTTATTATCCCGAGGGGGGTCCCTACTTTGGGGTCCCCTATTCCAATTTTGCCGGGTGGTTTGTGGTTGGGGTCTGCATTTTAAATGCCTACATGTTTTTGGAGAAAAAACTCCCCCCTCGAAACGACCCCTCTTTCAGGTCCCTCTTCCTCGCCGGACCTGCCTTTTACTATGCCATACTGGCCTTCAATTGGGGGATCACCTTCTGGATCGGGGAGTGGGGACTGGGACTGGTGGGCCTCGGCCTTCATCTGCCCCTCCTGTCGGCCGTTGTGCGCCGCCTCCGCAACACACAACAAAACTAGAGCCGTCTTTCTTGGAAATCCTTTCCGTCAAAGGAGAGGAGTTTGGGGATGTCCTCGAATTTTGTCTCCACATGGACGGGTCTTTGCCAAATGACATGGAGATTTTTGAGCGTTTCGCGGGCATAATCATCCCTCAAATCCACCCCCTCGTGACGATGGGACAGGTAGAGCTCCCCCCTGTTTTCATAATTTCCGTCCACGGCCTCGATAATGGGATTGCCCATGTTGGTGAGGGATAAAAGAAGCTGTTTCTTGATCTCCAGGTGATCCCGATTGGCTATTTCATAAGTGGCATTTGTCGGATTAAATTGATACTTAAACAGCTTTTGCTGCTCGCAAAATTCCTCGGTCAAAAAGGTGTCGATAAAGGTGATATCATTATAGACTCGGCGAACCTCAAAGATCTTCTCCCTTCCCTGCCCCATTTTTTTGTCCCAGCTCATTTTTTCCTGCATGTCACGACACTCGTCATAATCCTTTCCAAACCGGCCCTTGTTCCATCGATCTTCAATATCCCGAAAGAGCTCCACTCCCAATTTGTAGGGATTGATTTTCCCGGGACTCACAGCCAGGGTCCCCGCATTGTGATCCGCATAATCAATAATCTCGGCATCCCCCAGGGCCTTTTTTGTCATGATCTTGGAATGCCAATAGGCCGCCCATCCCTCATTCATGATCTTTGTCTGACCCTGCGGTAAAAAATAATAGGCCTCTTCCCGAATAATCGACAAAACCTCCCTCTGCCAGTCCTCAAGGGGGGCATGCAAAATAAGAAAACTCAAGACATCCTTCACCGGTTTTTCCGGAAAATGTTTTTCCTGCTGTTTTATGTCTTCGAGTTTTTCCTTCTCCTCCTCAAGAAATTGCCTGGGATTGATGTATTTGTCCATATACCCCTTGCTTCTCATTTTCTTGACGACGGGAATATCCTCATCATCCCTGTCCAGAAGGGAGATCTTTTCCTGGGACTGCATTTTTTTCATGGGAAGATGGGAATCGATGAGATTATCCAAAGATAAACAGACATCGATAAAATTTTCGACCTCTTCCAGCCCATACCGGTTCACAAACCGCTGAATCTTGGTGCGATGATTTCCCATTTCATCCATCATTTTTCGATTGGTGGGGGCAAAGAAAAGATTGTTTTTGAAAAAATCCGAATGCGCATAGACATGGGCCATGACGATCTTTTGATCCACCAGATTATTGCAATAAAGCAGATAGGCATAACAGGGATCGTTGTTGATCACCATTTCGTAGATCTTTGACAAACCGTAGGCATAACTCTTGCGAATATGCTCATACTCCATGCCAAACCGCCAGTGCGGATACCGGTTGGGAAATCCCCCATACGAGGCGACAACATTCATTTGCTTAAAATCAAGGATCTCGTAGATGACCTCAAAAAAATCCAGGGTATAACTGGAGGCATATCCCCTGATTTCATCCCTGATTTTTGCGAGTTCCGGCGTCAATATCATGGTCTATTTTCCCTTTCCCAAAAAATCCTTGATCGAATCATAGATGGCCTCTTTTGAGGGTATCTTGGAGGTGATGAGCGATTCATTGCCCTTAAATTTGCCGTCAAGATCCTTGATAAATTGCCCGCTTCCATACTCGCTTTCCACCTGTCCGTAACAAAAAACGTTGCAGCGCGGCATGAGGTCATTTTCCAGCAATTTGAGGCAATCTTGAGTATCATTCCCCGACCAGTTGTCACCGTCTGAAAAGTGAAAGGGATAGATATTCCACTCCAGGGGACTGTAATGCTTTTCAATCATTTCCAGGCATAAACGGTAGGCCGAAGAGATGATGGTGCCCCCTGATTCACGGGTATGGTAAAACGTCTCCTGATCCACCTCATGGGCAACGGCATCATGGACAATATAGCGTGATTCGATACCTTGGTATTGGGACCGAAGCCATGTATCAATCCAAAAGGACTCGACACGAACGATCTCTTTTTGCATGTCTCCCATGGAACCGGAGACATCCATCATATAAATGACAACGGCCTTGTGCTCCGGCCTAAAAACCTCTTTTCGAACGCGATAGCGCCTGTCTTCAAGAACCGGAATGATGCGGGGATTTTGGGGGTCATACTCACCGCTCAGCACCTGTCGCTTGAGGGCCTGGCGAAATGTCCGTTTAAAATGGCGCAATGACTCGGGCCCGGCTGTAGAAATGCCCGTATAGCGACTCCCCGCCGAGGTCAAACGACCTTCACCCCGGGGTTCAATCTTGGGAAGTTCCAGCTCTTCCCCCAGGATTTCTGCCAGCTCATCCAGTGTAATATCCACCTCGAGAATATGCGCCCCCGGGGCATTGCCCGCATTTCCCGAACCGTCCCCTTCATCGTCACCCACGCCAATGACAGATCCCACATCACCGTCTCCCTGGCCCACGCCCGCCTTTTGGCGCGTCTCAAAACTAAAATGAGGGATATTAATGTAGGGGACGGGGATACTGATGAGTTTCTTGCCCTGCTTCCCAATCAGCTCCCCTTGACTGATAAACTTACGCAGTTCTTTTTTTATACGTCCGCGTATAATTTGTTTGAAACGACTATGATCTTGGTCAATCTTGACAAACATATTAACGGGTTCATCCCGACCTCAATTTGTCTTTTCCTTGATATCCCCTCGGGCAAATATAGAAGCCACATAACTCAACACATCCGTAGAGCAAATCTCGCAATATCCGTGATTTTTAATCAGTCGGCTCTTGACGATATCAATCTTTTCCTGAGTCTGTTTATCGACAACATTGGTAACCAGACTCGTCAGCTTGATGGTATCTTTTTGGTCTTCAAAAAGTTTAAGCTCCAAGGCCTTATACAATCTTTCATTGGAACGATAGTTGAACTGCTTTCCATCCAGTGAAAGAGCCCCGATATAATTCATGATCTCCCTTCGAAAATCATCCTTGCGGCTCTCGGGGATGTTGATCTTTTCCTCGATAGACCTCATGAGGCGTTCATCGGGCTCCTCTTCCTGTCCGGTGTATTTATTCTTCACCTTTTCGCGCTGGGTATAGGCCTTCACATTGTCGATATAATTGCCACAGAGGCGGTCAATCGCCTCTTCGTCCGCGCAGATGGCCCTTTGCACCTCATTTTTCACAAGATCCTCGTATTCATCCTTCACGATGGTCAAAAGGTCGGTGAAGCGTTTTCTTTGGTCGTCATTCTTGATGAGAGAGTGGTGTCGGAGGCCGCTTTCCAACTCATTCAAGACAATGAAGGGATTGATGCACCCCTCTCCGGTATCGGAAACCAGGGCGTTGGAGAGCTTGTCCTGAATGTAGCGGGGAGAAATCCCGTCCATGCCCTCCCGGACGGCCTCCTTGCGGAGTTCCTTGACATTATCCTCCGTATAGCCGGACAAGGTCTGGCCATTGTAGAGTTTCAACTTTTGGAGCAGTGTCAGATTGGCCTTCTTGGGTTCTTCCAGTCGCGTCAAAACGGCCCACATGGACACTGTTTCAATCGTATGAGGGGCAATATGTTTGCTGGTAATCCTCTCGGGATTAAAGTCGCGCTCGTAAATCTTCCTCTCCTCTTCCAGTTTTGAGATATACGGGATATCAATCTTCATCGTCCTGTCCCTCAGGGCCTCCATGTATTCATTGCTCTGAAGACGCCGGTATTCCGCCTCATTGGTATGTCCGATAATCACCTCGTCGATATCGGTCTGGGCAAATTTTTTGGGTTTGACCTTGTGCTCCTGCGACGCCCCGAGGAGATCGTAAAGAAAAGCGACGTCCAGTTTCAAGACCTCGATAAATTCGATGATCCCGCGATTGGCCACATTAAATTCCCCATCAAAATTGAAGGCCCGAGGATCTGAGTCGGACCCATACTCCGCAATTTTCCGATAATTGATATCGCCCGTGAGTTCCGTGGAGTCCTGATTTTTCTCATCCTTCGGCTGAAAGGTCCCGATACCCACACGGTCCTTTTCCGAGAGCACCAGACGCCTGACATCCACGTGATCGACCACCTTCTCCCAATTTCCCTCATATTGATGCATCAGTTCCTTGAAAATATAACGGCACGTGGGGCATAAATCGCCCTCGACATTGATGCGATTATTTCCTTTGAGTCCTTCATTTAATTTGGCCATGATCTCATTTCGGATATCACTGGGAACAAGACGAAGGGGTTCTTCATGCATGGGGCAGGGAATAATGTCCGAAGTGCCGAAGATGGGGCCTTCCTCCATCCCCCTTTTATGCCAGCTAAAGGTATACAGGGCCCCTTCCGGGGTTCGGGAATATTTTTCAAGCCCCTTTTTCAACAGGCGGACAATGGTGCTCTTGGAACTCCCGACGGGTCCGTGAAGGAGGAGGACGCGTTTTTCGGGCCCATACTGATGGGCCGCGGCATTAAAGACATTGACCAGTTTCATCAAGGGAACATCAAGCCCAAAGATGGCATCCTTTCCGTGACCAATGGGATCCTCGAAAAATTTATAATGCCGTATTGTTTTTTTATATTCGACATACTCATCATAACCGTAAGAGGAGATCATGTCGTAGATTCTTTGGTAGGACGTTCGGAGAACTAGGGGATATTCATTGGCTTTACTGAGATATTCCGAAAAAGACCCTGTCCAGTTGAGCTCCTGAAAATTTTTAGAGTCATGAAGACCCCGAACCATATCCAGAATAGAGTTTTGCTCCATAATCAATCCTCCTTGGGAGTATTTCAACAAAACCACCGATGAAAAGCGAAAAAAATAGTGGGGAGTACAAAAAAGGATCGAATGAGAAAGACCATTTCATTCTCACCTACATTAAAACTATAACAGTCCAAGGGGAAAAATTCAAATAAAATGAAATACCTGCAACATTGACGAATCTCCCCGAATGACGCTATATGTCATGGGCGTGCGTATTGCCGACAATTTACAAATTGTCCGAAGGCGAATCCTCTCTGCCTGTCAAAGGTGTGGGCGGTCTCCTGATTCCGTCCACTTAATCGCCGTCACCAAAAACCAGCCCCTAAAAAAAATTGCCGAGGCCTTCCATGAAGGACATCGTGATTTTGGAGACAACTATGTGCAGGAATTAAAGGAACACCAACAATCCCTTTGTGACCCCTCCATCCCTCTGCAACCCATCAGATGGCACTTTATCGGCCAACTCCAACGCAACAAGGTAAAATACCTCATCGGACATGTCGTCCTTATCCACTCCCTGGATTCCATCGGTTTGGCGAATGAAATCCACAACAGGGCCCAAGCCAAAAACATCGTTCAACCCGCCCTCCTCCAAATCAATCTGGCCTCTGAAGAGACAAAAGGAGGACTTCAAGAAAATGAAATCCCCCCCTTCCTTCATCAATGTAACTCCCTCGACCATCTACTCCTCAAAGGCCTCATGGCCCTCCCCCCCTTTCATGAGGACCCGGAAAAAACCCGTCCCTATTTCCACCACCTGCGAGAAATAATGGATGAGATTAATGAGAAAAAAATGTATAAAGAACCCTTAAAAGGGCTCTCTATGGGGATGAGTCATGATTTTGAGGTCGCCATTGAGGAGGGGGCCACATGGCTTCGGGTGGGGACGGATATTTTCGGGGAACGCGCTTTATGATCAAAATCAAAGGCCAAAAAATCGGCTTCATCGGCGGTGGCAACATGGGAGAGGCCCTCATGGCCGGTCTCCTGCAAACGCGCACCTTCTCTCCCCGGTCCATCCATGTCTTCGACCTCAGGCGCCCCCGCCTCTCCTTCCTCAAAGATCGCTACAAAATCCTCCCCGCCCTTTCCATAAAGGACCTCCTCCAAAAAACGACGATCTTGATCCTTGCCGTCAAGCCTCAGGATATCAAAGGTGTCCTCACTGCCTTGCGTCCCCTCCTCCGTCCCCACCATCTTGTTATTTCCATTGCCGCCGGTATCGATACGGCATTTTTCTCAAAACATCTTGGAGGAGGGGTCAAGATAGCCCGGACCATGCCCAATACCCCTGCCCTGGTGGGGAGGGGCGTGACAGGTTTTTACACCTCCAAAACCCTGACAAAAAAGGATCAAAAGGTTGTCCAAAAAATCTTCTCCGCAGTGGGACGGGTCATTTCTGTCAACAAGGAGTCCTCTTTGGATACCCTCACGGCCCTCTCGGGGAGCGGTCCGGCCTTTGTATATTTTTTTATGGAGTCCCTTATCCTAGCGGGACAAAAACTGGGGCTGAATAAAACCACCACCCATGATGTGGTCGTAGAGACCTTCGACGGGGCCTTGAGGCTCCTCAAACACACGCACATCGCCCCTTCAGATCTCAGGACCAGGGTCACATCCAAAGGGGGCACGACCGAGGCCGGTCTCCAACAGATGAAGAAAGACCGTATTCAACAAGGTCTCATCCATATGATCCAAGCCGCCACACGCCGTGCGACCTTGTTGAGGAAAAGGGCCTCCTAAATGATGTCCGTCCTTGGATATTGTATCCTGGCCATAGCCAAAATATTAAATCTCCTCCTCAATCTTTACACCTTTATTGTGGCCGCCGCCGTCATCGTCTCCTGGGTCAACGCCGATCCGTCCAATCCCATCGTCCAGTTTCTGGGACGGGCCACAGAGCCTGTTTTTCGCCGCGCCCGGCGGCTGATCCCGAGATTTTTATGGCGAACGGGCATCGACTTCAGTCCCCTGATTGTCCTCTTCGTCCTCATCCTCATTGAAACAATCCTCGTCAATCTCCTCTATGACATCGCCCGCAACATGACGGGCAAACCCTGGTAGGGATGTCCCAAACACGGCCATTGAGGACTTAAGTCCCCAATATCCTTAAGTTTTAAAAATCTTGCACTTTCAGCTATTTATAGTAAAATGGGGTGTACAGACCCTAGAGAATAAGACGTTTTTTTCTCAAAATGAGACATTTGTCACCAGTATAGGGCGTATTCATGGTAGATCCAGTTGAAAAGTTTGGGAACTCTCGATACAGAGTCGATGGGACAGGTGAGTCCCACGACGAGGAACAGCGCCGACGTCAAGAGCGTGAAGAAGAAGAGAAGAAAAAGAAACAGCAAAAGAGCAAATTTGACAAAAATGGGGACCCAAGTCATCTCCTCCCCTCTTCACAGGGACGCATCACCAACCCTCTTTTGGGAGGGCGCGCGGCCCTTAAAATGACAGAGGATATCGAGAAGGAAGTCGACAAGGGGAACCCCGCAAGGCCCGAAGAGGAGGCCGAGGAAGAATCGATGTCGATCCGCGTCCTCAAGCGTTGGAAGATCTTGGATGCCATGGGGGGCCTCCGTCCGGGAATTTTATTGAGTTATTTATTGGCCTTAAGCGCCATTATTACAAGCCTGTTTTTGATGATAAGGATAATTTTGTCATAATATGGCAGACTCATTCGAACCTACCCAATTTGGCCGTTATATCCTCCTCGACAAACTCGCCGTAGGAGGCATGGCCGAGATCTATCGAGCCAAGACCTATGGGGTCGACGGCTTTGAAAAGCTCCTGGCCATCAAGCGCATCCTGCCTCACTGCTCCGCGGACAAGGATTTTATCACCATGCTGGTGGACGAGGCGAAGCTCACCGTCCTTTTATCCCACGCCAATATCGTTCAGGTCTACGATCTGGGCAAGGTCGGCAATGACTATTTTATCTCCATGGAGTTCATCTATGGAACCAATCTGCGTGAAATGCTCAACCGCTGTGTCGTGGATGACAAACGCCTCTTGCCCGAAGAAGTGGCCGTCTACATTATCAGTGAAATCTGCAAGGGCCTTGACTACGCCCACCGCAAGACAGACAATGACGGCAATCCCCTAAACATCGTCCATCGCGACGTCAGTCCTCAAAACATCCTCATCTCCTACGAGGGCGAGGTCAAGATCGTGGACTTCGGAATCGCCAAGGCCGCCCTCAATGTCTCCCACACGATGGCCGGCATCCTGAAGGGAAAGATCGCCTACATGTCACCGGAACAGGCCCTGGGCAAGCCAATGGATGGACGCACGGACATCTTTTCTGCGGGTTTGATCCTCTACGAGGCCCTCACGGGACACAAGTTTTTTTCCGGCGATACCCAATTTGAGGTCCTGGAACATATCCGCTCCACCCACATCCACCCCGAGGACTTGAGCAGCGAGATTCCCGATACCTTGAAGGTCATCCTGGCCAAGGCCTTGGCCTACAATCCCAAGGACCGCTATCAAAGCGCCGGTGATTTTCAGCTGGACCTCACCAAGTTTCTCTATTCCACCCATTCTGATTTTTCCCCACGACAATTGTCGACCCTCCTCTCCCAACTTTTCGAGAAGGAGTTGAAGGAGAAAAAGAGGGAGAGGGAGGCGTCCCTCGATGAAAAAACCCGGTCCGTCATGATCCAAAGCAGTATCACGAGTGAAGATATTGTCGTTCATCGGGAAATCACCGACATCCGTGGGAAGACGAGAGAAATCGAGGACAGCGGTCTTACAAAGCGGGAAGAAAAGACACGCGCAAGACCTTTTTTTGCCGTCGTTGGTACCCTTTTTGTCCTTGTCGCTATCGGATATCTTGGCTGGAATCTTGCCCTTAAAAAGATGGTCAAAAACTGGATCGTCCAGACCGCATCGCCTCCCGGCACGGAGATGACAACCCCTCCCGCGGAGGAGTTTGAAGAGCCCACTGTGGACACCGAAGAGACCCCGTGGAGGGATTTTGGGAGTATCAAGGTCACCACAAATCCTGAAGGTGTCAGCATCTTTCTCAACAATGAAGCCACCAATCTAACCTCCCCCACCACGCTGACCAAATTAAAAGTGGGCGACAAATATGCCCTCCGTCTCTCCAAGGAAAATTACGAAACCATTGAGGAGACGATTACCGTTGACTCCAACAAAGAAATCGCCCTCTCCAAGACACTGACGCCCCTTCCCCTGGGGGTCATCAACATCACCTCCGAGCCCAAGGGGGCCCAGATATTTATCAATGAGCAATACACGGGGCAAATCACCCCCTCAAAAATCGACAATCTCTCTCTCAACACCCCTCATATCGTTCGGTTAAGCCTGGCCAACCATCAGGATTGGACCAGTAGTATCACACTGAAAAATTTTGATCCCCTGGATTTGACCGCCCCTTTAAAAACCATCCCCCAACCCACGGCCCCACCGGCCCCCACGGTGGGGATCTTGACCCTCCAATCCAATCCGGAGGGGGCCCGTGTCTCCATCAATGGCCAGGACATGGGACAAACAACACCCACATCCATCGCCAACATAACGCTGGGGTACTATTACAATATCGTTCTCAAGAGGGAGGGATACAAGGACTGGGAGCAGAGTTTCAAGATGAGCCAGGAGCAGCCACCTCCACTGGTGGCCAATCTTGAGAAGATTCCGGAACCTTCACCGCAGGTCAAAAAAACCCCTCCCCCGCCTCAAAAAAAGGTGGAACCCAAACCAGAGCCCAAATACGTGAGCCGTTCCCCCGAACCCGAACCTTATATTCCGCCATCCAGGATCGAAAAACCCGTCTATCAAGAACCCCCATCCACACGGGTCTCCGGACCTCCGGGTTCCTTGAAAATCAAGTCAGACCCTGCGGGGGCCGAGGTATACATTAATTCGGAATACCGCGGTGTCACTCCCCTGACCGTCAATGATGTCTCTCCAGGCACCGTAAAAATCATGGTCAGCAAGGACGGATATTTGAGTTACCGGTCGAGCCTCAATCTCAAACCTGGGTCCTCGCAAAATTTGGGGGACATCAAGCTGGGAAGCCGCTTTGGTGAGGTTCGCATCAAATCCTCGCCTCCCGGGGCCATCGTTTCTTTCGACGGCCAAAGAATCGGGGCCCGGACACCCGTCACGATCCGAAAGGTGCCCCGGGATGAAAAACACTCCGTCAAGATTGATCTTGAGGGGTATCAGTCCTGGTCCAAGACCTTTGATTTGAATACCGAAGCCGAGAAAATTTATAACGTCGTCCTTGATAAAATGTAGAGGGAGAAAATTATGGCCCAAAAAAAAGCGAAGGAAACTACCGACTCAACACAGCTCTTGGGCCTGCAGGATACCAAGGAGGTCGTGTCCTTCAGAAAGTGCCAATTGATCGTCTTGGAGGGGGTGGATAAGGGAAAAAAGTTTGACCTGTCAAAGTCCTCCATGCGCGTGGGCAAAAAAGAGGACAACAACATCATCCTCGAAGATAAGGCTATTTCCCGAAACCACTTTGAAATCGTCCGGACCCAGGACAATTACATGCTACGCGACCTGGAAAGCACCAACGGCACCTTCATCAATGACATACGCGTCCGGGAGGCCTTTTTGACCCCCGGGGACATCATCAAGGTGGGAAAGACACGACTCGAATTTGTCGCCTTCGATGAAAGTGTCCAGATCGAACCCTCCAAACACGAGAGTTTTGGAATGGCGGCCGGCCACTCCCGCAAGATGCGGCAGATCTTCGGCATCCTTGAAAGGATTTCACCGACCAATTCCACCGTGATCATCGAGGGAGAGACGGGGACCGGCAAGGAGATCATCGCCCGGGCCATTCACGAACACAGCCTCCGCAAGGGAAAGCCCTTTGTTGTCTTTGATTGCGGCGCGGTCGCCGACAATCTGATCGAGAGTGAGCTCTTCGGCCATGTCAAGGGGGCCTTTACCGGCGCGGTCCAGACCCGTCGCGGGGCCTTTGAAGAGGCCAATACGGGAACCATCTTTTTAGACGAGATCGGGGAGCTGACGCTGGACCTTCAGCCCAAGCTCCTCCGCGCCCTCGAACAGCGGGAGATCAAGAAGGTCGGATCCACGGATTCTATCGATATTGACGTCCGTGTCATCTGCGCCACCAATCGCAACCTAAAAAAGGAAGTCACCAACAATACATTTCGCGAGGATCTCTATTATCGGCTCTCCGTCGTCAAGATCCTCCTCCCTCCCTTGAGGGAACGTCCCGAGGACATCCCCTTTCTGATTGAAAAAATACTGACCTCGGCGAAATTCAACCAGCTCCCCAACGGACAGCTGCGCGTCACCACGATCGATGACGAGGCCCAAAAGATCTTACAGCGCTATCAGTGGCCCGGTAACGTGCGCGAACTCATCAATATCCTGGAACGCGTCATCCCCTTAGTCGATGACAACACGATCAAGGGGAATCACGTGAAATACATCTTTCAGGCCTTGGAAAGCGACGAAGAGCCCACGGAACGTCTCGAGGTGGACATGGGGGTCCCCTTCAAGGAGGCCAAGCAAAAGATCGTGGAAAATTTTGAGAAGGATTATCTGGCGAGCCTCCTTAAAAGAAACAATTACAACATTTCTAAAACGGCCCGTGAGGCGGGAATCGATCGCAAACACATCCGCAACCTGCTCAAAAAATACGGCATCCTCGATCGCGCGATTGATGACGAGGAATAAGCTGCCTTTGTCATCCCCTGAATTCTTACCTTCTTCGAGGCTGGAGGCGGGTGGGAGGGGGACGGGGGGATGAGGGGGTCTTGAGTTTTCTCTCGTCGAGATTTCTCTTGAGGGCGATCACGAGGGACCGGGCGCGGTTGGCCCACATGTTTTTGCCGCGCATATCCAAGAGGATCGCATTCCTGAAATCCTGCGCCGCCTTCTTAAATTTTTTGTGCCGTAAATAGATCTCCCCCCGGTTGACATAGGAGGTCGCATCATTGGCGTTGAGCTTGATCGCCAGGGTATACTGGGTCACGGCATCCACGGGACGCTTGAGCTTTTGATACACGGCCCCCAGGGCCGCATGAAAATAGTAGTTGCGATGATCCACCCTGACCAGCATCTCAAAGACGTCTTTCGCCTCCTCCAACCGCCCGTGCTTAAACTTGACAAAACCCGCCTCGGCGATCTGGAGGAGCTTTCTCTTGGGGATGCGCTCGATATCGGCGATGGAGAGCTGGTTGGTGAAAAATTTGTAGAGAACGTCGATGACGTGTCTTTTCCGCTCCGGATGTGGATCGAGGATCTTGCCTTTGAGGTCTTCAAATAAAGGTGGTAGCTTTTCCCCCATAACCCCTTGCTTAACTCATGGCCTTCAAGGTCGTAATACCCTGCTGTGCCGCCCGATCAAAGGAGGTGAGTATGCTGCTCCCCGCCTGTTGGACGCGGTCGCGATCGGTGATGACCTTCTGGATCATCTGCGTGATGGACATCGTTGCCATACTGTTTTGCTGGGATTCGTTGGTGATCTTGGCCAACTCATGAGGCGCAGGAACGCCCCCTCCCTCTGTCAAGAGATCATACTTGGCCATGCTATTGGCCCGCTCTGTATCCTTTTCACCCAGGATATTCACCAGCTTCCCCAGGGCTATATCCGATTTTTCAGTGAACCTCTCGATCATGAGTAAAATGGCCTCCAGGGCCCCCTGGGGTCCCTTGGCCATGGCCGCGGCGATGGCCTCCTGGTATCTTTCCTCGATCTCCCGACTCTCAAACTGCAGATTGGAGATCAGCATGATCTCTTCCATGCTCCCCACGGGGGCCAAACCACTTCCCCCCGGCAATTGATTGGCCTTTCCCGTCTTGACAAACTCATCCCACAGGGCCTTGACCTCCTCCGACCAGTTGCCGATAAGCTCGCTGTTGTCCTGAGGGGCATCCATTCCGGTAAAATCGCCGCTCCCCGGACTCGCGCTCGCCGACTTGGCAAAACCCATTTTTTGCTGGAGGTCTTCCATCCACCCGTCGAGGGCCTGGGACTCTTCCACGGTCAGATCCCCCTGTCCGAGATTGTTGGAGACCTTGTAGTAATCCACCCCATAGACATCCGTCACCGAGGGGATGGAGGCCGCCTGTTCAAAGATCTCGGCACGATGTTCCAGATTATAAAACTTGGTGTATTGCTGGGTGAGAAAATTATGGACGAGCCTCTTGTCCTTGAGGATGTCGTCGGAGACCCCCATCTGCTTGAGGATCGCCTCGCTGGCCTCAAAGGAGGGCGTCGGAACCGGGGGTTTTACATCCGTGCGGATGGTGGAAAGGTCGATGGCCATTTATTTTTTCTCCCTAAAGATCTTTTCCAGGGTCTCCGCCTTTTTCCTCAACATCACGGCGCGGCGGCCCCACGGGTCTCCGCCTGCGGCATCCAGGGCGATCGCGAGATCGATGTCATGGAAGGCCAAGGGAAAGATCTCGAGGGTGATGTAGACCTCGCCGCGGTTGGCCAGGGAGACGATGTCGGCCGGATTTTCATTGATGGCGATGGAGTATTCAAAGACGGCCTCCGTCCACATCTTCTTGCGCTGATAGATCGCCCCCAGGATGGAGTGGTAATAATAATTTTTGGGATCAACCACCGTGAGCCCCTTGAAGAGGGCCTCGGCCTGATCGAGGTAGCCGGCCTGAAAATGGTGATACCCCATCTCGGCCATCTTTTGCTGTTCTTCGGGGGAGAGATCCAGGAGATCGAGCCACCCCATGTCGCCCTCGAGAAAGGGCTGGATCTTTTCCTTGGCCTCCTTGAGGACCTCCGGGGGCAGTTCATCCAGGGCCTTCTGCAACTCCTCCAGGGGGGCCTTCAAGACACCCAGATCCTCTTCACGGACTCTTGCCCCTTGAGGGGTTTGGGGAGGAGCATTTTTCTTTTTGTCGTCCTTCATTGTCCGATTTCCCTGCCCCACAGTAGCATGGGCCATAGTTTAACTCAAGTGTGTTGTGTCTTACTGCCACCGGCTCCGGCCGAGTCTTTGCGGGATCGTGGCGTCCAGATACGATTTCACCGTGTTTTGCACCTCTTCATGCCAGCTCATGGCATTGCGGAGGAGGTGATCAAAGCTCTGGCCCTCGCCGATGAGTTTCTGCATCTGGAGACCCAGCTGATTCATCCTGCCAGAACCCTGCTGCTGGTCCGGGGGGAGGTTGGCCATCTCCTTAAATTGGTCGTTTAAGTCTTCCATCTGTTGCTCATTGGCCATCTTGGCCTTGATGACGGTGGCGGCGACCTTGGTGACCTGATCCTGGGAGATCTGTCCCATCACGATCAGGGCCAGCTGGATCGCCTCATAATTTCCCGCCATGATCATCATGAGGAGCATCTTCAAGAGCTTCTTCGCCTTTTCATTGTCGGAGCGGGCCCCGTAAAAGGACTCCATCGCGCCAAATCCGCCGATCGCCGAGGCGAGGTTGAAGTCCCCGCCGCCGCCGCCGAAACCGCCGTAACCGGCGCCCTGCGCCCCAAATCCGCCGTAGCCATGATAGTAGCCGGGGTATCTCATCGCGCGGGCGTCATCGATCAGGCCCCCGATCTGCTGAACATTGTCACGAATACCGCGAGTCACATTGGCCCCGGCATGGAGGCCCGCGGCCACTTCATTCAGGGCCCCCGGCACACTCTGGGAGCCAAAGGGACCTCCCACGGACGAGCCGGGTGTCTGTGCCAGCGTGGCCAGACTGCCCCAGGCGCGACTGTTCCTCCCCGCCACGACATGATCAATCACTGACGGGT
>Ga0156191_1077_pt1 | contig 14443 bp, 9 predicted proteins | sample RifCSPlowO2_12_FD_107844 | JGI IMG/M metagenome (GOLD analysis project Ga0156191, IMG submission 107844) | Deltaproteobacteria bacterium RIFCSPLOWO2_12_FULL_50_11
TGCCAACAATCTGAGTATATTTATTATTTTATAAACTATTGAAAAATAAATAGATTTTGTAATACTGTACTGATTGTTGATTTATTGGGTATACATTTGAAGCGGGGAGAAGACCCCTCAGTTTGAGAAAATAGGTCCACGAGATGAAACAAGGACAAGGGGCCGAGGGCCCTGGCCGTTATCGCCCACTTTGGCCCATTATAACCCAGATATGGCCCAATGGCCCAAACGTGGGTTATAAGTGGTAGTGTAAGGGATTGTCTGTAAAAGTTGTCAATGGTCGAAAAAAAGGCCATTACGCACTCCAAGGTTGTGAGAGCAACCTAAAAAAAGGAGGCACGTAATGGCCAATGAGCAGATAGAGGCTAATGCACTTTTGCCCCTGGTGCAAGGGCTTTTCTCTGAAGGGGGAGGAGACCGCCTCAGAGAGCTATTCATAGAGGTTTTAAAGGTTCTTTTGGAGGCAGAGAGGACGGAGCACCTGGGAGGGGTGGCTAGATACGAGAGGAGCGGAAGAAGGCGAGATCAGAGGAATGGATATAAGAAGCGGCAACTTAAAACACGGTTTGGAGATCTTCATTTGCATGTTCCCCAGACCCGGGAGGGTTTTAGGAGCCGAATGTTCGAGAGATATGAGAGAAGCGAGAGGGCCATGCTGACCGCCTTGGCTGAGATGTACGTCAAGGGGATCTCCACAAGGAAGGTCAGTTTATTAGTTGAAGAGGTGTTTGGGACGACGTTTTCTGTCGATACGATCTCTAAAGCGGCCAAGCAGTTAGACGAAGAGATTAGTCTTTGGAGGAATCAGCCTTTTGAAGAAAGATATCCCTATTTGATGATTGATGCCCGCTACGAGAAGGTTCGGATCAATCACAAGGTCATCAGCCAATGAGTATGGGTATCGAAGGGTCTTGGATTTTGACATTGCCAATACAGAGAGCGAGGCCAGCTGGAAAGACGTTTTTAAAAGACTGATTTATCGAGGGCTGAGTGGAGTTGAGCTGGTGATCTCAGATTGTCATGAGGGCTTAAGAAATGCCATCCAGTCTTGTTTTCAAGGGGCGAGTTGGCAGAGGTGCCAGGTTCATTTTATGAGAAATATCTCTCAAAGAGTTCCTAATAAAATCAGGAATGTACTTTTAAATAGGCTCTCAGAGGCCTTTGAAAGCGACACAGCCCAGGAAGCAAGGTTGAAGATGGAAGAGATCGTTTTCTGGCTAAGGGAGATCAGACAGGAACGAGCGGCCTTGGTCCTGGAGGATGGTTTTGAGGATACGCTGACCGTCTATTCCTTCCCTTCCGGACATCACAGGAGACTCAAGTCAACCAACCTGTCAGAACGTTACATGCGGGAGATTAAACGGAGGACGAGGGTCGTCGGGATCTTCCCCAATAGGGAATCGCTCGGGCGCCTGGTGGGAGCCCTCCTCATGGCACAGGATGAGATCTGGCTTTGCGAAAAGCGATATCTGAATATGCATCTGATGGGACCTGTCCAACTTCAAAATGTCCGGTGCAGAAAGGAGGCTGCGGCTTAAATGAAACGGGGACCTTGGAGGGTATTTTACAGAAAGAAACTTGCACTACCTTATAAGTATCCTTCAGTATGGCTTTTTATGGCCCATTATGGGTCATTTATCCCTCAAATATGCCCCAAGAAGAACTCAACATCCTGCCTAAAAATGCGGGGGCAGTTGAAAGGTGGGTCCCCCCATAATCATCACATCAAAGGTAAAGTCACTTCCCGAGGGCGTGGGAAGGGTCATGAAGTAATTGCGGACATCAATGCGAAACCCCAACCAAGACCACCTCGTATAGAGCTTCATTCCCCCACCGATAAATCCCGTCCCCCGCGTGGATTGATTGATGACCATCACCCCCCCGCCGCAGTTGGTGTAAAAATCTACTTCGGTAATCTTGTTTCTGGAATTATAGGCCCCCGGAAGGTTGTAGGTCACGACTCCATTCATCAAATAGAGGTTTTTATTGACGACCGTCGTCCCAAAATCACTCCGGGGATCCACCGAGATGCGGCTCCAGCCAAAGTCGGATCCCAAAGACCATTTGGGGGTGACACGAAAATCAAAATGAGACCCCACGATGAAGGAATGCTGCAGGGTATCCCCGACATAATCCCCCCCAAAGGGGGTGATCTCAATGCGGGAAAGTACGGCGTCCCGCCGATCAAAATCCAGGTGACGGGGCGTCTCTTCCAGGGGCACCTCCTGGGCCAGAAGGAGGGGGGACGTCAAAAACAAACTGATAAGGAAGAAAAGGGCCTTATGAAACATAGGAAGTCACTTCTGAGGAGAGAGGTTCTGCCGAAGGGCCCTGACTTTTTAAGGCCTGTTTGGCCAATTGCTTCCCCACATCCCAGGCCCCTCCGGGGAAGCGGTGACACTCGGAGACCACCTTGTCAAAGGAGGTGACGAAATAATCCATATCCTCCTCAGTCAGGGTCAGGGGGGGAAGCATCTTGATGATATCCACTCCATGACCGGCGACCTGAGACAGGATCCTGTAATCCGTCATCAGGGGAACGACGATCATCTGGCCAAAGAGGCCTGCATTGGCGGCATGGATCATCTTCCATGCCATTTTTAATTTCATGGATCGGGGAGGCCCAAACTCCAGACCGATCATCAGTCCCTTAATGCGACATTGTTGAAACATCTCATATCGATCCATCAAGGGTCTTAATTTTTCCGTGAGGTATTCCCCGCTCTTTTGAGCCCGTTCCACCAATTTTTCCTCTTCCAGGATCTGGAGGGTCGCAAGCCCTGCCGCCATGGCCAGGGCATTTCTGCCAAAGGTATTGGAGTGCACGACACAGTGTTCCATATTGGTAAAGACCTTTTTATAGATTTCCCTGCGATAAAGAATCGCCCCGACGGGAATAAAACCCCCTGAGAGGGACTTTGCCACACAAATGATGTCGGGCTGAAGCCCCCAATGTTCGAAGGCAAACATCTTGCCCGTGCGTCCAAACCCCGTCTGCACCTCATCCACGACAAAAAGGGTCTTGTACTGGCGACACAAACGTTCCGCTTGAGGGAGATAATGGTCCTCCGGAATATGAACGCCTTTTCCCTGAATGGGCTCGACGATAAAGGCGGCATATTTTTTTGTCCTCAATTCACTTTCCAAGGCCTTAAGATCATTTTGAGGAACGGACCGGCCCGTCAAGAGCGTCCCAAAAGAGTCGCGAAACTCGCGATTGCCATTGGCGGAAAGTGCACCCAGGGTGAGACCATGAAAGGCATGATCGAGATAAAGAATCCCCTCCCGACCCGTGGCCCCTCGAGCGAGCTTCAGGGCCCCTTCGACGGATTCTGTTCCCGAATTGGTAAAAAAGACCGTATCAATTTCCGCGGGAGTTAACTGTATCAATTTTTTTGCCAACAACCCCGCCAAGAGGGGGGCGTCCATCTGGACCATGCTGGCAAGATCCATATCGAGGCACTGTTGGAGGACCTTTTTGAGTTGGGGATGATTGCGGCCGATATTAAAGGCCCCATAGCCTCCCAATCCGTCCAAATATTTTTGGCCCTCTTGGTCATACAAATAGGCCCCCTGAGCCCGCACATAGATCTTATTAAATCCTATCGTCCTCAAAACCCTCGTCAACTGCGGATTGACATAACTTTCAAAGAGGTGATGGTTTTGCCCCTGATGTTCCTGAATCAGTTTTTCCAAATCCAATGGCATCTTATGAGCCCTCTAACAGGCTGTTGACAACATCTACAATGACGGTGCGGATTTTATCGATATTTTTAACAGCGCCGGGAGTACCACAATCCCCGCCGTAAAGCAACAAAGGATCCCCAAGATCATGATCTGCCCCATGCTCGCCAAACCCTGATGGGAGGCGATGGCGAGGCCCAAAAATGAGGTCAGGGTATCCAGATAGGCGACCGTCAGGGCCTTTCCCGTGCTTTTTAAAATGAAGAAGATATCCTTTTGGCCCTCTTCGAGAAACCGATGGATGATATGAACACCACAATCCGCCCCCACACCTAAAACAATGGGCAAGGTAATGACATTGACCAGATTCCATTTCATCCCCAAAAGGCTCATCACCCCGTAGACCCATCCCAATCCACACAACAAGGGAAAGGTGGCCCACAAAACGGGTTGGAGGCGCCGAAAATCGAGATAAAAAATCAAGATAATGAGAAGGGCCGCCCATAGGACGGCCCATGGATATCCCCTCTCCACCGAGGTCAGGACCTCATACATTTGAAAGGGGGGACCCGTCACATCGGGGTCGACGCTGCGGAGATCCTTCACAAATCGATGGAGACCCTCTTTCTCCAAAACAGGGACGCTTGGGTAAACATAGAGGGCCTGCCGTCCTTGAGGACTGACAAAATAGGATTTGATATCCGGAGGAATTGCCTCAAGAGAAATCATCTTTGTTTCTCGACCGGTCTGAAAAAAATCCTGGACCTCTTTTAAAAAGGCCCCTTGAAATCCCAAGAGGCGCCTCTCCATCTCCTTGGGAGGGGCCGACTGGAACGATTTTAACCCCTCCTCGATACTCTGTAGAATACGATGGATCGGATTCAAGATCTCGGCATGACCGCTTGAAAAAATCATTTCCTCCATCTTTTCAAATTGACCTTTTAGAATATTTAATTGTCTTTTTGTTTCTTCTATATCCAAAAAATCATTGAGGGCCACAAAGGGGATGCGATGAGACAATTGTTCAATAATTTTTATTTTCTCTTCCTGTTTTTTTGGGATAAGCGCCTCCAGATATTGGACATTGGAAACAGAATCCAGCAAAGAAAATTTTTCCGCCAAATGCCGAATTTCATCGGGGGACTCTTTGAGATCCACGGCAAAACGGAGACTGATGTCGGTGGAGAGGAGTTTTTTCTCAAATTGGACCGATTCTGTTGCCGGCGCCTGCAGGTTGAGAACATTATAATCAAGCGCGGTACCCCCCTTTTTTAAAAAGACAAGGACCCCGCTGACCATCAACAACAATAAAGCCATTCCCAAAATAAGCCTCGGATTCTGGTCGATAAAACGAATAAAGGTAAGGACCCTCCTCGAATGAATGGATTCATCATGACTCAGACGAAGGCCTTGACTCTCCTTTCCCTGACGACACACATCATAGAAAATCAGTAACGAAGGAAGAACGGAGAGCATCACCCCCAGACAAATCATGACCCCCGATCCAGCGATGATCCCCAATTCTCGAAACCCCGCAAAATCGACCACCAATGTGGCCAAAAACGCCGCCGCCGTTGTCAAGGCCCCCGTCCTCAGGGAGGCGCCGACCCCGTGGATCATCCGCGCCACCGCCCTCTCAATAGAAGGCTCACACCGCCTTTCCTCAATATAGCGAGCCATGACATGAATCCCATATTGAGTTCCCAATCCCACCAGAATCACCGCAAAGGTGATGGAAATAAGATTGAGATGCCCAATCATAAGGGTCGTCCACCCAAAGGTCATCGCCACTCCCATCAACAGACAGAGAAATCCAAACAAGGGACGCATGACCTCCCTGAATGCCAGAAAGAAAATAAGGGCCGTCGTCAAAAGGGCGATAATGGAGGCCAAGGTCATGTCCCTCTCCGAGGTCTTCACCTCATCATAGGTCAGTGCGGGGGAACCCGTCACTCCAACAGTAAGAGAGGGATACTGAGGCCTCAAATCCTGAATCAGGGATCGTACAAAGGTCACCAGTTTTTTGGCCTCATCATAGTTGCCGCGGGGATCCATCGGTTTGATAAAGACAACATAGAGATCCCCCTGAGCCACAGATATATACCCCTCGGGATCTTCATGCCTCTTTTGACCCTTCGATTGCTTGGCCAGTGTGGACTGATATTGGGACCCTCCCAACATATCCAAAAGATTTGCGTGAACAGAAGAAGGTTCAGAGGTTTGAAGAAATTTGTTAAATTCTGAAAATATGACATCAAGATCACTCAATCCCAACTGGGCTTCTTTCCAATCAATCTTTTGATTTTCACTCCCCAGTTCACGTTGAATGGTATGAGAAAGACCCCTCAAAAAATCATTGAGGTTATGGGCCTTTAAAGTATGAGACAATGTGCTTTGTGGGGAGGTCACTTCTTCATTTAATTTTTTTAAATCTTCAAGGGACAAATAGAGCAAGGCATGCTGGCGGATAAATGCTGGATCAATGCGATAAAAAATTTCCCGAATGAGGGAAGGGTGGTGGTCTTTTGATTTCTCCTGAAGGGTAGTGACAAACTCATCAATAAATTTCTTTATCTTGGAACGCGAGTCCCCTTGAACAACCACGATGAGATCGTCGGGATCGCCAAATTCTTCAACATATTCAGAAAACTTCCGGTGCACCGGATTGTCCGATGAATAAAGATCTAAAATCCCTTTGCGATTCTCCAAAAAAAGAGAAGAGATCACTATGGAAATGAACGTTAAGGCCACGGCGCCCACAATAATCCAACGGTGGTGGTGATAGAGAAAACGGGCGTATTTTTGAGCCAACGGGGGAGGAGGGGTCATGAATCTTCCTCAATAAAATTACCTTTACCAACAATGCCTATCAGATGTAAATCTTTCATCACCCATGAGTCAACCTATTCTCATAGACACCCACGCCCATCTCACTTTTTCCGACTTTGATGGGGATCGGGAGGCCGTCCTTACAAGGGCCCATGAGGCCGGTGTCCACTCTCTCATTGTTATTGGGTCGGGGCACGGCCTGGAGATCAACCGCAAGGCCCTCGACCTGGCCGAGAGACAAAAAAATATCTGGGCCACAGTCGGAATCCATCCCCATGAGGCCCAGGAGGCCGATGAGACCTATTGGGAGGCCCTACACTCCCTCATCTCTCATGAGAAGATCGTCGCCATGGGTGAAATGGGCCTGGACTATTACTATGGGAAGGAAAACAAACCACAACAACAAACCCTTCTTCGTCGCCAAATCCGGATGGCCCACGAAAGCAAACTCCCCATCGTGATTCACTGTCGCGATGCGGAAAAGGACATGCAACAAATTTTAAAAGAAGAAGGGGCGGAAAAAGTGGGCGGCATCCTGCATTGTTTTACGGGGACCCGGGCCTTTGCAGAGGCCATGATTGAGGAAAATTTTTTGATCTCTTTTTCGGGGATCATTACCTTTGACAAAAAGGTCCATGATCTTCAAGAAACCGCAAAAGCCCTCCCCCTTGAAAAAATACTTGTAGAAACCGACTGTCCCTACCTGGCCCCGCCTCCCTTTCGCGGGAAGAGAAACGAACCGGCTTACGTCGTTAAGATCGCCGAAAAAATTGCCCTCTTAAAAAATGTGTCTCTTGAAGAGGTGGCCCAACAAACAACTCAAAATGCCTATAAACTCTTTCGGATCCCCTCCGCCTCAGCCATCACCTGATCTTGTTTCGGATAACGGATCTCACGATAACCGGTCACTTTTTCAGGGAGCCTTAAGATTTTGAGCCAATCCTCATAACGCACCCTCCGGTGAGGGAGGTCGGCCAAATATGCCTCCATCATCGTCACATACCAATCACGAAAAACCTTTTCTTTGGCATGCCATCCGGGAAGAAGGCGGCGCAGAAATTTAAGACGCTTCATGACATGAAGCATCCAATTTTTGGTGGGCATTGTCCACCGGATATCCTTGCCAAAAAGAGTGAACTGAGGTCGGTTGTAATGAATATACTTAAGCCTATCTCCTCGCAGGACATCGATCTTGTACCGTTCCCTATCACGATTTATCTTCTCTGGACTCGTCAGGAGATGGGCCACCCACACCTCATCCTTGATCGCCATGACCTTATATAAATTACGGAGCACCGCTTGGGTGATCCGATAATGACGAGTCTTTGAATCATGGGCCGCGATCTTCACAATCCAGTTCAAATAATGTTCAGCCAGAGAAACACCTTCATACTGGATCAGGTCATAAACCCGCAGGGCCACATGATAGTTGGTTTCTCTGTCCAAGGTTAGATTAATGCCCGACTTGTGGATCATGGCCTGATAGGCCTGTCCCAGTTTTTGACTCTTCCTATTCAGGAGGGCCTCCTTTTCTTTTAAGATCTGCTCATAGGTCGGGGGGACAATGGGATCCAAAAAGGCCTTTTGCTCGACCACCAAACACCGCCCCAGTTGAAAGGCCTTCACATTATCCTCAAAGACCTCGGGAGGCACCGTCTGTTTTATCCCTGTCTGGATATTCTCAAAGGAGAGGGGAATGAGTCCGTGCTGATAGGCCATGCCCAGGAGGGCAACATTTTTGTACCGCTTGGTGCCCATATACTTTTGACAGACATCGCCCAAGGGCAGGGTCAAGAGTTCAAGGCTATAACTCTTGAGGACACGAACGGCCTCATCCACATCATAATCATTTTCTCCCATGAGCATGCTGACCGTCGGCGCCTTGATCGTATTGACCATGATCCGTGTTCTTTGAGGGTGGGCAATCTTAAAGCGAAACCGGGGCTCGCAGGCCCTCAATGTCTCCAGGAGATCCAGACCCAAAATAAGATCCGCCCCTCCATTGGGGATAATGGGAGAGCGCTTTTTGTCATCCTTCATAAAAAGGATATGGCTGTAAACTCCCCCGCTCCGGATCGAAAGCCCCTTTTTATCATTAAACTGAATCCTGTAACCTTGGACCGTTCCGGCACGGACCAAAATCGCCGAGGTCACACCCGCCCCCTGTCCCCCAACCCCCGCGACATAAGCCGCCCACTCATTTTTAAAATCACATTTTGGGGGAGACGGCAGATCGTCCAAAATCAATCCATCCAAGGGATTTTTCTGCGGTCGTTTTCGCTGAATGATGACCTTTTCAAAAGAGGGGCACACCATCCCCTTGGTACAGGCGGTGTCATCAACGCAATTAAAGAGATCCGTCTGGATCTTGGGTCCATAATCAGTTTCTTTGATGGTGAGACCCGGACAGCCCGTCAAACGCGTGCACTCCAAACAATTTTCACAGACCTCTTCGGCAATATTGATTTTTTTCTCAAGAGGTAAAAAACCCTGATGAGCGATTGTCTGTTTTTGTTGGGCCTTTTTTTTGCGATGATAGGTAATGCCGCACTCCTTATCAGCGATGATGATCTTGACCCCGTCCTTCAGGATCGTTTCTTCAATCAATTTTCGATATCTTGCCCGATCGGCGGGATTGATCCGTACAATAGAAACCTTCATCGACCCCATGGCCCGTAAAATGGACTCAATATTTTGTGAAAAAGTCCTTTGCCCGACAATATCCACGTCGTTTCCCGCATGAGGCTGATGACCCGTCATCGCCGTGGTCTTGTTGTCCAGGATAAAATAGGTAATATCCTGATTGTTTTTGATGGAGTCAGAGATTGCCAACATCCCAGAATTAAAAAAGGTCCCATCCCCCACAAAAAGAACTTGTTTGTTCGTAATAAAGGGATCGATGCCCGCCCCGCTGCCTCCGCCCAAACCCATCCCCGCATAGTTGTGCATCAGGGATTCATTGGGTGGAAAGATCAGCATGGAATAGCACCCCGTGTCTCCGTGAAAAATCAGGTCCAGCGGCCCACAGGCGTGGTGTCTTTTCATATAGTGAGGATCGGAAAAATCTCTCTTGATCTCCAAAAAAACAGTGGAGGTGTCCCTGTGAGGACAGCCCGAACAAAAAGTCGGCGTCCGAGAAAAAACAGGAAAGGGGGGCAGACGATCGACCTCATCGAAGCGTTTCACAACAGATTCAATGGACTTGGTATCAATATTGATCATATTTCTCTTTTGATATTCCTGAAAAAGGGGGATGAGTTGTTGGATGACAAGACTGGGAGAAAGCCCTCTTTCATGGGAAAAGCCCAAAAGATCAAATGGAAATTTTTTGCCCCAAATCCCGGGAGAAGAGGACAGCTCCCCCGACTGAACAAGATCCCGAACCAGTTCAATGACCTGGTTTTCAAGAAAAGGCCTTTTCTCCTCAACAACCACAACATTTTCAACACTCTTCAAAAAAGGGATGAGACTTGCCGGGTCTGCCGGATAAATAATCCCCAATTTTAAAATGGGAACTTTTTTCGAGAGACCCAATTCTGTCAGGGCATGTTCCAAATAACAGTAAGGCAGACCCGCTGTCACAAAACCCAAGGGGGCTCGCCCTCTGGAAGGATCATGATAAAGGATCTGATCCAGATTTTTTTGGCGGGCGAGATCCCAAAGGCGTTGATAGCGCCCCTTCAAACTCGCCTCACACTGCCAGGTACGGGGCGGCAAAACGACAAGATCGTTTTTCTTGATCTTTTTAGAATCAAGAATCGTGGGGTTTAAGGCATTCAAAGAGGGATAGTCATTGGGATGGACCTCCACCGTCCCCCCCCCATCCACCTGATTGGTCGTGACATGATAGGTGATGTAGAGGTCCGAGCCCCCGGAGAGCTCAAAACCTATCTTGACCCAATCCTTCAACTCCTGAAATGTCGCCGGTTGCAAGACGGGGATCTGGAGGTGTTGGGAGAGAAAACGAGAATCCGAATTGGTCTGCGTGGAATCCATCCACGGGTCATCCCCCACGACCACCAAGGCCCCCCCTTCAGGCAAGTGGTACTCAGCTAGATTCCCCAAGGCCAGGGCATCCGAGGCCACGTGCATCCCTACACTCTTAAAGACCGTCATGGCTCGAATCTTGGCCATCCGGGCCCCGTGCAGACGTGAGGCGCTTAAGGCCTCATTGTTGGCGATCTGGGCCACGATCCCCTTCTGAATAAAAATCTCCGATGAGACCTGAACCGTCTCAAAGACAGTCGCGACGGGAGACCCCGGGTATCCTGTGAAGAGGGACATCCGCCCCTCGAGCCCCCCTTTGACGAGACACTCATTCCCCGTCAGGATCGTAACCCCATGGTCTCTTACAAAACGTTCATCCATGGTCCCCCTTTATCCCCACTTTATTTTGAGCAAATATCTATATGACACACCAGGCTATAAGATATTAATAATATTAGCACTTTTGATTTTTTAGGTCAAACAAGGAGGTCTTTTTAGGAGGGGAAAACCCTGGAAAATCCAAAAATGATCGCCCCCATCCCAAGGGCCACCAACAGGAGGGCCAGGACCTGCATGAGACGATGGACCTTTAAGGGGGAAATGGTCCGCTTGATGGGGTGAGAAAGGAGGATGATGACAAGCCACCATATCAAACTCCCCAAAAAGACACCCAGAGTAGTTTCGAGGTAAAGGACATTTTTGGCCCCCGGGGGGATCAGATTGATCCCGGCAAAGAGGGCCGCAAAGGCCAGAACGGTCATGGGATTTGTCAGGGTCAAAAGAAAGGTCGAAAAGGCGTCCCAGGTATAATGATGGAGATAACGCGGCGTCAAGACCTCCTCTGTCTGTAAAACAAGTGATTTTTTAAAAAAGAAATACCCCCCCAAGACAAGGAGGATAAGACCGCCCATCGGACGAACCCAGATAATCGACTCTTCAATGGTCTCCGCCAAGGCCGCAATCCCCAAGGAGGCCAGAAAGGCAAAAAGGCCATCGGCCAGTGCCGCCCCAATACCGCTGGCCAAACCGGCAAGATAACCCAAACTCAAACTGCGCTGAAAAATGAGAATGGCAATGGGGCCCACAGGAACGGCAACGATAAACCCGAGGATAAAGGCCTTGGTTAATGTGACTTCACCCATGAGGGGCTCCTTCACTGAGGACAATACCCACGGGGCAATGGTCCGAGCCCATGACCTCGGGGAGGATAAAGGCCTCTTTCAATCGAGGACGCAGGTCGGGGGAGATGCAAAAATAATCAATCCGCCACCCGATATTTTTGGCCCGGGCATGAAACATATAGCTCCACCAGGTGTAGTGTCCCGGCCCCTGGTTGAATTCCCGAAAGGTATCAATAAATCCCGCCTCAATATAATTGGAAAACCCGGCCCGTTCTTCATCCGTAAAACCGGCGTTGCGGCGATTGGCCTTGGGATTTTTGAGATCAATCTCTTTATGAGCTACATTGAGATCCCCGCAAAAAATGACGGGTTTTCTCTTCTCCAGTCCTTTAAGGTATTTCAAAAAATCCCTGTCCCACTGCATGCGGTAGGAGAGTCGCGCCAAATCCCTCTGGGCATTGGGGGTATAGACATTGACCAGAAAATATTTTGGAAATTCCAATGTAATCACCCGCCCTTCATCATCATGTTCCTCGACCCCGATTCCATAAGTGGTCTTTAAGGGCCTGATTTTTGTAAAGACGGCTGTTCCCGAATACCCTTTACGGGTCGCCGGATTCCAATAGTGTTGATAAGGAATCACATGTACGTGTCTACACGTCCCTTTAGGGGAAGGGAGATCGACTTGTTCTGGATGGGCCTTTGTCTCCTGGAGGCAGAGGATGTCGGGATCCGATTTTTCGACAAAACCCTCAAAACCCTTTTTGAGGACCGCGCGAATGCCGTTGACGTTCCAAGAAATGAGTTTCAGTGACTCACCTCCATAGAAATAGCGCGTAAAACCTCGCCTTCCACTTCATAGGTTTCTTCTCGGGTCTCTGGATCAAAGATACGGCCTTGACCATCCACACTGGATTCAAGATAGTTTTGAACGGCTTGCGCATGGGGGCTCCCAATCTGTTTCAATGCCATGAGTCCATAAGCCGAGGGTTGTTCCAAGCCATCCCCATTTTCAGATCCATTCGTGATCAGGCCATTTTCACCCACCAGATTTTCCAGTCGTAGTGTGAGTCCATTGATGAGATCTGTGTAAGAATCGGCCACAGGGCTCCCTGCAAATACAAACAAAGGCATGCCTAATGAAATATCGCCATACAATAGTGTGGTGTCAGCATCATAGACAGGCAAAAAATCATTATTGAGAGAGGCGGCCAGCAAGGCTAATGAATCAGTGTAATCCCCTTCAAAATCAGGGCTGATCTCGGCCATAGCCCTAAAGGCCTCGACACAAAGCCCCATATCCCAGGGGATGATCCCAGGAATCGATGCCCTTCTTGTGATCATGGAGTTAAATAACCCATCTATGCGCATGGCTTCGTTATCTCCGTAATCACTATCACGCGCCTCCAGAGTGGCATTGAAGGCCGCAATCACCCGAGCCTCCAAGATCGGATCAGGATGGGCCTGCAAATATCTGGAAAGAACTGTATAGTTAGGGCATGAGAGTTTCATTTGAACGTTATGAGGATCCGCTAAAAGGCCATCAATACGATTATCAAAATAGTTGACTGAATTTTCAATGGCACTTGAGTCACTAGCGTCTTCAAGTAGATCCATAGCATCAAAAAGCCCCCACACGGAAACACCCGTCACATTTTGATACCCTGTGGTTTCAGGAGTTAAGGGATCATCCACAATCTGCTTCCAGTCATAGCTTCCATCATTGTTTTGGACTTGCCTCACCCTATCGGCTAAAAGCCCGACTACCTGCTTATTAATCACAAGATTCTCGTCTCTGCCTTTATAAAACCAAAATTTCTTGTTGGTGTCCTGGGCCACAAAAAGATCGCACAGATTGTTGACGGCTATTCCCTCTTGATCGTTTTGCGGCAAGCCTCTATCCACATAAACACTACCGTCATTAGGATCAACAATCACAAGTCTGTCACTGGAATCATAGATCACAAAAACAACATTATACTCAGGGCTATAATCCATGCCCGACAGATCAGAGCGTCCTCCCACAGGCTGATAAATGGCTGTAGGGCTCACAGTCGTGGAGACAGGGCTTGAGACGATAGGGAGGTTAAAGGCATATATTTTGCCATTGCCTTGATGTCCTGCCCAAAATACACCGCCTTCAGGATGTCCTTCAATTTCGACAAAAGTCAGTGCCTCCAGCCCCTGACTGCTGCTTTCTGGCATCCAAGCCCCTAAGCTAAAAGTGCGCGTCACGGCTCCGGTTTCAATATTAAATTCCAAAATAGCGGCTGGATATTCTCGACCCATATAGACAAAATCACTTTCTGGGTCTGCAATGGTGACGCCTTCTAAATCACCGCCAATAGGCCAAGTCGTGACATCACTACCATCTTTATTCATCGAAAAAAGATAGCCATTATCATGGACACCAAAAACCTTATTCAGACGGCTGTGCCAATCCGCTCCACTGGGCTCATAACCACCAGGAAGGCCGACTCCAATATCGAACGCAGGACTACTCAAAGCCAGATCAATACAGTCTTCTGCCAAATCAGGATAACTCGCTTGAACGAGATCTTCAGGACCTTCATTGGCAAGATTTGTTGGATTATCGTTATCAACAGGCCCTGGAGCGGCATCATCATCTGGAGTGTCAACAGTCTCCTCTCCCTGAGGGGCCTCAACAGATTCAAGAAGAGAGGGTCCACAGCCTTGCAGGACAAACATGAAAATGAATGCAATAGCGCACAGCTTACAGGTCAGGCCGTTAATTACTATACGATATCCCTGACCAGTATCATGTACGTGTATACACGTCCCTTTAGGGATAAGCAGATTTG
>Ga0156191_1099_pt1 | contig 14070 bp, 10 predicted proteins | sample RifCSPlowO2_12_FD_107844 | JGI IMG/M metagenome (GOLD analysis project Ga0156191, IMG submission 107844) | Deltaproteobacteria bacterium RIFCSPLOWO2_12_FULL_50_11
TCACGTTTGTTGGCATGCATGCGCACAAGCCGACCTACTCGCTCTTTCTTTCCCTTAATGGAGTTGTACACATAACTGCCTGCATTCAGTTGACCCTGATAAACACGAAAATAGGTGAGGCTCCCCACATAGGGATCCGTTGCAATCTTAAAGGCCAAACCGGCAAAGGGGGCCTTGTTATCAGGTTTGACCCGAACTTCTTTTTCCTTATCCTCGGCATCCCATCCATGCATGGACGAAACATCAATGGGCGAGGGCAAATAATCACACACAGCATCCAACAAGGGTTGAACACCCTTATTTTTAAAAGCTGCACCACCTAAAACAGGGGTAATCAGCATTTCAACCGTCGATTTTCTAATGGCCCTCTTCAATTCAGCAATGGTGATCTCCCCTCCATCCAAATATTTTCCCATAAGGACATCATCGTGGGAGGCCACTTCTTCAATGAGTTTTTCTCGATACTCTTGAGCTTGCGCCTTTAGATCTTCTGGAATCTCCCCCTCCATGGGCTTGGCACCAAGATCCTTCTCATCAAAGGTGATCGCCTTCATCGTAACAAGATCAATAACCCCTTTTAATCGATCTTCTACCCCGATGGGGATGTTGATACAAACGGGATTAGCCTGAAGGCGCTCCTTCATCATCTTGACAACATGATAAAAATCAGCACCCACACGATCCATTTTATTAACAAAGGCCATTCGGGGAACTTTATATTTATTGGCCTGTCGCCATACCGTTTCCGACTGGGGTTGAACTCCGGCGACACCACAAAAAATGCCCACAGCACCATCGAGGACACGCAAGGAACGTTCAACCTCAATCGTAAAATCAACGTGGCCTGGGGTATCAATGATGTTGATCCGATGTGATGCCCAAAAACACGTCGTTGCCGCTGAGGTGATGGTAATGCCACGCTCCTGTTCTTGCACCATCCAATCCATGACAGCCGCCCCATCATGAACCTCTCCAATCTTGTGAGTAATCCCTGCATAATACAAGATGCGCTCAGTGGCCGTTGTCTTTCCGGCATCAATATGGGCAATGATCCCGATATTGCGTGTTTTCTTCAATTCTTCAGCGTAATCCGCCATAAACTCTTCTTCCTCATCTACCAGCGATAATGGGCAAAGGCCTTATTGGCCTCGGCCATTCGATGAACATCTTCTTTTTTACGAACGGCCGTTCCGCGATTTTCATAGGCCTCTAAAATTTCACCCGCCAAACGATCTTCCATTGTTTTTTCACCACGACCACGGGAAAAATCCACAAGCCAGCGCAGGGCCAAAGAGACCTTTCGATCGGGACGAACCTCCATAGGAACTTGATACGTGGCCCCCCCGACTCGGCGTGACCGAACTTCCATAAAGGGTTTTAGATTTTCCACAGCATCTTTAAAAATCTTCAAGGGATCTTCCTTGGTCTTTTCACTTATAATATTGAAAGCCCCATAAACAACGTGTTCCGCCGTGGATTTCTTCCCCTGTAACATCACCTTGGCAACCAATTTAGAGACAATCCGATCACCGTATTTCGGATCAGGAATAGGGGATTTTTTCTTTACTCTGCCTTTTCGAGCCATATAAAAATCTCTTTCATTAGTAAAAGTTTAGGATTTCGGCCGCTTCGCCCCATATTTGGAACGACTGCGCCGTCTTTTTTCAACTCCGGAGGCATCCAGCGTCCCGCGAATCATGTGATAACGAACACCGGGCAAATCCTTGACACGCCCCCCTCGTATCAAAACAACAGAGTGTTCTTGGAGGTTGTGTCCCTCTCCAGGAATGTAAGCCGTGACCTCCATCCCATTGGTCAGGCGGACACGGGCCACCTTTCTCAAAGCGGAGTTGGGCTTTTTCGGGGTCGTGGTGTACACGCGCACACACACCCCGCGCTTTTGAGGACATCGGTCCAATGCCGGCGCCGAGGTCTTGGAAGTCACAGGGGCACGCCCCTTACGCACTAATTGATTCACAGTAGGCATCTTAAAAACCCTTTAATAATAAGTAGTTATAAAATCAATCGGCCTATCAAATCAAAAGAGACGGGTAAGTAACAAAATATCAGGGGACTGTCAAGAGATTTGCTAATGATATCCTATCGTTAGCTTTCTCTTGGGTCTCCCTGCATAAAGACACAAAATCCCGTCTTTAGGCAGTCGCTCGAGGCATATCTTCAAGAGATTCTGATACCGTTTCCTCAGTGGGGGTTTTGATACTCGCGTTACGATAACGAGCCAGCCCCGTACCGGCAGGAATAAGACGTCCCATGATGACGTTTTCCTTGAGCCCCCTGAGGGTATCAACCTTTCCTGAAACAGCGGCCTCGGTGAGTACTTTTGTCGTTTCTTGAAATGATGCCGCAGATATAAAACTATCTGTCGACAGGGAAGCCTTGGTGATTCCTAATAACAAAGGCTCCGCCACTGCTGGTTTTCCTCCTTTTTTACTCATAATTTTTTCATTAATAATCTTAAACTCCCCTTTTTCAACATGTTCATCAATTAAAAACGTTGAGTCCCCTGGATCCTTAATAGAGACCCGGCGAAGCATTTGACGCACAATGACCTCAATGTGCTTATCATTAAGCTTCACACCCTGGAGGCGATAAACTTCTTGAATTTCGTTCACCAAATACTGCGCCAGGGCCTTTTCTCCCAAGATTTTCAGTATGTCATGAGGGTTGGAGGCCCCGTCCATCAAGGGTTCCCCGGCCCTGACATAGTCACCCGGATGAACGGCAATATGTTTTCCTCGGGGGATAAGATACTCAAGCGCATCTCCCACCTCAGGGGTCACAACCACCTTTCGTTTTCCCTTGGTATCCTTTCCAAAGGAGACAATCCCATCGATTTCAGAAACCACTGCACATTCCTTAGGTCGGCGTGCCTCAAACAATTCTACAACGCGGGGAAGACCCCCGGTAATATCCTTTGTCTTGGTTGTTTCGCGAGGTATCTTGACAATGATATCCCCCGCTAATACCTGGTTCCCCTCCTGAACAACAATATTGGCCCCCACTGGAAGGAGATACCGCGCCTCCCGCTCTACTTCACTTGCGATTTTTAATGTCTTGCCCGCTTCATCCTTAATAGCAATACGGGGACGCAAATCAGGATCCTTGGACTCCACCACCACCTTTGTGGCCAGACCGGTCACTTCGTCAACCTGTTCCCGCACGGAGATTCCCTCTGTCAAGTCGCCAAATTTGATTATTCCACTCACCTCCGTCAAAATGGGGGTCGTATAAGGATCCCACTCCGCCAGGAGCTGTCCCTTTTTCACCTTTTGTCCATCTTTAATCAAAAGTTTTGCGCCATAAATAACCCAATAGCGCTCCCTTTCATGATCGGACTCATCCATGATGGCGACTTCACCATTGCGATTCATGACCGTAAGACTTCCCTCTCGATTCACAACGGACTTCAAATTGCGAAAATGGACCGTCCCTTCGTTGCGGGATTCAAGAGTGCTTTGCTCGACGCGTCGAGACGCCGTACCTCCGATATGAAATGTCCGCATGGTCAACTGCGTTCCAGGTTCACCAATCGACTGGGCCGCAATAATCCCAACCGCTTCGCCAATATTCACCATGTGGCCCCTTGATAAATCGCGACCATAACACGCAATACAGCCACCCGTCTCTGTTTCACACGTCAAAACAGAACGAATGACAACCTTCTCTAGACCAGCCTCCTCAATTCTTTGAACCAGAGCTTCGGTGATTTCATGTCCCGCAGGAACGATAATTTCCTCACTAAAAGGATCCTTGATATCTTCAAGTGCCACACGGCCCAAAATACGGGCCCCCAGGGGTTCGATGATTTCTCCCCCTTCAACGAGGGGCTGCACTTCGACACCATTCATCGTTTTACAATCATGTTCACGAATGATTAAATCTTGTGCGACATCCACCAATCGGCGCGTCAAATAACCCGAATTCGCCGTTTTCAACGCGGTGTCCGCCAATCCTTTGCGAGCTCCATGGGTTGAAATAAAATATTGCAACACCGTCAAACCTTCTCGGAAATTAGCCGTAATCGGCGTTTCGATGATTTCGCCCGATGGTTTGGCCATCAATCCGCGCATACCAGCTAATTGACGCATCTGTTGCGTACTGCCGCGAGCTCCAGAATCCGCCATGATAAAAATTGAATTAAGACTGACGACTTCCTTTTCTTGTCCCTTTTCATCCACAATTTTTTCACGACTCATCCCCTTCATCATTTCTCCGGAGATGTTTTCCGTTGTCTGGGCCCAAATATCAATAACCTTATTGTAACGCTCTCCTGAAGTAATCAATCCGTCTTGGTATTGCTCATCTATTTCATGAACTTCCTTATAGGCCTGTTCCAAGAAATGGCTTTTCTTGTCGGGAATTCTCATGTCTTCCATGCAAATAGAAATCCCTGCCTTTGTGGAATACTGAAAGCCAATGGTTCTTAAATGATCCGCCAGGAGAACTGTTTCCTTTTCACCTGCCAGACGATAACATTCATCAATCAACTCGGCGATAACCTTTTTATCCATTGTCCGATTGATGAGATCAAAAGACATAGAACTGGGAAGTATTTCTCTCAGGATAACCCGACCGACCGTTGTTTCGATTCTCTCTCCTAAAATACGCACCTTTATTTTCGCCTGAAGATCCACTTCACCAGCATCATAGGCTATACGCACCTCTTCCGGAGAGGCAAAAATCTTTCCCTCCCCTTTGGCCATGGGTTTTTCCCTTGTCATATAATATATCCCCAAGACCATATCCTGAGAGGGTACAATAATGGGCTTACCGCTGGCCGGAGACAGAATATTATTGGTGCTCATCATGAGCACACGAGCCTCCATCTGCGCTTCTAGCGACAGAGGGACATGAACAGCCATTTGGTCACCATCAAAATCGGCATTGAAGGCCGTACAGACCAGAGGGTGGAGCTGAATCGCCTTCCCCTCAATCATGACCGGCTCAAAGGCCTGAATTCCCAAGCGATGAAGCGTTGGGGCCCGGTTCACCATGACAGGATGCTCCTTAATAACCTCTTCCAGGACATCCCAAACCTCGGGACGTTCTTTTTCCACCATCTTCTTGGCCCCTTTAATGGTAGAGACCAAACCCCTTTCCTCCAATTTCTGATAAATAAAGGGCTTAAAGAGCTCCAGGGCCATTGACTTGGGAATTCCCACTTGATGGAGCTTTAATTCGGGACCGACGACAATGACGGAACGGCCCGAGTAATCAACACGCTTTCCGAGAAGATTTTGCCGGAACCTGCCCTGCTTTCCCTTCAACATATCGGAGAGAGAACGAAGGGGGCGCTTATTGGGACCTGTAAAGATCTTGCCATGACGCCCATTGTCGAAAAGGGCATCAACGGCCTCCTGCAACATGCGTTTTTCATTTCGAATAATAATATCTGGGGCATTCAACTCCATCAATCGCTTCAATCGATTGTTTCTGTTAATCACCCTTCGGTACAAATCATTGAGGTCTGAAGTCGCAAAACGACCGCCTTCTAGGGGAACAAGGGGTCGTAAATCCGGAGGCAGGACAGGAACATGTTCGAGCATCATCCATTCCGGACGATTGCTTGATCCCAGAAAGGATTCAACAACCTTGAGTCGACGTGTCAGTTTTTTCCGCGTGGCCTCCGACTTGGTCTTTCCTAATTCTTTTCGTGTCTTTTTAGCCAAACTATCCAGATCCAGACGTTTCAGCATGTCACGAACAACTTCTCCCCCCATACCGGCAACAAATTTTCCGCTGTACTCCTCTCGTGCCGATTGATATTGCTCTTCTGACAGGATTTCCCCCTCAGACAAATCAGTGTTGCCTGGATCGACAACGACATAAGCCTCACAATATAAAACCTTTTCCAAATCCTTCATGGACAGTCCAAGAATCGTCCCAATCCGGGAAGGCAAACTCCTCAAAAACCATACGTGGGCTACGGGTGTTGCCAGGGTAATATGCCCCATGCGTTCACGACGGACCTTCGAGGCAATGACCTCAACACCACATTTTTCACAAACAATACCCCGGTGCTTCATCCTCTTATATTTACCGCAATTACATTCATAATCCTTAACAGGGCCAAAAATTTTGGCGCAGAACAAACCATCACGCTCTGGTTTAAATGTTCGATAATTGATTGTCTCCGGCTTTTTTACCTCTCCGTGAGACCACTCAAGAACCTTCTCAGGCGAAGCAAGACCAATGCGAATCCCATTAAAATAATTGGGGTCCTTTGGCTTTTCAAAAAAACTGAAAATGTCACTCAAGGCCAAACTCCTTTCGGTTAAGAATCACTGACTTAACCTTGATTCCCTTCTAAAAGCTGAACCTCTAGATTAAGAGCCCTCAATTCATGCATCAGGACATGAAAGGATTCTGGGATTCCCGGCTCAAAAACCCTTTCACCCTTCACAATCATTTCATACATACGCGTCCGTCCCAACACATCGTCCGACTTTACCGTCAACATCTCCTGCAAGGCATAAGCGGCCCCATAGGCCTCCATAGCCCATACCTCCATCTCTCCCAATCTTTGTCCGCCAAACTGGGCCTTTCCTCCCAAGGGTTGTTGAGTCACCAAGGAATAAGGACCAATAGAACGCGCATGGATTTTATCATCCACCAAATGGTGCAATTTCAACACATACATGGTCCCCACGGTCACAGACTGGTCAAAAGCCTCTCCGGTTCGTCCATCAAAAAGAACGGTCTGCCCATTTTCTGGAAGGTCTGCCAATTTCAACAAATGCCTGATCTCTTTTTCATTAGCCCCATCAAAAACCGGGGTGGCAATGAAAACGCCCCTTTTTAAATTAGAAACCAAACGTCTCAATTCCTTTTCAGACAAGGAATCTAAAATTTCATCGACCTTTTTTGAGGAGTAAATTTGTTTGATAAAGGATTTTAATGAATCCTTGTCATAGGCCAGACGTAGCATCTCTCCAATCTTTTCGCCCAATCCCAACGCGGCCCACCCCAAGTGCGTCTCCAAAATTTGACCCACATTCATACGAGAAGGCACTCCTAGTGGATTTAAAACAATATCCACCGGAGTCCCATCAGCCATGTAGGGCATGTCTTCTTTGGGTAAAATTCTGGAAATAACACCTTTGTTACCATGTCGGCCCGCCATCTTATCGCCGACAGCAAGCTTCCTTTTAATAGCCACATAGACCTTGACTATCTTAATAACACCGGGAGGCAATTCATCACCCTTACGCAACTTGCTCACCTTTTGATCAAAGACCATACGAATAAGATCTTCCTGTTCCTCCATGGCCTCAATAAGGTTCTGAACTTCTTCTTCGACATCTTCATCACTCACTGAGATTTCTGACCATTTCTGAACGGGCATCTTATCGAGGACATCCTCCGTAATGGACTTTCCTTTAGCCAACAAAACCTTTTCACCTTCATCATCCATGATTTTCGAAGAAGCTGACTTTCCGGCCATCAAAGCCGCCATCTTCTTTCTGGAACCGTCATGCAAAATACGGATCTCATCTTCCTGATCCTTTTGAAGCTTCTTGGTTTCTCTTTCAAGAATAGCCTTGGCCCTTTCATCAAGCTCAACACCCTCACGAGAAAAAACCTGCGCATTAATGACTGTTCCTGAAACGCCCGGAGGAACTCTTAGGGAAGAATCCTTAACATCTCCCGCCTTTTCACCAAAAATCGCCCTTAATAATTTTTCTTCCGGGGATAATTGCGTCTCTCCCTTGGGTGTGATTTTTCCAACCAGCAAATCCCCCGGATTCACTTCAGCACCAATACGGACAATTCCACTCTCATCCAGATCCTTGAGGGCCTCTTCACCCACATTTGGAATATCCCTTGTAATTTCCTCCTTGCCCAATTTTGTATCCCGGGCCACACACTCAAACTCTTCAATATGAATGGAAGTGAAAACATCCTCTTCAACAAGTTTTTCACTGACGAGGATTGAGTCTTCAAAATTATAACCGCCCCAAGGCATAAAGGCGACCGTCACATTCTTTCCCAGGGCCAATTCTCCTTGAAATGTCGCCGGACCATCAGCGATAAAATCCCCTTCTTTGACCTTGTCGCCCATTTGTACAATGGGTCTCTGATTGACGCAGGTGTTTTGATTGGAACGCTGATATTTGACGAGATCATAGATGTCGACTTCTGACGAACCTCCTTTTCGACTGGAACGATCCGCCTTGATCACAATACGAGTGGCATCCACGCCAATAACAGTACCGCTTCTCTTCGCCAGTACTGTCACACCAGAATCGCGGGCCACAAATCTTTCAATCCCCGTCCCTACTAAGGGCGCATGAGAGGTCATCAGAGGAACGGCTTGACGCTGCATATTCGAACCCATAAGGGCACGATTCGCATCATCATGTTCTAAAAAGGGAATCATAGACGCCGCCACACTCACCAACTGATTCGGAGAAACGTCCATCAAATCCACGGATTCCTTAGGAACCAGCACGAATTCCCCTGACTTACGACATGAAACAACATCACTGACAAATTTATTATTGTCGAGTTGCGCATTGGCCTGAGCAATTGTATGTTTTTCTTCCTCCAAAGCGGAATAATACGAAATGTCACCGCTGACCTTAGCTTTTTCCGCCTTACGATAGGGGGTTTCGATAAAACCGTAATCATTGACCCTGGCATAGGTCGAGAGCGATGAAATCAACCCGATATTGGGGCCTTCAGGGGTCTCGATAGGACAAATTCTGCCATAGTGTGTTGAATGAACATCGCGAACCTCAAATCCGGCACGATCCCGTGTTAACCCGCCAGGTCCTAACGCCGACAAGCGTCTCTTGTGCGTAATCTCCGACAAGGGGTTGGTCTGATCCATAAATTGAGAAAGCTGACTGGACCCAAAAAACTCTTTCACAACAGCACTCACCGGTTTCGGATTAATAAGATCATGGGGCATGAGGGTTTCGACATCCTGCAGGGTCATTCTTTCCTTGATCGCCCGTTCCATACGCACCAAACCGATTCGATACTGATTTTCAAGCAACTCACCCACAGAACGGATACGGCGATTCCCCAGATGGTCAATATCATCCACGACTCCCTGACCGTCCTTCAGGCCCGTCAGATAACCCACAGTAGACAAAATGTCTTCCTTCCTCAAAGTCGTCACATCCAATGGAATTTCCAAATTAAACTTATGATTGATCTTTAAACGACCCACTTTGGAAAGATCATAGCGATCAGGATTGAAAAAGAGGTTTTTAAAAAATTCTTGGGCCGCTTCAGGAGTAGGAGGATCCCCAGGCCGCAAGCGCCGATAAATTTCCATAACGGCCTCTTCGGTCGTGGCCACTTTGTCACTTATAAGTGTATTACGAATGTAGGGACCCACATAGAGGTTGTCGATATACAAGAGACTAAATTGTTCAATTTTGGCCTTTTTAATGTCCTCAAACTTTTCTTCAGAAATAACCTCACCAATGGGAACAATAACCTCGCCTGTGCCCTTATCAATAAGATCCTCACCCGCTATTTGGCCAACAACATCTTCAACTTCTATCTGAATCTGTTTTATCTTGGCCGCAACAATCTTTTCAACGTGAATCCTTGTGATTTTTCGACCCGCTTTAACAATGATTTCATCCGTTTTTGGATGGCGAATGTCGCGCGATGTTTTTTGAAAACGCAAGACCTCAGGAACAACACTCTTCAGTATCTTGCGTCCATCCATAGTCAGGATTTCTTTTTTATAAAAATAATTATAAATCTCCTCTGTGGAATAGCCCAGCGCCTTCAACAACACTGTGGCCGGCAGCTTTCGGCGCCTGTCGATACGGACATGCAATATGTCCTTTGGATCAAATTCAAAATCAAGCCATGACCCACGATATGGAATAATGCGGGCGGAAAAAAGCAATTTTCCAGAGGCATGCGTCTTTCCTTTATCATGTTCAAAAAAGATGCCTGGAGAACGGTGCAATTGGCTGACGACAACACGTTCGGTGCCATTGATGACAAATGTCCCGTTTTCTGTCATGAGCGGAATCTCGCCAAAGTAGACTTCCTGCTCTTTGACATCACGAATGGCCTGAGTCCCTGACTCTGCATCAACATCCCAAACGACCAAACGAACCACGACACGAACAGGAACAGCAAAGGTCATGCCCCTCTGTTTACATTCTCGAACGTCATATTTCGGCTTGTCGAGATGATAGCTGACAAATTCTAGAGAAGCGGTCTTGTTGAAATCTCTTATGGGAAAAACGCTTTTGAAAACTCCCTGAAGCCCTACATCCGTCCTCTTGTCAGGAGGAATATCAGCTTGCAGAAATGACTCGAAGGATTTTTTTTGTATCTCAATCAGATTAGGTATGGGAACAACTGTTTCAATTTTTGCATAACTCTTCCGGTAAATGCGATCCTGGATTCCCGTCGGCATAAGGTATCCTCTCAATATTAAGGCAAATGAAACTCGACCAACCCCTTTTACAGACCAAGGGATCAGGCAATCCTCATTAAATTAGATTGTTCTACTTTAACTCGACCTTGGCCCCTGCCTTTTCGAGCTGTTCCTTCATCTTTTTGGCATCCTCTTTAGAGACGCCTTGCTTCACAGTCTTGGGAGCCCCTTCGACTAGATCTTTAGCTTCCTTAAGCCCCAAACCTGTTATGGCACGCACTTCCTTAATGACACCTATTTTATTGTTTCCGGATGAAGCCAAGACCACTTCAAATTCGGTCTTTTCTTCTACCTCGGCACCTGCCGCAGCACCACCCGCCGCCACCATGACTGGAGCCGCTGCAGAAACCCCAAAGGTCTCCTCCAACGCCTTCACCAACTCAGAAACCTGAAGTAAAGGCATCGCCTTTAAAGTCTCTATGATATCTTCCTTTGAAACTGTCGCCATTTTGCTCTCCTTCCTTTCTTTGCGAAACACTTTTTAAATATAGTATTTACAAAATTTACTCTCATCCATTGGATGCCTTCTGATCCTGAACAGCCTTTATAACAGTAACTAATTTTTGCACCACACCATTTAACGTTCTCACCAAGCCAGAAGCCGGGGCGGCAATAGAACCTACAAATTTTCCCAAGAGTTCTTCTTTGGATGGCAGGCTAGACAAAGCAACTATATCCTTTGTCTCAATCACCTTACCATCTAAAAAGGCCTTTTTGATAATCAGCTTGGCATGTTCTTCAGAATATTTTACTAAAATCTTTGGACCGCTCACTGGATTTCCCGCAGCCCCAAAAACAATGGCCGTCGGCCCCTTCATAAATTCGCTTAAGGACTGATGAGTCTTTTTGTCAATAGCCAAGCGAACCAGGCGATTCTTGGCCACAACAAGTTCATCACCATTGTTTTTGAGTTCGCGTCGAAGCTGTTTCATCTCCTCTGCATTAAGACCGGAATACTCCGTCAATACAGCAATGGACGCTTTTTTAAATTTTTCTTCTATCCGACCTATTTCGGTTGTTTTTTCTGCCTTGTTCATTAGTGCCCCGCTAATGTTTGTAGTTTAGCCGCATCCAATCGGATGCCCGGCCCCATGGTGGATGATAAACAAGCCTTTTTTAAATAAACACCCTTGGAAGATGAAGGTTTGGCACGCATAACACTGTCAATAATGGCTAAAAGATTGGCCTTCAGTTTTTCAGAATCGAACGAAACCTTACCAATGGACACATGGACAATCCCCGCCTTTTCGATACGAAATTCCACACGTCCCGTCTTGCTTTCCTGAACAGCCTTCTTGATATCCTGTGTCACGGTCCCTAGTTTGGGATTTGGCATCAGGCCCCGCGGCCCCAATATCTTTCCCAACTTACTGACAATAGACATCATATCTGGAGTCGCTATCACCTTATCAAAATCCATCCAACCCTTAGAAATTTTATCGACCAAATCCTCAGCGCCCGTCTCATCCGCTCCAGCTTCCCTGGCCTCTTTTTCTTTTTCTCCCTTGGCAAAGACAATCACGCGAATTTTTTTGCCCAAACCATGAGGCAAGGCCAAGGCACCACGAACCGTTTGATCCGACTGGCGGGGATCCACACCCAGATTGAGAGCTATATCGACCGTTTCATCAAACTTGGTATATTTAATCTCCGCCAACAATTTCAGGGCTTCATCCACATCATAATTTTTGCCCAAAACCACTTTTTCTTTTGCTACTTTAAATTTTTTTCCCATTTCTTACACTCCAATACTGCAGTACTAGCCGACCATTATATATAGAAACTGATGAACGGCTCAGTTGTCTATTGAACATCAATACCCATACTGCGTGCCGTCCCCTCAATAATTTTACACGCACTTTCCAAATCATAAGCGTTGAGATCTGGCATCTTGATCTTCGCTATCTCCTCTACCTGGGCCTTTGTCACCTTACCCGCCTTAGTCTTGTTGGGCTCCCCCGAACCCTTCTCGACCCCAGCCGCCTTCTTCAAAAGGATAGCAGCCGGAGGAGTTTTCAAAATAAAAGTAAATGAACGGTCCTGATAAACTGTAATAATAACGGGAATAATCATCCCGGCCTGCTTTTGAGTCTTGGCATTGAATTGCTTACAAAACTCCATAATGTTAACGCCATGCTGACCCAACGCCGGTCCTACGGGAGGAGCTGGATTGGCCTGACCTGCAGGACACTGCAACTTGATGAGGGCTTGTATTTTCTTTTTTGGAGGAGCCATATTAAATCCTTATAAATCAGTTTTTTTCAACCTGTGAAAAATCAAGCTCGACCGGAGTCGCACGCCCAAAAATGCTGACCAGCACTTTTATTTTCCCCTTTTCGGGTTTGACTTCATCAACAACACCATTAAAATTTGTAAAAGGCCCATCAATAACCCGTACGCTTTCTCCATGATCAAATGAAATCCTATGTTTGGGTTTAAGCGTCCCTTCGCTAATTTGCTGCGTTAATTTTTTTACCTCTTCATCCGTAACAGCAGGGGGAGTATTGTTGGCTCCGCCAACAAATCCAGTTATCTTTGGAATACTTTTTACCAGATGCCACGTATCATTATTCAATTCCATACGGACCAGAAGATAACCTGGAAAAAACTTTTTGCTCGAAGTTTTCTTTTCCCCTTTTTTCATTTCAACGACATCTTCCATGGGGACCAATACGTCTTGGATCAATTCCTGCTTGCCTAAAGTCTTGACGCGCTCTTCTAAGGCCTTTTTAGCCTGCAATTCAAATCCCGAGTAGGTGTGTACAACATACCAATGAAGTGCCATATAAAATTCTCTACTATGTCAAAAATCCCTTTGTAATGGTTCCCCACAAAGTATCAAAAAACAGTAAAAGAAGAGCAACGATGATTGTCAACACGACAACAACCCCGGCCGAAGCTATGGTCTCATTTTTATTGGGCCATGTTACTTTCACCATTTCGACAACGACTTCATTGAGAAAAATATTCACTTTATCATTTTTGCGCACCACAATGCCGGCTATTATGGTCAAAATAAAACTCAAGACAAGATACGGGGCCACCGGCCAATCATCCATGAGGGGAAGTCGTAGCCAATTCCAAACCAAATCTGTGATCTGGGAGACAACATAAAAAACAACTCCCGCGGCCAATAACAATCCTAAATTTACCCAACGCTGCGTCTGTTGCATAAAAGTCGATTTGCTTTCTGCCCTGCGATCACTTCGTTCCGCAGAACAATTATCTTCTAAGATCAGCGTCCGACTTCGTCGCCCGCTGACCTAAAAAGATAATGCAGGAGCGACAGGGATCGAACCTGCAACCCCCGGTTTTGGAGACCGGTGCTCTACCAATTGAGCTACGCTCCTCCGGCAGGCAGGCACAACTTGAGTCCCACCTTCAATCGCTATTTTGTTTCCTTATGCGGTGTATGCTTCCGGCAAAACCGACAAAATTTCTTTATCTCCAATTTTCCAGGAGTTTTTGTTTTGTTTTTCGTCGTCGAATAGTTACGATGACGACATTCACTGCATTCCAATTGAATAATGACTCTCATGTCTTAACCTTCCTACTCAATAATTTCACTCACCACCCCGGCCCCCACCGTCCGACCGCCTTCTCGCACCGCAAACCGCACCTCTTTGTCCATC
>Ga0156191_1003_pt1 | contig 13635 bp, 12 predicted proteins | sample RifCSPlowO2_12_FD_107844 | JGI IMG/M metagenome (GOLD analysis project Ga0156191, IMG submission 107844) | Deltaproteobacteria bacterium RIFCSPLOWO2_12_FULL_50_11
CTCCACCATCAGGAACCCCCTTTGAGTAATGACAAGTTTTTCTCGATCACGGGGACCCTCTCACCGGCACTCTTGTTGACCATACGACCCACCGCCTTTGAGGAGATGGTCGCCCCCGTAATGGCATCAATCTGCCAGAGATCTTTTTTGTTCCCGATTTTCACGACCTCAATGGGATGCACCAAACTTTTCTGATCAGCATCCAAACGCACATCCAGGGCCTCAAAGTTTTTTAAAAAATGGGGGTCCTTCTCGATTTTGTCCCCCAACCCAGGCGTCTCTTTCGTCTCCAAGACCTTAAAACCCACAATCGCCTTCTTCTCCGGCGAATAGGCATAAATGATCCGAATGACGTCCTGAAAGCCCTGTCCTTCCGCCTCGACGACCACACCGACCAAGGCCCCGGAGGCATCATAACCGGCAAAATATCTCGTCGCCTTCTCCTCCTCACCCACGAGGGGGACGAGGATCCCTGCAGGTTCTTCCTTAAAGATTTTAAGTTCTTTGATCTGAGGAAGGGTTTGAAAGATCGCCTTTCTTAAAAATTCGGCCTTGTTTTTCTTAATTGTGGGCCCTGTCCACTGATAAGCCCCGACGATGAGGATTCCCGAGATGATGGCCACGATGGAGAGGGTGCGAATCATGGAAACACTCTCCGAACCCTGTCCCTTCTCAGAAGGTTTTTTTTCTTCCTTGGCTTCCATTAATCTTTTTTCCCTCCCTTGACCGAACCATAGACCTTGGGTTGCGTCATCAAATTAATAAGGGGAGTCGCGGCATTCCCCAAAAGGATGGCATACATGACCCCCTCCGGGAGTCCCCCAAACAAACGAATAAAGACAACGAGGACCCCAATGAGCCCTGAATAAATCCATGCCCCCACCGGTGTCACCGGAGAGGTCACCATATCGGTCGCCATAAAAACGGCCCCCAACATCAATCCCCCGGAAAAGAGCATAAAGAGGGGGGGAGGGTTTTTGGGATCCATCCACCAAAAAAGGCCGCTCACAAGGAGGACGGATAGAAAGATCCCCACTGGGATCCGCCAATCGAGCATCTTGCGGAGGGCAAGATATCCCCCCCCCAAGAGGATCACAAGGGCACAGGTCTCACCCGCCGAGCCTGAAATATTGCCGATAAAAAGATCGTAGGTGTCTGCCAATTTATGATCAAACTTCATGGCGGCAAGGGCCGTGGCCCCGGAAACCGTATCAGGAATGGCCTTCATAAAGGGTAAGGTGAGCGTTGTATTAATAAAGGTTGTAAAACGATCGGCCTGAAAGGCATCGGACCAGGTGGTAATCGCCGTGGGAAAGGCCGCCTGTAGAAAGGCGCGCCCCACAAGGGCCGGATTAAAGGGATTAAAACCCAATCCCCCAAAGAGGGCCTTGCCGAGGGCCATGGCGATCACAGAACCCAGGGCCGCCATCCACAATGGAAAACCCGGGGGCAACGTCAACCCCAATAAGATCCCCGTAATAGCCGCCGAATAATCCCCTATTGTGCTGGGCTTGCGGGTCCAAAGACATATAAATCTCTCTGCCATCAAACACGTGACCAATGTAGTGAAAACAAGAAAAAAAACGCTCAACCCAAATGTGTAGACGGCCACCCCAATAATGGGAAGGAGGGCATAGACGACATTTCTCATAATGATCGGAACGCTTAAGCCCCGCCCCAAATGCGGCGATGTGGAGATTTCCATGTCGAGATAACGCGAGGTCATGCGGCACTCCTCTTTTTTCTCACCGCCTCTTTGGCCAATCGAAAATATTGTACCAATGGGATATGTGAGGGACAGACGTAGGAACAACAACCGCATTCAAAGCAATCAAAGAGGTGAAAGTCCTCCGCCATCTGATCAAACTCGTCTTTGCGGGCCAACAAGCCCAGTGTGGAGGGATTGAGATGAATGGGACAGGAATTGACACACTCGGCACACTTAATACAGGGATAAATCTTTTGACGCGATTTGTGTTCTGCGTCGGCCATGACGACAATCCCCGAAATCCCCTTGGTAATCGGCGTCTCCAAAAAGGCCACACCCTTCCCCATCATGGGTCCGCCAAAGATCACTTGATGGGCCCTGCCCTCTAAACCCACCTGATCGAGGATGAAATCAAGAGGGGTCCCAATGGGGATAAAGTAATTTCCGGGCCTCTGGACACCCCGACCGCTGATCGTCACGACCCTTTCAATCAGTCCCTGCCCGCGGGGGAGGAGCCTTCCGATTTCAGCGACGGTAGCCACATTGGAGATCACACACCCAATATCCGCCGGCAACCCCCCTGAGGGGATATCTTTTTTCATCAAGGCCCGGGTCAACATCTTTTCGGCCCCTTGAGGGTATTTTGTCTGAAAGACGGCCACAGAAATCTGTTTTTCTCCCTCAGAACACTTTTTCATCAATTCGATGGCATCGGGTTTGTTGGCCTCAATGGCAATGACCGCCCGTTGAGCCATCACCCCTTTGAGGAGCAGGCGGATCCCCATCATGATGTCATCCGATTGCTCCAACATGACACGATGATCGCTCGTGAGATAGGGTTCGCACTCACACCCATTGATAATCAAGGTCTCGATTGTCTTTCCCTTGGGGGGAGTCAGTTTGACGTGGGTGGGAAAGGCCGCGCCCCCCAGCCCGACCATCCCCATATCTTGAACGCCCTGAATAATTTCTTTGGGGGTCATGTGATCAATGTCCCTGGATTGCCAACACTCCACCTGCTGGAGGGATCCCGGATAGGGAATAATAATGATGGCAGGGGCCATCTTTCCGTTAAAATCCAGAGAGGTCCCCACTTTCTTGACAACCCCCGTGGCCGGAGAATGGATGGGAACCGACACAAAACCATTCGCCACAGCAATCAATTCCCCACGGCATACCTCCTGCCCCTCACGCACGATGGGCTTGGCCGGTTTTCCGGCATGTTGCGACAACAAGAGGACAAAATAGGGAGGGAAGGGAAATCGGCGAATCGGCTTAAGGGCCGTGATCTCCTTATTCTCTCGGGGATGAATACCGTGGGCAAATGTTTTCAAGGACATATAAATTTTAAACCAATTTGCCTTTCTCGTGAGATTCCACCTGGGTCAGTTGTGCCACAATATCTCCATGCCCATAGGCCAGTTCCACAAGAGAGTGGGTCATCTTCTCGATCAATTGTGAATGGACCTGTCCCTTCATATCGCCTCCATCGACTGGAGTGATATCCAATCTCTTGAATGACTTAAGACCCTTCCAAAAGGCCTGACGCTCTTCACAGAGACCTATCATGGCCCCCGAAACCTTAAGGCGGTCTAATTTTTTCTTTTCATCGACCCACCAGACAAAGGGGGTCTTTCCCTCCCGATCCTCCGCCTCTAATCCCAAAAATTCTGCGACAGACACAAGGCCTTCTCCCTGCTCCTTGGAGGGTATTGTTGAAAAGTGTTCCTTAAAACTCCCCTCCGTCACGGCAAAATCGGCAAAGGTCATCGAAACTTCCTGGGTGGCCTTTTGACCGGCCTCATCCATATACTGGAGGGTATGGGTGGGCCAGGCATCCTCCATGGACACATTGCCATCGAGGGAAAGCCGGTCTAAAAGAGTCTCCCCCCTATCAGGATGATAACTCAAAAACGGATGGGCCCTGGATTGGAGGGCCAGACGGGCCTGTTCCGTCGCCGAATCCGTTATGAAACCATTTTCGGGAACTCGACTGACAAAGACATGGAAAAGTGCCGGGAGTGGGACCTCCAAACCCTCCACAAGGCCCTGCACCAAACGAGGGATATCTCCCATGCCCCCCTGAAGGACATAGGTGTTTTGATGGAGGATCCCTAATAAAGGCATAAAAGCCGGCGATTGAAACGAATCCAAAACAAGCACCTTTATAGGAATTCCCTCCTTAAGGATCTTATTCAAATTTTGCAGGGCCCAACCATACAAGGTGCGTGCCGTACCGGTAATGACGATGGGGGGACAGAGCTTGAATTCCTCACTGGTAAGATCACGCCAACTGAATTTTTCAAAAAAGGCATCATGACATCTCGCATTGTATTTTCCCTCCAGTTCCAATTCCGCTATTCGAATCACCCTGAAGGCCTCTGTCAATTTTTTCATATGCCCTTCAAATAATCCCATAGCAAAGGAAGGGGACTCACCCAGCAAATGCTGTGTCCACGGAAAGGAAAAAGGATTATAGGGAAAGGTGGAGCCCCAAGCCGCGCTATGACTGCCATTTCCCACCATCCCAAGACCGGCATGCCGTCCTTCGTTCTCCTCGGAAAAAACCACCTGAAGTTTCCTTAATTGAGAGAGGGCTTGGGTCACCCGAGACAACCATGCGGTATCAATAGGCTTGCCTTTTTTCTCCAGCATTTTAGAAAGATCCGAAAGCATGAGATCCCGTCCCTTAAAACTTTCCATGACCTGATGGATCTCCGCGGCATCCTTAATATTGACGGCCAATTGGAGCTTGATGTGTTTTTCCAGGCGTTCCACAAGACTATTGATGTGTTCTCTATGGATTTGACGCCGTGATTGCATGAGGGCCTCGGCGACACCGGCAAAGAGATGAAGCACCGTCTTTTTGGCCGAACCCGGGGCCGCCGTATCCCCTCCCACCACGGCGTGATAGGCCCTTTTATCAAGCAGCAGTGTCGTATAGGCCTTGTCTTGTGCCAGATTTTCTGTCCGAATAAATTTTCTGTTCGTATTGGGGAGTGATTGCCAAAAATCAAAATTCTTCCTCAAGACCCCAAGGCCTTGGTCGGTCTGGGTCACGGAAATAAGCGCCCCCTCCGGACATTCCTTGACACATTCCATACACCCCTTGCACTTATCAGGATTCAGGGTGATAGATAAAAGACCCCCCTCTCCATTTTTATAAAAGGGTTGCGTCAGGGCCCAAGGGAAATTCGCCACTGTTTTTTTGAGTAAATTGAGTTCTGCCACCCCTTCGTCTTTTTCAGAAGAGGAGAATGAGGCGATGGTGTCATCAATGGCCGTTCCCAGCAATCCGCTCACGGCGGCCGGAGGCTGTTTTTGACTCAAAGACTGTTGCAGGTTTTTTTCAATATTTCGCACGGCTCGCGGCAGATGTTTGATGGCGTGTCCGCCCTTTTCCAAATATTTGAGGGTCGCCTCAAAAATCTCTCCCAACTCATGGACAAGGGGAGGAAGGGCAGAATCCGGACAAACCGTCCAGCAATCACCACATCCCGTACATTTTTCGGGGAGCCATTGAGGATGCTGTGTTCGTAGTGACGAAAAATCATGAAGAAGTCCCGTCCCTGCGGGAAGAAGGCCCATCGCCATAAAGGGATCGGCCGGAATCGCATCCTCTTTTTGATCAACGGAAAAGGGATATCCCGTTTGCGCCCAAAAACGATGAATATCGGCCACAGGAACCGTGTCCCTGGGCAAACCCTTCAATAGGGGCGGCAATATCTCCACCCCCTCCTTTTTAAGACCCAGATCCCTTTTTCGGATTTCAACAAGACCTCCCCCCCCCTTTTTCGAAATCCCCAGGGCCGCCAGCAGGGCCCCAAAAAGAATCTTGGCCTCTCTCTCTTCTCCCCCCTCTTCCTTTGAGGTTTCTTCTTGGGGAATTTTCGAAAAATCGAGGGCCCAGACGCGAATTTTTCGATCCACAATGATGGACTGGATCTCACGGGGAATCGCGGCCCAAATATCATCAGGGGAAGAAAGGGGGTTTTGTAAAATGAGGACTCCCCCTTTTTTCAGATGGTTGAGACGAGAAGCCATGGGTGCAAGAATTTTTCCCGAGAGGACAACGGCATCCACCGATTGTAAGACGCTATCAATCCGAACCGGCTCCGGGGCACAAACAATATGATAGGCCGCCGGATGACCGACGGGCTGCGGTTTGTTTTCAGAACGGGCCTTGACAAAGCTCCCTAAGAGTTCCGAAAAGAGGGTCGCCAGTCTTTGTCCCCTCTTCGAAAAGGCCTGATCTCCCGTCCCGTGGAGCTCGATCCCATAAGAACCCTCTGGAAGAAGGTCCGGACACTTACCGGCTGGAGACTCCAGGGTCTTGATCTCCGGATAGCCCTCGAGGATCTCTTGATACTGGATCTCCTGCTTGGGAGAAAGGATCTTGGAAGGGGCAAAGTGGACAGAGAGGGATATCCTTTTTTGCCGCTTCCCCTTCGGCAGCATATTGTCAACCGCCTCAATAAGATCGGCGGCCTGGATTCCTCCCCCACCAAGGATCGCGGAATAGAGTGCGGGAATCCTGTGATTTTTTTCATAAACGGCATATCCCGGATAGGGGATCTCCCCTCTTCTCACTCCCGCGTTTTCCTGGCATTTGTAAATAACCGAACGAACCTCTCTCATGAGCGGCAGATCCTCGGCCATCGGCTGATCGAGCCTCTCCACCACCACCACTCCCTTGCGATCCTTGAGGAGGGCCCCCAACAGATCCCCCGGAAAGGGCCGAAACATCGTAAGATTGACCACCCCTATCTTGAGGCCCCGTTCCTTTCCAAGATAATCGGCGACGGCCTCCGCCGTGGTCACCAGACTTCCCTGACCGACGATCAGATAGTCGGCGCCTTTGACCTTGTAAGTGCCCAGGCGATCGTAGGAACGACCCGTCAATTGGGCATATTCCTCCAAGGCCCTCTGTGTCAGGGAGACAATATGATCTGAATAAAAGGTTTTTTCGGCGGCCACGCTGGAGGCCAATCCCCTGGGTCCCTGGACGATGCCGGACATCATGGGACGTTCCACGCCCCAGAAGACGGGAATTCGTCTCCTCTTTTTTCCAAAAATCATTTTTTGAGAGGGCGTTGGCGAAGTGATTTCGTCCTCAGGACATCCCAGGTATTCATCCATCAGACCGTCTTCGGGAAAAAGGAGGGATTCGGCCGTCTCCGTGGTCAGGACCTGATCCTGGGCCACAAGGGCGGGAACCAGGGCCAATTCGGAAATCCGATGCGCTATCAGTGAAAAATCGGCGACCTCCTGAACATTCTTTGCAAACAACTGGGCCACACCCGTATCACTGACCCCGTGATAGGCATCATGCCCTGCATAAAAACTCAACGAGGCCTTTAGAAGAGAACCACACCCTAAATGAATCACGAGGGGGAGGTGTTTTCCTGCCGCGGCAAAGAGGGAATCATGGGCATGAATCAAGGTTTTGGCGGTCACAAAACATCCGGCACGCCCTCCCGTCATCGCCAAACCCGCCATAGAGGCAATCTCTGCAGGAATGGATGACGGTGCCCCATGAATATAATCCAACAAACGACATGCCGTCGCACGACCCTGCAAGACCACCAGTTTTCCCGAATACTTTATCTTCTGACTCATAAAAAATCCCTTCGTTAAGAAGTCTCCTTCATCCTATGGGAAGTGGGGTCTTCCGAATAATCCCCTTGGCCCCCACACCCTTTTTCACCCATCCTTTTTCCCCAAGCCAAACAATGGCCCCCGTCGGACACCTCTGGATACAGGTATCCGTCACCTTTTCAATTTTACTGTAGTCGATGACCGCCAGATTGTTTTTCATCTCGATGATACCTTCCGGGGCATCGGCGGCACACCGACCGCAAGCCGTACAGGCCACTTCACACTCGATTTCGGCATCCTCTCCAAAGACCTCGTTTTTGCACGCCACCCATAATTTGTGACTGATGGGGTGAAGAGAAAAGAGGTCCTTTGGACAGACCTCGACACAATCATTACAAGCCGTACACTTTTCTTCATCCACCACCGGAAGACCCCACTCATTCATCGTAATGGCACCAAAATCACAAACCCTTTCACAGTCTCCCAGCCCGAGACAGCCCCACACACAGCCCTTGCCACCCCCCGCAACAAGATGGGCGGCCTGACAGGTCGGAAGGCCCAAATATTCGACCCGTTGCCGGGCCACGTTATTTCCCCCCGCACACGCAAGGCGGGCCACCCTTTTTTCCTGGGCCCCGACATCCACCCCCAAAAAGTGGGCGATATCTTCCCGCCCATCCGAAGAACTCACCGTACACTGGCCCGGAGTTGCCCCCCCCTTGACGACCTTCTCGGCAAAGGCACGACACCCCGGCTCACCGCAGGCCCCACAGTTGGCGCTCGGGAGCATCCCCTCCACCACATCAATCCTGGGGTCTTCGAATACATGAAGTTTTTTATTAGCAATGGCTAGGATCGTCGCCAAGAGGACTCCAAGGGCAACCATCAAAGAGACAGCTACAAAAAGAGCTTGGATATCAATCACTTATGGAGCTCCGATTTAATGGCCTTCCCTCGAATGACCCCTTCATACCCCTAATAACCGACGAAAAACAATATGTTTTTTGAAAAATATTTCATCCGTCACCTTTTTATATTTTCTCTGCCATAATCAGATGTTAGGCTTGGCCTCCCATGAAGCGAAATATCCTTTATCTCTTCTCGGCCGTCATCATTTTTTTCCTCATTGGCCTGGGATTTCTCAATCACCGTTTTCAGACGTCACCACAGGCCCAGACCCTACAAGGGTGGACGATGGGGACGGAGTATCACATCGTGCTTCCCGATCCCGGGGCACAGGATCTTGAGGGACTCAAAGACGCCATTACCGCGCGATTGGAAGAGATCAATCAGATTTTTTCGACGTGGAGGGAGGATTCAGAGGTCTCGAAAATAAATCAGGGACCGTACGGAAAATGGATTCCAATTTCTGAGGAATTGGATGTGGTCCTTAGACACTCTCTCCAATTAAGCAAAAAGACAGGGGGGGCCTTTGATGTCACCATCGGTCCCCTCGTCAATCTCTGGGGATTTGGCCCCTATGAAGAATTCCTCCCTCCCTCCCCTGAGGAGATTCAAGAGGCCAGGCGCTCTGTGGGTTACGAGCATCTGACCCTTGGAAAAAGACGTCTCCAAAAAACCCTTCCCCATATGTATCTTGATTTCTCCGCCGTCGCCAAGGGTTATGGTGTCGATGCCATCGCCAGGCTGATTGAAGGTCACGGCCTCTCTCATTATTCAGTCGAGATTGGGGGAGAAGTGGTCGTCAAGGGACTCAATCCACGAAGAAGGCCCTGGACCATTGGTATTGAAACCCCTACGGAGGGGGCCCCCTATGGGGCCGACTTTATCTCTGCCCTCTCTCTGGGTCACGGGGCCATTGCCACCTCCGGATCCTATAGGATCTACCGCGAAGAGGATCCTCAAAAAGGGTCCCACATCATAGATCCCGACACAGGCGAGGCCCTTCAAACGGATCTCGTCTCCGTGACCGTCCAAGCGCCCACCTGCCTGGAGGCCGATGCCTTGGCCACGGCCCTCATGGTGATGGGGGCTGAAAAGGGTCTGGCATGGGTGGAAAAGCAACCCGGGATAGAGGCCCTGTTCTTGGTGAAAAAGGGACCCTCAAGATTTGACCAGGTCCTCAGCAAAGGATTTCCAACCCCTCAAAAATAAAAATGTGTTTGTGTTATGAAAATGGTGGGAAATAACTTTTCTTTCGCTTTTGCACAAAATCCTCCACTGCCGGATTTTGTGCAGCTAGGAAAATCAATGGCATAGAGGCAGCAAGGTGATTGATTTTCCTAAAGCCGCTCAAGAAAAGTTATTTCCCACCATTTCCATTATAGAGCTGACAAAAAATGAAATTTTGAGTATATCTCAAAAAATCCAAAGGAGGGGGTTATGAACACAAAACGATGGATCGTGGCCAGCCTTGTGGCCTTTATCATTATATCCGTCCTGGAATACACATTTCACAATCATTGTCTAAAAACCCTTTATGAGGCGACGGCCAGCCTGTGGCGGCCGGAGGCCGAGATGTCAAAACTCGTGCCTTACGGGATGCTCCTCCATCTGGCGGTAGCATTTTTGCTGGGCTACATTTACGCCAGAGGTTATCAAGACAAACCCTCCCGGTTGGGAGAAGGGGTGAGATTTGGCCTCATCCTCGGGCTCTTTACCAGCCTTCCCATGGCAGGTTGGTCCTATATTGCCATGCCCGTCCCCTTTCAACTCGCCCTCTACTGGTTCCTCATGGGGATGGTGGAGTTTCTCATCGTGGGGGGAGTAATCGGCCTGATTTATAAGAAATAACTACTCCTTCAATGATCTTTTTTAGGGGATTATGAAAATAAGCGAAGAAGTGCGCAAAAAACTTCAAGGACATTTTGGTTATACCGACGAGGAGATGACACTTTTTCTCAACCATCCGAGAAATTTAGAAGTCCTCTCCAAGGCCCCCGATCTCATGAATAAGACCATCGTCTTTGAGGTCGTCGAATCCCATGGCTGCAACAGTCAGCACAAGGTGGGAGACAAATTTTATTTTGACGGGGCGGGCAACCTCCTGACCAAGCTCTGTCCCAAGAAGATTTGTACCTATGCCCTCCATACCATGACGGGACCCATTTTTACCTCCAACGAGCTCTTTTACGCGGGGGTCGATCCCAATAAAATGCGATTCAAAAGGGCTGGGTGTTTTGATGTGGGGGTCCGCTGCGGGGGCTGGGGTCATATCGTTATGGAAATAAGCATCAAAGACCGTGTTTGACAATTTTTAGAAGGTTTAGAATCTTCTTTCATTTTCCATGGATAGAGGGACTTGACTCCATAAGGAAGAGGGGCCTATATAGAGGAGGCGCTCTAGAGGAACATTGATAGGGGAGGAGAAAAATGCAATCCATAAACCTTCAAGAAATCATCCAATTCGCTATAGAAGGGGAAGAGGAGTCCGTTGCTTTTTATAACCATCTTGTCAAAAAGGTCAAATCCCAAAAAGTGATCCAAGAGATTCATAACCTGATTGAAATGGAAGAAAATCATGTGGCAAGACTGAAAGAAATCAACATCGCCGCTTTTTCTCAGCGCCTACCCAAGAAGACATTTGATCTAAAAATCGATGACTATAGACTCGATAAAAAACCGACCCCCCACATGTCCCTAGAGGATCTTTTTGAGATCGCCATCCAGCGCGAACAAAAATCGGCGGAGCTTTACACCGATCTGGCCAAGCTCTTTCCTCACCCCGAAAAAAGGGTCTTCGAAAATCTCGCCGCCGAGGAAAGCAGTCACCGGCATCATTTTGAACTAAAATTGGATGATATCAGTTGATCTAGCAGTCTGTTGACAAAGTGGTTTTTCAGGATGTTGAGAAAGGCCCCAGATACGAGGCGGGCCGCTGAGGCGCGACGCAGGCGTACTAGCAAGTACGTCGAGGAGCGACCGATCCCTAAAGGGACTAGAGTACATGAGCGGCCAGCGTAGCAGCCCCTCTTTATGGGGCAACGAAGTAGATGGGCCTTTGTCAACATCCTGCTAGGGAAATATGTTCAGAAAAGAAATTAAAACCTTTGACTGCACCATCCGCGACGGTGGTTTGATCAACAATTACGATTTTTCAGAAGATTTCGTCAAAGCGGTTTACAGGGCCATTTGCGACGCCGGCGTGGATTTTATCGAGCTCGGAAAAAAACTTGCCGTGAGCGAAGAATATCCTCTGGACAAATACGGCCCGTGGAATTTTTGTGACGATGACCTTGTTAAAAAAATCGTTGACAGTTATCCTGATGGGAACAAACCCCTCATGGCTGTCATGTTTGACGTGGGCCGGGTGGACATCGGGACCCTACGAGACAAAAAAGACAGCCCCATCGACATGATCCGGACAGCCTGTTACGTGCCTCAAATAGATAAGGGCCTTGACCTCATCAAAAGATCTAAAGACAAGGGATACATGACCACGCTGAACATAATGGCCGTCTCGGCCGCCATAGAGTCGGAGCTGATTGGCGCCTTGGAACAACTCCATGAGGTTAAAGAACTGGATTATTTATATCTGGTGGACAGTTTCGGGGCTTTCTATTCCGAACAAATCACGTATTACATTAATCTTTACAGCAAATATTTCCCCAGGGAAAAATTAGGATTTCACGGACACAACAACCAGCAAATGGCCTTGTCAAACACGCAGCAGGCCATTATTGACGGTGTCAATCTGCTTGACGCGACAATCAACGGCATCGGCAGAGGCGCTGGCAACTGCTGCTTGGAACTCCTTCTGGGATTCTTAAAAAATCCCAAGTTCGACGTCCGTCCCATTTACAAAGTCATCCAGAAAGAATTCGTCCCTTTAAGAAAAAATATAGAATGGGGATACAATGACATTTACGGAATTTCCGGCATTTTAAACCAGCATCCAAGGGAGGCCATGAAATTCCGCAAGGACAAAAATAACCAAGACAACTGCTACGATTTCTATGAATCCGTCACAAAGCAGGACATGAGTAACGCTTAATCGCCTACCCTTCTCACCAAGCCTGAGGAATTCTTATCCCTCCTCTCCCATTTGGGGAGAGGACGACCGAAGGTCGGGTGAGGGGGAGAAAATAATGGCTATTACAAAATCCCTACTGTGTCCCCGGATTCGAGGGGAGGTGAGGGGTGGGTTTGTCTGGGTTTGAGAGGTGACCCTGATTACTATTTGCCTCTGATGCTATCAATTTCTTCTTGAACAAGATAATCAAGAAACTCGTCATCGCGGCATCTTGGACATATGATAATATCTTTAGAGGGGAAAACACCCGGTTCAATTTCAATACCGCCTATGATTTCTTCTGTAGCTATACCTTGGCCTTTCCAAATGGCCTTGCCACATCTGTCGCATGTAATCTTTTGATCATTATGCCCACATAATGCACATGTATTGGATGTTGTATCGAATGTTTTTCTTTTACAAAAAAAACACTCTACAATGATTTTTTTTGTTCTCGATAGCTGTTCTTCCAAAGCCTTACCATGACAGTTCCAAAAATCACGGAGTTCAACTAGTTTTAGCCATTGAACTGGATTGTTTTTGAATTCATCTGCCCAATCAAGTTGCAATTCATTTTTTGAAAACAAAAAAAGAAATGATATCACCCTACCAAGAAGTACATTTGCTTTTTGAGTAGTAATTTTGAATTCGAAATGGGTAATGTCATTACGATATTGGATACATTCTTTGATTAATTGTTTATCTAATGAAATGTTGGTTAGCCGACAAAGACGATCCATTGCTCTGGAGATGCTTACTGTTTTTGCAGATTGTAAACCAAATACGTCTATGTTTTCGAGAATAAAAGCAGGATGAATGCGTTGCAGCTTTTCTTTAAACAATAATTCTAAACAGTGGACGCTATCTAAAATTGCTCTTTTAATATTGGTTATTTCTATCGGTTGGTGATGAGTCAAATGATCAACAGCATGTGAGAGTGAATCTTTGGCATTTTCAAGAAGAATGAGTTTTTTTTGAGCGCTGTTGTGATCATTCATAAATTGTCTTTTTGCGGCCATTTTCCAAAAAATCGCAGCCCGTAGCAAAAATAAAAACACATACTATCACGCTAACCATCCAATGATACTTCATAAAGCCCCCTGTTTTTGGGGTTAACTCTTGAAACCTGACAACTTCAAATTTCCGGTGCCAGGCATGCGTGAAACCCATTGATAATTAACACAAAAAATGGGTCAACTCTCATAACGCACCACCGGTGTTTCAAAAGACCCCAAAGATTCAAAACACAAGTTGATATTTGACAGCGGGTCTTTTACCGATTTTTTGTAAAAAATTCTGTGTCACCAAATCATTCAAAATGCGAATGGTTGTGCTGCGAGGCAGTTGTGCATATTCT
>Ga0156191_1107_pt1 | contig 13478 bp, 12 predicted proteins | sample RifCSPlowO2_12_FD_107844 | JGI IMG/M metagenome (GOLD analysis project Ga0156191, IMG submission 107844) | Deltaproteobacteria bacterium RIFCSPLOWO2_12_FULL_50_11
TTCAATTCAACATGCCTTTAAGTGTCTTGTTAGCAGAGAGATGGGTGATGCACTGGAATATGGGAACCACCCTTACTCCTTACAATCAAGAGTCTGGGGGGACCAGGGCGGATACGTACGATTTTTTTTCGGGGGCAAGCCTTATTTTTATCGCATCGAGCCATATCAATCCCATGATCGAATTTTTGTGGGAATCCAACGAGTCTGTGCTCGCAGGATCTGCCAAGGTCCGCGAGGACACGGCATTTGTCAATCCCGGCTTAAGATTCGCCATTAATTGTAAATCGGGTCTGCAAATTGTACCCGCCGTCACCCTGCCTCTTGGCATTGGGCCTTCAAGGGGGGAGTATGGTATTTTTGGCTATATATCCTTTGAGCATTCACTATGGAAATCGTCTGAATAACGATTTTGAATCTGTGGGTTGGTGCTCCGCCAGCCTTTTTGCCTGGACAATAAACGTATTTTATACTAGCGAGGGTTCATCTCCCTATGAAGTGCATTATTACAAAGGGGTCATTGCTTTTATCTTGTGCCGCGATTTTTAGCTTTGCCTTTCTTTTGCCCGCCCATAGTCATGCTATGGATCAAAGTCATGCCTTCAATCACCCATGTTCTATTTGCCAAGCCTTCCACTATGCTGGTGCCGATGTCCCCAAAACCAGACCTGAACCCCGTCCCCTCTGTCAAGAAGACGGCTTAACGCATCTTTTTCCAGAGATATTGACAAGCATAAGCCTTGTTTTCCTCCCATTTTCCAGGGCTCCCCCAACTCCTTAGTAACTCTCGCACCCTTCTTTTGCATTCGTTTATTTGAAGTAGAAAAAAAGGAGTCCCTATGCTGAGACGGGAACTACTCGCAGTCATTTTCTGTGTTTGCTTTTTAAGTCTTTTTTTCGTGAAGCCTTTAAAGGCCCAGGAGCAAGAAATCCCGGAACGAAAAATCCCAGAAAAAGAAAATCAGGTTTTATTGTGGAAAGTTCCCCAAAAAGGGGCGGCGGCCCTTCTCCCGAATATTAGTTTGATTGGATCCCTTGCCGGGGCCTATTTCCGGGATGATCCTGTGGGAGATCAGGGAGAAAATCCCTCCCGAACAGGCTTTAATTTTCAAGGGGCAGAACTCGCTATCCAATCGATCATCGATCCCTATGTCCGAGGCGATGTGTTCTTGCTCTTTTTGGAAGATGCCGTGGAATTGGAGGAGGGCTTTGTCACCACTTTAGCGCTTCCCTGGAATCTGCAAATCCGTGCCGGAAAATTATTGGCCCGTTTTGGACGGCAAAATACTCAACATCTGGAGCAAATCGACTTTGCCGATTATTCTAGGGCCAACCGATATTTTCTCGGAGCCGAGGGTTTCGGAGAGCTTGGCGTGGAGCTCTCGGCCCTCTTTCCGACCCCATGGTTTTCTGAAATTACCTTTGAATTCCTCCAAGGGGTCAATGAGGCCAATTTCGCCAGCGATCGCAAACAGGACTTTGTGTATTTGGGTCATTGGAAAAATGCCGTCGATGTGACCTCGGATTTGACGCTTCAGGCGGGTTTGAGCGGGGCCTTTGGCTACAATGGGACCGATCGAGGAAATCATACGCAGATTTATGGGACCGATCTTTATCTGCGCTGGCGGCCCTCTGCGCGGCAGGGCCTCAAATGGCAGACAGAATACTTTCTGCGCCGTAAAGAAGATGTGGGACAAACCTTGTGGGAGGGGGGGATCTATTCCCAGGTCATTTATCAGTTCGCTAGGCGTTGGGAGGCGGGGATTCGCGCTGATTTGATCCGTTTTCCGGAGGAGACCTTGAGCCAGTGGGATTTTTCACCCGTTCTGAGTTTTCTGGCCTCGGAGTTTTTTCGGGTACGGGCCCAGTATAACTATGTCAACACGCAAGGGACTTCCGAGGCTCAGCATGAGGCCTTTTTGCAGGTTCAGTTTAGCATGGGACCCCATGGGGCTCATATATTCTAGAGAAGAGAGGAACAGGGTATGAAAAATTAATTAAAAATAATATTTCTTCTTTTGTCATTGGGACTGTGGATCCAGCCTGTGGCGGCCTCTGCGAAGATGAATGTCGTGACGACGACGTCAGATCTTGCGGCCTTGGTCCAAGAAATCGGCGGCGATGATGTCAGCGTGAAAGGTATTTGCCGCGGGAATCAGGATCCTCACTACCTCGAGCCCAAACCCAGCTACACCTTGATGTTGAATCGTGCGGATCTCTTGATCATGGTCGGGGCACAAATTGAAATTGGCTGGCTTCCGGTCCTCCTTACCCAATCAAGAAATCCAAATATCCAACCAGGATCTTTGGGGCATCTCAATGCCTCCCAGGGCTTAAGGCTCCTGGAGATCCCGGAAGGGCCCGTTGACCGATCTCAGGGTGACATCCATCCGGAAGGAAACCCCCACTACTGGCTCGATCCTCATAATGGACTTATCATCGCCGAAAATATTTCCCGCAAGTTATCCGAGCTTGATCCCGAGCATGCCCCAAGTTATCATCTGCGTTTAAAGGATTTTCAGAAACGCCTTCAAAAGAAGATTCCCCAATGGAAAAAGGCGATTTCACATCTAGCGGGCAAAAAAATTGTGACCCACCATAAAACATTTACCTATCTTGCCGATTGGACGGGGATCATCATCTCTGACGTGATTGAGAATAAACCGGGCATTCCCCCTTCACCCTCGCATATTCATGCCTTAATGAATGAAATTCAAAGAGACAAGATCTCCCTGATTCTTGTTGACAACCAAAATGATCCCAAACCGGCCCAAAAGTTGGGAAAAGAAACAGGAGCCAAGGTCCTTGTCCTCCCCAGTTCAGTGGGAGGGACCGAGGACGTGAAAACGTATCTTGATCTCTTGGATCATCTTGTGATCCAGTTAATGGAGGCCTTATGAGTCTCTTTCTCTTTTTATTACCCGCTTTCGTGGCCTGTATCCTCTTTGCGGGGATTCATACCTACCTTGGGGTTCACGTCATCAGTCGGGGAATTATTTTTATAGACCTGGCGCTCGCTCAATTAGCGGCCTTGGGGATGACTGTCGCTGTGTTCTTGGGGTATGAGGTGAATACCTGGACGGCTTATTTTTTTGCCCTCTCCTTTGCCCTCTTGGGATCCTTGTTTTTTACATTTTTTCGGGGCATCAAGATCCATCAAGAGGCACTGATAGGTGTCGTCTTTGCCATCAGTACGGCCTTAAGCATTTTGATAGCCGATAAAATTCCTCATGGTGGAGAACACCTTAAGTATATCCTCAACGGGAGTATTCTCTGGGTGAGTTGGCCGCAAATTGTCAAAGTTTTTCTCATCTATTCGGGTTTGGGTGTCGTGTACTCTATTTTTGGAAATCAGCTTCTTGCCGTGTCCCTCAATGTCCATGAGGCAAAAGGCCAGGGACTGCATGTCAAGGCCTTAGACCTTCTTTTTTACGCCACCTTTAGTCTGGTCATTACGAATTCTGTACAGATGGGGGGCATCCTCCTCGTCTTTTCATTTCTCATTGTTCCGGCCCTCACGAGCATGATGTTTGCCCAGGGGCTTTTCCAGAGGGTTTTGTTGGGGTGGTTGATTGGGGCGATGACGGGCATTGGAGGTATTTTGTTCTCTTACGCTGCGGATCTGCCAACCGGCGCCACGGTCGTAGCATCTTTTGGCGGGACCCTCGCTGTCGCGACAATTGTAAAATCAAGAATGAGATAGCCCCTTTCCATTGCTTGCCTAACCTATTGTATTTATTTATGTCTGGACCGGAGACCCCGTTTTTGAAGAATCGCAGGAGGTGATGGAATATCTATTAGCCCCTCTCCTCATTATATTCATGAAGGTAAGGGGCCATCCCTACCTTAATAAACTATAATAGGGAAAGGGATAGAGTTGCCTCAGGATTTGGGCTATCATTATAGGGATGAAGGGACCCAAAAAGAAAAAGGTCCTCATTATTGATGATGATGGGGATTTGTTGGAATTGTTGGTGCTCTATCTGGTCAAAAAGGGTTTTTTGGTCGATGTCGCCCTTAATGGAAAGACAGGCCTTCAAAAGGCGGCCTCCTTCAAGCCCGATGTGATTTTGCTGGATATCTTTATGCCGGGGATGGACGGGTGGGAGGTGTGTACACAGCTTCGAGAGGCCGCCGATGCCAAAAAAATCCCCATTATCATGATCACCGCCCATAATATTCAAGATGTGGCGGAGCGTGCCGTGGCTGTAGGGGCCAGCCGTGTCCTTGATAAGACGATTGATCTGTGTGAATTGGTCAAGATTTTGAACGAATATGTCAAGAGATAATCCTCCAACGACTCCTCCTTGAAAAAGTCTCATTTTCGCATGAAAGACAAGGGGAACCACAATTTTTCTTGAGCCTCAAGCCAGAGGCTTGAGACCCTGAAGCATCAGAGATGCGATGGGCGGCTTTAGCCCCTTTCCTTAGTTTATTTACTAAGACAGGGGCAACCCCTGCCTTACTATTAATACAGAAGGAAGAGGGGTTGAAAAGTCAATCTCCTTGTGGCCTATGAGTTATTGACTTTTCAAGCTTGCCCCGACCCGGCCGGGAAGGGTCGGGGCAAAAAGCGAAAGAAAACATTGTGATTCCCCTTGTCTTAGTAAGACGGCTTTGGGAATGACTCTTTTGTGGTGGCGAAAAGCAAAACCCCCTTCGCCTTTTGGGCGAAGGGGGCAGCTTAGGGGCGGGTTTTTGGAAGCAGGATCAGGGTTGTTTCTCAAAGAAGAGGATATCGGCCGAATTATCCCCGGCCTCACCGACATAGGTGAAGTCGACTTGGTAGAGATCGACCGCCGTTCCGTCATAGGTGTCGGGCAGATCCGTGGCCTCGCTCAAGGTAAACTCGATCGTCTGGGCCGGTGAGGTATTACAGAGGACTGCAAAGGGATCATCCAAGGCGGGTGTTGTGAGATTCATGGAATCACTGATGGCATTGCCCGAGGCGTCATAATATCCGATATCGGCGCGATAATACATCCCGCAGATCTCATTGGCCGAGGCGCCGGCGTAATAAAGAGGGCGTTGGGCCCGCACCGTCATGTCTCCCTGGAAGGGGATGGGATTGGAGCGGGTCCCCACTGTCGCCGGATAACTGATGGTGGTCACGCCAAGATCCGACTCGACCTCGACGACCAAAGGAGGTGTCGTGAAGACAAAGTGGATGAAGGCGGCGGCATGGACGATCGTCCCGCCGATCTGGATCTCAAAGACGAAGAGCTGCATGGGGAGGGGATCTTCATTGGGGCTGATCCAGACCGTCCAGACCTCCTGGCCACTCGTGTCGGTCGCCTGGAATAATTCACGGCTATGATCCTCCCAAAGGTCCCCTGAGGGATAATCACTCGTGAAAGTAAAACCACCCGCCGGTCCGGTAATAGTGGGGTTGGAATAAAGAGGGGAAATGAGGGTCGTGACCCCTGTGATCATCCCCGCCAGTGAAGAGGGGACGGTGATTTCCGCGGTGATGACATTATCCGCTGTATGGGGAAAGAGATCCCCGTCGCCGTTTAAGATCTCTTCGGCGTTGAGCTTTAGATTCATAAAGACCACGCAACCCAATTCCTGGACCATTTCTTCAGTCATACTTTCTGTGGGGTCCAAGAGGTGAATGGCGCAATGAGGGGTGGCTTGAACGCTATCGATGATCCCGTCATCATTGGCATCGATGTCGAGAAGATCAATCACGCCGTCCGCATCGGTGTCCGAGACGCCGTCATCGTAGACATTATCAATATCGGTCACGCCCTCTTGGGGGTCACCGACGGTTGTGAGGCTCGGAAAATCGGCTTCACCCTCGGCGGTCAGGGCCAGGGCCTGTGTCGAAGACTCGGAGACGTAGATGGAATTTTCCGCCGTGAGTTGGTTGGTCTCGCCATCTAAGGTTAGGGCACCCAGATCCACATCGGAATCAATGGTGAAGATGGTCTCGCCGCCCTGGGTGAGGATCCCGACGAGTTGGGAATTGTTATCAGTGACGGCGAGTGAATAATTCCCGCTCTCTACTTCTAGTGAAACAGAACCATCGGAGGTGATGGCATCAGAGGCAATGAGCTCTGAGGAATCTTCATCGATGGCCACGATAGAGTAACCGCTGGAGCTCGTGCCATCCGACAGTGCCAGTGTCCCCGTGACGATGGGGTTCTCGGAGATCGTGGCGTCGGCCTCGTCACTGCCGGTGGAGTCGCCCGAGCCCTCCAGACAACCCGCGAGGACAAGGCTCATGATAGTGAGGGCGATAAGCCCTGGAAATAACCTTCTCATAGTAACCTCCTTGAATAGTGTGTTTGTCTTCGTTTTCATACGGAGAGGAGAAAGCAAGGCGGCGGCCAGAAAGAGGGGGTTTTCTGGGAAAGTTAAAAACCCCTTATTAATCAAAGATATTTAACGCATACAGGCGTATTCAGGGGAGAGGGATGTGCAATTTATAAGTATTTTATATGAAAAGGCGGATGCAATAGAGAATACAGGAATATTCAATATATTATTTATATATAAAAATAATGTTTTACAACATGGCGATTTATAACAATTTTTGTAAGAATTGCTACATTATAGTGAATACAAAAGTCTGTATTTATAACCTATAATATGATACTCTTGTCTCAATATATGGATACCCTTAAACCCTCTCTGTATGAGTACCTTGATTATCGCCAATACCTTCGGGATCTCTACACCTCCCTTAATAAGAAGGAAGAGAGGCGTTTTTTTTCGCTCCGCTATTTTTCCAGGGCCGCGGGGTTTTCCTCGCCCAATTATCTGAAGCTCGTGATGGATGGGGCTCGCAATCTCACGCAAAAAAGCATCCGCAAGTTTAGCCGGGCCCTCAAGCTCGATTCGGAGGAGACCGAGTTTTTTGAAAATCTGGTTTATATGAACCAGAGTCCCAGTACCGAAGAAAAGAATCACTACTATGCCAAACTCTCCCAGAGCCAGCCCTATCTGGAGGCCAAGGGACTGGAAAAGGATCAGTATGAGTATTTCACCCAGTGGTACTATGCGGTGATTCGTGAGATGATCTTGATGCCCCATTTTCGTGAAAACCCCCAATGGATTGCCGATCAATTGGTGCCCAAGATCACGGGAAGGGAGGCGGCTCAGGCCATTGAGCTCTTGGTGCGATTGGGATTGTTGCGGCGCGACCCGCAGGGAAGGCTCGAACAGGCCGAACGCAATATTACCTCGGGAGAGATCGTGAGGCATTTGGCCCTTTGTAATTTTCACCGATCGATGATGCAGCGCGCCCAGGAGTCCATCGATGCCATTCCCGGTGAAGAAAGGGATATCAGCGCCATCACGATCGCCATCCATACCGCAAAGGTGCCGGAGCTCAAAAAAAAGATGGCAGAATTTCGCAAAGAAGTCCATGCCCTCTTGGGGGATGAAAAAGGGCCCAATGCCGTCTATCAGATTAATTTTCAGGTGTTTCGCCTGACCAAGATTTCATCCTGAAATTTCCTTGATGAATAGTTGTTTTTTAATGGACAGAAAAAGTGTATAATTAAATTCTCAAAGATCATACCATCAAAAACTTGCTTGAAAACAAACACATGCGTCCTCATCACAATGATAAAGATGTTCAGGTAATAAAGATCCTTCTCATCAAGGACTCTCCCGCCCTTGTGAAGGTGATTCAGGACCAGTTGGCCCTGGTGAAGGAAGGCTCCTTCCACATCCATGTCGTAAAAAGTCTGGAAGAGGGGTGTCAGGCGCTGGTGGAGGGTAACTTTGATGTTATTTTGCTGGATTTGGACCTTCCCGACAGTCAGGGGCTTCCGACCCTGCTCTGTCTCCAAAAATATTCGGCGGGGATCCCCATCGTCGTTTTTACCAGTATTGATGACGTGGACGTCGCCATTCAGGCCTTGCATCGTGGGGCCCAGGATTATCTTGTTACACAGGATGTCACTGTCCATTCGCTGATGCGGACGATTTTTTATGCCATTGAGCGTAAAAAGATGTCCCTCATCCAATCCCTAAAAAATGAATTGGAGAGAAAAAACAGGGAGCTCAAAGAGATGGATGAAATGAAGTCAGAGTTTATTTCCAAGGTTTCTCATGAGATGAGGACGCCTCTGACAATCGTTCAGTGTTCTGTGGCCAATCTGAGAGACGGGATATTGGGGAAGCTGACCAAAAAACAGGACAAGGTCATTGATATTGCCCTTCATCACATTCAGCGCCTCACAAAAATCATTAACAATCTGCTTGATCTCTCGCGCCTGGAATCGGGAAAAAGCAAAATTATACGCCATCGTGCCTCCATAGCCGAGATCCTTCAGAAAGAAATGAAGGGTTTTGAGCATCTCATTGGCAGTAAAAGTTTGTTGGTTCAGCTCCAATTGCCGGACAAGATCCCCGATATTTTCGTCAATGAGAATATGATTGCCCAGGTCTTGGACAATTTGATCGATAATGCCCTCCATTTTGCCAAGAAGCACGTTCGTTTAAGTATTCAGCCGCAGGTTCGGGATAAGATGATCCGGGTCACCATTGGAGACGATGGGCCCGGGATCCCTCCCGAGGATCAATCAAAGCTCTTCAGTAAATTTGAGCAATTGGGTCGTCCCTATGGGGGGAGTGGTTATAAGGGGACGGGCCTGGGGCTCATCATCTGCAAGGAGATTATCGAGAAGCACCAGGGGAAGATTTGGGTAGAAAGCCAGGAGGGTCAGGGGACCGAGGTCCATTTTCTCCTTCCTCAATACGATGAAGAACGGTGTTTTAGTTCCCTGTTCCTGGATGAAAAGGTGATCTCGGAGGCCCGGGAGACCTCTTTTGCGGTGCTCGTCTTTGTCATCGATAATATGCAGATGATTCAAGAGAGGTGTGCCAAAAAAGATATCAACAAGGCCTTTTCCGATATCAGGGAACAGGTGCAACAAAAGGCCTTACGGACCAAAGACACCCTCTTCTACTTTGACCTCCACCATTACATGCTCACCTTGGCGGAGACAGACCTTCCTGGGGCCCAGTCCCTCGCCCGCCGGATTTTTAAGGTCATCCAGGCTTGTTTGATCAAGGATGCCAAGGGAAGGCCTATTGTCCCCCAATGGCGCTGTGGCATCTCCGTCTTTCCCGGTGATGCGATGGAGGAAAAGGCCTTGATCGATATCGCCCTTAAAAACGCCCAGGAAAAAAATGTCCTCGGACCCGTGGTGAGAAAGAAACGCGCCCACAAGTAGTGCGCAAGGGTCCTCCTCCTCGAATAAATAATGATGAAGGATGAAGATTGTATGACACGAATCATGTGACGAAATGCGTTGTATCATTTTCACCGGCGGTGAGTTATGGTTTTATAAGTCCAACGCAACGGGATCATGAGGCAGGGGGAGGGCAATACAAGGGGTAAGATGTTGCGAATCATAACGAAAATCTTCGTCATTTATATTGTCCTTACGGTAGGTTTGATGGTGTCTGTCGAGACCCTTCAGGCGAGGACTGTGGCGTTTGAATCTCGTACGATCACACAGGTCAAGAGGCTTCGCGGGGGGACTCACCGGGTCCCTCTCAATGAGTATTTTGGTTTGAGCGTCTCCGATCTCCCGAAAAATTTCTCCTTCACGACCGATTTTCGAGGGGAGGCGGGGCCTCCCACCTCCGACGGGGAGTTCGATCTCTATCAGGCCACTTTTCATGTCGAACCGGTCGGCGGTTTATTGGTGGATGGCGGGCGTCAGTGGCTGATGGATGGTTTTGATGGCTCCTTATTGGACGGTCTCAAGCTGGGGATTTTTCCAGAATCATGGCGGGTCGGCTTTTCCCTCTATGCCGGTGTCCCTCGCTATGTGGACGAAGGGACCTTCCGCAATGTGACCGAAGGGCTCCTTGTCGGGACACAGGTCCATCTCCGAAATGTCGAAAACACCGCCGCGCAGATCTCCCTCCGATGGCGAAAAATCGATGTGACCCTGGGGGACTATACCCAGAATGATAACATCGCCGCGGCCGTGGCCCTTTCCCACCAGTTCACAAAGCTGTGGTCAACCCCCTCCATTTACTCTAATTTTGAGTATAGCATCCCCGGAAAGACGGTGGAGGCCGGGACGGTGGGGCTGGATTTATATCCCCACTGGCGCGTGGCCTTCAACTTGGAAGGTAGTTACTATGACTCCGATCGCGATCTCAACCAAGCGACCCTTTTGGGGCAGTATTTTACCGATCAGATGGTGCAGGCGCGGGAAGGGGTCGAGGTCAAGCTGATCCCTGGTTTTCGCCTCTTTGAGGATTTTTCTTATCAGCGCTATGGTGTCGTGAGTCGGGGGAATGAAAATGGATATATTGCCAGCAGCGGTTTGGGGCACTATTTAAAGGTCCTCAAGTTGTCATCCACGGGGGAGTTTTATTATGGGAAGAGCTTTGGGGGGAAGGTTTATGGCGGGTTGATCGAATGGACCGATAAATATTTTGAAGAATTTGATATCCAGACAAGCCTCGATATTTCGCGGTATTCGAAGATCACCAATCAAACGGACACGGCCATTAGTTTAGTGGGGGGGGTGGATTATCAATTTGTGGATTGCTGTTCCTTTGGTTTGGGAGGCGAGTTCAATCACAACAATTGGTTCAGCAAGGAAGGGCGCGTGACGGTAAGGCTCGTGGTCGGTGGAGGCGGTTCTCCCCGACCGGAGGTGAGTCTGCGGTCACCGAGACTAATGAGGCAGTTTCATGAAATCTAAACAGTGGCTTCTTTTAATTATCATCGGCCTCTTGTGTGTCGGGGGGGTGGTGTATGCGGGCGTCAATGAGGGCGATAGGGAAAATATGCCGGATACCCATCGTGCCGGATGGGATGTCAAGCACCAGCAGTATGCCAAGGGAAATGAGGCTGAGTGTGCCATGTGCCACAAACCGTTTTTTTGTATTGATTGTCATCAGAGACGTGACGATGTGACGGAACGTGTCCACAAGCGTAATTGGAAATTTTTTCATTCTGTCCAGGCGCGGGCCAATCCCAAAAAATGTGACAGTTGCCATAAGACCAGCTTTTGCACGGACTGTCATAGAAATCCGGAGTAACGAGGACTATGAAGCACATCATCCTTATAATACTTGCCATGATATTGCTAGCCTGTGGAACGGATAACACGCTCGGCGGCGAGGATCATGGCAATCTGGCCACGAGCGATGAAGGCATTATTTTGACCGAGGCAGAACACCCCATTGGTTGGGGCGAGGCCGACTGTTTCTTTTGCCACAATATGGAAAACATCCATCAGACCGATCGGACAGGGACCGGTCTCAATCTCGAGGGTATTCGTGAACTCACCCAGGATGAAGGTCTTGCCAGTTGTGCGACCTGTCATGGAACTAACGGTCTCTAGGAGGAGGAAGGGTTTTTATGTTTCGTAAGGTTCTTGGAATGGCGATTATTTTAGTGTTGGCGGGTTGCGGCGATTCAGCGACGGACTCGACCACCACAAGTCCCGTGACATCGACGATAACGGCCGGGGCGGGATTGACGGCCTTTACGTATCACTCGAGCACGGCCTATTATGCCAATTTTGGGGATGCGGGGGTCACCCTCTCGGGGGCCACGAGCGCCTCGACGGCCGGGGATATTGCCAGCTATAGTTGGGAGCAGATCTCGGGGCCTGCGGTGACGATCACCTCTGTCGATACCCTTTCTTCCACACTGGTTTTCACCCTCCCGGCGATGACGGGGATGCTCCATGCGAGCGATCAGTACCGATGGCAGGTCCTTCCCATCTCCCGTAATGATGCCCAGGCCGAGTTTCGCCTGACCACCACTGATTCTGCCGGGAATACCGATAAGGCGACCACCACGATTTATCTCTTTGATGATGGATTGGAAATTCTCAATTCTGGTGGACTTCGCAATATGGGTGTGGGGGAGAGGATCTATGTCTCCGGCCCAAGCCTCAAGGCCAATGCCAATACGGCCAGCACGACAGTGAACGATTGGGCGTGGACCTTGACACCGCCTGCGGGGTCTTCGGCCACCTTTAGGAACTCCGGGACGGTGAATTCCACCCAACAGATCGCCTCCTTTGTCCCGGATGTCGCGGGGACCTATACGGTTGCTTATGTCTCCGTTTCCTCGGGACACAACAGCAATTTTGCGGTCAATGCCAGCACCTATGTGGGGGTGGGGACGATTGCAGGTGCGACCCCCAGTGAGGCCTCAGGGCAGTGCGGGGCCTGTCATACTGATCAAGAGAAGACCTGGATTGAGACGGGCCACTCACGTCAGTTTGAGCAGGTGATTGGGTCCTATAAGTCGCGGGCCCCCCAGCCCTACTGTTGGGAATGCCATACCGTGGGTTATGACACCACCGCCTCCAATAGTGGTTTTGATGATCTGGTGAGTGCGGCGGGCTATGAGTTTCCCTCGGCGGGGACGACGTGGGCCGAGTTTACGGCGGACAATCCGACGTTGACCCCCTTGACCAATATTCAATGCGAAAATTGCCATGGACCCGGTGGAGCCCACTCAGGAACTACCTCCGAATCCAGGATTTACTACTCCAATTGGAGTGCCGGTGTCTGTGCCAAGTGCCATCCGCAGGAGGCCGAGTGGAAGATTGCGGGGCACAATTCCACGGGGATAGAGAGCAATGCCGGCCGCTATCAGCTCACGAGCTGGAAGGCGGCGGGTTGTGCCCGCTGTCACACCAGTGGTGGGTTTGTTCAGGAGGTGATGGGGAGAGAAGTGACGTCGCAAGACGGGATCTCGGCCGGTGGTCTTGATTTTATAGGTGTGAGCTGTATGGCCTGTCACGATCCCCACTCACAGGCAGGGGATACGGTCAGTGGCTCAACGGCTGTGAGCGGCAATGATTCGACCCAACTCCGTGTAAAGGGTGAAGTGACTATGAAGGACGATGCGAGGACGGTGGTGGATGCGGGCAAGGCCGCCGTTTGTTATGAGTGTCACGACGGGAATTACACATGGGATGAGGTGGATTGTGACAGCAATGCCGATGGGACGGCCGATGCCCTCTGTGAAACCGTGGATCAAATCGCCACGCAGTACAGGCGCCAGATCCACGGCAACCCCCAGTCCTTTGTCCTCGAGGGTGTCGGGGCCGTGACGGCCTTTTCCAATAGCATTTATAACTTTACCCCCGATGAAAATTCCTGGCACTCTTCAAACCTCTTTACCCTCCGTAATGGGACGGGAGACCGGACGCAGTCCGATGAAAACGACAAGTGTGTCACCTGCCACATGGGGACTGCCCCCGAGGCGGAGGAAGAGGGATACCGACGGGTCGGCGGACATACATGGAGGATGGTGAATGAAGAGGTGGAATTTATCGCGACCTGTCAAGGATGCCATCCTACGGTCTCCTCCTTTAACCGTTCGTCCCGTGCCGATTACGATGGGGATGGCTCCATCGATGGGGTCCAAGATGAGATCAGGGGCCTTCTCTTGGCTCTCGCTACCAAGATCAAGTCCATCGATTTAACGAATGTTACAGGCGGTACTGCAGCTGATACTGCAGGGGATATTA